>Ga0179593_1653139_pt1 | contig 11932 bp, 12 predicted proteins | sample CZODoug2_1_08_16_FD_185931 | JGI IMG/M metagenome (GOLD analysis project Ga0179593, IMG submission 185931) | Vadose zone soil fungal communities from Angelo Coast Range Reserve, California, USA - CZODoug2_1_08_16fungal (PacBio error correction) | ecosystem: Environmental > Terrestrial > Soil >...
GCGCCAAGAAGGACGGGGCCGGTAAAAGGGTAGGAGCAAAAACCCTCCCTCCGGCAAAAATTCAAAAAAAATCGCAGAAGAAGAAAAAAGTCTCGCTCCCTGAAGAAAGGAAAAAAAAAAAAAAAGGAAGTAATTCTTCACCGTGCATGCATCGAAAATAGGAAAGGAAAAAAAAAATGGTCCTAGAAAATCATAACCGTCCTTTCGGGGAAAAAAATATTCCTTCTTCCGGACGGAGAAGAGTTAAACAAAAAAGGTGGGCGGGGAGAAACGCAGACCGAGAAAAGGACCTCTTTCCAATTTGATACCTGAAGAGGGTAGGAAAAGCCCTCTAGCCGTGAGGAAAGAGTTGAGGCGCCTAGAAAAAAGGGGGAGAAAAAAAAATCTACTCGGACCAGCGGGAAAAAGACGGTCTGATCTCGGAAAAACAAAAAGGCCACGAAGGAGGGGGGTAAAAAGGGCACAAGTCCCTTTCGTCCCTTCGCCCATAACAACTCGGGAGGGAGGGGGTTCGTAAAACGCCGAGGAAGAAAAGAAAGGGGAACCACGTAAGAAAGTCCCCGCACGGCTTGATTTGGCGCGGACAAGGGCCTGAGCGGAAAGGGGGGACAAAGGGGGGGAAGCCCGGGAATGTCGTCACGAGAGGGAAAGCAGCACTGGCCTCGTGAAAAGGACCACAACAACAGCCCATTACCACTTGCAGAGGCCGCGGGTCCTTCGGAGTGACTAGGGGGAACCCTTCCGGAAACCGGGCAAGACCAAGAAAAAAAGAGGCCGTGCCAAACCGTATACGGGATTCGTCCAAGAAACTACGGTAGGTGGAAGGAATGCAGCCCGTCCTCGGGAAAGAAAAACTCCAGTAAAAGCCCTGGGATTGGGGAAAGGGATGGGGTCCCCAGCTTCAAGGGGCACTTCCAGCTGGAGCCTGGAGGGGGGGAGGGCAAGGACGAACTTCCTCGAGCTGACTGGGAGAGAAGGGAAAGGGGAGGATGCACAGAACTTCGCCGAATGGCTTTGTGCTTCCAGCCCCCCCTGAAAAAGCGTTCCCTGCGTTCCAATCCCGCCGGAGCAGGCGAAGTTCTGGGGGGGAGGGAAATTAACCCCGCTGGAAAAGAAAAAAAAACTTCTCGGACGCGTGCAGGGGAAGAAGCTCTGCGTGCAAAACAAAAGGAAAAGCCGCATTATCTACTAAAAATTGGTGTGGGCTTCGTTCACGTTTGGGAAAGAAGTCATAATGTACCCGGTGGCTGAGATCGGCTGGTTCCAGAGGAATCGAAGAGCGGCGGAAAAGGAAAAAAAAAAGAAATGCGGTTGGCGGGAAAGGGGTGGTGATTTTTTAACCAGGAGAATGTAACAATTTTCAACGATGCCGCCGAGTAAAAAAAAAAAGAACGTTTCAAACTCTTTTAAAAAGTCCCGCGATGGCTTCGAGGAGAAGGGAACGGGCCAAAAGAGTACGATCTTCCGAATCGAAGAGGATTTTTCACGAACGAGGGGAAAAAAAAAAGGAGTCTTAATCGAAGACAAAGTCTAAAAGAGCAGCTGCCGAAATATCGCATCAAAAAAGAAGAGGATGGAAAAAAAAAAAAAAATAAACCAACAGAGGGTGACGGGCGGTTCGAAATCAAGTGGTGTCTTCCGAAAAGGGGGGTTACAGAAAAAGTTTCCTAGGAGGTAAGTCAGCCGCACCGCCGAAATCATTGAAAGCTAACCGACAAAACCGACCCGTAAAGGTGTGGGGGGGGGAAACGACCACAGTTATCTCGTTTTACTACCGCTTACCTTCCTGTCCGAAAAAACAAAGGGCCCTAGGGGGTTGTAGTGCCTTCCCCGGCAGAGAAAGAAGTTGTTCTTTCTCGGAAGGCCCCTTACAAGCCACCGTTAGTACCCTGAAGAAAAAAAAAAGTTTTCGTGGGGGGCCGGAAAAATGGAACGTGTCTAACAAACCCGTGGGGGAAGGAAAAAAGAGAGAAAACCCGTCGAAAAAGTTGGTCTTTTATGCCAGGTGGCAACGAGGGGAAAAAAAAAAAAGGGACTTTTCTTTTCAGCAAAAAAACAGGGGGGGGGGAAGTACAGCGGGAAACGGGGCGGAGGCAATGCGGTGTTACGACGGCAGGGAGGGAAAGGAAAAGAATGAGTTGATTCACGAAAGCGGACGGGGGGAAGAGGTGGTTTTGCTGAAGGGGAAAGAAGGGGGTCGCGGCCGAAAGGGGGAGGGGGTTGACTCCGCCTACGAAATGCGTCATTTGGAGGGGGGGGGAGCTACAACAAACTGTTCGCAAAGGGAGAAGACAATTCACAAGGTTTACGCGAAAAAAAAGGGACGAAGCCGTTAACCGTCGAGACCTTTAAAAAAAAAAGGGGGAGGGGAAGGAAACGTTTTAAGGAGGAAGAAGGAGAATTTTTAAATCCCACCTAAGGGAAGAAAAAGAAGGCCAGTCTTGATCGTGATAGGGAAAAGGGGCTGCTGGGTACAAACTAAAGGTGAAAAATGGCCCGAGAAACGGTGAAAAGAAAAGGAATGGTTCTTGGTGGGGGAGGGAAGGGGGAAAAAGAACTTTAACCGGGTGAACAGTCCACGGGGGGTAGAGGAGAAAAGAAGAGGGGGGGGGGGGGAAAAATAATCTCAATTGTACAAGGTCGTTTGCGCCGTGTACTACGTACTTAGGGGAGAAAGTCCAATTGGGGGTAGTCTTGCGGCGGCTTTCTTCATCAGAGCTAAGAGAGAAGCAAAAACACTTCTTCTTCTTCACCCTCAGTAGAAGGAGGGGAGCGCCCCTCCCTCACTCCTCAAACGTATCAAGCCAGGGGGTAACTTCTCCATATCTTTCCAGGGGGGGGAGAAAAAAAAAGCTTCTCCCCCCCCCTTTAGTAAGGGGTTCTCTTCGCTCCCAAGAGAAAGGGGAAAACCCCAGTCACATCCTGCAGGGGGGGAGAAAAGAGGGGGCAGCAGAAGTTTTTGTACCAACTCCAAGTGTCCGATCACAAGACTTCCCGTCGGCGTCTTCGTGGAAAGAGAAAAGACGATATTTTTCCGATAACCGGAAGGAGGGAGGGTAAAAAAAAAGGGGTCGCGCCGGAAACGAGGGGAAAAGACGTGTCGCGTCAAAGGGGGAGGAGAAGGCGAAACAGGTTGTAGGAAAAAGAAGGGAAAGCGATTCCGTAGCGGGGTCAACACAAAAAACGGCGCCCGAACAGAAAAAAAAGGGGGACGACAGTACATTCCAAACACAGAAAAAGAAAGCTTATTCCCTCGTCGTGACACCTCAGGGTCTTTCCATAGAAAAAAAAGGGAGGGAAAACGCATTAAAAATTCAAGAAAAAGGCCGCCCCCGGGGATAATTAGAAAGTCTTCGTGGGAAGAAAAACCCTTTGGGTAAGAAAAGGAAGGGGGGTTTTTTAAAGTCCCGCCCTGTCATCACGGGGGAAAGTTCATCAAAAAAGGAAAAAAAAAAAAAATGTGGTGCGGCGAAGGGGGAAGAGGAACGGCGGCTTTGGGAAGAAAAGGAGGTTTTTGAGGGAAAAATGTGAACAGTAGAATCCACGAGGGGAAAAAGGACAGAGGTCCGTGCAGGGGGGGGGGGGGGGGGGGGGGAGGGGGCATCCGTCAGCGAGGAAAGGAAGCGGCGCTGTTTCGCAACGGCAGCGCCGTCGGTGTCTGTGAGCGAAAGAAGGAAGAAGTGCTTCCGGAAGGGAAAAAGGGGGATACTTCGAGCCACACGAACCTTTAAAAAGGGGGGAAACATCATCTTGTCGAGAAAGAAAAAAGGAGGAAGCCCTCACCATCGTTGGGAAGGAGGAGAGGCGATATTTCTGGAAAAAAAGGGAGGAAAGTTTCGACCTTGTTCGTGAAAAAAACGACGATTCGTCGAAGAAAAAATGTCGTAACCCAAAAAAGAAGCGACGACGAAGGAGAAAAAGGGGTGCCCTTCAAAGGGAGGTAAGTCTAAGCCATTAATCGGGGGGAAAAAAAGTATGCCCCAAGCTGGAAGAAAAAAGGCGTCAAATTTCGTGGGGAAGGGCAGAGGGCCTGTAACGACCAAGAAACCTCCAGAGGAGTTTAAGAAACCGACTTGTTTCATCCGCCAGAGCAAAAAAAGGACCGCGCTTTCGATCACGGAAAAAAAAAAAAAAGCGATCAGCCACGGTTAAAGGGGAACAAGGGAAAACGTGACGGAGCACAGTGTAGGGGGGGGAAAAAAAAGAGACTTTGGTTTGGAGCCGGGGAGGCGATCGAGTCCGCGAGAAAGAGGGGGGGGAAAAAAAAAAAGGCGTTGGGAATCAAAATTAGAACTTCGACTAGGGGGGGGCGCGATAAGCTTCAAGGAGGAAAAAAAAGGCGCTTGGAAAACCCAAAGTTCGGCCCAAGGGGAAAAAGGCGTGCCATAAGAAGAGAGAAAACCTCTCCGCAACAGGAGAAAAGGGAGAGAAAGTGCAGCCCGAAGCAGCCGAGGGGAGGGGGGCGCGGCGAGCTGGGGGGGGGAAAAGAAGAAGTCCCTCCAAACCCTGCTTTTCACCATTACAGGAGGGGACGGACCGAAGAACTTGGCTGCCATTAAACCAGACAGAAAGGGGGGGAGAATGACTCCATCCTTACTTAGAGGAAAATCGCCTACGCCACGAAGGGAGGGGGACCTTAATTGCCCTCTTAAGGAGGGGAAGAAAACCTCTTCAGGTCACTGAGATAGGGTTTGTCGATTTACGGGAGAGAAACAAAAAAAAAAAAGGGGGTTCCTCACATCCCAGAAGGGGGGGGAAACGTGGCCCTGCCTTTCCATACAGAAAAAAAAAAGCAGCCTTTTCTGTCCTTGCCGTGAAGGGAGGAAAGAGAGGGGGGGGGGAGTACTACTCCTTCTGTGAAAACGCGGGGAGGGGGGCGAAAGGATAATCCCTGGGGGGAAAAGTGGGTCCAGGAGTTCCGCAGAGAAAGAAGGGGGGGAAGAACATGCCGATTCGTATGGTGACCCGAGGAGTCCCGCTCCCCTTCGAGAATAAAGAGGGAAAAAGGGGAAAGCTCTCTCGGAGGGGAGGGAAGAAATTTTAAGATTCAACAGATCTGGGGAGGAGCGACCCACATCTGGAAGGATTTCAGGCAAAAAGGGGAAGGGCTCAACCTACAACCTGAGGAGGGGAACGAATCTCCTAGAAGTGAGAAAGGAAGAGTGGGGCTATTCTCTATATTACTACAAACTCGGGGGAGAAGGACGTCTCTCGTGGAGAGGAAGGTCCTTCTTTTTCGGTTGGGGAAGGAAGGGGAATTTTATAGGTCTTGGGGGAGGGGACGACAAAAGCCTTGGACACTCCATACCAGCAATTAAAAGAAAGAGGGGAAGGAGGGGGGGGGGGGTGTCCGACTTTTCTATCTATCAACACAGTGGTGGAGCGAGACCTGCATCACGCGGGCCAGCATGGGGGACTGCCACTCAGCGAGCACGTTGAGCAGAAAAAAGGAGGGGGGGGTAAAAGTTTTTCGTACGGCTGATCAAAAGTTTCGGAAAAAGAGAGTAGGAGAATCGTTCTGCCGGACGGTGGGTTGAAAAAACGTCTTCGTTAAACCTGATCGCATCAGCCAGGGAGGGAGGGAAAAAGGAAGAATGCCGAAAAGATCTACTTACCCCGGGAAGAAAACCCTGGCTCGTCATCACGAAACAAAGGACAGCTCAACCGTCCTTTCCCCTCTCGCCGGGACTAGGGGGAGGAAAAAAAACAAGGGGGACACTGCCTGAGTACGTCAGGCATAGTAGAAGAATACGAAAAAAGTCGCAGTTTTTCACAGGTGGGGGAGGTTGGGTGGGAAAAAACGTTGTACGCTTCGGTAACAAGAAAAAAAGAAAAAAGGGGGGAACGACCCCCCCCCCGTGTCAGCTTGGGTCGGGGAAGGAGGCAGACCCCGCTCTTCTCTCTCTCAACAAAAAAAAAAGGGGGAGCCGGGGAAGGAAGTTACTGAAAAAAGAAGGAAAGGGAAAAACGGCCGTTTAAAAGGGCGGTGAAGGGGGGAAAGGGGGGGGAAAAAGAAGAAAGCGTCCAACAGGGTGGGAAACATATCTCGACCGAACTTAACTGCGGAAAAGTGGTTCAGGCTCCTAAAACTGAAAAAGGGGAAGGAAAAGGGGCCAAAAGGAAAGGCACCCTCGCCCTCATCCGGAGAGAGGGGAGGGGGGGGGGGGAGCTCATCGTGACAGCAAAGAACTTCTGGGCGGGAAAAAAAAGAAGGTTGTTAGAAGACGGGGGGGGGAAAGGGGGAAAAAAAAGACCCCTTGTGCTGGAAAAGGGAAAAGAGAAATGCGATCGGTTTTTCCCGACGAACGCTTGTCACAAAGCTCCGAAAAAAAAAAGAACCGAGGCCAAAGGGAAAAATTCGCCGAATTTATAGAAGCCCGGGGAGGGAATCGCGTTCCGAAAAAGGGGTCCAAAAACCAGCGCCTCAGAAGAGGAGTGTTCTCCCGTTCGGACCTGCTGAATAGCACAAGGGAAGACTAACCTAAACCGGAGGTGTTCTCCCGCAGGAGAAAGGAGTCACAGTGGTCATCAAAAAGGGGGGGTAAGGGGCCAGAGAAGAAAAAGGGGGCGGACAAAGTCCTCTTTCGGGAAAAGAGAAAAGGGGGAAAAATAATTGCTTGTATCTGGAACCGGCGGCTGTGCGGACAGCCCATAATACTGCTTGAAAACAAAGAAACAAAACCTCAAACCCCCCCCCAAAAACCCCACCACCCCCCACCCCCCCCCCCACAAAACACCCCCCCCCCCAACCCCCAACAAAAAAAAAAAAACCCCCCCCCCCCCCCCCCCGACCCACCCCCACTCAATTCAATCCGCAACAAAAAAAAAAAAAAAAAAAAAGGCAGCCCGCCTGCCCTGGGGACAGGAAGAAATGGCCTTACTGCCAGACGGGCGGCCATCGAAAAAAGAAGGCTCCCGTCGGACGTCGAAGCTTAAAAAAAAAAAAAAAAGAAAAAAAAAAAAGGGAGTTTGACCAAAGGGAGGAGCAGTCTGGGAAGGGAGACAGGGGGTGGGTCGTCGCCCCGAAACGTGCCCTCTCAGAGGGGAAATGGATATTGACAGCGAAACGCGAAGGGGACACTTTTCTATCGTGAAAATCATCGAAGGGGGAGAAGGAGAAATCGAATAATCGGAAAAGAAAAAAAAAAGAAACATAGGTACGGAAAGAAGTCCTGGACCAAGTTTTTTTTTCGGGGGGGGGAAAAAAAAAGGGGAAAGTTCGTCCTTAGAAAAAACGAACTCGGGTGAAAGGTAAAATACGCCCCGAGCCAGAAAGGAAAAACCGTTTAACGAAAGGAAAAAACTGGCTGTGGGGGCGCGGCGCGTGGGAAAGGAAGGGAAAGGGCATGGCAAAGGTCCGCGGGGAATGTGCGGAAAAACGGCCCCTCGGCCGCGCCCGGAGGGAGCTCAACAGAGTCGACGATAATCGACAAGAAACCAAAAAATAAATTTTCCATTGGAGGGGAAGTTCTTTTGGGTCGGGTCGGATTGACTTCGAAGGGGAAAAGTCCCATCCCCTTCTGTGGAGGGAGGCCCCGGTAGAAACCGGACTTTATTACGGAAGGAGGTGAAAACGGCGATCACTAAAGAACGCTTCCTTTCTGGAAGACAAAAGGGAAGACGTGCATAATCTTACGAATGGAAAAAGGAAGTGGATGTCGGTAGAATCTCCGAGAAAGGGGGAAAAAGGATTTTCTGGACGGATCGAAGGGGGGAGCTTACTTGGGAAAAGAAAAAAAGTGATATTGTATTCTTCAAAGACCGGAGGGAAAAAAACCCCGACTGGTTCTTACCCGGCATAGCTCTGGGAGTGACATAAGTAGAAGGACCCTCCATTATCTAAGAAAAAGTCCTAATAAATGAGATGGAAAAAGGAACTTTATACACTCTCAGACCTTGGAAATCGATACGGAAAAAAGAACTTCTTCTTGAACCAGGTAGAAGGAAAAGCCCATTCTCCCTACAATTTTGTGTGGAAAAACGAATTCAAAATAAAGAAGGGCCGTGGCTGATCGCGGGGGGGGGATCGAAGCTCTGATGGGAAAAAGGGGGTGCTTTTCCTGAACAATTAGGGTCTGTCTTCTGGCGGGCATCCTTTGCGTGTGTGGTCTTTGTACCGGAGGGGGGGAAAGGGGGGGCCCCGCCGAGTCAAGGACACGGCCAGCACTTTGCAACGAGGCCCGATGTCTTCGAGAAAAAAGAGGGGGGAGAACTTTCCCACCAATCGTCGTATCGGAAGACTGATTTTCCGAAGGAAAAGGAAAAGGCTCTATGTCGCCACAAATCGTCGGAAAAAGAACTACAGGAGCAGCTTGACTGATAAAAAGAAAATCGCAATCATGCGGGAGACAACCGGGGGGGAGGGGAGACCAATCGATGTGGAAGTCGGAAGGAAGATGTAATTTTTTCGAAGAGTGCTCTAAAGAGAAAAAAAAAAGAACCGCCCGAGTAATTTTGGAAGCCCAAAAAAAAAAAGGGGGCGGACCGGCTTTGCCGAAACAAAAAAGGGGGGTTCGCGGGAGAATTGAAAAAAGGCTGTCGCGAAAAAGAAGGCAATTTCGGAGGGGAAATGGATGAAAAGGGGGTCTACTGGTTGCAAGGGGGAGGGAAAAAAAGAATCAAACCTACGACGTGGCCGGGGGAAAAAGAAGACCGTTCGACTCTGACAAGCAGCCGAAGGGTGTGTTTTTTTTTCTTTGGGAGGGGGGAAAGCGGGAAAAATCGAACCCCGGGGTGGGTTACAGGGGGGGAATGGATAAACCCCAAAGAAAAAGGGGGGTCTTTATGCCTGCCGAAAGGGATTGTCACGAACGAAGGGGTTTACTTGGAAAAAAAAAAAAAAAAAAGGGGTGCTGCAAGCAGGGAAAAGAGAAATCATGCCCGGTGTAAAACGCGGAGGAGGGGGGGGGTGATCGACGAAGCAGAAAAAGGAAGGGGGGGCCTTTCCGTAAAAACTGTGGGCGGAAGGCGCCGGGTGGGAGGGGGGAAGAGAACGACTAAAGAGAGAGAAAAAAGGGCCGGGAGAGGTATCCGCGAAAAACTGTTCGCCTTGGAAAGAAAAAAAAATGCCAAGGTGACCTAATACTTCAAGAGGAAGGTCGCGACCAGGGGAAAAAAAATAAAAAAACACAAAAGAAAAAAAAAATATCGCCTATTCAGAATGAACAATCTCTGTCATAAAAAAAAAAGAAACACACCCTCATCCGGAAAAAGGTGAATCGCCCCACAAGGGGGGCGGCTGGGTACAAAGCGGGGGCTGCAAAAAGGAAAGAGAGACACAAAGCCCGGATTTGCTGGGGGCGGGATTTAAAAAGAAAGAAAACGAAATCTGACGACGAAACCATCGGGAAAAAGCGCATGGTGTCGAGAAATGAAACCGGGGGGCCGTACCCTAAGGGGAAAAGGGGTTGGAGTAGAGGGGGCGGACGGCTGTTCGATCAGAGAGCGAGGCAACACAACAATTAGGGAGAAAAAAAGAGATGAGCTCTAGAAGCCTCTCACTCACCGGACGAAGAAGGGAAAAAGCGCAGATCTTCCCAGGGTGGGTTCAAAGGGGGGGAAAAAAGGAGATCTTCGACCAAGGTCGCTCGCGCCCGCGAGGTTGGAAGAAAAAAGCGGCCCCCCCATCCATACACTTGTAAGAGGGAGGGCAAAAAAAAAGGGACCACGCCGCCCCGTTTCGATCACGAATGAGTAAAAGAAAAAAGTGGACGTCGGTGGGGAGTTCAAGAAAAGGGGAACGAGACCATTAATTCCTGAAGAAAAGGTCGCGGCCGGGAAAAAAAGGATGTCCCGCGTCACCTGGGGGTTTCAGGGGAAAAAAGCAATTCTGAACAGGTGGGAGGACGGAATACCGCTCCTAATTGCGGGGAGGGGAAAAGGGAAAAAGGCCCTCTCCTAGGGTAGAACATGAAAGGAAGATTCCCATTTCCGCTTATGAAAAAGAAATGGATCTTTACCAAAGCCTCAAAAAGGGAAAACGAACTCAGCCCGACCAAAGACCCCCCTTATGGCCACAGGAAAAAGAGAAAAAAAAGTTCGCCCACCCTTAATAAAAGAAAAAAGAGAAGGTGGTTTATCCATAAGAAATCAAAGACGGTGTCTGAGACAAGGGGTAAAAAGGAAGGTTCGTCTCTGCAAAGGAGGCTTTGTCTCTTGCGGGTTTTGCCTTTAGAGAAAGGGATCCACCCCTTCTGTTCCGATATGGGAAAAAGGAAGGTTGGAAAGTCAGCGTCCTTCCCCGCCAAAAAAAAAAAGAGCCGTTTAAAAAAGGGACCTCTCCGTCGTGGGAAAAAAAAAAAATACTCGTCGGTGCGGCGGAAGTAAAAAAAGAAGGGAGAGCCACAATATGGAAAAAGGGGAGGGGGAAACATCATCTTTGTCGGAAAATGGGCCCAACCTTCAACGGAAAAATCGGTTGATTCAAAGAAGGGGGATGCGATTCGAATTTGTCTCGGAAGCCTGCTTGGGGACAAAAATCTTAAAAAGGTTTCTATCACAAAGACATGATCCACGCAACAAATGCGTCTTCCGAAAGACAGCGACGATCGGAGGGGAAAAAAGGGGCCTTCAACATGGCGGAGGAAAAAAAGGTAAGGCCGTGAAAAGTATGGAAGAAGAGTGAACATCGTCTGAGTCCGTTGAAGGTAAAGACACCCATAAGAAAAAAGGAACCGCCCATAACGAAGGTGAGGGGAAGCCCCATCCCCCGGGAAATAGAAAAAGGGATCACTATAAAAACCAAGGGAGAAAGGCCAACCTTCATTAGACGAAAGCTTCTCACCGTGAAAGGTGTATATTAATTTTTTCTAAATCACAGGGAACGAAGCTTCTGGAGGAAGGATGGGGCCGCCCGGGATATATGTGGAAAAAAGGGGGGGGGCGTGGGGGAATCTCGCTCGTGTTCTTACCCCTGAGGGAATTAATCGACAGCCTGTCTGGAACGATGCCATGAGAAGGTTCCTTTCGTTGATAAAAACCATTTTCGGAAGAAAGTTCATAGAGCGTATCCCGGAAAAAATACGTAACCCAGTCCGCCATCGGGTGTAATCCCACGAAGGTGGCTCCAAGGAGCTGTTGAACATAACGGCAAAATCAAAGGTTTCCCCCCATCTGTAAAAAACTTAGCAGAAAGGAAAGAAGAAAATCTTCTTCCAAATTAACGCACTAAAAAGGAGTGGGGGGAAAGGTGACTCATCACAAGAAAAAAAAGGGAACTGCAAATCGCAGGTGTTCCTTTCCGGTTAAGGGGGGGGCCGTCGCGGAAAATCCCCCGAAAGAAAAACTGGCCCTTGAGGGCGTTGTACAAGTAGGGGGGGGCGTCGAGAAAGGAAAAAAAGGAAAGACGTTCCTGCAAAAGAGGAAACGTGTCCCTGCCCCTTTTAGATCCATCAACCGGATAAAAAATCACCCTTTTCAGGGAAGGGGGGCCTTACTGGGCATCGTTGCCTAGGGGAGGAGAGAAAAAAAAGGAAAAAGGAGTTTCGTGGGACACGGGAAAAGGGGAACTTTGGCAGGAAAAAAAGGCCCATGATGGCAAAGGAGGGGCGGGGAAATTGTGCCCAAATGGCCTAATTCGAAAGCGGCTTCGCTCACCAGAAAGAACCTCGACCGGCTTGGGGTCCAAAGCAGAAAAAGGAGCGTTGCAAGATCAATTGACAGCGCTGTGCGAAGGAAAAAGAAACGGGTACGAACGGCAGGAAAAAGGGACTATTACGCTGCGAAAAAGGGAGGATTTCCCGAAAAGAAAAGAGGGGAGGTCGCCGCCCGAGAAGATGGAGTGAAAAAAAAAAAAGGAAGTACGGCATGGAAGTAGTTGAAGGCGGCGCTCGTTGAAAAAAAGTTTGAAAAAAAAAACAAAAGGACGGGGCGGGGAAAAGGGGGGAAAGCGTTCTTCCTGGTGAAAAGAATAGAGGGGGGGGACAGAAAAAGA
>Ga0179593_1736810_pt1 | contig 11932 bp, 18 predicted proteins | sample CZODoug2_1_08_16_FD_185931 | JGI IMG/M metagenome (GOLD analysis project Ga0179593, IMG submission 185931) | Vadose zone soil fungal communities from Angelo Coast Range Reserve, California, USA - CZODoug2_1_08_16fungal (PacBio error correction) | ecosystem: Environmental > Terrestrial > Soil >...
CACCATCACGCATGTCGCTCATCCTGCGGGAAGATCTTGTGGAAAGAGGTGTTCGAGTCGGCGGACGCTGTACTTGAGGCGCCGAAGAACCGTAATCGGCGCACCTACTGTCTAACCCCTTAGGAGAAAGGAGGGGAAAAAGGCGAGGATGCAGGCGAGCGGGAGGCCGTGCCACCCCGTTCGTGCTGGTCTTCCCTCGCCTGGGAAGCACTGGCGGGAGGGGGGACCCTAACTTCAACCGCGTGTTCTTCTGCCTTCTTCCCTGGCGGCCCGTCTGGAGGGAAAAACGGGAAGGGGGAGAGAAAAAAAGGGCATGAGGGCGCGTTGGGGCTTGACGCTCGCGACGTTGTCGCGCATGGCCGGAACACGCCATAAGAAAGGACCACGCTGGACATGCATGTACGTCGTGGAAAAGAGGGGGAAAAAAAGAGGAGCGGCACCGTGCATTCTGGTCTTTAAAGAGAGCGTTTCTCAGCGCGGATTAGCGCTCGGGGACTGAGGAGAAGAAAGAGAAGAAAAAAGAACGAAAAGACGTCAGGGGCTATCGCCACCGACCCCCAGAAAAACACCACCGGGAGGGAGGGAGACTTGGTCAGTCACTCGATCGAGTCCCTTCCGCCCCCTGCAGAGAAAAAGAAAGGAAAAGGGGGGGGGAGGGAGAAAAAAACCAGTCCTGTCCGGCGAACCCTGCGATCATCTCTCTATCCGTTAAAAAGGAAAAAAAAAAAGGAGGGGAGGAGAAAGAATGCCGCGCCATCCTCTGCTCTCCTCACGGACCCTGGCATCAAAACCAGAAAGAGGGGTCAAAGCGTCAGGAGGGGGGAAAAGGAATAGGGGGATGACGGGCTGATCCCCCCATCCGTGCCTGTCTCGTATCGGGACGGACTATCAGAGGGAAGAAACAATAGGATGCGGGGTCTCCTTGCATCTGCCTTACACCCGAAAGGGAAAAGAAGGGAGAGATGGTAAGCCTAGTTCGTCCATCCCTTAAGTAGTCGGTGGAAAGGAAAAGAAACCGAGCAGTGAATGACTGATGACTTCAGGCTTCAGACGAGGGAAAGGGAGGGAAAGAAAGAGACCATTAGAACATGTGCGCTATTTTAAGGCGTGACCAAGGGGAAAAAGCGGATGTCGAGTCCCGCGCTTCACCGTGAGGTCGGAAAGGGAAAAAAAAAGGAAAAGGAGAAGGAGCGATTAGGTCTTGCTGACCGTGCCCCCGCGCTGGCAGGGCGAGCCCCAAGTGCCAAAGGAAAAGGCCGCCGGAGGTGCTCTGCTTTCTTGTTCGAGGGACGAAGGGGGGGGGAAAAGGGGGGGGGAGGAAAGGAGAGGGCTTTGTCGCTGCGGTTTGGGGAGGTACTGGAAACTTAACGGGAAGAAAGCGGGCGCGACCTTTCTTGCGGGGGAGAAAAAAGGCAGGTTGCCTATCGTCCTCAGTTCGGCAGGAGGGGAGAAAAGGAAGACGAATTGAGGGTCCGTCGTTAGGCTGTCTTTTCGCCGATCGTAGCTGAAAAGAGGGGGTTCAGGTAAGTCGACTCATATCTCCTGGTTGTCCAATATTGGGATGAAGATGAGGAAGGAAAAAAAAGGAGAAAAAAAGAACACCACCGCCATGACGCATGAGTTCATTGTTCACCAAGTCACCCTCGGGGGGGTGTGAAGGAAAAGAGAAAAAGAAGTAAAAACATACAATCGAGTCGCGTTTTCCTCTTTACTCGGGGAAAGTAGGGGGGGAAAAAAAGGAAAAAGGGGGGGGGTGGACTCAGAGTACTCTATTGGGCCGGTCCCCGGAACATCTCTCGAAAAAAAAAAAAAGGGGAGGGAAGAGGAAGATGAAAGAACCGGCCCCCCTCTATTCCTCTGAGTCCACTCAACAGGAGAAAAGGAGGGAAAAGAAAAGGTCTGCCTGAGCATTACTATCCGTCAACGCTGACTCGAGGGTAATTCGGGAAGGGGGAAAAAAAGAAAACAAAGGGGGAACTTGGTGACCATGCACTCATGGTTCATTGCTGTGGGGCGGGGGAGGAAGGGAAGAAAAATAAAGAGGATAAGCCCAATCCTGGACAACCAGGCATCTGCGTCGCTTATGAAAAAAAAAGAAAACGGACGATCGGCGACAGCCAGCATCCACTGCGGAAAAGAAGGGAGAAAAGAAGAGAAAAAATTAAAACAGGAAAGATCAAGGAACAGGGGGAAAACGCACCTTCACTTTCTCTCCCGACCCAGGGAAAGGGAAGGAAAATTTTTACCAGAAAAGGAAGGAGGAAAGAAATCGACGGCCTCTATTCCATCCCTTCTCCGAAAAAGGTAAAGAAAAAAAAAGAAAAAAGTTCGCGCGTCACTATTGTCTCTCCCTTTCCCTCTCTTGGAAGAAGGTTCAGCAAAAGAAAAGAGGGGGGGCAATGGGAAGCTCGGTCCATATCTCCCTCCATTTTCACAATGGGTTTTAGAGAAAAAAGGGGGGGAAAGGGGCAGTTCTTCAAAATAGCTGGCACATGTCTAAGGGGGGAGGGGGGGGAGGACGTTTTTTGACCTCGGGCCAGCGTCTGAAGAGAGAAAAGGGAGTGGACGGTCCACTCCGTACTTAAGGACTGGGAAACTGTCAGAAAAAAAAGAAAGGGAAAAAAACCGGCGGGAAAAAAAAAGCCGGTTTTCCTTTTCCCTTTGTTCCTTGCGAGACGGCGACCCAGGAATGAAAAAAGAAAGAGACGGCGACCGGCCCGGCTGGTTTATCATCCCCGAGACCCAGAGAAAGGAAAAGAAGGGAGGGGAAGACATCCGGTGCAATAATGAACGCTTTGACCATTCTGGATTGGTGGGATGCACCAGGGGGAGGAAAAAAGGGGGAAGTCCGGTCGTCGGCACCCACGTTTTTCTCTGCCGTTCGCAGCCTCAAGTGTCTAACGAGAAAAGAGAAAGAAAAGAAAGGGGATATTCTCACCGCATCATTAGATGTATATTCAGCGGCGCTGAAGAAGAGGGAGGAAAAGGGGGGCGGCGGGGGGTTCTGTTGCGATCACGGCAAGAAGAGGGGAGTGCTGCGATCGTTCTCGCCCTAAAGGCGTAGCGGAGAAGAAAAAAAGGGGGGAAAGCCCGCGCCGACCTAATGCCTGTTCCTCTAAAGGTGGCCGAGGAAGGGAAAGAAAACAGCTGTCGACCGACGTACATTTCCCATCGTGGTAGAGTATTGGGGAGGAGGAGGAAGGAAAAAGGAGAAAGCAGGCCGTAGTGCAGAACACGTGCCGCAAGCTGTTGAAAAGTCCAAAAGGAGGAAAAGAAGGCAAGAAGGAAGGACAGAAGAAGCAAGGTAATCAGGCCTAATCACACGCCTGCTGAAGTTAGACGAAAGCCAGGAGGGGGAAGAAAAGGGAGAAATACGCCCGCGCCTCCTCGACGCTGTCTTAAAGACCTCTCCGCGATCGGGAACCGCAGGAAGGGAAAAGGAGGAGGCAAGGAACGGGGGGGGAGCGGGCGCCTCAATTTACCGCGCCCTCCGACCTCTACCACCTTGCACGGTACACTAGCATAAAGAAAAGGAAGGAAGAAAAAAAAAAGGGGGGAGAAAAGAGAGAGATCACAATCAAGCGTTTATCCTCACGGTCTGGATATCCATGGCCTGCAAGGTGGTAGAGAAAAGGGGGGAGGGAAAGGGAGGGACGCCGAGAACCGAATCGGTCTCCCTACGGTCTACCCACGTAGTGCGCCAGGGAAAAAAAAAAAAAGAGAAGGAGGGGCCAACCCTTTCTTGCTTTTCTTCCCTTCGTCCTGGAGAATCACTGGAGGAGGGAAAAAAGAAAAAGGGGAGGAGGCCTGCTACCCTTTCGTCCTGCTGCGTGACTGTGCAGGGGAGGGGAAAAAAAAGGAGAACGAACGGCGCTGTTCGCGTGGTGGCTTTTTACGCAGAGACGTGGAAAAAAAGAAAAAGGGAACGAAAAGAAGACGGGACCACGCTTGGACCATTTTACGTCGGGGAGGGGGAGAGAGCGTCCACGGCTTATGCTTCATCCCAGTGCATGTGAGAAATAAGAGGGAGGGGTCCAGCGCTTAGATCGCTCGGGGCCTGCTAGACGAGAAAAGAAAAAAATAAAGAAACGTCAGGCCGCTATCTCCACCTACCCCCAGAGAAGCCCAAAAGAGAAAAAAGGGAGGTTCTCCTTGTTCATCATCTCTATCTAGTCCCTTCAGGCAGAAAGGAGAAAAAAGGGGGGAGGCGCCCAGGCGATCAGACTCTCTTCCTTTATCCCCTGATGCCTTCGAAAGCATGCGGGGAAGAAAAGGGAGGGAAAAGAAAAAGGAAAGCGCCATCCCTCTTCTCTCCGGCCCGGCCCTGGCATCCCACCAATCACCGAATGGGAAAAAAAAAGGGGAACAGAGGGCGGTACCCGCTGCGTTTCTGTACAGGAGGAAAAGAAAAGAAGGCCGGTCGCCGTAATCGTGCGGACGATCATGAAATAAAAAAAAAAAGGGGGGGAAACGACACCCGTAAAGGACCGCTTGGGGGACGCAAAGGGGAGGGAGAAGAGGGGGTGTAGGCCTAGTTTCGTCCATCCTTAAGTAGGGGGAGGGGGACGGGGAGGGAAGCGTCAAACGCTGCCCGGTTCCAACAAGCAAGAGAAAAAAGAAAAGGAGAACATGTGCGATCTTTTTGAAATAACTGCCAAGGCACAAAAAAGAAAGAGAAGAAAGGGGGAAAAGGGTGACCCTGGAGGTGCGCTCTGGCCCGAGCTGCAAATGCACGCCCTCGTATGAGGTCTGGGGGAAAAAGAGGGAGAAAAGAGGAGCGCGAACTTGCTCCGTAGGGGATAAAGGGGAGGAAAGGGGGAGCGGTTTACCTTGCGGCGACCGTGCTGCAGAGGAAAAGAAAGAAAAAGGGAGGTACTGGTCCCGTTAACGGGGAGAACTCTTTCTCTACTTTACGGTGCGGTCGAAAGAGAAAAAAAGAGGACAGGTTCGGCATCTCCCTTACTCCGCATGAAAAGGGGATAAAAGGGGGGAGGGGAAGGGGGGAGGATGCTGGCTTTCGCCACCCGAATCTTCTCGTTGGCCAGCGGGGTGGGGAAGAAAAAAAAGGGGAAAGGGTTGCCCAAGATTGGGGATGAGCCGATGTCCGTTTTTTGTTGGTCCGGGGGGAAAAAAAAAAACCGCCATGAACCAGGATGGGGAAAAGGAAGTAGAAGGAAGGGGGAAAAGAGAGTCAGCGTTTTCCTGGACTGAGGACGAGAAAGAAAGGGGGGGGGGAAAAAGGGGGAAGCCTGGTTGTTTACCTCATAATGACTCTATGGGGCCGTCCCTTTTCCATAGGAAAAGAAGAGGGGGGGGGAAAACAAAGCAACCTCGATCCTCTGAAGTCCACACCATGCTCCCCCTCCCCCTAAGGGCATAAAAAGGAAAAAGGAAGGAAGGAAAAAAGGGAAGAACCGATTGTAATTCTTTCCGCGTAACGCACACCCCAAACGAGGGGGGGGTTCATGGCGGTTGTGTCGGGGTAGCCTGGGCAGGAAAAGGAAAAGAAGGGAAAAAAAAAAAAAAGCCACTCGGCTCATCCCAATCTTGGACCCCTCCTGCGATCTGCGTCGCTTACATGACCCACGAGGAAAAAAAAAAAAAAGAAAGTACGGAATGCGGATAAGTGCGCTTCCGCCGGGCCGTGAAATCAGAGGGGAGCCCCGCACCTTCCCTTTCTCTCCGGGCGGAAAGAAAGGAAGGGGAAAAATACCTCAACCTCCTCTACATCCCTCGACGGCCGAGGAAAAAAGAAGAAAAGAACAACCCCCCTCTCTTCCCTAGGAAAAGGGGAATAAGGAGAAAGTTCTCTCTTCACGATGGGCTCCGAAAGGGGGGGAAAAAAGAAAATACAATGGCGTTTCATTTTCATCTCTTAGAGAAAAAGGAAAATGGGGCGCATTCATGACATCAACGGTAAAAGGGGAAAGGGAAAAAAGTCTTCAAATATCGCACATGTTCTCATTGGGAGGATGGAGGAGGGGGGGGGGAAAAAAGGGCCGCCGTCCTGACTCCTGAAGTCATCCGTAGGGAAAAGAAGAAACCCGTACTTAAGGACTGGACGAACCCGTCCTAAAACGATGCGAGGGAAAAGAGAGAAAAAAAAAGCCGTGTCCGGGTGTCCGGGCCTATGCCCGGCGACCGTCGCCGAGGGGAGGGGAGAGGGAGAAACCGGCCCGGCTGGTTTATCATCCGTCCTCCCATACGAACCGAAAGAAGGAAAAAGAGAAGAAAGAACGCCCGTGACCATTCGGATTGGTGGGAATTCCGGGTCCGTGCCGGCGAGAAGAGAGAAAAAAAAAGAAGGAGGAGATGCCCGTTCGCAGCCTCCAGGTGCTAACGATATCGAGGCTTATCGAGTGGAGAAGGAAGAGAGAAAAAGAAAGAAGGGGAAAAGGGATATGCAGCGCGTCTGCAGTACCTCGATCGAGCTGCGGAAAGAGAGAGGGGGGGGGGGCGGTCGGGTTTTCTGTGGCCGAGAGCGTCCAGGAAGGGGGAGGGGAGGGACGATCGGTGCTCGCCCTGAGGCTTAAGCGCTAGCAGAAAAGAAGAAAAAAAAAAAAAAAAAAAAAAGAAGGAACCGGTGCCGCCTAATCCTTGCTCCGCGAAAAAAAAAAAAAACGGTCGACCCGACGTAACATGTCCATCGGGTCCGAGGGAAAGGCTCGAGCGTCAGCCCCACTCTCAGCCTCCTCGTGCAAAACACGTGGAAAAAAAAGGAAAAGAAAAGAACCGGGCACAGTCACTCGCCTTCCTCCAGTAAGCAGGCCGAGAAAAAGAGAAGGAAAAATGAAAACACCCTAACGGGTTGTTCCCCGGCCTCCCGCTCCGCCCGACTCCCTCGAAAAAAAAAAAAAAGGGGGAGAAGAGGGGTACCCGCCTGCGCAATACGTGGTAGAAAGAGGAAAAAGAAAAAAAAGAAAAAGAAATACGACAAAACTGGAGTCCACAGTATCCCCGCCCGGCTGATCGACGGGATGGTGATAGAAAAGAAAAAAAGAAAAAAACGCAGGTCGTCACCCTGGGGCGGTAGAATGCATGGTGGACCGCAAGGTGGTCGAGAGAAAAGGGAAAAGGAAAGAACCGTAAGCGGCGCACGACTTCCTAAAAACCTCTGCGCCAAAAAAGGAAAAGGAAGCTCCTCCCCTTCTAGTAGGCGCGGGCGAGCGGGAGGCCGGGCAAAAAGGTGAGGAGGAAAGGAAAAAAAAGGGAGTCGTCTAACTTCAGCCTGGCTTGTCTTCGTGTCTGAGAAAAGAAAAAAAGAAAAAAGGGAAGAGGGCGACTGTGCCCGTGAGGGTCGGTGGACGTGGCAACAGCTTGCGAAAAGGGAAAAAAGTGAAGCTGACGTGTCCGCATTAAGGGCAAAAAAGAGGAGGGGAAGTCGGGTCTACCGCTGGGGGCGGAGGAAAGGAGAAAAAAGGGGAGGACGGCACCGGGCATTAGTTCTTACGCGGGGGAATAAGAGAGGAGAGCTCGTGTCCCTGCTAAGCCTCTACCCTTCAGGGCGGCAAGAAAGGAAAAAAAAAAAGCCACCTACCCCCATAACAGACCCAAGGGGGGAAAAAAGGGGGGAAGAAGAAGATCGATTCCTTCAGCCGCCTCCTGCATCTCCATCGCATGATCGGTTGCGAGAGAAAGAAAAAAAAAAGGAAAGAAGTGAAACCCTGGAGCTGCAACTGCATCTACGCCCCGCTGGAGCGACGAAAAAAAAAAAAAGAAGAGAGAGGAAGGGGGCCGGACCCTGTGCAATCCCCACTCATCCCGATGGTCCACGAGAGGAAAGAAAAAAAGGAGGGTCACTCTGTATCTGGATCACAAGAAAGAAGAGAAAAGGGAGGGAGGAAGGGAGGATTAACTCATCCTCGTCTTACGGTTCGCCGCAGAGGGGAAAAAAAAAGGGGGGGAGACAGCAGGAGTGGAAGCGCATCTTTGTACCGATTTCGTCCAGTCCCCTTAAGGGGAAGAGAAGGGGAAGAAGGAAGCGGCAACGCGGCCCGAGGTCCACCCGGAAGCAAAAGGAAAGAACGGAGGCGAGGGGGAACTAACTGTCCAATGCACACGCGGATTGCAGAGGAAAGAAAAGAAAAAAACCAGTGGGACCTGGAGGGGAAAGGGGAAAAGGCAACGAAGAGGACTGACCTGCCCCGCGCTTTCCCTTTCTCTCAATCGTAAGAAAGAGCCGGATTTTCTCTTCTGTCTGGTCGAGGGAGAGGGGAAGGGGAGGCATGTCCTCGGCGGGGGGGGGAGGCGGCGGTTTATTTACTGTTCCCGGAACAGGAAGGGAAGCGTTCGCGCCCGACGGGAAAAAAAAAAAAGGGGGAAGGTGCCTTCATCGGCCGCGGGAAGGGGAAAAAAGTCCCTGCCGAATACTTCGGGTCCAGAAAGGGAGGGGGAGGGAGGGCGCCGATCGTCGCGTTGGCCACGGGGTTCATGACCGACGCAATCGCCTGGGGGGGGAAAGAGGGGAAAGGTCCTTGTATCGATCTCCCCAGGGAAAAAAACCAAAAGGGGGGGAAAAGGAACCATGAGTGCATGTTCACCAAAGGGGGGGGGGGGGGGGCGTACGCGGAAATAATTACAATCGAGTCAAGCGTTTGCCGGAAGGGGGGGGGGGAAAGGGAGGAGGAAGAACGTAATTGCATTAATGTGGGGGAAAAAGAGGGGGGGGGGGGAAGCAGATGTGACTCGTTGGTCCGGTCGTTGAAAAATAAGGGAAAAAGACGGAAACATCGATTCCTCTGAGTCCAAAAAAAAAGCCCAATACTGCATACGTTCTGCCATGAGCAGAAAAAAAAAGAAGAGGGGTAGTCTGTCCGCGTACTCACACCCCCACGAGGGTTAACGGAAAGAAGGGGTCATGGCGGTGGTGTCGGGAGATAGCTACCAAGGCCTTCACAACAAGAAAGAAAAGAAGGGGGAAAAACAACCAGTCCTATCTGCGTCGCTTAAAAGGAAAAAAAAGGGAAAAAAAAAAGCCACCGCGAAAGAGTATCTTCATGCGTATTAAGGCCACTGCCGAAAAGGAAAAAAGAGAAAAAAGGGGGGGTGCGCCCCGCACGTCACGGTCGCTCCCGTCGCCCAAGAGGGAAGAGAAAAAAAAGGGAACGCCCTCTACTGCCGCTATGCCAGCACTGTCAGAGAAGAAAGAAAAAGAGCCGAGAACATACCGTCGCCAGTTCGCGCGGATAGGGGAAGAAAAAAGAGGAGGGGGGCACGGTCAGCAAGACTCATACGCATGGCGTTGCATGGGAAAAAGGAATAGGGGGGAGAAGGAATGAAAAAAGAACCGTTACGCTCTGACATCGGACATAAAGGAAAAAGGAAGTCTTCCATATCGCCCATTTTCTAATGGGAGGGGGGAAGATAGGGCCTCTTCTGACGAAGGAAAGGAAGAAAAAAGGAAAGGGAGGGGGGGAGTCCCTCCGTACTTAATTACTGTACTAACTCGCCTACCAAAAAGAAAAAAGAGGAAAGGGGACAGGGTGGTCCGGGACCGCTGCCCTTCGACCCGTCATCCTATGGTGAGTCCATCAGGAAAGAGAGGAAAAAAAGGGAAAGGGCTGGTTGATCTCCTTCCTCCCCATATTGACCGAACGCCGGGGAAAGGAAAAAAAGGAAGGAAGGGGGGACAGGGTCCGTGACCGTCGATCATAGTATGGCTCGGCAGTCCTTCGAAAGAAAAAGAAAGAAAAAAAGGGGAGAGAAAAGAGAGCGGATCGCCGGTGCTCCGGCCAGGACTTGGTCTCTCCAACCGCATCATATAGGAGAAGAAAAAAAGGAAGAAAAAGAACGCAAGGCCCGTTGTGTTCTTTCTGGTGGGAGAGGAAAGAGGAGGGGTGCTTGTCCTGCTGACGATCGTGCTCGAAAAAGGAATAAGGGGGAGAAGCCGCGCCTGAAAACTCGCCCTCGGCCTACAGAAGGGGGAAAGGAAAAAAAAGGGCCGTCTCTCTCCCTGTCAAGCACCCCAGTCGGGAAAAGGAAAGATTGGAGTGCACCGCATGCTCTACAACGATCGAGAGAAAAAAAAGAGAGAAGAAGGCGTTCAGAACACGTTTCGCAAATCTTGTTCCACGTCCACCGCCCCGCAAAGGGAAAAAAAAAAAAAAGGAAGGCATGATTAAACGACCGGGGCCCCCCCCCCAAAAGTTCGGAAAAAAAGAAAAGGGGGGGGGAAAGGCCTCCCTCTCCGCCGCTCCTCCTCGACGCGGCGGAACCGCTCCGCGAGAGGGAAAAAGAGGAAAAAAAAAAAGAGGAGAGAATAAAGTAACAGCCGCCCAGCCACTCTCTACCACCTTTCTTTCCCACCATGATAAACGCCCGGCGAAGAAAGAGGAGAAAAAAAAAAAGGGAAAAGAGAGAGATCACCATCACGCTTTCGTCAGCGCTGTCTTGATATCATGGTTACCGCAAGGTGGGAAAAAAGGGGGAGAAGAGGAGAACGAGGTCAAAAAGAGTGCGTCCGTTTTTACCCTCTCGCTGATCGAGATCCCAAGAAAAGCGTGAGGATGCGCGGGCGTATCTGGAGGCCGTGGCCACCCTGTTAGGGAGGGGAGGGAAAAAAAAAAGAAAAAAGGGAAGCGGCTTCTTCGGGCCTTCTTACCTGCGCCTTCTGGGTTACTGGGGAAGGGGGAGGCACAAGAGAGGGCACACTTGTTCTGCACTAACTTCCTGTTCGCGTTGGGCTTGACGAGAGAAAGGGAAAAAAGGAAAAAAGGGCATGTACGTCGGGAAACCGCGGGAAAGGAGGGAGCGGCCACGCTTTAGTCGGCACGGCATTAGGTCGGAAGAGGGGGGAAAGAAAAGAAGGGGCCTGCTAGCCTCTTACCCTTCAAGATCACGAGAGAAAAAAGAAAGAACGCTTCCTCTATCGCCACCGACCCCCAGAACGAAAAAAAAGGAGGGGGAAAAAAAGGACTCGAATGAGTCCTTATTCCGCCGCTGCATCTCAAGAAAAAAAGGGAGGCGCCCCGTCAAATAAGATCAGCTCGCTATCAGGGAAAAGAAAGAAAAAAGAAAGGAACTGCGCCCATCCTCTTCTCGCCTGCCGACCCTTGCATCCCACAAACCCGAAGAGGGGGGGAAAGGGAGGCGTACCCGCTGTCTTTCCCGTTCCACTCCTGGGAGGACGGGAGGGAAAAAAAAAAGAAAAGAAAGAAGAAAAACGGCCTGACGGGTCTCCTGTCACTTCACTGACAAAAAGAAAAGGGGAGAAGCAGGAGTGGCAATCGCATCGTTGTAGGCCGAGTTCGTCAGGAGGGGAGGAAAGAGCCGTGAATGACGTATGACTTCAGGCGCGACAAAAAAAAAAAAAAAAAAAAAGGGGAAATCCATCCGCATTAGAACATTGCGCGGGGGGGAGAGGAAGGACAGCCTGACCGGGATGTCATGAATGTGCTAAACCCATTGTGACGGCCTGCGCTCAAAAAGAAAAGGAGAAGGGGAGGTCTTTGCTGACCGTGGCCCCAGAGAGGGAGAAGAAAAAAAGAAGGAGGGGGGCACCGCTGCTTTTCAGGGAAGCGGGGGGAGAGGAGTGCCTTGCATCGCGGCCGAAAAAAGGGGGGGGGTACTGGTCAAGGGGGGAAGGGAGGGGCGCGACCGTTACGGTTGCGGGGCGCAAACCCAGAGGAAAGGAAGTCGGGCGCCCTTACTCCGCATAAGTCTTTCGCTGGGGAGAGAGGAAAGGGGTGGCCACGGGGGTTGATAGAGAGAAGGAAGGGGGGGGTTGTCCAAGATTGGGATAGCCCGAGGAGGGGGGAGATCGCCCCTTCTAACCGAAAACACAAAAAAAGGAAAAGGGAAAGGGTCACCACGTTCCCCCTCTTGTTGGTGTTCGTACGCGGAAAGATTACAAGAGGAAAGGAAGGGAGAAGGCAGAACGAAATGCAGTATTTTGATTTTGATCCAGGGGGTGGGAGAAGGGGAAGAGGGGTCC
>Ga0179593_1304242_pt1 | contig 11931 bp, 11 predicted proteins | sample CZODoug2_1_08_16_FD_185931 | JGI IMG/M metagenome (GOLD analysis project Ga0179593, IMG submission 185931) | Vadose zone soil fungal communities from Angelo Coast Range Reserve, California, USA - CZODoug2_1_08_16fungal (PacBio error correction) | ecosystem: Environmental > Terrestrial > Soil >...
CAGACCGAAACAATCTCGGCGCTAAACAACAAATCTGTCGAAGGACGAAACTCGGGAGGAGGGGGAAGTTAAGGACAAGTAATGGTCAACCACAAAAAAAACAGTGAAAATCAAGTTTGCCCGCGGATCCCACCTTATTCCGGGGGTTAGGGGGGAGGTTCAATACGGTAAGATGAACGGTATCTCCCAACGTGCCAGGAGAAAAAAAAGAAGAGACACTATCAAAGTGAAAATCATTCCCCCGAAAGAAACGACAGAAATCAAAGCGCTCATGGGGGCCGGAGAACCGATGACAGTGATCGAGGGTCCAGGAAACGGGGAACCGGCCGGTGACAAGAAACGAACGTTGGAACAACCACTGGGACGAAAAGCGGAATCGGGCAGGGGACGGGGAGAACCGACCCTAGGGGCAGGAGGGAAGCGGGGGGGCAAAGGCGAATACTGGGGTCCCAAAAGAAAGAAAACAAGCCTGGACAGGAAGAATGGTGTCCTCCACTAAGGGGGGGGAACGGCCACATGGGGTGTTCAGTCTTTTTTTACGGCTGTACTGAGGGGGCACAGGGACAGCCGCCCGAAAAAATATCGACAAATAGACAAATCAAAGGGGCCCCGACCAAAATAGTTACTGGAGCGGGTATGTCCGGGAGGGGGGAATCTCGCATCTGCGGGTGGGGAGGGGGCGGGACGCTGTCCCTACCAGCCAGGGAAAGCAGCAGCAGCACACGGCCCCAAAAACAAAAAAAAGTGTAGGTCCCTAATTAAAAAAGAGGCGGACCGGCGGCAAAAGCGCAAGCGGGGCGTGAATACGGGCCGCACTAAAAGAAAAGGGGGAATGCGAAGTCTAAAAAGTACCTCGAAAGGAGGTGGTAGAAAAAAGTCAAACTGTAAAAAGGGAGAGCACGATTTGGATGCTTAGACCACAGGGAACGTCAAACGGAGGTTGGTAAGCTAAAGATTGGCGAGCGCCTTGGGGAAGCAGTGTATTTTGGGGGACACGGAGCAGAGAAAGGCAGCGGGTTAAATTAAAATCGTCGCCACTTATAAAATCACAACTAGGGGAGTCGGGGGTGGGTATCCGTAAGACCCGATTACAAAGACAGGGTGCGGAGAAAACACTCAACTGCAACCTACAACAAGGGGAAAAACAAAAAAAAAACAAGGGGGGGACTCAGCCACTCTCTGGGATGCAAAAGCAACCACCAAGAGTGGTTCGTAAAAGAAGGGGGGAAACCGTCACCAAAGGAGAGGGTCACAAAGAAAGAGAAGAAAAAAAGGGCGGGGAAAGCCCTCCCTTCTACACACTGGAGAAAAAAGCCGGGGAACAGCTCAGGACTCCGAAAGGGGAAAAGCGAGATGAGGTCGCTGGCACGTTGTTTAACTGGGAGGAGGGAAACCAGGGCTGCCAGAAGGAGGGATGAAGTTGAACAAACATGCGAGACGGTCCGGAGAGGGCTAATCGAAAAAAAGCGCTGTGCTCCACAAGTGTTTTCCGCAAAACTTCAATCCGAAATCAGGGAAAAGGGGTCCCACAGGACCAAAAACAGAGGGGTCAGGGCTGGCTTATAGTTCGATAAAAAAAAAATCAATAGCGAAGACAAGGTCCTCAAAAGTTCCGCGGAATGAAGGCTTCTATGGATGCTAAGGAGGGGGCACGAGACGGTCGGGTTTGGCAAGGTACTCAAAAGAGAGGAAATGAAACCCGCTAGAAGAGGCGGAAAAATCCAAGGCAGGAAACGTGCACGGCAACAATTAGGCGGACCAAACTCAAAAAAAACTTGTAACCCAGGGTGACAGAAATGTCGCGGTCTGACTTGGCAACGGGAAGGAGTATCAACTGGGAAAGGAAAAAAGGAAACTATCCTATCCATCGACGTGGGCCTCTTTCTAAAAAAAAAAAAAAGATGACAATTTCTTCCTCAAACACTGGTCGGTGACGGACAGACTTTAGACATCGGGTGCTCTCAACTGAGGGGGGAAAAGGACGAAAAACAAAAATCTAAGGGAAAAAAACCACACGGATAAAAATTTCCTTCGGGAAGGGAAATGAATCTCCGGGACTTAAAAGAAAGACGGGAAGTGCTTTAAGAAGTAAAGGTAGGGACCATGTATCCAACAAATCGAAAAAAGAGAAGGCCCTGGGAAAGTAAACAAAACGGCAAAAAAAAAGGATTAAGGGACTCGTTTTCCGGACTAGAACAAAAAAAAAGTCGGACACGACCAAGGGACGACAAGGGACGGGGGGGAAAAAAAAAGGGGAGAGAGCCTGATGGTGGCCACAAAAACAGGGGGCAGGAGGGTTCTCACAAAAAAACTACCAGAAGGCGCAAAAGTTACGGGCAAGGCACGGAATTTCACAAAAAAAAAGGCCCGGAGAGGCGGGAGGGGGGGGGGCCAAACATACATTCGAGGTGGAAGTGACTCGTGGCGCTTCGCAAGGAGAGCATGGGGTATAAGGGGACAACGTGGGGGGGGGGGGACACCGACAGGACAGCGAAGGGGACGGGGTGCCTGGGGTAGGGGAGAAGTAGATAGGGTCCTTCCGGGGGGGGGGGTCCGGGGAGGTAGCAAAGCTTTGTAGGGGAAAACCATGGGGCAGAAACAAAAACCGGGAATGTCAATGGTTATGAATTTGGGGGGAAGGAGCTTAAGGGGTACGTGAAAAGATTTGATTGGTTGAATTTCGGTGGCAGGTTGCGACAAGTCAGTTGCTTGGGGGGGAAAGGTACCAACGAACAAAAAAAGGAAACTCTTGGTGGGGCGACCAGCGTGCTCCAAAATAGTAAATAACTGGAACAAAAGGGGGTGTCACAGGAAAGGGGGTCGCAACCAGGGGGGGAAGGGGGGCTACCAACAGGGGATATAATTCCTGGAGTAACAATCTAGAGAAAGGGGACGTTGAGGAAAACCCGGAAAAAAAAAGAGCAAGTGTTTCCCCCCCGCTGAACAAGATTGTCTTCTTACTGGGGACAACCGCAAACCGTTGTGGTTAGACAAAGAGACAGGGGGGGGAGAAAACGGGTGTGGGGCCCCAGAAATAACGCGAACGTGGAAGGGGATTCAAACTCGTTCTGTTGGACGGGGGTGGCGAGACGTCGCGGGGGAAGGAACTTGTTTCAACCAACACGCCCAAAGGAGGAAGAAAGGGGGTGAGGTGGCCAGGGAACCATAAAGGCGTTTGCCGCGCAAAAGCCGAGTGAAACCGGGTTGGGCTATGGAGGTTGGGGGTTGGGACGAACGTTGCCAAAGCCCCGAAGTTGAGACCCCCTTGGAAATGCGACTTTAGGGAAAGGGAGGTGTGAGAGCAGGGCCATGAAGCCGACGGCTGAAATGAAAAGAAGTGGTTAATATTATCAGCCGGGCGCACTCGGCCCAGCACGAAAAAAACTGGGCGCTTTGGGGGAAAGGCGCACAACCCTCCGCGCAAATAAAAGGCGGACAACGTTCGATTGGACAAAAAAAAACCAACGTCAGGGGACGGGACTAGGGGGAACAAAAAGGGGCAAAAGCGAAACACGAACCCAAGCCAAAAAGGTGTCCGAAAAATCCCGAAGAAGGGGGGGTTCGCGGGAAGTACTTTGCCCGAAGAGAAGGGAAGGTCAACAGGTAAAACAAGGGTCAAAGCCGACTTCCCGGGTAACAGTCGGGGAGCAAGCAAAGCTTTCGGAAATCGTCAGGGAAAAATGTGCGGGAAGGACGGGGAGAAAACGCTGCAACAACTACGCCAATCCACCAGGAAAGTCGTACTGCAGGACCTTGGGGGTAAATGAAAGAGAGCCGAAGGAAGGAAACCCGATCAAGAGCCGTGGGGTAGGTCGAACGTAAAGAAAAGCCCAGTTAGTTGTCGAGGGAAAGCCGGCAGAATAGGGCCGTCACAGTCGAAGGGAAGGGTAAGTTCCTAGGGGGGCAAGAAAGGGAATTCCATCTAAGGGTTCGCACCCTAAAGGACTCGAGGGGGAATCTGGGGAAGATCCAGCAGCCGACGGAAAAGTGGAGAAAGGAGGGGGACACGTTGAAAAACCGTCAGGATTTGTATTGAACCCCTGGGGGGGGAACAAAAGTCCAAAAGTTTAAAAAACCCAGGACCGAAAGGGGGTGAAAGCCTTGGTTCACTCCCCGTGGGGCGAAAGGGGTAACCGGCTTCGTGGACGGGAGGGAACACCGCAGGGCTTATTACGAGACGGCCTTTATCGAGTTTTTTGTCCGAACGGATCAACAAAAAAAAAACGGAGGGAAGGATTAGAAAAAGATGAAACCGAAACTCTACAAAAAAGTAATAATTAACTCTAAATAAAAGGTTAATGACCGAAAAAAGGGGAAAAAGTGAAAAAAAGCTTAGCACGCGCGAAACGGGGAAAGAAATCCGTAAACACGGAAAAAAGGGGAAAAATAACTGAAAATTTTCACGCCACGGGGGAAGTCCAGAGTAGGCGGGGGAGGAAAGAAAACACAAACAGGGAGGGAGTGCTACTGGGAAAAAAACGCAAGGGTAGGTGAGAACACAACACCTAAATCCTGTGGGGGAAAGAAGACAACAAAAACAAAAAAAACACTCGTGCTAACTTGAACGGGAGAAGAAAGTTAAAAAAAAAAAAAACGCGTGACCGGATCCATGTGCAAAAATATAGGTAAACAAGGAGAAGAAAGGGTCCAGACTCAAACGGGCCAAGTGAGCGACTTCCGCAGACTCAACCAAAACAGACCAAGGAGGCAACTGGAGCTTTCAACTGGGGATGACAGCGGTAAAAAAACCGAGTGACAGGGAATACTTAAAAAACGAACTAGAAAAACGGCTACAACTTTCCCTACGGGGGAAGAAGAAGGGGCTGAAATCCACAAGGTTTGAGAGGGGGAGAAAGTAGACAACGGCGACAGAAACACTGCACGGAGGCTGAGAGGTAGGCCATCACTCAACTCGCGTGATGTTGTGGGCTGGGGGGGGAAGAGTGGGGCACCACGGCCCTTCGAGATGCAGGGGAAAATTAAAAGGCCACTCGAACTTCGAACGCGTCCGCAATGGGGTCAGATTGGAAGCCCCGGAAAAAAAGGCGAAATGTGCTGGGCAAAGAGCGCGGCTGAATAAATAGGAACGTCAAGTACTCTACTCTGTGTAGCAAAACGGAACCACTAAAGGAACGATGACAAGTCACCGCCGTCAGCCTTGGCCCCACATGGAATAAAGGTCGGGCGGTGGTTGCGTCAACCGACATAAAACAATTGCCCAAAGACAGCATAGCTAAGGGCGTGTCGCACACGCCCTAAATCTGGGCAAAACACGGGTTGATGAGAAGGTAATCGTGGGGCGGCGACCAAGGATGAACGCACAGAGAAACCCGGAAAGACAGAGGAAGAACAGCAACGTACAGAATGGATCGCCTCGGTAAAAACGGAAACAAAAGACAAAAAAAAGATCTAAAACCACGGGCAACATGGTACACTCACAAATCCTGAAGCGGGGAACCGGCTTCCATGGAAAAAAAGAGGAAAGGGTTAGAAGCCACAACCAGCGCGGGACAGTCTCGGGTGCTAGAAGAGGGGAAAGCGGAACGGTGAATAAGTTCACCCAAGGGGGGGGGGGAAACTAATCACTTGGCGTACCTTAAGCAGCAGAAAAAATGAGGGGGGGAAGGGGGGGTCTAGATAATAAACTGATCACTTCGGAAAAAAAAGGAGGTCGCCTTTGAGCGGACAAAAGGGAGTCACGAAGCACACAGGGGGGACCTGCAACCTCCAAACTGCTGGAAATACAAACCCATGAAGTCAACCCTATCAGAAAACACGTTTTCAAGAAACGGAATTGAAACGCGCCTGAAAAAAATGGAAAACAACGTGCCAAAAATAAGGGGGTGGTCAGACCAACACCGCCCCCGAAAAAACCAAGGGCAACTCGGGACCGAAACTGGGTCTACATGACCCGACGGACGGAAAAAAAAGATCCACCGGGCAGACCAAGGGGGACCTTGATAAGCCAGAAAAACAAAATTGAAGCGAAGACCGGAACCACGTTAATGGGTGGCAGAACAGCGATTTCTTCATTGCCCGATAACCTCAATGGAAACCAACAGCGGGGCCTCACATGGGGAGGGGTGGACCTGGGGTGGTGGGTCCCGGGAATGCTGAGGGGGGGGACGGTGAAACAACCTAATTTCTCAAGCTTTGGGGTGGAGAAAGAAAAAATGCCCCCACCAAACAGAGATGCCCTCGCTGACGCTGAAGGTCTCGGGAAACAGAGGATTCGTTGGGGGGAAGAAAAAAAACGAAACGTACTCGGGTGCCGTTTGGGAACGACTCAGGCCCTCTCCAGATAAGGGAACGGGAGTGAGGGGGCAAGATAAAAAAAAACAACGGGCGTCGTCGGGGCAAATCCGACAAGAAAACGGACGGCCCAGGGTGGGAACCGGTTCCGTCAATTGCGTGCGAAAAAGGAAAGCAAAACAACGAGGCTCAAAAGACCCGTACAGGGTCCCACGGAATCAACCCTGGGGGGGAGCGCTGGTGTTCGGAAAACGACAAACGGGGAGACGGGAACGGACGCCGGGAACCGAACGCGGGGAAAGCAATACAGACACAGTACGACGGGAGGAAAACGCCCTCTACCAACAAAACGACTCGTTGAACAAACACTAGGGGGGATGCACAAGGAGACCCCAGTCACGCGAGGAAACAATAAAATTCGTCAGCAGCTAAAAAACCTCCAGGGGCCGCGACACAGAAAGCGCGTCCTCGAGAAAAACTACGCGCGTGAACCAGCCGAGCCGAGAGAGAGGGGGGGAGAAGGCCTCGATGAGGTTGCCTCGGGGGGAAGAACCGGGGAAAGATAGAAAAGGGACAATCGGGGGGAACTTGAGCCAGAGCAGTTGTCCGAAAAGAGGAGGGGACGTGAATAACGTAAATTCAACGGACAGGCAAGAAGAACAGACCTGTTCCAGCGCACAGCAACGACAAACCGGCCAACGTGCAGGGGCCCCGGATTGAACGAAAGGTGTCAGCCGGGGCGGGGAGAAAAGACGCCGGGGCTATCATTGAACACAAGAAGGAACAGGGGGGGAGTTGGAGTGAAAACGACAAAGGCCACACGAAAGGAGGTCGACATTCGTTGATAAAAAGCCAAGGGGAAAACACGTGGGGGCATGGCACCCGTGTATCCGGGAAAAACCGCTTGGTTTCTCTTGAGAACCAAGCCGAGGAACACGCAGCCAGGGGTAAATCGGCGAGAGAAATTCATACCCCACCCCCCCCCCCACCCCACCCCCCAAAAAAACCCACCACCCCCCGACGGAAAAAAAGATAGGAAGATCAGAAACTGTCGTCCGCCCTAAAGAAACATCTCTAACAACGCAGACCAAAATCAGATTCTCTCGGGACTCTCAGAGGTTCCACCAAAAAAACCGCCAAGGAAGACCCGGGCTCCGCTTCCTCCGCACGGTAGGGGAAAAAAGACGGATGTCAAACAACCTGTGTCAGTAGGCACCACCTCTAAGCAGAAACAGATGGAATTGGAAGAAAACATACGTGAAAATCAAGCCCAGTCCCGCAACCCCTTGCCACAAATCGCCGAATCTAAAAAAAGAAGTCAGGACCAACACTAATAAAAAATCTGTTTCTCGCCCCCAGTCCATCATGGGGAAGCAAAAAAAACCTCTTCAACGGGGGAATCATCAAGGCAACGCCAACACCAGGGAGAACTCGTGGGAAGGACCACTTGACGGTAAAAAACAAGAGCCGCGGTGTGAAGAGGTGGGGGGGGTCCTTGGGGGGCAAAACCGCTGCAAAACCATCGGGACCCCAAGTCATCCCAAGGAAGGAGGAAGGCCGAAATAAAAGCTCACCAAGGCACGAAGGGGGGGACCCGAAGACCCGGCTCGAATGGAAGAAGACGGGGGCCAGGGGGAACAGGAGCCGAACCAAACGGGAGACTGGATCTTCATGGGTGGGGAGGAAAAAGGTGAAAAGAAGAGAGGTGGGACGCGAGCAAAAAAAACGGGAGAAGAAGATACTTCGCCCCACATACCACCGGGACCACCCTGGGGTCAAAGCCCCAACGCCGATCGTGAAGGGTTTGTTGTGGGAAACTAAGGTGAATTAAAGGTCCCCCGCAGACGAGCAGCACGGGAGGGAAGGGGGGCGAAGAAGACGGATCTCACAGAGAGGAAAAGAGAGAATCAACATCCCTACTAAAACGAATCGGAGGGGTACAACCCCCGGAACGTCAAAGGCTCGAACGGAAAACCCTTTAATAAAAAAAAAAAAAAAAAAACAAGGGACGGGCACCAAACCAAAAAGGAAGGAGTGGGGGGAAGGCGTCTCTTAGGGTGAACGGGGGAAGGTGGGGCCGGGGAACTTTGAACGCAACCGTAGAAACCCGGACGATCGTATTGACTAAAATGCACGGCCAGGGGACAAGGCAAAAACAGTGGATCCGAAGGGGGGACAGACGGACACAGAGACGAGAAGGTGAAGGGGCGGCACAAGTTGGGGGGATAACAAACCTCAAGGGGGGGAGCGGGGGTGACTTCACCTCCCTGACGGCCCTGGAATTGGAAAAGAAAAAGGTGAATTAAGCAGAGGGTTTCCCACGAAAGAAACAGCTGACGAAAGCCACGGGAAAAAACGAATATCATTGAAGGCACCAGGGGGGGGTCAGACGGGGTCGGCAGGGAGGGGGAAGGGGAAGTGTTAGCGCAGAGAAATGAACTGTCACCAGGGGTCAACAAGAAAGAAAAGGAATGGGATCGGGGGGAAGGGAAAAGGATCGACAAAGATCCTATGCATAGGTCTCCTAGCCACAGAGGGGGACAAAAAACGCAGATCAAACCGGAATCCAACAAAATCCCAGGAAAAATTGGGTCGGGGTTTTAGCCGACTAATGGCATCACGCGCAAGAGCTGTCTAAGCTCCAGGGCAATCCGATGGGCCTGCGAGAACCTCGAAAGACGAGGCGAAAGAAACTGCAGGGATCACAAAGGTATTCAAAGTGCGAAAAAGGGGCGACTATCGGGACCTGGGCCGATGAGAAAAAGCCAAAAAAAGGGGTCGTTAAATCTTAATCTAGCAACCAGGGAAAAAGAGGGGGAGGAGGGAGTGAATAGGAAATTGTGGAGGTCAAAAAGCGGAGGTAGAACAATTTCCCCGGTCTACAAAGGGGAACAAAAAACAACCGGCACAAGGAAGGTCAATTATCGCCCAAAACGGAGGGAAAGGAAGGGGGAAGTTTAAGTGGTCAAGAATTGCCGGGGCACGCCGCAAGAAAACACTATCGAGGGGGGCCAAGGCCACCCTGGCACGATGGCAGTCAACTCAAACATCAGAACGGCAAGAGGTGGGTCGTGAAAAACTGGCAACCGGTCAACCTGGAGGGCCAGGAAAGGGGCCGAATCTGAACGTTGAAAACTGAACGAAGAAACTTTCACGGGGGACTTAGAAGAGGGACAAGGAACAAACGCAAAAGAAACCACTTCACGGGAGTCCAACCGAGGGGACCGCAACACGAAGAGAAGGAAGGTAGAAAACTGGAAAGAAAATTTGGAGAAATGGGAGCTCAGGGGCAACAGAGGAACAACTAAAGGTCCAGCATTCATATTAAGAGATCGGAACAAGACAAAAAAATGGGGGTCAGTTGGACAAAGTAGGAAAAAAACGCACCAAACACGGCATTGGGGGAAGGGGACACATCACTTGGACAAAGTGAAGAGTTTCCTCCATTGGGGAAAAAAGGTCCGCACGGTTCCTAGACGGAATTAGGGCGACCGTGAGGGGTAGGGCCAAGGGGAACACGATTAAAAAAACGTAGACGACAGATGGATTGACGAACCAAGAGCAAAAGTGAGCCCGATCTAAGTGTGGGACCTCTCAGGGGTATAATTGGCCATCGCTGGAACGCAAAGAGACGGAAACCCGGTCTACCTTTTAGACAACAGAAACGTGTATCTCGAGGGCAAACACAAAAAAAAGAGCCCGCAAAAGGACGGGAGAATGCAGGGGACGAACCCGGAATCCAAACCTTCGGATCAGGAACCAAAAAGCCCCAAGAACCACTCGGGTACACAATGAACCAAGCTACGCCGGAAAGACCAAAATCGCACGACGCGCCAAAAGGGTCACGGTCGTTCAAAACCGAGGAGCCGAGGGAGTGCAGGGGAAAAAAAGGGTGGAAAAGGGAGTCGGAGCAAACCCGAGGGCGGAACCGTTGTGGAGGGTCCAAGCACTCGGGGCACTTCGCGAGGGGGGAGGCTGGTTCGAAAGGGAAATACCGGAACGTCGAGGTCAAGTAATGGCGGAAAGGAAAAAGAGGAATTGTTAAACTTCAGCAGAACTCTGAAACCAGAGGGGGAGGGGGAGGAAGAAAAGGGAGGAAACCCGTGGGGTCAGGGGAGTGAGAATGAAGGTGCGAGTGGCGAGACGGGGGGTTCGACCCCTTAAAGGGAAAGGGGGGGTGGAGTTGGGGGGGGGGGAAAGCCAGAGGGGGGGGCCAACGGTGGGAACGGTGGGGGGACGTCGAAAAAAGGGGGGGGGAGTGTTTTGCCTTCGTGGAAAAAAAAGGTTTGACACGGGGGCAGGGCCCAGATGATGGGAGGAGCTGTGCCACAAAAACTCTTTCGAGCACTTGCGGGAAACTCGGGTGAACGAAAAGTGAACCAGGTCGTATGGGGGGGGCGCAAATCAAGGGGGTTTCTTCAAAACAGAGGTGAAGAGAGCAACGGGCGAATCATGCAAGGGGTTTGGAGACCGGTAAGTGGGGTCCCGCGGAAAAAGGAAAGCAAGAATTTTCTGTACGTAAAGGCGAAGGTGGAACCTTTTTCCAAAAAAGAGGAAAGGGGTTGGGCCGCCAAACGAGCCGATAAGCGCGAAAGGGGGGCTGTTCGCTGGGTCACGTTGGAAGAAACAAGAGGTTTAGACTGTTCCACAAAAGAGGAAGGGGTGAGGTCTCAAAAAACAAAAAAAAAAATTTTTCCGGTTTGACAGAACCGTTTTTGGTGGACTAACCCAGCAAACCAGAAGGAGTAAGGAAGGGGTTTTTGTTGCCGTCGGCAAGGTGACGAAGAAGTTAATGGGACCGAAGGTTCGGGTGGGTCCGACGAGAGGCCACGAGGCCAAAAAACGGCTTTCAAGTGGAGGGGAAAAATCGAAGGAGATAAGTGAAGAAAACGCAAAAGTGAATTGGGTGTAAGCGTGGTCCACACCCTGGACGGGGGAAAAACAAGGAGGGGAGACCTTCGCACGGGGGGGGTATTTGGGAAGGGCAAGGAAGTGAAGAGCAGATACGACTATTCAAGGGGGGGGAAACAGGATACAAAAAAGACCCCATAAAGCAACAACGAAAAAGGGGAGGGGAAAACCTCGGCCCGGCGGGGTTGAGCCTACTCGGAGGGGCACCCCGAGAACCAAAACGGGTTGAACCCCCAAAAGGGTGGTAACCAAGGAAGGTAAAGAAAAACTTTCCCCGCATCCTGAACTTGGAACGGGGGTAGCAAAGGCCTAGGGGGTCCGGAAAGTAGGCGGGTGGGGGGTGACGCGTTCCTGCCAACAACAACTCCATCCACCCGGAAAATAAGCTAACGGGGAGGGGGAACGGAGAGGGGGGGGGGGGAGGTATCTATCAAAGTCGTCAGGAAAACGGGAAACGCATTTTTGAACTAGTAAGAGAGGTCAAGGCCATCGCAGTGCTTAGGGAGGATAAAAGAGCGGAAAGGCCGGAAAACGGTCGACCAGGGGGTGGTTTCGCCAAAAAAATTTAGGTGACTGAACTCGGTTGTTTATCTAAGTAGTCCTAAGGTTTTATCCCGGAAGGGGGGCGGGGGAACGTAAGAGACCTGGAATTGGACACCCTTCTTAAAACTTTCGGGCGAAGCTTCGAACGGCAGCACTTTTTGCAACGCCTTGAAAAATGAGGCTCGGTGAAGCGTCAAAGATATGATGCTTTGGTGGATTTGGGCT
>Ga0179593_1349555_pt1 | contig 11931 bp, 13 predicted proteins | sample CZODoug2_1_08_16_FD_185931 | JGI IMG/M metagenome (GOLD analysis project Ga0179593, IMG submission 185931) | Vadose zone soil fungal communities from Angelo Coast Range Reserve, California, USA - CZODoug2_1_08_16fungal (PacBio error correction) | ecosystem: Environmental > Terrestrial > Soil >...
AGATCTCACCGAAAAGGGGGAGAGAGAATAGGCACCCGTTTAAGACCCAAACTTACGGCTGGGGGTCTATTCCAACTGGGTTGACGTGGCATTGTGCAAGAGGAAAAACAGTGGGACACGAGCGGGATCTGACGCGGTTCCGGAACGGGAAAAAAAAAGAGAGTGCGACCGGCGAGGGGGGGTCGGAGGGCATCGGAATGTGCGTACGAGCCCCGACCAGATTGAAAAAAAAAAAGCAAGAAGGAAGTGCGGTGGGCTTTAAGAAAACTGGCACGCCCCTTCGAACCAGGATACAGAAAAGTCTCCGCCGGCACCTCCATGGCTCAATGTTTCTGTTCCCAGGGGGAATCCTCGCGTTCAGCGGCATAGAATGGGGATCTCTACACGAGTCTCGACTAACGTTCCCGAGGGTGAGGTTAGCTAGACGTATCAGAGGGGACGGGAGAAACCGTCCTTTACTAGCCGGGCAAAATTGGAAACACCATATTAGAGGGGGGTGCATGTCAACGACTAGCAAAACATTTTTTTGAAGCAACAAACCGTTAAGGAATGAGCCTAAACGTCGTTCGAGCTCCGGTGGCTATTGGAACGCGGAGCTCGGCGTAGACGGGTGGGAAACTAATCTCCACGAGCCTTGAGGGAAGGGATATTTATGACCTATTAGAAAGGAGAAGAAGTTCCACTCATTCAGGAAGTGATAGTATGCATCGGCACAAGGTGAAGGTCTCCGACGCCGGATAAGCACCAAGGATCGACTGTCGATAAGTTACCTTCTGCGGGTAGGAAACATGAGATCGCAAAGGAGCCGATAAATACTCTCTTCTCGCCGGATGTCCTAGCAAAAGCAAACTTAAAAACCGCTCACACGCGGTCACCGGGTGTTAGGCAAATGCAAACTATCGAGGTGCACAAGAAGAGATCGGCAAGCAGCAGGTGGGAGGTTGACAGGGGAAAGTTCTAACACCCAGGAAAGAGGATCAATTCTTAGCAACAAGAAATTCCCGGATGGCGTTAAAAACAAGAGATGGGGAAGTCACTCCTACCGCACTACAGCAATTACTCAGTCAGAAAGGTACAAAAAGTGCCACGGGGAAAGAGACAGATGCCTGTACACAGGTAACCACGTGCAAGGTCATTGAAAGGGAATACATGAGTCTCAAGACCAATCCTGAAATCTTCCTCGGAAACCCAAAAGAGGAAGGAGAAAGCACTACACCACTGGCCCACAGGGGGAAGCGTACCAACACAGAGGAACGGGCCACATCAGGGGGGGAAAGGAAACTTAGTGATTACCTTGTTCTGGAATGCGGGAGATGCAGGTGAGGTTTAAAAAAAACCTTTTGCCGTACGAGAAAGGAAGAAAGCTTGGCCACGGTGGGTTAAGACCGGAAAGAGGGAAAGAAAGTGCCGTCAGCAGGTTCCTGATCAGCGTATGTACAAGGAATCGTGTTTGAGAGGAAGGCGGAAAGTTGCTTGTTGGGTGGAAACGGAGGGGAACTGGACGAGCCAAAAGGATCTTTAGATTACTATGCCCTCATAGGTCAGAAAATCAAGGTGCTGCTTACGAACGGCACAACATGCTGCGTCAGACGAACCGGCGCAAACATGCAGAAAACAGTAGTAAAAAAGCACCGCCACTTGGAACATGTCAGGGAAAGGAACAAAGAGCGGCAGGATCAGAAAACAGTACCCGGTAAAAATCCTTCAAGAGGACACTAAAGCACGGTAGACGAGAGGCAGCCTTCTAAGGTAGAAGATCACGTAGCCGATCGCAGGAAAGCCGCGCGGGAAAGGAGGGCCTGATCAAGACGGCATGGGTGTCTAGACCACCGAAAGTGAAAGCACGCTGTGGAAGTTAAAAAAAAATCTTCAGGACTTAGTAGTCGCTGCACGCAGCGCTGACGGGGCTGTGTAAAAAAAGAATCAGGTATACGAAAAAAGGTCAGCAAGGGGTCAGCACGAGAAAAGGAACCTCAAGAGATGGAAAACAGAGAAAGGTTGACGTACTGGGGCGAAACTTAGAATGCAAGCTGCCACACAGTCGCGAAGGTACTGTCCTATGGAGAACGGGGCGCGTAAAAAATCTAGGTTAAGAGGAGTACGGACTCGCTCAGCCGATCGAAAAGGTATACCCGGACCTTCTGTCAAAGGGTAGCCGTCGGGACGGATCGTTCGTCGAATCGCGAAAAAAAAGGTAACAAGGGCCTGCCGTCCTCCTGTTGGGTGCCGAAAACGAAAGGGGCCGCTCAGTGCCAAGTGCGGGGGGCAGCCAAAAAGGGGAACTCGGAGGAATCAGTTACACACGGTGATCCTTGGTTCTGCGAGGGGGGGTGTGCCGGCCTAATCCGGAGTTGTGGGCGTCAAAAAAAAAAGGAGAGCCACAGTAGTGGGTGGGTAACACAGCGAATGGAAGCCAGCATTTGGGGCTGGAGATTGATAAGCGCCTCGGTGGAGATGCTGGACAGGCAAAAACATGTCCGTGACCGGCAACTAAAGGAAAACAGGAGGATCACGATCAAGTCAACGGCAGCCGTGCGAAAAAACCGTGTCGGAATCGGAGGCGCGCCTCTCGGAATGACTAAGAGAAACGGCATTTCCAGACCAGATATAAAGCAAAAAAGAGAGGAGAAAGAGAAGTGAGCAGGCTGTGCAGAGGAAAATAGGGCTTATAACTCCGGGGGCGGGACAGAAAAACAAAATAAGAAAAGTTTATCTACAAAAAAAAGGGCGGCGTCGCGAAAGGGCGGGGAGGTTGACAGCACGACCAAAGCGCAGACGCAGAGAAAAAAAGAAGAGAACGGACATCCTGGAAACCTCAGGAGAGGGCGTGCGGCTCGTCCTCTCAAAGTCCGAGGGAAGAGAAAACCCCCTAAAACGCCATCGCTGACAACGCGCCAAAAAGCGATGCCTCAGCAAAGGGGAAGCGTGCTGCAAGGCCAGGCCTTTGAGCAAGCTTAGACCAAGGGAAAACAGGTCCTTGCCGTTGAGCTGTGTGGGAGATAAATTAAGCCGGTAGGTGAAAGAACGTGAGAAAGAAAAATTGGAAGACGCGGCCGTTAGCTTTCCACACCAAGGAAAAGGTGGCACAACGCGTCCGCCTGGGCGGTGCCAAAAAACGGGGGAAGGGAGAAAATATAACCGTTTGACACCGCGACAACGGCGCCTTGAGACAAAAAAAAACGGGTAAAGGAACCTTCTGCTGCGGCCCCGCCACGGCACTGAGAAGAAAGAAAGCAACACAAAACGGGGAGGAGGAAAGAAAAAAGGGAGAAGGGTCCAGTGGCGGGGAAATCGAGTCGACCTGTGGCTCCACACTTCGGAAAGAAAGAAAGGCTAGGTGTACAATGGACTAGGAGTAAATAACACAACTCCGGCTGGCAAAAAGGCCCACTGAAGAAGCACCGGAGAAAATACGCTGAAAAAAAGTGGGGTGAGCGCAACGGCAAGCGTAAGAAAGCCAGGCTCACGTGCCTACACAAGAAGTCAAGTACTCCTACAACAACCCTAAGATCAAAAGCAAAAGGGGAAAAAAGGACTGTTCTAAAATCTGAAGAATGGGTTCCGTGAAAAAACCAGAGGCCAAGGGAGACGGTCACGCGAAAGGGGCGAGTTCGAGCGAGGGGGCCGTTGGGCGGGCGGGTGCTGATATCAGGAAACACTGTCGAAAGAAAAACGCCGCGCAGGAAAGAGGAAAAAAAGGCCTTTTCTTCTTACTGTGACCCGCGAGGGGATCGAATTCGTGACAAAAAATCCATAGCCTGGTCGGCGACACCGCCAAAAAATGGGGAGATACAAAACGGAACGTAAAGGGTCTGACTAGGCCCGCCACCTTCGTGCACGAAAAGGCAGAAAAAGCTAAAACAAAAAAAGACCTGCTCACCGAAAGAAAGAAGAGAGGACTATCTTGGACCTATTTCAATGGTCCAAGTGACGCCTCGAGCAGTTCGAAAAGAGCGCTCATCAGAGCCGACCGGCAGAAAGACACAGACAGAGCGAAAGAAGATGAGAGTCACGGCGGAAAAAAAAAAGCTGCACGGGACAAGAAAGGGAGAAGCAGACACAGGTACAAAAAAGGATCAAAAGACACGAAGAAAAAGCGGATCCACTCTATAGAGTTGTAAACACAAAAAGAAGGGCAAAATGTCTTCGACTCAAAACGTGGTGTTTTGCGCCATACAACTACGGATTCGGGGCCTTCACACCCGAGAGCAAGACAATAGGTCTGACAAAAAGGGGGGATAACAAATGAAGCCTGAGCGCGGAGAGGAGGAACATCCGGGGGAAGGAAGGGGAGCAGGAAGGGCGGCCTGTCGGAAAAAAGTCAGGGGGGACCCCTACCACTTGATCGAGGAAGAAGAAGGCGAGCCGACTCTCAGCGAAAAAGAAGGAGAGGGAGTAAGGGGAAGAGTACTGATAACCGTACGGCGAGAGGGGGAGGTCTGCTTACGGGCAGAGATTCAACACAATCGGACGAATGAAAGAAAGGCCTCAACGCGATGAATTACCGGTTCGAAAATGATGGGGAAGAGTGCGGCATTTAAAAAAAGTCCTGACTCCACCGAAACGTTAATTACAGCTAGCGCGGCTAGAAGAGATGGAAGGAGAACCCACTAGTCATGAAAGCGGTCAAAGATACGGGGACAATCATTCGGCGGGCATGATAAACGTCAGCCGCGCAGATCAGATAAAAAAATAAAGTGAATTTCACCGGCAAATTCGTGTGAAATTACAACCGCGCCGAAAAGAGACGGACACAACATCACCTATGCTTTGAGAAGAAATGAAAAAAAGGGGCAGCTGATCATGGCACTAGAACCGTGACAGTAATCCAGTAGCGGCGGAAAAAGACGCTCTGTCGGACAGTTATAATCAAAGGTCCGAATTTCTGCTCACTCACTTCCAAAGTGCGTTTTCGTGGAGAATCCCTCCGGAAGAACTGAGGGGTCCGGAAACCGTCTGGGGTCCTCAATGGCCGATCCCGGGGCTAAGGAAAAGGGAAGGGGGTGTATAAGGGTAAACCTAAATCGGGGAGAATATTTATTTCACCCTTTCGACGACGTCAAAAAAAGGAAGTCAGGTAAGAACAGTCACATGGAGGGTAGCATAAGGCTGAGTCCTTCAAATCACTACCGAAGATCCAATGGTCCCGGGCCATCGCTACAAAAGAAAAGGGAATAAAACCGGCTGCATGGATCAACCACGAGGGCTGTACATAATCACTTCGGGAAAAAAACCTAAAAAGCACTCTTAAAACATTCGTCAAGCCAATAACGTGGCTAAAAAAAACGGTCAAGGACTGTTAGGGGTTCGAATGGGTACGGCAAACCCGTGAAGTTCCACAGGAAACAGGCCGCATTCACAAGAACCGGTCTCTACTACAGCAGAATACAGGAACAAAACGATCCGTAGGACCAGGAAGGAGGGCTGGTTTGGTAAGCAGGGAGAGTTGGGAATGGTGCGCTTCGAAGCACGGCTTCTTTAGGAGTAGTATGGTGGCCGAGACGAAGGAACGTGGTCTTATCAAAATGTAAAAAAGGGGGACTAAAGTGTCACGTGGTGTAAAAGGGGGGACAAAATATGGGTCTCTGACCAAAGCAAGGCGTGCCAAGTATTATGCGCATGTGAGGAAGGCAACGGCGGCCTTCATAAGAAGAGGTGCAAACCGTGGAAGGAGGTCTTTTCCGAACGAAGCGACGGCTTCTGGGTTATAGGGACAGGGGAAAAATGGGAAAACCTGGTCTGAGACGAATAGGAGATGCTTACCTCCGGAAGGCTTTGCTACCCCAGGGGGAAAACGCGTCGACTTATGGGGGTAACGCAGGACCTCTTTAGACACCCTCAACCTGAGAAAGAAAAAAGGACGTCAGTCTATGGAGAAAGGATGGAGCCCAAGCAGACTTTAAGTATCTCGAACAAAATTCAGAGTTAAATTAGTCTATTCGGTATTTAGAAGGAGTAATTCGAAAAGAGACAAAACAGGATTACATCACCTACGCCCTCGGCAGTTGGGGTAATCGGCGTACAGTGGACTGCCATCGGCCAAAAATAAAAAAATCCTCCAAAAAAAACAGTAGGAAACCCCTCTTGTACGAAGAGGAAAAAGGGGATAACGCAACGTATTTCGACAGGTAGTCCAGAAAACCGGGGCGCATCGACAGAAAATGAAAACGGGCTCAGGAATAAGTGTGCCCTTGTGGCGCACAACATTGTCGAGATCGGATATACGGCACTAAAAAGCTGGAGGAGAAGGGCCGGATCCGTGCCTTCAGGGGGAAGAAAAGTCCAAAATGATATCGGAAGGGAAAAACCGACAAAAGCGACAAAGGCGGGGAGAATCCCGCAGCGTTCCGAGAATTAACCAAGGAGAAGACTTTTACCTCTGCACGGTCCAGCGAAATGTCAATCACGGATCAGGCGGTCCGAAAAAGAGAGGGGCAAGGCCTAAACAGGGTAAAGAAGCGGAAGGGAGGCTGGGTGGGGGGACGGCCCCCCCAAACGAAACAAAATCTCCGTCCGAACCCTGTTCACTCTGGAAGGTAAAGAACTGGGGAATGTCCCAGGTCCGATGCCGCCAACAACGGAGAGGTCGCAGTCTCGAAAAAGGTACGAACCGCTGGCAAAAAGCAGCTCAGGTGGGTCCCCAATTGAGGATACCAATGCCCCCAGAACAGGGGGACCTCGCCCAGAGGACCCTGAAGGGAGTTTCGCGAACGGGGGTAGTTCCCTCCTTTACGGTGAGATCTCGAGAAACCAAAAACAACGGAGAGGAAAGAAGTACTCGTTAAACCAACGGTCGTTGAAAAGAGACCAGTTTAAGAAACTAACAACCATGGACTTTTGCCGAGGGGGAAATTTACGTTAGGGGCAGCAAGCGCCCCCTTGGGGAAAACGAGCGGAATCTTCGTATCTCGGGTTGAGGTGTCCAGGGCCAACGAGCGGGATAACGCAAGCGCATTTTGAGGCGTCATCGTGCAATGGACTAGGGAACATCGAAAGCCAGAGTGGGCCCGGTCTCAGGAAGGAAGAGTTTATCCTCCTCAAAACGCTCGTCCAAACAGGAGGAAATGCACTGATGACGCGCCGGCCCGCCAGGCCTGACACGGATGATTTCCTGGACCGTGCCGAGCGTGACACTCAGTCAAACGTGGCTCAAAACGACGCGAGTTCTCGCATCCTGGCCGAGGGGGAAAAAAATGAAGGAGTCCGACAGGAAGATAAGTACTCCCCCGACTTTACGAAGGACGTCCCTGTTCACATCCAGATGAAAGGGTTGCATTTCCTCCTTATCTCTCCAGTTTGCTCAAGAAAAAGTGAATTACTGAGGACCGACTAAGAGAGAGAGAAGTGCGACCCTTGAACCGAAAGAAATAGAGCCGCCTGTTTCCATCTCACTCGTTCCAAAAAGGTTCCTGGCTCTTGCGTACGAGAAAAAAGAAGGAAAGTTTACCGAACATTCCGTAGTGGATTGGATAAGAGTCATCAAGAGATTAGAAGAATCAAGGAGAAGCCACGATCGACCTTGTAGCGAGAATCCTGACTGACCGTTAAAGGTCATGCCCAATGCCAGCAGCCGTAGCACGAAGTCTGATCAAATGGAGTGACTAAATCGAAAAGGTTCACCTCAAAGAAAGAAGGCAAGAGTGGACCTGGTTTAGTACAGGAACTGAAACTTCTTTAAGCAAACAAAGGAAGATCGGCTCAATCAGTTTGTGGGCCGGACCCAGGTTTTACCCTCACCCCCTACCGCGTCGAATTCGGGAGAAACGAACGGAAAGCCCCGGATTGAGTGCACCAGAGCGGGAACGCCGCCGCTGAAAAAAATAAAAAGGAGAGAGCTGGGGACCGGTTCCGCGAATTGGACTTTGAAGGAGCCAGAAGCCCGTACACACGTACAACCAGCGCCGGTAATAAACGAAGACCATAGGGCTACAGCACGGGAAGTAACGCGGATCATGCCCCCAAAGGAAAATCAACTTCAAATCCTCGACCCTGAAAAAGACAGAGACCACACAGCGCTGACTTACCTCAGAGAGGGGGGAGGAAGGAAAATATTAGGAAAAGGTTTCTGGAAGCGCCTTGCGGGATGGGAAAGGAAAGGGGTGGGGAAGTAAATGCAGCAGAAAGGAAAAAAACGCGTTGAACGGGGTGGTATGCCAAAGGCATTCTGATCCGCAAATGAAAGTCACAGGGAGGACTGACTCAGAGGGAAAGGGACCGCCGAGGGGGGGGAGGAGACAGATTAAAAGTGGAGGGTGGTGTAAGCGACTGGAAAAAAGGGACCAGCGCGAGCGAGGGAGTGATGAGAGATCGCCGGAGCGTACATCCAGGGAGAAGAACACTGGTCATGGAAACGTCGTCGAGCGACAAAGGAACAGGAGGAAAGAAGCAAACCAGTTGAAACCTGGTATGCAAGAAACCCAGGATCGCGATCGGGGGGGCGCGGGCCTAAGGTGAACGCTGCCTCGCGCAGGTAGGGAGATGATCACGAAAGACACTGGGGGAAAAATGAGAAGAAACAGAATTTTTCGATATCAAGTAGAAAAGAGAGGCAGAAGCCGCGCTTTCACGGGAGTGACAGGATACTGGGAGGGGGACCTCATCAGAAAAAGAAGAGGGGGGAAAAAGGCAAGCGTGAAAGTGAAACACGAGATACCGTGACAAAAAGGAAGGTAGCCGGCCGCCGAGCAGGAGGGAAGAAAAGAAGAGATATAATATACTGCCGCGGGAAAAGAGAACCTGCCAAAGGGGGAAAAGGGACGAACCTCCTGTAAACAAAGGGCCGACGTGGGCGAGCGTGATGAACGCCAAAAAGCTACTAAACACAGGAACAGTAAAAGGAAACGGCGGGCGGACGAAAGGAAGCTTTTGGTGTGCCGCGCGGCAGACCGAGAGAGAAGCCTCCGGCATGAAAGCACCTACGTTCGAAATAGAAGACCGTCGATCGGGCTCGAGAGAGGAGATCTCGAAGAGAAAGACGGCCTGCGGCGGGCCGCCGTGAAAGACAGGAAAAAGCAGCTAAAAAGGCAAAAAAGATTGGGTAAACCCGAATGGAAAGGACGAGGCTGGGTGAGGGTCGGGTAGCAGAAAGCGTGAGCTATGTCAAGCGAGAGGGGTGTGCGGAAGAAGAAATTTGTAGTGGCTCAAAATTAGCAAGGTCGGTAAAACGCTGAGGTTGGGGGGGTACACTCTATATATTTAGAAACGAAGGGCTTCGGGAGGCTGGGAAAAGCAGCAATAAAGCTATGCGCTGAAACAGCTGAACCGTGCAGGAAGCAGGCTCCCGCCCGCAGGGAAAAAAGATGAAGAGCAAAAAAGAAATTCCTGTTGGCGACTGCAAGGGGAGATCGAGGCGCGCGACATTGACCAAAAACAAAAGGGGGAAAGGCTACGATCAAAGCATTACCAAACTAAAAACCCGGTCAAGGAAGTATATAGCACGGAGCAGGCTAAGCGGCCTGGAGAGAAAAGGCGGGAGTCAAGGGGGAGGAAATAGCAGATACCACCTGATTCAGTACTTTTGGGATCAAAAACAGCCTTGCTGTCGCCAAAAAATATGGCAAAAGAGAAAAGGAATTCACTCCATGAAGCGAGCCGATCCGTGGAAAAAAAAGGAATACTGCTAAAAACCTGCGCGGCCTTTTCACGCAAAAAAGCGCGAGGGCTCTCGACCAAAAAAAAAACCGCCATACCATCTCTTACCCAAAAAGCAAAGAACTCCTCCACACCGTTCAAGGATGGCTGCAAACGTGCCATTTCTGGAAAAGGTATACCAGCACGGGTGTCCTTTTCCTTGGTATCTGGGTTGTAGAGGATTGAAAAAGGTACGTGTGAGGGAACGTGATCATTAACTGGAAACTAGCTGCCTTTGAGCGGGAGTAATCAAAAAACCAAGGTTCATCCGGGCGAAAAGTCCGCCTGGGGCGGCGGCCAGCCGAGGCCGGGTGAGGGTACTCAAATAAAAGGGTCAACGTCGACAACGCTCCGTAAAAAAACCTGTGTGGTACGAACAGGTTTCAGCGAAACTTAGACGCGGCAGCGCAGAGGGGAAGGCTCCGCCCATCAGACAGAACACAAAAAGAATGAAAAAAAGAGAATGTCCGAGAAGTGCCCGTGGAAAAGGGGGAAAAAAGGTCGCAAGATCCACACCTTGACGTGTAACCTGCCCGGCCCAAGTTGGCTAGGGAACAAAATTTCTGGAGAACTCAACACCTTCTCAGGGCCGCCGGAACAGAGACACGAGGAATTTTAAAGAAAAATAAGAGGGCGTGTTTGTGTCTGCAAAAGTCAAGCCATTGAAGCATCACGTCCTGCCAAGACCGGGTTCAGTAACGGAAAAGACAACCAACGATAAAGTCAATGACACATGCTGGGCTAAAACTTCATAGGGGAAGTTTGCAGACGCGCGGAACGGTTCAGACGGGGTCACACAGCGAGAAAGGGGGGAGCGGGTCAGAAAAGCTCTTGAGGTCTTTGTGGCTTGATAGCAGGAAGAGAGGGAGCCAAGCGAAAACCAAGAGCTCCTGAATCCAGCCGGAACAGGGAGATTCAGGTTTCGGTTAAACAGGCAATGATAAACCGAAGGGAGTGGAGGCCAACTAGTGCCATAAACTTCGGGAAAGAAAGAACCAACCGGCCCTGTTTGTTGAGAGGTACAACCGTGGACAGGGAGGAGGGGTTTCTTAGAGAAGCCACAAGTCCAGGAAGACCTTGCTCTCAGGAACAAACACCGGAGAAAAGGGAGACACTTCAACAAAGACAGGGAGGATAAGAACGGGGAAGCCGTGCGCTCGACAGGGAGGGAAGAGGGGGCATAATCCTAAGAGGAAGACCACGGAAAGCAACCGCCGGAAGAGTGCGCCGCTCCATCTCTGGGAAAGAGGAACCACGGCTGCAAAAAAGAAGTTACTGAAAATGAACTCACATAAAAGCAGCAGCCCTAGTGAATAAAAAGACACTACACGCCAACAAAAGGAGTCATAGTTGTAAACCACCAATAAAAAAGCCCGGAACTTCGAAAACACGGGATATTGGGAACCCATAAAACTACGATTGCGGACCGGCACAAAGAGAGCAAACAATAGCTCAACCGCTCGTAACCGAAGAATGAAGAGACAGGGCAGGGAGGAAACGGGTAATCCTGACTTAACGGGATGCCGACGGACAACGGGCGGACAAGCAGGACGGAATCGGCGATATCTACCTCTAGACCGCCTGAAGCCGAAGGGGGAAGGGTCTCAACCAGGGGAGACTGCGGAATCCCTGTCCGGAACCAAAGAAAGGGCTAGCGAGTAAAGCCTGCCTCACAAACCTAGAACCGGCAAAAAAGCAAACCCAAGAGGACCGCGCTGGTGAAGAAATACTCATGTTGCTTGGGGGGAGGAGAGGGTCAGTTCATCAAATGAGATAGGGACACACGCGAGCACGTGTTGACTATTACCAAACCGCGAAGGCTCGCCAGCATCGGGGAAAGGGGGAGGAAAAACGAATGCTTAACTGCGTCCAAAGTCAAAGAAAGCTTCGAGTTCAGGAGAAATCAGCCCGCAGCCGACTAAGAAAAAGAGAATTGGCACCGTCATCTCGTTTAAAGTGAACCAAGTTCCTGCATCACCGATTCTTGGGGGAGGCATGTACAACCTAGAATCAGGTGCACTCTCAGGAAACAGCTCTGCAGCCGCCCAGATAAACTGGATCATCAGAAAGTAAAAAGTGGTGCTGATCTCTGGAAAAGGGGGAAAGTTTCCTTGATGACAAATAAGCGCGCACGACCGTTTCAAAAGGGTACTGGTGAAGGATAAATGAAGGGAGGCTGCAGACCCTGTTCAACATGGGGAGACAGGTCCTGCCTCCTGCGAAGGGGCCTCCGCTGCTTAGAAAGACGAGCCAGTTTCAGGTCCGTTAAAGGCAATAAGCCGACTGGGGCCCTCCTGGGTG
>Ga0179593_1417512_pt1 | contig 11931 bp, 12 predicted proteins | sample CZODoug2_1_08_16_FD_185931 | JGI IMG/M metagenome (GOLD analysis project Ga0179593, IMG submission 185931) | Vadose zone soil fungal communities from Angelo Coast Range Reserve, California, USA - CZODoug2_1_08_16fungal (PacBio error correction) | ecosystem: Environmental > Terrestrial > Soil >...
CTGGACTAGAGGTAGGTCTGGCAGACTTCAGTCTTCCTTACTCCAACTCTATCTTTGCTCGCGCGCTGTGAGGGGTGCTGTTCCCGTCTAAGCGGGCTGGCGAAAAAAAAAAATCGGTAGGTTAGGCGAGAGTCCCATCCGGGAAAGTCCAGGGGGTTCCCGGAGGGTGAATTGATCTTGGTGTGCGGCTGCGACTCGCCATTCTCGAGAAGGAGACGACCCGCGAAGTAGGAGGAGGCTAAAATATACTCTCGGAAGGCGGTTTGAAAGGGGAACGCAAAGGCAAAACACCAAAAATAGGCATCACTGAAAAAAGAAAAAAAAACAAAAAAACAAAAAAGGCCCCCCATAAACCAGCAAACCGCTACGAAGGGGCTAACTCGAGATAGGCCCTGCTCGACGCCGTCCCCGAGATAAAGAAAAAGAGACCGTCCCAGCAGGCCGACCCTCGAATCGTCCTTTCATCATCCTATCACAAACAGCTATAAAAAAGACGGGTTTTTGTGAATCATTTTGATCGTCGTAATAAGAAAAAGACGTTGCCGCTGGGGGATGGACGCCGAGCAGACCGACCAACTAAATATACTGCGCTGAAAAGACCATAACGAGCGTGTAAGGGGAGAAGTTGGTGGTGTAGTAGCACGGTCTGAGCAAGCGGCTGAAACTAAAAAAGCAGATCTTCAATGGGAGACCAGGGTCTCAAAAAAAGGTGAGAAAGAAACGATTAAGGACCGTGGGGTTGTGGGCATATTCGAGAGAGGGGACTGAAGAATTAAGAAAAAGGGGGGGACTCCAAACTTCGTGCCAATCGTGAAGATTTGGGGGGTTGGTAATTGGTGGCAGGGGTCACCCGGGTCCTCCCATCGCAAGGAGGAAAGCCGCGGGGAAGGATGCTATCTCCGTTCGGTCGGGGGTAAAAAAAGTACGCGGTGATGGATAAGAGAGGGTGCAATTGGGTATTGGGTCACGTGGGGAAGGGGAATCCGTTGAAAACTTTATGGGTACAGGGGACTAGTAAAAGGGGGATGCAAGGGTCGGGTGGTACTGAGGGAGGAGGGCGGAGCTCTTCAGATCACGGAGGGCTCGCGTCGGGACCGTTAATCCAAATTCTTCCTTACTGCCCATCCGATGGTTCGGGGGGAAAAGCTGGATGAAGGCATAACGTTTTTATTTCCGAGTGCGCCAAACTCCGCAAAGGGTGTTTTATGTAAAGCCGAAGCGTTGGAAACGGGGAGTAGGCGGGGCAGCCGAAAACGAGTCACAAGACGTTGCAAGGGTTGGGCTCACGATGGATGTGGAAGGGAAAGCTTTGGGGGGGAAAAGAACGCGTCAGGGAGAAAGCCGTTTTATTCCTCCGTTAACGAAAAAAAAGGGCTGTAAAGGTGTTCTTGGGGAAGCGGTTTCAGGGGGGCGGGGCTGGTAAGTAGATCTGGACTACCTTGGGCAGGGACCTGACGGAGCGGAGAAGGAAGAACAACGGCCATAACGTCTCCTTGCAGAATGACAATGGTCAGGGAGGGACCCGTGGGCTGGGAGGGAGGAGGAATTTTTAGAGGGAATCTTCTTCTCTCCGGTGAACGCGTGGGAGGCGGTGACTTTTCAAAAAGTGGGACGGTCGGAGAAGAGACCGCTTCCATTCAAATCGCAAGGCCAGGGGGGAGGAGGGGAGCTTAATACTTAGAAAAACAAGACTGGGGCGAAAGATTGTCCTCTCCATGGGGGAAAAACCCAAACTCAAAAAAAACATAAGGTATCCGAAACGGAGAATGGCAAGAGGGGGGATCCAGGGGGGGGGGGGGGGGGGGTTTTAGAGCAAAAGGCGGCCCTGGAAGAATGCGACTACATTCAAAGACCCGGTGCAAGCAATAGGAACCTGCCAAGCGACAAAAGGCTGCGGAGGGAAAGGCTGGGCGGACATATAGAGAGGACTCAACCGGCATGCTCTTGAAGCGGAAGGGGACGAGGAACAGCTCCCGAAGCCGGTTCCCGCGAGAACGAACTGGAAAAAACGAAAACTGGGGAAAAAAGTAAACAGCGGTGGAGGGGTGAGCACGAGGACTGCGTTTAAAAAAAAAATCGAGAAAACCGGCAGGGTTCGAATTGGCAAGGAGAGCTTGGCTCGAGGATCTCCGTGTTGAAGGAAAAGAGGGAAAATGGGGGAAGCGCGTCCGGACGTGCCGCACCATGAAAGCGCCCTCTTTATAAAAAAGAAAAGAAAAGAAAGGGAACCACCAAATGGCTTCCTGAAAGGGCTTGAGGAACGGATAGGACCCTCACTCCAGGAGGTCTTTGAAAATAGGGGAAGGGGGATGGGAGGATGTAGTCGATGGAGAGCATCTGACATGGGAGGGATTAGCGGAGAAAGAGGAGTCGTGAGAGCCAGTGGGGGGGGGGGGGGGGTCTTGACAATCCTTGAACGGAGCCGCGATTGCTCCTACCAACGATCGCGAGGTCGAACCTCACCGTGAAGAGCCAAGTGGGACTGGATCCGGAAGCGGCGGATCTTGCGTTCAACTGCCTTTCCATCGGCTCTTCGGGGTGGGGGCAAAGCGACCTCTGAGGTAGAAAGCGAGAGAATAAGGGGGGGAAGAAGTCGTTGGAGAAAAATGGCCGAAAAACGACAGGGGCCTTGGCAAGACGGGGATGAGCAGGACAGAAAGAGACCAGGGGGGCAGTAGTTGTGCCCAAATGAAGGCAGGAGGGAAATAGACTAGAGGGCAACTCATAATCCGGTCAAAGATTCTGAAATTTCAAAAAAGCCCGAAAGACACGAGATGGGGAGGGCGTAAAAAGATTCGAGAGGCAAAAAAATCCGTAACATCTAAGGGGGCTTTTCCGAAACAGACTGCCCTAGCTAGAGGGAGGGGGGGCAACACTCGGGTCGGAGGGCGGGAACAAGAGGTAGAGAGTGACGCACTTTGGAAGAGCTATCCAGGACGGGGGTGATCGAGCCTAGGCTAACCTCTAATCCGAGAAGGAAGTCGTGGGGGGAGAAAGAAAAAACGACCGGAGTCACAAGGGGCGCAAAAAGAGAAAAACTGCGCACATAAAACTCAAGGACCTAAGCGTCCCAGAGGCAAAAAAGGCGATCACGTACGGTCGTCCGGCGGAGAACCTCTATTTAAAAGGCATCACCGATGGCCCAGAATGTACACCCTGACAAAAAAAAAAAAAACCGCGAAGAGCGAAAAACTACTCGGGGAGAAGGGGGCAGAAAAGCGCCCTCTTACGGACCGGACGATTCGGAACGACGAGAAGGGAGCCGTTTGCTGCGAGGCGTCGAGAAAGTCGAAATCAGTCGACCTCGCACAAAATCTCGACTGGGGAGAGGAGGATTCCAGGAAAAAACAGGCGGACAATCGAGTTCGGCAAGAAGGGAGTCCGCTCTAATTAAAAAGATAGAAGAGCCATAATCTCGCCTCGAGAGCAAGATAGGGACTCAGTTTCAGGGAAAAGGGAAGCCGTCCCTCCAGGAAAAGGATCACATAGCAAAAAACAGAGAGGAGCAGGGATTCGGGAAGGTTCGGAAAATGAGAATCCCTATTGGATCGAACGATTTTTCAGACAATGTAGGATCAACTGTCTATGTCGCCAGGGGGAGAGAAGGGGGTCGACAGACGGCGCAAATACTCCTTCGGAAATAAGCGATTATGCACTCCTCTTAGTCTGGACTACGGAGGGGGACCCGGTACTCATGCCTCTCCACGCGTCCGGTTTCCGCTCTTCCACTCAACAACAAAAAAAAAAGCCAAACCGACGCAAAGAAAAGAGGGGGGGGCAGGGATCGGGACTTCTAAGAGGAGATGGGTCAAAATCCACCGAAAATTAATAGGGCCGACGCACGGCGGCAAGCTCGTAGGCCGGATCCAGTGGAGGTGTGGACGCGAGGAAGGAGGAGCCAAGGGCAAGCAACGGGGAATCCCCGGCGGGGAGCAGACGAAAAAGGCCCGGGCCAAAAAAACCCAAAGGGGGCGTTTAGATGTCAGGGAATCGTCCCGGCAGCCGCATCGTACAACGCAGACGCAGGCCGCAAAGGGGAACCGGAGGGCCCACCAACCTTAAGGAAGGACCTCAGGAAACTCCACTGCAGTAGAGGAAAAGGGGGGGGACGCCGTATGCTGAAGTCCTGCACAGAAAGCTCTGGGGTATAAGATTTCCTGGCCGGACGGCAGCATCAGGGTAGCAGTGTACGTTGAGAACGAGGGAAAGGAAGGGGGTTTAGAAGGGGGTTCCAGGGTTTCGGAAATGGCCTAGGGGGTGACGATGGGGAACACTGAGGAAAGCAGATCAATCGAACAGAGACTCCGGATTGACTGGAGGGGAGGGAGGGGTCGACCTCTCAGGCGATCATTTGTCAGTGTGGCGGGCCGGCGGAGGATCAGGAGGAGGCAACCACAAAAAAACAAGGGATAGACTCGAACGATATTGCCCCTATGGCGACAGCAGGCCCGATGGGTCGGGAGGGTACCAGCAGAGGCGTGAGTAACAACAGAAAGGGGTCTTCAAAAAGGTACGCCTTTGTCTGCAAGGGGCGGGGGGGATGGTTGAGAGGCGCCGAACCGAGGGAGTGGGTGCTCATGGCAAGGAGCGCATAAATATGGAGGAAACCGTCAATCAAGAAGGGACAAACTCCGAAGGCGCGCGAAGGGTTGAAGTAGAACGAGCGGTCGCAGGTAGCAGACAATGGAGACCTGAGCAGTCTTGAGACAGACAGGTTCGTCGAATCAAGCGATCAAAGAAGCGCCTGGGAAAAAAAGAAAGGAAATCGACCCGCTAATAGAGGGCGACGCCAGGTCAGCCGCCGGCTCAAGGTAACCGTAGAACCGAGGAGGGCTATGCTGGAGGGGAGGAGCTGCGAGAGGAGCTTAGGCTACTGAGAGAGCTGCATGAAAACTACCTACACAGGGGGGGGCGAAAGGAGCTTAAAAGAAGAGCGCCTATTCTCTTCTCGTTGGGCTTCGTCCGCTGAGAACCGGTGCAGGGACTATCAAGGAAAAGGACCAAAAAGATCAGGGGGGGGGAAGGAAAAGAGAACGCCTTTGACACCGAGTCTAAGGGGAGACCTGATCTATCTTAGGCGGAGTTGCTTTTCCTGTTGTAAGGAAAGGAAAATACGGCTGAGGGAAGGGAACTAAGAGTCAGAGAAGGTAGGAACCTTAAGAACTGGGGAGAGACCTAATGGTTGACCTCCTTTTTCGGGAGGCGAGTTTCACTCCTGTTCGGCAGGAGAAGAGGGGGCTCTGAAAAGAGGGGGGACTCCTATCGTTTTAAAGGGGAGCCTCAAAGAAGTCTGAGAGGAGATAGTCCGGGGATAGATCAAAAAAAGTCGGAATCCTAGCTGCTCAGAGCTTCAAGAGATACAGCTGTCTGAAAGGGAAAAAAACAGCACTAAAAGCTAACGAGTTGTGGCCTCGTTTCTTCGTTGCATTCATAAAAACCCAATGCGGTGTTACAAGGGGGGGAGAGATTTCCCGCAGAGAAAACAACTACCCTCAAGTGCCGCGAAACCTCAAAACAAGGGCTTTTTTGGCAAGAAAAGACACACGAATTACAAACGACCATCCAACATCGGAGGGAGAAAGAGAGTCTCGCGATCAGGCGGAAGGTAAAGGCGGATGCGCGCAGTTGGGAAGACAGCTTACAAAAAACGGGGAGCACAAGTGCCGGTCGCTTCAGAACCGGCGCCCAAGGAAAAAACGAAAAGGTAGGGCGGCATACGACCGAAAGGTTCTGGAACGACCGCTGGGCTACACAGAGGAAGGTCAGAGCCCCACCGGACTACATGGAAAGCCGCTCAGTAACTCAATAAAGAGTCCTAGGAAGGAGGGGGGGGGGGCAGAAAAAGGTCCAAAACACTGAACGAAATCTACATCGGCTGCGTGGGAATTCTATATGTATGGCCGAGGATCACTGAAGGGGCGAGGAAACCGGCGGACTGCCTGAGCTCGAAGATTACGATTGATCCTCCGATCGGATCCGCTGCGACCTACACAAAAAAAGGACTGGCCATCGCCACAAGCCCATCTAGGGGGGACAACTCGCTCATGAAGGGATATTTCAAAAAATTCTGGATAATTCCAAATCCCTGCTTAGGGAAAACTTCTCGAGGAAGGGTTCCTGAAGATAGGGAGGGGGGGAAGTTCTCCACCCGCGGCTGAGCTCATTGTGCGAATAAAGGAGAGTTCAAAAACAAGAGTCTCTTTTCGTCGGTAAATCGGTCACCTTCCGGAACTCGGGAAGCCGCTCTCTAATTCGACAATGCAAAGAAGCGGGGGAGTCCGCGAGTAACTAAAGGGTCGAAACATCCAGGCTCTTTACCCGGCTGCAGCTCACCGCGGGGGGGGGTTAGGAGGGAGTTCCTGTGGCGAGAGGGGGGGGGGGGGGAACGCATTTGGGTGGCGTTTTCTGTTCCTTCTTCAGGAAAAGGGGGACGCTGGGCGGCCGAAAAACAGACGCTAAAAAAAAATAAAGCGGCGAGGGCCTCAACGGGGTAAAAGGGAGAATTGCGAGCTAAATCATTGGTCACCTGAGGATAGAACCTGTATGAAAGAGAGGCAGCCTTCAATCCTTTTGCCCAAAGCTGGGGGGGGGGGAATCGGGGTACGTAAGAAAAACACATCCAAGGATCTTGCTCAACTTGATGTTAGGGGGGAACAAGGTATATTAAGAAGGGGGCGATTTCTCACCACGAGGGTTAGGGCCTGTAAACAAGTCATCAGAGAAGAGCGATGGTTCTCCGCGGCCCTGCCGTTTCAGCCGCGTTGCCAGGTGAGCGTTAGCTTGAGGAAGAAAGGCCAACGTCAGATTACGACAACGCCTAACCGTTTAAAGAATACAGACTAAAGTAAACCATTCAGGACTCCCTTCCCGCCAAGGGGACAAGGCGTTGTCCGGTGTGGCTCGGAAGGTGGTCTGCGTTCCAGGGTGAAAAAGCTGAAGTCGTCTAAAAAGGACGGCCAACATGGCTGGATTGCAGAGCGGAATGCGCGAACCGTCCAAGCCCGCCCCTTAAAGAAAAGGGGGAAAGCTTCGTCAGAGGGGGGGAATGTCACCCCTATTAGGGGCTCAAAAATACTCGGCTTGGCTTGAAACGGCAACAAGTAGAGGGGATTGAAAAGACATCGCACGTCTGCGTGATTTTTCTTAACACAAAACGGGAGGGCGAAAAAAGTTGAAAACCGCTGAGGGGGTCAATAAGAGAGGCTGGATGTGGCGCATGTCTTGACAAAAAATACCAATTCGCAGCATCCCAAAATGACTAACCTACATCTTGCAGGGGAAGGAGTCAGGGGGCTGGAAAGGGGACTAAGGACTAAGCCAAATCCTCACGACCACTTAGGGCGCCGAAAAGCTAGGCTAGGGAGAATGGCTTCAAGGGAGAAACGAGGGTACAGAGAATAACTTTGTTTTGGAGCCGGGTCACGCTCAAGTTAACCCTGGGGGAAAAGAAAAGTTCCAAAATACGTCTACTCAACAGACGGAAGCGGGGGGAACTAGCCATGAAAAGGAGAAAGGAGTTATTCTGGTCCTCCGTAGGCTTTGCTCTCGGGACCGATCTGGAGAGCCCGACTGACCCTGGCCTGACGCCTTAAGTCAAAAAAAGGAAAAAATATGTTAACAGGAAAAGAAGGAGGGGTTGGGGGGAAAAAGGGGGTGATGCCTGGCTCTCCTCGCGGAGAGAATGAGCGTGAATTAGTAAGAGGAGATTCAGGGAATATAAAAAAGGCGGAATGGCGGGAAGTAGGACTAGAGCGCCGTGCAGGCTACTTTCAAGATCGCTTCACAAAATCGTGCAAAAATGTAGAAGGGGGCGAAGAAAGGTGGATATGCTCAACACCTAAAAAATGAGAACACACATCTAAAAAAAAGGACGAAATCTTGGCAGATCTCTTTCGGGTGGAAGATCGCTAGGGTCTCAGGAGAACCAGGCCAAAGAGAACACTTCTATATCTGTTCGACCATTGTTCGGGCCGCCTTGTCAAAAACAAGGTGGGGAGGGGGTCTCGTCGAAAGCAAGAAGATTAAATAGAGGGATTGAATTCTGGACTTTTGTTAGGTCGGAGGGGGGGGGGGGAAGAGGGGGGGCTTGGAAGTTCAAGAAGCTTTATAAGAAGGGAAAGAAGACCATAATAGAAAGCAGGGGGGGATTGAGATTTCGCCGGAGGAAGTTTGGCCGGGCTTGGGTCAAAAGGGGGAACACTGCAAGTTCTGGAAGAAATCTCAACAAAAGGGGGAGGAATTAAAAAGTAGGTATTTCCTCGCGACGGAGGGGGGCGCCGCTGGACCACTGCACTTCAAGAGAGGGGGCTAACGGGGACCTTCTCGACGAGGAAAGGGAATCTCGCCAGTAAGGAGGGGGTCCGAGTCCAAATTTCGACGAGGAAACGCGTAAAAGGTCGAGGGGAGGAAAAAATAACGGGCGTCATATAGTCGATAAGAGGTAGCTCGGGGACCGCACAGTTTGTGGAAGCAGGGACTGCGGAAACATATCGGGAGAGGGGGCCATCTGGGAGATTCCTATTAGGGGCAACCCCGAACCGGAATATCCATGGCATTAAAAGGCATCGGGGGGAGCGGGGGGAGGGGAGGGAAATATGGGGGGTATGAAGGATTAGGCCAGCGAGGGATCTATTCACGATCAGCCATCGGGCGTTTCTGGGGGATTTTCCGGAGAGAGAGGCGACTGGGATAGATATCGTAAAGTTTGGAAAATGGCTATTCGAGGATTCTTTCTTGGTACGCGGAATCGCATCGCAGGTGAGGAAAAAAGGAACAGGACGGTACATGGAGGTGGGGTTTCGGGGGGAGTGAAGGTCGGTCAGCCGCACGGGCCTGTGAATCTCAGATGACCCTCGATCTTCCTGCGTACGGACGAGAGGCAGAAGAGCGACCGGGGATCGGTGTGGAAAGACATCTGGTGAGGAGGGTCAAGGTGATCAAAGAGGGGTTGGCTTTTGCCGTATTGGTTCCGTAGGTGAGCTTTGCATCAAGTCAAGGGAGGACTCCGGGGTAAATATAGTACTGTCAGGGAAAAAACGCTGCAAGGAAGGGAAACTGGTTACAGTTCTGGGCGAGTCAGGCCGTGCAGCGGGAAAGGCATCGGCGTGACTGACTCCCAAATTGGATGGGGAAGGAGGAGAAGATCTATGAGGGTCGAAGGGAGGGTAAAATCTCTAAGAAAGGATGGTAGTTGTGCGCGCGGAGACCCTGTGCGAGCATCTTCCTGGTCTTCTTCCGCCGGAGCGGTGGGAAGGCGACGAGGGGGAAAGCTTGGGGGGGAAATCACAAGGGTGATAATGTGGTTGCGCAGGACCTGGAATGGGCTCGGGGCCCGAGGTTTGAAGAACGCGTCGGGGTGAGAGAAAAAAAAAACGTATGAGAGAAGGAGGAGACATCGGAACGAATCAAAAGAGGGGGCATGGTGTTCGGGTCCCCTTCGCGCCGTCATCTGGAAAAGAAGAATTGCGGCGCCGTAAGTGGAAAAGAGGAAAAGAAGGGGGGGATATAATACAAGGGAAGCAAGCAGAAAAAGTAACTCTCAGACCACAAAAGTGACCCCCGTTGGCGGGAGGTCGTATGATTCGTATGGCGCGGAGACGGCCTTCTTTTGGATTTTAGGGAGCCGTGGGGGAGAAAAGGGAGTGTTTTAAGTAGATAGAGAAGAGGGGGCAAAAAGGGAAAAAGGCAAAGTGCCATTAAAGGAGAGAAGGGATACTTGAGACGTAAGAACAAACGGTGGGCGCACGATGCAGGCACCAGTCTCTTTTCGACATCGGGAAAAGGTGAGCCAGCGCCGGAGGAGAGGGGGAGGGAGGTGCAATTGGGGAAAATAAAAGGAAGCAGTTCAGAGGGGGAAAAGCGGCCAGAAACGCCTTGCGGGGCTTGATGACTTATAAGTCGCCGCTCGGTGCAGCGGCGCTGCGTGAACAATGGGGTCAAGGGGAAGTATGGAGAAAAAGAGGGGGGGGGGGGGGGAGTCCGTCAAAAAGGAGGAGGGTGCAATAAATTTACTAGAGGGACCTGCCCCTTCTGTCCGGTGGAGTACCGGACTCAGTCGGAAGTCTCTAGAAAACGCATGTAAGGAGGGAGCAGAGACTGTCGATTTAAAACTTTTCTGCGTTCTTCGCTACGTGAACGTTGAATCGGGGGAGAAAAAGGGGGTGCCTGAAGTTTACAGTTAGGGGAAAAAGAAAAGGAATCTCACAGACCTGATGTCGAATTTTAACAAGAGAGCGGCAGGGATCGCGGAAGCGCAAGGGGTTAAGAGGGGGCTTCGTCTGAGGGGGAAAATCACACAAAATGTGGAATTCGCTCTCGTTCAGGTTAGCCGCCACGCTGATAGTTTGCCGCACCATGGGGAGAATAAAAAGGGAAAAGCTTAAGTACAGACCATGGAGACCGGAACTGAGGGGCAAGAAAAAAAACCTTCATATTAGTTCTCACTGGCAGAAGGAAAGTCAGTACGCATTCTGGAAACGAAGGGAGAGGAAAATCGCCAGGGGGGGGGGGGGGGGGGGGGGGGTGGGGTCGCATGATCTTGTTCCGCGACTGTGGTGTAGTAGTCGATGGAAAGGAAAGGGGGAGGAGTCTTAAAGGGGGGAGACTAGAGGTAAGTATAGAGAAGGCGCAAAAGCTTCGAGGCTATGCACGCGGTGTCGCTTCCAGACCCCTTTCAAAAATCGGGAAAAGAGAGTAAGGGGGAAGAACTATAAATCTAGTTTCTAGAGGTCGAATGTGGACCTGGATCGCTTCCCGCGCGACGGGCGATTAGGGAGTCGTAAGCAGCGTAGGACAGAGAGAGTGGGGGGCGGTGTTAACCGGTGCCTGGGGCGGGGGGGGAAAAAACATAAAATGCGTCCGAGGAAGGCATAGGGTCGTTGCCTGGTAGGGAACCTTTAATTTCCGCTAAAAGACGTCTGGCGGGAAGGGAGTTGAACCAGATGGAGGTGATAGAGGGAAAAGAGAACCAGGAATCCAATTTTGAAGGAGGGGGTGCGCGATCGTAACGCTCTCTTCATGCAGATCCGTCCAGTCGGATGGAGAAATCAGTATTAAAGTGGTCAGACGACTTCAGATCGGGTGAGGAAAAAAATTGGCAAAAGGCAGAGGGGGGGATAATGTAGAGGCGCTGGTGAAAATGGGGGTCGGGGTTCTATGCATCTTCTATCCGGAACATACCGAGCGTTATGACTTGTGGAACGACGGGTGTGCCAATCGAAAGAGTCGAAAATCAACTTGAGGGGAGTAAGTGGCAGCGGGGGTCTATCCGGGCGCAATAATGATTGGATGTGAGAAATAAAAAAGGTGGGCAGGGCTCGCGATAGCGGGAAAGGGGGGGGTTAATACTAGGAAACAGAAACTTCTCTCTTACAGATCCTCGGAGTCAGTGGGCGAAGCGCGCCTTCATGCGAGAAAGTAGGAAGACGGAAAGTTCGCGCAAGAGAGAGCAGCAGGGAAAAAGCCTCGAAAAAAGAAAAGGTCGCCATAAGAGGCCGTAAAGCAAGAAATTAGAAATCGTTCACCAGGTGCGTTTATTCTCGGCCTCGAGGAATCAGTGGTTTGTCTCGGGGTTCCAGGTGGAACGGGGGGAGATCGGACAAAAGCAAAAGGTAAAATCCACGAAAAAGATCTCGCGGAAAGGGGGGGAGGCCCTCGGTTCGTCTCCAGGTCCACCATGCTGCTGACGAAACGGACCGGGGGAGGAGAGAAGACAGCTGAAAAGCCGTAGCAAAGAGGAGGCCCTGGATAACAACTCCATAGAAAAACTCGGTACGAGGGGAAGGAGCCGCGGTCTCTTCGTAACCTAGCTCCCTTTCGGCATGCTAAAATGGTACCCGGGACCATGAAACTAGTACAGAACCGCAATAGGAAGGGACTGGGGAATCCGAAGAAAAGAGTCTCTCGTCTGGCCGTGTTTCGACGGAATAGACG
>Ga0179593_1527174_pt1 | contig 11931 bp, 10 predicted proteins | sample CZODoug2_1_08_16_FD_185931 | JGI IMG/M metagenome (GOLD analysis project Ga0179593, IMG submission 185931) | Vadose zone soil fungal communities from Angelo Coast Range Reserve, California, USA - CZODoug2_1_08_16fungal (PacBio error correction) | ecosystem: Environmental > Terrestrial > Soil >...
CTGTTACTTCGACGGTTTGACAAAGGGTTTGTGGAACTAGACGTTTTTTAGCGCGCGATTACGCGCGGCCCTCGGGATGCGAATTGCCTGACAGAAAAGGGCGCACGCCGTGATACGGGGCAAACCATTGCAACCGGCGCCTACGTGTTCAGGAAGGGTCCATCAACACCGGTGCGACAACGCCCCGCATCCGTTCAACCAAGAGAAGCCACCGGGACACGCATGAAACCTGCACGCCATATAGAGACTGCCGCGGTCTCAAGGCCACGAAGAGAGATTTGAGAAGGGAGTCCATTCGAAAAAGGAGGGGCGAGCAACGCAGCGAGCCAAACAAGCTCGAAAAGCCAAAAAAAGTTCAGGAGTCCTCCAAGCAGGGTCGTCTGCTCGCGGCATACCAACTGACTGGGGGGAAAGGAATCATCCTGAGGCCGCACGAATTCCCTCTCCCCCTCTCTGCATAAACGATGGAACAGACGCAGGGGAGTCCCAGCGGCAATGCCTGGACGACAAAAGGCGAAGACATCCACCCGTTCGTTGAAAAGAAGGGAAAAGGTATCTACTGGCCATTCCCGGCGAGAGGATATGAGGAATTGAGGAGAGAAGTGAAGAACGGGCTGGTGCCTGGGGGAGGTGCAAAAGTGGAACAGGAGACTAGTCCGGAGGGCTAACAGGTGTCCAGAGGTCCCGACTTGCTAGCACAAGAAATCATTACAATGAGGAGGGGATCCGATTGATAGTACAGATGACCAGCACAAGACAAGAAAAAAATTTGGCGGTGGCAAGCCGGGCTGGCGCTAGGGGGGGAGGTGGTTGGGGCTTCACTTTACACAAACATCAGGTACGGACTGGGACAGGAAGGAGGGTCCCGAATTGCTCTTCGGCCAGACCGTGGAAAGGTGGGAAAAAAAAAGACACCTTCTCGGCACTCAATTCAGAGAAGATTCGAAAATTATATTTCCGGCGGGAAGCGGGAAAGAAAACCCAAGAATGTCGCCCACTTGCGAGTGTCGTCACAACAGGTGGAACAGCAATTACACCCCTGCAACGCGAGCCGCCCCTGGGTTACATGCTTGAAGTGTGCACTGTAGACCGTTGAAGGGGGGGCACCTTCAAAATTCCAGGCGTCGCTTACGTAAACAGTGGGAAAGACATAGATTAATATTTCCGTACAACCATCTGCAAGCACCAACCCCTACTTCCGGGAGAGGACACGGACTCCAAGTTTATCGTCACACCGTTACCGCCAGCAAAACCCCAAAGAAACCCCGTCCGAGGAAAACGACGTGCACCAAGAGTGGCTCGAAAGAAAAAAACGGAAACCATCCCTGCCGCAAGCAAGAAGTCGTAGGAATTCGCAACCTCAGGGGGACGGGGCGTGGGGATGCAACGATCCGGATCAATTAGCTCAACGTTCCATTGTACGGGGTGGGGCTTACCGGACTCTCTAAGAAGGAGATGAGTACCAGACAGCTCTGGAAAACCGGTCCGGTGAATCGAGCAGCGACGGAAATCGCGGGATGCATACCAGCCATAAAACGAATGCATATGAGAATCCTTAGATCTCTCAACGAAGAAGGTAGAAGATCTCTCATACCAACCTATTTCCAAAGTGGGGGAATGAACTCTACTCCACACCTTGAGCGGAATAAAGAAAGACTCACTCCGTCCCAATGGGAAGGAGACAACAGCTATTCCGTTGTGCGATACAAGCAGTACAAGGAGCGGGAAGCCTTCTTCTAACTATGAAAGGTATTGTAAACTTGGGCAGTAAGAAAGAACCGCTTGATCATTGCCTATCCACGAACGAACAAAAGCGTGATGAACTTCCCAAACACGAAGGATCGAAATGGCAAGAGATGGGTAGGGAACTACAACATACCAAAAGAGGAGCTCCTCACCTTTCCGAAGGAAGAATTTCCACCGACAACTACTGCATGGTTCCGTGAGTTGCCAAAAGCTGGCGAAACAAGGGGAGGAGTGAGAAGTCAAGAAGGAAAAAGGACGCGGACCTCAGGTTCACGCTTAATCCCTGTGTTGCCCGAATTGACTAACGGCCCGCAAGGCGAGGTCTGTAGGCAGAGGGAAGAAAAGTCAGAATCGCAAACCTGGCGCAAGACTGCCCAAACGGTACAGAAATGGGGAACCCTGTCCGATGGCGTGTTGGCGAGGAAACGGAAGAACGTCCGACGTTAGAAAGATTGTGAATTGGGGAAAGCAACTTCAGACTTCCCGGCAAACCGCGCGGCGCACAAGATAACCGGGGTGGTTGGCCATCGTCTCCACGGCGCTCATCTCTAAAAAAAAAAAACTTTTAACTATGATCGGGAGGGGATAAGCTGTACACAAGGGAACAGTAAAACAACGCCTCCTTCTGGAGTTCCGGGAAATAGAAAAAGAAGTTTAAAAAGAGTGGGAGGGAAGTAGGATAAGAATTGTCAACGGGGAAAGACCCCACGCCCTCGACAGGGGACTCGTTCAATCAGTGTTGCAAGTAGTGGGCGAAATTGCCCGGGTTGCCTGAAATAAAAAGTTGTCCCAAAGACAGTCAAGTAAGACCCTGTGTTCAAGGGCAACAAAAATGGCGACGCAGGAACCGTTTGGTTGACCAAGTTCCGTGATTCGTGTACAGTGTGAAAAAGGGAAATCACTATAAGCCCGGCGTGTCCCAGTAGTCCTTGTTGCTGGGAAAAGGGGGAGTCGATGTTGGTTTGACAATGCCTACTGATCAGCGGGATGTGGAAAGGGGGCGGATGGGAATCCTCAGAATCCTCTTTTCGGTAAAGAACGACGTGGGGTGGAGGATTCGTATAAATGATCCACGCGGGGAAGGGAGGTAAGAGAAGAAACACACCTTAGAAAAGAAGTAAAATAGACCTCTTGAGATGAAACAAAGGACCTTACGTGATTTTTTCTACAGTCCCAGGTAAGGGTGGCCTGAGGGTTAAGGGGCCGCCTGAAGCTCAGGAGGGAGTGGCATGCGTGGAAATAGGTGAAAAGAGGTATACATCTAAGTGCAGTGAGCGACCGGAGGGACGGGACACCGGATCTTGCTGCCAATGGTCGGGCGTGGGGAATCAGGGATGGAACCGGCGACTGCCGCCGAAAACGATTGCTAAAAATTTCAAACAAAAGAGGAGTGCAGCAAAGGGAAAATACGGGAATTCTATGACCGAGACATAAGGTAAAAAGTTGGCTACTCCAGCTAACTTTGAGGAAGGAGGCAGGAGAGGCAACACACTCTCCAGGGACACCGAAGTTGGTCGAATGCACATTGGGGTTTCACAGGGGGGGGGGTTGAAGGGTTAGGCCGGCGGGTGGATTTGGTTATGTGGTAAAAGGGAGGTCAAGCGGAGGGTAAAGCCGGTGACCTAAGTTTCCGGGTGAATGGTCAACGGGTTGGTGACGATCAAAAGAGAAACGTGGCGCCGGCGACAGGACGGAGTGGGGGTGGTGCAAGAGTGGCGCCGGGGTCTTTGACACAAGGGGGGGAAGAAGAGGCGCGGTGACCCGTGGACCAAGGAGAAGTGTCTGTTTTTCAAATGAAACGGGAGGGCCGAGCATAAAGGGGCGTCTTCCAATATAAAGAATTCTCTTGGCGCAGACGTGTTTAAGATAGAGACATTTAGGAGACTGTGTCAGTTGGTTCCGAAAAAAAAAGAAAAGAAAGTCTCCTGAAAGCCCAGTGAGTAGTGGGGTTGGGGGGTTATACTTGCCGAGTTCTCTCAGGGAGAGTTAGTCTGAGGGTAGTCCTTCTCGTGGGACGGGACCATGGCAGGGGGGAAAAAGAGGGGGGGGGGGTTGGGGTCCCACATTCTGAGCTGCAATCAGAAAGAAGGAGCGGGGGGAACAGCCGTCCTTTTCGAGGTTTGGGGTAAAGGTGGCCGTCCCCAAGAAAAAGAAGATCACCCTGCCCCACTAAAAGGTTTTTGAAGGTTTTTCTGACGATCTGAATACTATCCAGCGGATGCAGGACCAATTAGGTAAGGAGCGGGTACTTTGACGAGCTGAGGGAAGATTGGTACAGGAAAGGAGATGCCGTTAAATTGGGGGGGGATATCCTGCCCGACCTTTGTATCATTAGCGGAGAAAGAGAAGAGAGCGCGCCGGGGATTTGGGGGCAGAGTCAAGTCTTCCATCTGAAGACGTTAGGGGGCGGCCATTGGTGGGGTGGTGCAACACATTGCCGCTGGGAGATCACCTAGGAGAGAAGGGGTGTGATAAAGAGCGGAAGGTGTCGAGGGAAGGGAGTCTTCGACAAATCCTTCAACGAAACGGCAGCATTACGAACGGATCGTGGACCAGAAGGGTTCTCGTGCCTCGGGGTTTTGCGGGAGACTCGACCCTATTGTGGGGCGGATTTCCCAGACACTCTAAATATCCACACCACTCTTAGGGGAGGGGTTCCGGCCTTGGAAAAGGCATGAAATATGGCGGTGAAGTCAGAGGGGGGGTTCACGGTGTGAAACTTTGAGCCGGGGCCAATACAGATTTGGTGGGGAGAGGGGCCAGTTAAACCAGCGCGTCCTGGGCAAGGGGAGGAACTCGGGATGGAAAAGGGGAAGTCAGTTTATTCAGGTAAAAGATCGGAAGAGGTCCCTAGAATCTCAAAGGGGAACGAGAAAGAACGGTGAACCCTGGGGAAAACACCGTTAGTATGATGAAAAATAGATAGAAAGGGTAGGCTACCTTGTGTCATATAACAGGGTTGGGTAGCCGAATGTACGGAGCCGCAATCGTTGGTAACACTTAATAAGGGAATCCATCCATTAAAAAAGTGTTGACAGTTCGTGGGCAGCAAACCGTCACGAGGGTCTGCGCCCATCGCCCCCGCAAGCAAAGTTTCCATAAAATGCACGTGCCAACGCTAAAGAAACGACGACAGGGCCATCAGGCAAGGGGGGGGGCTCAAGCCCGTCAACGACAATGGGAAGATCAAAGATGTGCTGTCTAATTCCAAAAGGCGAGGAAACGCTAAGCAACAGAGAGGAAAAAAAAGCTCGACGCCACCGTCCTGACTAGTTACCTATCGATAATGGAGAGCGACCAGACTGGACTTTGGGGTTGCAAAAAAGGAAGCCTAAAGGCCGGGCGCCCCTCGCGGGGGGTCAAAAAAAAAGACAAGAAGGTCACGAAAAGATCAAAACAGGAAGCTGTTGGCAATAAAAAGTCATCCAGAAAAAGAAAGAACCGATTCGATGAGACACTGAGCATAACCGAGAGAAGCCCGGCGCGATCTTCCCTGTGAGGACAGCAGTAAGAAAAAGGGCTGGGGAAGCTGTTCTTGGAGCCAAAAAGGGAACAAGGGAACTAGAGGAAAGTCAACAAGGGGCCTCGAAGCAAGTACATTAATAGGTTAAGAAGCCTGGATAGGGAGTCAGAAAAAAAGTTGTCCCGCTATGAACACTCACAAAACAGTTGGGGGCAGGAGGCATGTCTTGTGAGGGGGGTGAAGGACAAACAAAAAAAAGACTGAGGGTAATTTTCATATTGCAGCCCGGGCGGGGGCCAGAAGGTGAATGTTGGACAAAAGAACTACTCCACGGGAAAGCGACGCTTACGGAAAATTGGCAAGAAATCATTCCGGCGGAAAAAAGAGCAAGAGACCAAACCCAACTACTAGGGGTTCGAACGGCGCCAGGGGAGCCGTGAAAAACACCCGGAACCAGCCTCCACAACCCGCCACGAGATCCGTCAAAAAGGCGTTAAAAAGGGAAGGCAGTGTCAGGCGGGTGGGGGGAAAAAAGAAACTTCAGACGCGCCCTGCACCGCGCCGCTTACGTACCGGGGAAAAAAAAAGAGGAAAAGGGAATTTCCAACGGCACGAAAAACCCCCACTAACTTTGGAGATACCTGCGCACTTTCGAGGATCGTCAACAAGGACAAAAACCACACCACCAGGCACCGCTAAGCCAAGTCAACGGCTGTGACATCCGCTTTAATACGACACCTACCAGAACGACAATGGCCGAAAACCGGGCAAACACTCACGAAAACCCGGACGACAAAGGTGAAAATGAGAAAAGGGGGGAGGGTTTGTTGCCAGACGGGCGGTGGGATGCGAGAAATAAGTCTTGGGCGAAAAGAAAAAAGGGGTGTTCAGCTGACTTCGGACTCAAGACGAAGGTAAGAGAAACGGAGAGGTTGTCGAAAAAGGGTCGGGGAAGCGAGCATATCGGGAATAGGCACCCCGAATGGGCATCAACTCAGACCCTTTAAAGAGACACGCTAGCGGACAAGGGGGGCCTTCATGTGTCATGTCGGGGAACCTAGTCCAAATTTTGAAGGAAAGCGCATACCCTTGATCAGGAACGGGAAAAAGCGGCCCATTCAACCGTCCAGGAAAGGAGTGAGACAACATCTCCAAGTCGAGACCAAAGCAGAAAAAAGGGCGTCCGCTGGAATGGCGTTTTATACGGTGGGGAGGAGCATTGCAGAGTAACAAGACCGGATTGGATCATTGCTAGAACAAAAATCTGAGAAGTTGACTGTCCCGAGAAAAAAACGCAAAAAGGATCGAACTGGCTAGTCGTCTTGGACGCCCAGGGAACGAGAAGTCATTAAAAAGAGGGGACAACGGAAAGGGGACAACACACAGACTCCAAAGGGTCAAAAACACAAAACCAACAAAAGAAGACTTAGGTTTGGGAAAGGGGGGCCCCCGAGGGCGGAAAAATACCGAATTAATTTAACGAATCAAACGGACAGGGGGACAGAGTTAAGGAGGGGGAAGCCATTGTTTGACCGAAATTGGGGGGGGGAAAGGGATGGAGGTAGCCTGGTGTAAAGGTCTTGGGATTGCAACAACATGCAAGTTCATTCACAACGTGTGAAAGGAATTGCAAGGCGCAATAGGCTTGGGGGGACGGAGGCTAGGTTCAAAGGGGGGAAAAGGGGATGAGATTATACCGAAACTGGAAATCGTTTGAAGCCATTAAGGGAACAAACGATCCCGTTAACAACGGCGCGAGGGTAAAAGGTAGCCCTGAAGGTTAACAAGCGCTCGCGCAAAAAAACAAGGCGCATCTCACAAAAGAGGAGGAGGAAGAGAGAGATGAGCATGACAGGTGCGGAGAAAATGGGGGAAAAAGGGTCTACGTAATAACGGTAAAAGTTGGTGTCCGTGGCATTTCAGAAGGTACGCCAATAATAGACCGGGCCAGGGAAAAGACGCAGACAAAACACAACCCATGGACTAAAAGGGAGAAGTGGAAATTAGGGGAGGGGGATGGAATTGCTTACCATTTGATAAAAAGCAAGGCTTTGAACCCCTCGCCTACCAACAGCCAATGCCGTGTCAAGTCGGGCACATGGCTCCAGGGGGGCCGGGAACCGAGGGCCTCGTTAAACTATGAGGGACGGGTGGTTGGACAAGAGGGGGGGGACAATCCAGAAGGTTGCCAAGAAAAAAACAAAATGGCCGCGGAATTGGGGGAACCATCTGCAAAGGTGCCGTTTGGCGATCAAGCGTAGGTTCCCTGGAGGAGGGAATCAAAGCTCGCAAGATCGATCAAGCGTTAAGAGAAAAGAATGCCTAAAGGGGGGGTCGCGATCATATTGTGCAAATATTGGTCCGTTCGGTAGGGCAAAAAAAGAAACAAAAAGGGATAAGACGCCTTTCAGAGAACCCGAGAAGGGGAGAAGGTACCTTTATCGGGGTTTCTGTAAGGGGGGAAAGCAAACAAGCCCAATAGGTTTGTGACGGCCCGCCTCAAGTTTCCCGCGGTTGGTTAAAAAGTCGAGGGAAAGGAACGTGGGGAGGACTATGGCTAATGTTATTATAAGGGAGCCAAGCCGAGCAGTGCCAGGGGGAAGAAAAGTGAGGTTGTCGGGGTGACCTGGCGGGAAAGCGAGATTGGACGCGGGAGAGGAGGCACCGGACTATAACGAAAATTCGCTCAGGAAAAGGGTATAATCTGACTTCCATCCGGGGAACAAAAATTTGTGGAGAGGGGGGACGCTGTTAGAGGCAGGAGAGGGGCAATCCACACGAGAAAACACTATGGGGAGAATAAAACGGAAGCACTGGGGGGGCTGGGAGGAAGGGTGTTTCCAGAAAGTGGGAAAGGTCGTATGTAGGTGGGTCGGAGGTGCTAAGCCGGGTTGACGAAAAGGCCGGGGGAGGGGAATGCTGGGAAAAGGGGGGGGGGTCTTCCGCGAAAAGTGGAGCAGTTGTAAGAAGAAAGAAAAAAGTGGTTTGTGTCGTGCCGAGTTCCGAGGTTCACTATATGGGGTGCCAAAAAATGTACGTAAGAGGAATTTCGTGGCCATTTCTAAGTTGCGTTTGGAACACATCAGTGAGGGTAACCTAACGGAGGGGGAAAAGCGCTGAGTTGGTCTAGAAACTTGGATTTGAGCTGGGGTTGGGGTGGAACACAGAAAGGGGGGGGAGACCGGCATCCTTACTTTATTTGGGGGGGGGGAAATTCAAGAAAAGGAACTCTATGCTATTTAATGGGGGAAACTGGGGACTTGAGGCCTGCTCTTGCACATGCCGAGTGGGGGGGGTGGGAAAACGACCCAGTGAAACGGCTGAGGAAAAAAGAAAGGACTGTCCCATCGAGTTTGGGAAAAGGCCGAACCACAAAAGGGGGGGGCAACCGGGAGCCCATACATCCAAGCAAAATGTGTTGGAGGTTGGGGAGAAGGAATATACAAGAAAGAAGAGTAACCAGAGGACAGGGAATTGCTAAAGCTTAAGATTGGGCATGTTAGAGGACAAGATTGAGTGAGAATGGGAAATGGGGAGCAAATAAAGCGCCCCCAAATGGGGAAGAAGAGGGTCAAAAATGGGCCCTGGAAGAAAGAGGTTAGGACGAAAGGGAGGGGCTAGAATCGTCGCCAGGGGAGTGGATAAAATTTGAGGCGTGGGGCAAAAGGCATTGGGGGCAAGAGGGGGTCGAACCCCTATAAATAGTGGGGTGATTAAATAGCGGAAAAAACTGGACTCGGCGCGGCTCGGATTGCAAAAAAGTATAAGGAAAGGGGATCGCGAGCAGTAACGACCGGAGAGAGGGAAAATCAGGAAAGTTTGGAGGGTAAATGGGTAATCGACGGGCTTTAAAGAGAGGAAAGAGGGTTTTTTAGGGCGATCACATCTTTGAAAGTCCTGCAGGGCGTTTCAAGAAGGGGGATTTCTCTTGGAAGTTCACCGGTGCCACGGGAAAAATCTGGGGAGAAAGGGGGAGGCTGGGCCTATTGTGTGAACCTAAAGAAGTGAAGGTGCGGGGTATGGGGGGGGAAGGAAACAAACAGTTGGAACTTCAATTGTAATAAGGAAGGGGGGGTCGGTTGAAAGATAGATCGGAAGGAGGGACTTGCACCTCAGAAAAAAAATGGAATTCAAACGGTCGACAATCATGACTATAAAAAAAAAAAAGGAAAGGAAGGGAGAATAGTCTTAATAAGTTCGGGACAGGTTGGGGAATTCAAGGAGGGGGGGGGGAAAAAAGAAAACCGTTTTTTTTGAGGCACGCACCTAATGCGATATTTGAAGGGGAAAAAAGGAACACGTCTTATGTAATTGCCAGGACGCGCAGTAAAAGTCTGTGGCAGAGAGCAAACGGAAAGAAGTGGACTCAAATTCAGAAAAGGGAATAAAAAGGTCAAAAAGGAACCTTGCCGAAAAGAAATACCAGCGCAAGGAAAAAAACGGAAACGACGGGGGCAGAGGAAAAGACGGTGGGATTAAGAAGGTTCTTCGCGCCACAAAATAGGCGGACAAAGGGAATAAGGACACGAATGCAACACTCTCGACCAAACTGAAGAGATACCGAAGATTATACTGCGATCTTGATTCTTGGGGGGAAGGAAAACGAGGAACGGAAGCCAAGCTCCAAGGAAAACTAGAGTTGCTGCACCACGAAAACGAGGTCCGCGCCCGTGACTGGGACAAATAGGAAGGATGGTTGGAAAACGAAAGAGAAGGCAAGACACAAAATACTGATTCATATTAGAAGAAAAGAAAGGTGAGAAAAAAGGGGAGCCGCTCCAAATCTACCGATGCAGGAGAAAGAGAGGGGAATAAACTTCTTGGGGAAGAAAAAAAAGAGTTTTGAAAAAAGGGAAGAGGCTAAATAAAAAAAAAGAAAAGAAATGGGGACGAGGAACCCCTGAGCTATCAATCTCAGGAAATAAATCTGGGGATAAGAGGGAGAGGGGGGAAGGCGTCCGATTCCCAAAACAAAAAAAAAAAGTTAGTCCGCCTGTCGGCGCTTGCGGTTTCGTAAAAAAGGGACAACAACTCGACCAAATTGTTAAGCGGGCCTTATGGAATGGCAACGTGCGGGCCAGACGCTGAATGGGGAAGGAAAATGGAACCTGGAACCTAGAAAAGCGTGAAGGGGCAATAAGAAGGAAGGGAAAGTCGGCGCAATCGCAAGCTAAAAAACCCCAAAAGAACCGTCAGCCAACAAAAAGGCGCCAAGTTTTCACAAGAAAAAGAGGGAAACTAAGCCAAGCTAAAAAAAAAAAAAAAGCAACCCCTTCAACAAGAACCAGGGTCTTTCATATTTGGCAGCAGGGCGGGCAATAAGTTGGGTAAGGTTGGAAAAAATCAAACTACTCCAGGTTCCAAAGCCAAAAGACTGGAAAGCAAAGAATGAAGGTCATGAATAGGATCGCTAACGAATAAACACCCCCACTAAGGGACTGAGCCAAAGTCGAAAAGTTTTTCGAGTTATGTGCAAAAAACGGGAAAAAAGGAAACAGCAACGAGCACCCTTCACCAAGCCGCTTCACAGTAGTGGAAAAAACTAAAGGAAAAGGGGAAGAACTGCAAGATCCGGAAACCAAAGCACAATGTGAGGCTACAAATTTTTTTTCGGGGGGAGTGAGACAACTGGCATTGGTGAATTCTGGTGATTAAGAGGAATAGCAAAAAGGGGGTCGAAGGGGAACAAAGGGGTTGTACAGCTTCCTGAACAGGCCTACGCATTCGAGGAAGATCCCGGTAGGCATCTGCGGGGAAGGTTCAGGGGTCCTGCAACGACGATAAGGCGGGGGAATTAAAAGGAGACTTGTGCACATCGACTAAGGGGAGAGGAGAAGGGGGGCTAGGTGTCGGACAAAAGGAATAATGTACTAAGGGAGGGAGAAAAAAAGCCACGGAAAAAGGGTTGGCATGCAGAAAGGAAACTGGGGGGATCTAACTGTAAGTCGGACTGAACAAAAACCCTATCAGGGGGAATGAAAGGGGAAAAAAATATACTGGGAAAGGTTGTGGGGTTCTATGGGGAAAAAAAAGGGAAAAAAGAGGATGTCCTCTCTCGAGTCTAGGAACAGGACGGTATGGAGAGGGGTGCTGATGGGCATTGTGGGGAGAAAGGAAACACCGGGGGGGTTGGGAAGATCACCATAAAAGAGAAAGAGAGCAAAATCGTTCTGAATCTAAGACCCAACGGCAAAGAAGGAAATAGATAAAATGGCATAGCGGGAAGGGGGTGTAAGGGAAAGCACATGGGGAAAAAAAAAGGCATTATAAAGGAAAATTGGACACCAAAAAACTGACGCCAACGGGAAACCCCTTAAAGGAAAACTGTCGGGTAAGGTCCACGGGCGGGATTGAAAAAGCGTCTCTGTAGTAGGGGCAATATTACGCCTTAAAGGAGGGAAGGTGAAGGTCGGATCAAATGTGGGGGGCCCTTTAACTAACTGCAAGGGGACTGCAGAAGCTGGCGGAGGCAGGAAAAGGAAAGAAAACCTGGGAGAGCTTAAAGAGAAAAAACATGGGGGCGAGGAAAGGGAAAAAAAAACCAGTCTAGAAAGGGAGACTTTCGAGGGGGGGGGAGGGTATTTTCAATTCCCTTGAATATTATTGAACGACGGGATCATCAGGCTTTGGCAGGGAGGGGACCAACGGGAAAAAAAATAAGAAAAAAACAGGGGGACGCGGACGTTCACTTAACCGCTTGAGGTGCCACTTAGCCTCAGTCA
>Ga0179593_1266977_pt1 | contig 11930 bp, 16 predicted proteins | sample CZODoug2_1_08_16_FD_185931 | JGI IMG/M metagenome (GOLD analysis project Ga0179593, IMG submission 185931) | Vadose zone soil fungal communities from Angelo Coast Range Reserve, California, USA - CZODoug2_1_08_16fungal (PacBio error correction) | ecosystem: Environmental > Terrestrial > Soil >...
CGTGGGGGCTCTAGGCGTACACGTCAAGGAAAGGTCTACTAAAAGGTGGAAGGGATCATTAATATCCAGTCAAGTTCCATACGAGGCGGAAGAAAGGGGGGGAGTCCGCTTCCGACGTTAGTATTCCTACAGACAACGTTAAATGAACCAAATAGGCACAAGCTTCGGCAAAAAGGGCCAGCAAATCATAACCCGAGCTAAGGAATGAAAAAACTTTCAGCAACAACCTGTCTACTCGAAGAGATACTTTGCAAAGGGTCTACAGTTCTCTCAAAAAAAGGTGAGCGGGACTTGGGTCATGGGGGAGTAAAGGGACAAGGGAAACGAAGGAACCCCCTGACATCTAGAACCTTGGGAGAGGACTCGTTGGAGTCACGCGACGGCCAGTGTCAACCGGGTGGTGGTCGAGACGGCGACGTCGTTCGCGGGCACCACGCCCCCGGTCCGAACTTGTTCCCGCCAAGAGGAGACAAAGGGTGAGGCCGGGGGGGGACAAGAGGGTACGCCAGTAAGCACTTGTGAGAAAAGATAGAAGAAGACGTAGATAAGAGATTAGAGTAGACCGCAAATAGGGGCTAGGAGAATAAAGGTCTCAGGCAGGGGCAACAGACATATTATGTGAATGGTAAAATCCATCCTGGATGGGAAGAGGCTGGTTGATACAGACTCCTTACAAACGGGGTTAGTAAAATTGGAAATTAGGTTGGTTTCATAACGTGTCAAACTATGATAAAGAAGGGGGAACTGCTAGCTCAGGGGAAATTTGAGGCCATCAGAGAGAAAACACCGTGTGGTGGTGTTGGGGTCCCCACGGGGAAATGAAGGTCAAACTGGTACAAGGGAAGAGGAACGAGAGAGACACCTAAAAGGGCGACACTAGATTTAAAACTTACCCCGGCGGACACCAGAGTCCATATTTCAGGAGTACCTGGTCAGCTTGCTTCACACATTGTTTGGCTAACGCCCCGCCCTCGGGACCGGGTGAGAGAGGGACCAAAGGTCACCTACAAAATTGAATAGGGAAAGAAAGAAAAAACGGACGGCAAACCCCGGGGGAAGGGGGAAAGAGGAAAAGACGTGACACGAGAATGCAGACAAGCCGCGAAAGTGCGGGACGCATGGATGAAAGGGCAGACAAAGGGCGGGCCCGTGAAAGGGCTTAACTAAATATCAAGAGCGCTAGAAATAAAGCGGGTGGACATCTTATTCTGGGGGCTTAGAAGTCACCCGAAAAAGAACTGTGAGGTCCGGAATAGGAACCTCTCAGTGGGGAGCTGGTACCATCCAATTAATCATTGGGGGGTGGGAATAAGGCAACGTGGGAATTTGCAGTTCAGTCAGACTGGCACCGTCGGGAGTTTTCGGAGCCGGAACGGGTCGTGTTTTCGAAGAGTCAAAAACAGATATTATAGGGGAAAGGATGGGGGGACGGTGGAAGGGCACATCCTCGTGTAAACGTGCACGGACTAGAAAAAAGCAGGTTACCGGGGGGGAGGTAAGAAAAAAAACGTTCGGAAGGCTGGACTAACGTCCCACGTTCGTTCTCGGGAAACGGGGGGGGGGGGGAACGATGAGTTTATTAAAAGCGTCAGAAAAACTCCTTCAACAGAAGGAAAAAAAAAAACGAGAAGATGCGACAGCAAAGACTCCTGTCAAGGTAACTGGAAGACACGGACATCTGCGAAACAAGGTGGCAGAAGGCGGTCGGAACGGGTATTCTGTGAGAAAGCTGGTAAAAAGGGATTTAAGGGTAAATTCAATGCTCCAGGCAAAAGAAAAAACATTGGAAAAGATTAGGGGAAGGGGAAAGGAAGATTGACGGAATAAATAAATTACGGGCTCACCAGGAGCTCCTCAAACGGACGGCTTGTGTGGAGAAAAAAAAACAGGGGGACGCAAGAAGTGAGGGGGAGCGAGGTTTGACTGGTAAGTTGGGAAGTCCAGGGCCAGGAAGGTTATTCAACTCCGAACGTGACTCGTCGCGGGGGGAGAAGAAAGGAGGGGAAGGTGTAACAGCCTGACACGAAGTTGGGGGGGGCAAGTCCAAAGGGGGATGGAGAACGTAAAAAGGTGAGAGGGGGGCCTGGTAGACAAGGTATACCAATAGCCATCGGGGGTTTTCGCCAGAGTAGGTTAGTGAACCTGTCTTAGATGGTAGGGGGTGTTGAAGGGTCGGACATTCGGATGCATGGATGGGATCAGGACGCTATCGGAATTTCTCTGCGTTTCCTTGACGACGGCCATCGGCGCTGGGGGATTTGAGGGCTTTAGGTGTGGAAAACGATCAGCGCGTTCGCTGCGGTAGTCTAAAAGTTCCGTAAAATAAACTACACTGGGTCAGGCAGGTGGGGGTCGCGGATTTCACATCGGAATGGGATGCCCTGACTAGATAGAAGGGAGAGGGGAACAGTGGTCTCCGTGAGGGTCCATGAATGATCTATGAAGTGGGACTTTTGACGAAAGATTACGGGGCTTGGGCTGTAGTGTACGTGGACTCATCCATCAGACGTGCGTGGGGGCAACGAAAAGCAGTTTTGACGTGCGGCATTCTCAGAATTTAGGAAGCGAGACATGTATCGCGCGGCTGATCAAACAGGGGTTTTCAATTACATGGAGTCTACGCCGTCTTTGACTCCCTTGGGGGGAAGTCCCGTGATGCAGGGTAGGAGAAAATAATGTTCTCCGCAACTCACTGGGAAAGTTTTTCAAAAAAAAGCTTGTGAATGGGACAAAGAAAACCTCACGGGTGCCTTCAATTTAGAGGGCGTATCGGGGTCGGGAGTGGTTGAAAAGGAGAAGGGGGGGTATAATGATTCACAGCAAAGGGGCAGCGCGGGAAAGAGCATGGCTGCAATCAACAAGGTGGGGGACCTTGTCGCAAAGGGTGGCGTTTGGGGGGTGACCGGGGTTGGAAGGATGGTTTGACGAAGGTACCTGAAGCAACATTATGGTAAAGTGCGCGAGTGTAGCGACAGAGAAAAAGGCCGAGGGGGGGGGGTGGGGAGCCGTGGTGCGTATGGAAAAACAGGAGGAAAGCGGGCGGCGTTTCTGGGGGGCCGGGCGGAGGATTCCACGGGGTGGGTAACGTGGGGGGTCCGGGGACCGGAAAGAACGGACAACGTTATCGAGGAAGCGAAAAGTTCCGGTACAGATGTGTTTTAGAGGCAATCGTATGTTAGAGGGTCGGGGTTCTGAGTGATGAGGTTTGAAGGGTGGACTCAGGCACTTTGGTCCTTTAGAAAGGTGAGTGGTAGCGTTTGCAGACCAATTCATAACGGGGGGGATTGTTGTTCACTCTAAGGCACCACCATATCGTCGGCCCTTGTCACCGGTCTGAAGAAGAGAAATGCTACCGAATATTCCCGGGCGGTGGTCCGGGGGGGGCCGTCCGCATAGACTCCGGAGGTGGATCCGAACAACAGCCAAGTCGGGGCGGGTCACTTTCCAAGGGTACTGCTGGTGCCGAGCCCAGTGATGTTAAGTCTCCCAGAAATGATCTTGCGGGTGGAGGTCCCCATGGGTTTTGGTAAAGGTGAAGTTCCAACGAAAGCGGAATTGTCGGGGTCCAAGCTCCAGGATACTAGACTCTGTCAAGAAACTTATACGGGCAAGTAAGGTGGGGGGATACGGCGGGTAAAAGACATAGGGGGAAGCTAAGGGCTAGGATCGAAAAGCATCGTTGGTTTCACGGGTGCGAGAAAGTTGTCTTTGAAAAGCGCCTATCAAAAAGGTGGGGGGGGTGAAACCCTTTCATGGAAATCCTCAAAAAAATAGTGGGGAAGGTATTGCAAAAGAAAGAGGTATGGCTGTAATTTTAGGGGGAAGAGAGGATCGTAGAGGTCAGCTTCAATAAACCATTTGACTGCTGACAGGAGACAGATAAGGATATTGCGTGTTAAAGGGGAGGGGGCAAAAGGATGTGACGGGGACAAAGCATTCGACAACGAGGGGGATCCCGCCGGGGGGGCAAAAGGGAGGGAGAGAAACCCCGAAGGAGGGTCAATAGATCTGAAAAAACAATGAGGGGGGATTATGAGAGGAGTATTCCGACATGCGCGGTGGTAAATTATAAAACCTATCAACTTCATCTCGGGGCAATCTTCGGGGGACTGAGATGGGGGGCGTTGAAGAAAGCTTGGAAAAGCTACCTGACACCTAGGCGAAAGTTACGCTTTCGGAGTGCCTCCGTACTTGGCATATAACGCAGGGGGGATAGAGAGAAAGCATCTCAACAAAGAAAAGAAGCAGGACGAACTCTTCTACGGGATCATGAAAAGAAAAAAACCAAAAAAAAAAAACACAAGACTGTATAGATTGGGGTCCATAAGAACTGGTGTCGACACTATCTGTTAGTAGAACTTTGATCGGGAAACTCTGGGGAGACACAATACTATCGCCCGTCAGCATCGAGCGAGGAAAAAAGTGGGTAAAACGAAACTAAGATAAACTAAGGACTACGAAGATACGAGAAAACAGAGGAAATAGTCCTCTCTCTCTTGGAACTCTCAATATCCGTGGTGGTGGAAAGGGGGACCAGAAAACCGGGGCCCGGCGGCTTCCCTAGAAGACGTTAATGACGACTTCTTGGGGGCACGAGGACGGTAAAAGGTGGAAACGTGACCCTCGAGTGTTTGGGGATTAAATCTGGTGAGGGGGGGAGGAAATACAGTGAAAGTGCCATAGGTAAAAGCTTTATTCGAGGGGGTAAAGGGGGTCAACGGTAGTGGAACGGGGGATAAGATGACCAGAAACCCTAGTAGGTCTCCGGAAAAAAGCCGAAAATCAAATACTCAGGTGTACATGTCTAATGGAACCGGGGAACACCGGGAAGGCGAACACAACTAGAGAAAAAAAAAAATACGCTACTAATACACCAGCGCGGCCAGGACATCGGTAAGGAAAAGATCAGGTCAGGGAAAAAGGCGACAACGGGTCAAAGCCGGGACAGAGCAGAGGGGCAGAAGGAAGGAAAACGAGGGGGGCAGAAACTAAGATGTCACAGTCAGGAGGACACCAAAGAACGGCGGGGAGGAGGCAAAGAGACAAAAGATATGAAAGGGATCAAAAGAGTCAAGGGGGGGACCTTGGAAAACAGTCTTTACCACCGAAAGTGGCACTGGAAAAAAAAATACCTTTCGAAGGAACACCCAAGCCCTCGTGTGGGAGCACAGGTATTAAAAGAGGAGAGTCAGGGGGGACACTCAAAATGAAAAAAGACGAAAAAGAATATGACACCCAAGAGGTAGGAAGGAGGAGAGGAGCAATGCCGTCCTCAAAGTGTACATATTTCTTGCCGATAGCAACTCTTGGGGGGTGCACATCTTCACGGACTATAGTTAGCAGCGAGTCTGGGTAGACGCCTTCAAAGTTGGAGGACATGAGGAAACGTGAGACCCGATTTGATTCCGCTAAAGGGTCATGAAACACCAAGTTAGCTAGGGGAGGGACAACGTTGTCGAGGCTGATGTCCACCCTTGGGTGGGACTCTGAGATGAAGAGGGCGCGTGGATATTCGGCCAGCCTCTAACCCGCCCTCTTCTGAACTAAACACCAGGACAAGACGAAAAGTCTTAAATCGTAGTTCAGAACTTTCCCAAAGGAGAAAGATCGGCTGAGACGAAAACACGCTCTCCAGTGATCTGCCGCATGTTAATAAAAAAGGGTTCTCGCGGTCAAGCCTTCCCCTCTCGGAGTGACCTTTTTAGGAATTACTCGGCGGAACTTCTTCGGCCACAAACCCCTAAAAGCAGGGGGGAATCATGTCGTGCTCATGTAAGAAAGTCAGACCGAAAAGAAAGAAGAACTCCGGACTTTCCATTCTTTTTAATCAAGCCAGTATAACTTAGAATTCGAGGGTACAAAGGAGCTCCTCTCTTGGTCTCGAACCATTACCCTAAGGATTTCTTGCTTATCATCCATTCTCCTTGGACGTCCTTTTCCCAAAGAATTATTTCGAGGGGGTCTCACAATAGCAAGTCCGAAAGCATCCGAAATAAGGGTTGTCACTGCCTCTGGGCAGAGGGGGGGTACGACGGATAAAAACCGGGGGGGGGGGGGAGAGAATAATCAGGAAAGGGGTTGGGGCCTCAGAAACACCCGTCATCACCGATGAAAAAATGCAGGAATCGAGCAGAACCTCCATGATAACTACAGGGGAAGAAAACTAGCAAAAACCGGGGTCGAGTGAGAGGAGAAGGACATGTATGGCCTGACGGATCCCAACGTGAAAAAAGTTCGTTAAAGGCGCGGGTAGGTAGTTATGCCACCAATTCCACCTAATAAGAAGCCGGGTAATCGTGCAGGGTGGAGAAGGGGGGGCCCCCGCCGCTAGCTGAAAAAACGACGGGGGACACCTGCCGGTTAACGAAGGAAGAAAACCGCAAAAAGGAGGGGGGGAGCAGTTACGGTCTACCAAGGTCACCGGACAAGGGAAGTCTTCCTCGAGGGACAGTAGTGGGGGAGAAAAACGATCGTGAACGGGCGTTGGGAGTCCACATTTGGAGATACCCATCACATGCCGAGTTGGTCCGGGGGTGACATAAAAAAGTGTACGATAAAAAAGCCTGAAGAAAATGGGTTACGGTACCCGACTTAATATTTGCTGGTGTTATTTCAGACCAACCCTAGTATGGTTTCCAGAAACCGTTCACATCTCGCCTCTCGCCTCTTACAATAACACAAACGGAGTTAGCGTCCCAGGAGAAGATGTGACGGGGTCCGGAACACTAATACCTTTTTCCTCCGGAGCTGAAAAATCCAGCAACAAAAAAGCAAAGGGAGGCCGTGTACACGGTCCATGGATGACTTCTTCTAGACCAAGAGCATTAGGGGGCCTTCGTCACCGCATGGGAGGTAATGAATTGAGAACTTGCCCTGTCCCCAGGATTCTGGAGCGGTGTAGTAGACGCCCTCGTCTAGGAAAGCCAAGATCCGTCCTAGGAGAACCCCGCTGGAGGTGGTCTTAGTCATGAAGGCTAAGGGGTCGGATCAGAAAACTAAGGGGGCACTTATTGACACAGTTGGAGTGGGGAAGCCACATGGGAGACAACTGGCGGGCAAGCCTTGGAGTCGACCGTTCTTGCTGGGGAAGGGGGGTTCCTCGTTTCCTCTGAACAGACGACTGGAAACTGGGACTGGTGCCCTGGACGAGGTCTTGGTAGCTAAGGAAAGAGGGGGAAGTTGGGCATAAGACATTAACGTCCCGATACTTGTATGGTGAGAAAAATTTAAGTAAGGGCCTTCGGAATGAAAAACGATTACGACGGAGGAATGGGTAAGACAGAGTTCTAAAATGTCTTGGGCTGAGGGCATCCAGGTGAAGGACGGTGCAAAAGAAGTATGGGGCTGAACATAAGGGGACGGCAGCAGTGAGGGATTTAGAATTTTTAGAATAACTCTGGGTAACAAGGCCAGGTATAAAAACGGGTTCCGAATGGGGCAGGAGCCGGGCCCGGAGGCATTTATTCAAAATCTCCCAGAGAAGGTTCCCACGTCAAAACCGGTGGGCTTCTAAAGAATTGTAGTTGACCTGGCCTACTCCAAGCTAAGGCTATGGGGCTAAAACGGAGCATGCATTCTAAAGTTGACGTTTAACAAGATTCAAAATTGCGATGAAGTGGGAAGTTAGTGGGGCTTTAGGGGTACCGAAGCGAGGACTCTTGAAAGGGTTTGTTTCTTGACGGAGTTCCTAAGGATCATAGACCACTGGAAATTGCCTTTTTTTCCTGGGTTGGAACGCAGGACAGCGATGCCCGGGCACTAGATCAATTGGGGCTAGTTTGTGCTCAGGGGGGAAGCCCGAGCGGGAAAAGGTTCAGGTTGCCGACGATGACGAATTTGTGGGAATCGGGACGTGGGAACTGCTGGTCATCGCGGGGCCTTGACGGACGACACATGTTCCTGCGTCGACAGGACCAGACGGGTCCGGGCGACCATTTATCTCAGCGAGAGGGGGTAACGATGGAGCGGGATTCGTGATCATGGAGGAGACATTTCTGGGAGGGGGAGAAAACGGTCGACTGGCCATGAATTGTAGTGGCACCACTTGCGATGGAAGCCATAATCGTTTCAGCAATGACGATTCCGCCGAGGCTGAAAGGGTGTCCTAGTCGCCGTGCCTGTCATGCGGGTACGAAACAATCGGTCGGTAGCCGGGGGGGTAAGAGAATCGGCGGTGACCTGTTCGCGCCGTTGATTTTTGTACCCTGGTAACTGTAGTTGCAAGGACCGGCGCACCGTGGGTGAAGAGGTGCTCCTTAGAGGGCCATACCCAGCAAATAATGGACTAGGTGTGGTATAAAAGAGTGAACTCCTTATGGTCAAAGTTGAACCGATTCGTTGGGAACTGTTCTGGGGTGTTTTAATGAGCGGAGGTTCTGACCTGATGTGGACCGATGGTGGTCAATTTAGGGAAGACAGGGTACACTGAGCGGTTGCGACTATCAGTGAAATGGATTGGTGTAGATAAAAAAAAAACAAGACAAGTTCGCGACTGGTGGTTCGGTTATCTAGAAGGTGGTGCCGTTTACCTAGAAATGTTAAAAGAGGGGAGATTGGGGGGGGGGGAGGTGGCCGCGACCGTCAGATAGGTGAATAGTGGCGTACCAGACATCGTCTCGAGTCGGGAGTCGAAAGAAATCGCAATCCAGAGAGTACATTGAGGTCAACGCCCAAACTCGTCGGGAAGAAAATCGCGCGGGGTCCAGGTTTAAGTGCTTCGAAAAGGAAGCGACCCTATTAGCTTTTTGTCAAAATGGTTTGAGGTACATGACCCGCCACAGGCTGAATTGTATGGGTGAACCAGCTCTCTCGGAACGAACCGATTGGGTAGACGGCTTATGTATCTTAAGGTAAAAACGTCATATGTCCTCGTAATTTGGTAGGGAGAGGGGTATATGTTGGTGAGCGAACTGGGTAAGATCCCGGTGACAGAAAAGGAATTTGGGCAAGGTGTCAATCGCTAAAAAGGTATTTGCGAAACACGAAAGCGGTAATGGCGGTGTTTTTTTTTCAAGAGTCGGTGATATTCTAAGACGCAGAATGGTCTAACCGCGAACCAGGGTGAAGGGCTTGACCATAAACAAGTAGGAGGATTGTTCATGGATGGGCCTCTGGGGACTGCACCTCGCAATCTACCGCTCATCAAGGTCCAAGGGTGGCAGCGAGAAGGCAAAATCGCAGGCGGATTGATCTAGTCCAAACGAAAAAACGAGGAAATTAGACGAGATAAGGGATCAAGACTTGCAAAGTGTGTCAGGAAGGAGCGGCCGCAACCGCAGCAATGTCAGATCTTTCATAAGTACTTGGGAAGGAATACTTGAGAATCTCAAAAGTAAACTCACAAACGAGCTTGAAGGGTAGGCGGGGGTCTGCGAGCACGCCGACGTGTTTATCATGACGCTGACTCAAAACCGGAAAAGAACAACGCCGCCTAAGCCAAGCCATCGCGTCGTGGTGAAGCATACACAGACTAAAGGGTACTCGAACACACTTTAAATCTCGCAGCGGGACACGAACCATGATAAAACCGGAAAAGAGAGAAGAGATCAACCGTCCAACTGAACTGACGGAACAAGAGTAAGCTGCGATTTCGACTGGACACGATGAACTGAAACTCAAAAACGAGAAAGAAGGGTAAAAAAACTAGGTCGAGGAGAGAGTGTCCTCGTACAGTCACTGTGGAACGGGGGGCCAAACAGGTCCCCAAAACGAAGACGGGGTCAGCTGACAGCCTTTGGGAAGTGGAGGGGTAACCAGAGGAATGGGGGGACGACAGGGCAGCGAGTTCTTAAAAAAAAATGAAACTGACGGTCAGGTCGGGGGCGTTTCTCCGACGGTACCCCATTGAAGACGAAAATTGGCCCAGAGTAGGACAGATAGAAGGTGGTCGCTTTAAAAACCTCCAATCACTACTAAAGGGGAACATTCGAGGAAACAACCACAAACTTTCTCTAAGACAGACCACCAGCGAACGAAAATCCGTCACTACATCCCCCACTCTTGGGCCAGACCTAAAAGACAAGGAAGTCTGATAACGCTCAAGGTTCTTTAATGAAATTACATCGTAAAGGGCGAAAGGGGATCAGAGAGCAGGGCCGTCAAACAAGGGACAGGGAATATCTGAGCTTGGTTCATCACCGACTGATCGGCACTTGAGAACATATTACTGCTTTGGCTTTGAACAATCAGAAAGGCTCCCGATGAAAATTTAAAAGGAGGGGATGGGACCACCAGAAGGAAACCACGTTAGCAAAAAGCACGCCGGGGCAGGAAACTGAGCCGAAAGGTTCTTTCTGGACCCCGTCTTAGGAGTCTGTTACACGGGAAGAGAGTCTCAACGGCGGCACCGCACTATTACAAAGACTCAGAAAACCTATTAAGGATCTCTCAAATGGGGCAAGACAAATTGGGCTTGAGCAAATCGTACACAAATCGGGGGGGGGTTTCCTCACCTATTAACCTTCTGGAGAGAAACGGCTTCCGGGGGGACCACCTGCAAAAGCCAGGTCGCCTAGACAAACCCAACGGGTGAAAAAGCAGCGGTGAGCACTAAACAGAAATTTCCAGGGGGGCACATGAGAATGGGTCCGCTCTCACTAATTTTCTGGGTCACGGTCCGGCACGAACCGGAAAGGTCTTCTGGAACGAGGCTCCAAAATGGGGGAAAGCGGTGTCAACCGCCCTCTCCCATCTTCCCGGACCCCAAGGCCAAGGCGAGAAAAACGTCATGAGAAAATGGCAACATCTTCTACTCTGGGCTTCACAGAAATCATGAGGAAAATTAGAATGAGGCAACTTCGGGCATCATTTTCAGCTTGCGTAAAAGGGGGCAAGACACAAGCCCTGACTCGGGGTAACCTTGGGTCTAGTGAATCTTGCGGCAAATTCGTACTACCCCCACTCTGTTCCCCATGGATGGGGAGAAAAAACGCAAGAGGTCCTCAGCAAGAAATTAAGATACAGGGGGGAATGCGATTGTTTCAGGTCATCCACAAACTTCCTGAAACACAAACGACGAGAAGTCGAGAGAAGGGGGGAGACAAACGATCCGATCCTCTGGGTCATATGGAGACCCGCCGCCAAGGTATAATAAAGTGCTCAACAATTTGAAAACCCCCGTAGTTCTCTGTTCGTCCAGGGGTCCGCGGCCCAATGCTACATCAGGATAAACAACAAAGGGGGAGATTAAAACTTCGATCGGGGTTTTAAAACTGGTGAACAACGGCGAGGCCAAGGGAAACACCGAGAGATCCCAAGGCAACCACGAAAAAACCCTCAGTCCGGGAACCCTAATCCCCGGGCAGGGGGACAACTCGCCCCTCATCTCCAGGCCATGGGAGACACTATGACGCCAAAGATATCAACTACCCCCTCTCATACCGGCGGCACTCGGGAACGTAAAGGTACTTCACTGGGCCACAACTAGCAACGTTAGGGAGAACATTTCTTATGCCCCACCCCGTTCCCCTACTCTTCCTGGACCCGGAACCCCTCACCGATCGAAAAGGAAGGCACCGTAGGGTAACTAGACGATTCAAAGCAGGAGAAGGAAAGCCGTCTCAGAACGGTGGCAGAATGTAAATTGTCGGACCCATTCAGAAACCGGAAAAGCGTAAACTTCTGCGGGAAACAGAAGGAAAGGTGTTACCAAAGGACTGCGGATCCTGACACTGGTGCATAAGAAGAAGGGACTTGGTCTGGGCAGTGTCAGTCTGGACCGGAGCCATGTTGAGGACTACATCCATTACTCAGTGGGGTTCCACTGAGGGGGACGCCAAGTTACGTCACTGGTCGGAATGCGGTGGGGCCAAAGCGATTGGGTAGGACAAAATTCACATCATCTCGAAACACTTAGGAAGAGAGAGGGATTGGGTACGGTTGCCTGAACCAGCCTCGGTGCCGCATCCGGTAACATGCAAACAACGAGAAAG
>Ga0179593_1277442_pt1 | contig 11930 bp, 15 predicted proteins | sample CZODoug2_1_08_16_FD_185931 | JGI IMG/M metagenome (GOLD analysis project Ga0179593, IMG submission 185931) | Vadose zone soil fungal communities from Angelo Coast Range Reserve, California, USA - CZODoug2_1_08_16fungal (PacBio error correction) | ecosystem: Environmental > Terrestrial > Soil >...
AGCGCTTTGGGAGGGGGAGTGAGAAACACATATCCGCAACACGGGTGAATGAATAGCTGAAAAAAATACACTTTACCCCGCGTGGGGGGGCGTGGCGGTGGCACTCCTAAAGGGTAAGACTGAACGTCAGAAACCGGGTAATTGTGGCTGATGAAAAGGGGGTAACTGTGAGTCAGACGAAAAATACGATACGATTCACATACATAGAGAACCCAAACCCGGACAACGACAATACTCCAAGCTAGGGGAGGCAAAAGGGTGTGCTCGAACAAAAGGGGGGCCCAGTCCCATGAATTGCAACCGGTCGATCGAATAGGTGTCAGGCCCCGAGCGGCGCGCACCGGAAAACCAACAGACCCCAAAAAGGGATCATCTACAACAAACACGGAAGACACCCGCCGAAAACTCAAATAAATCCCCCTTGGGGTGGGTGCGGGCAGTTTTGGTTGGGGTATTTGGTTGGTGGGGGTGACATCTCAACAGTTTTCCCACAAACAAAAAAAACCAACCAAAAGAAGGGGGGGGTGTGTGTAAAGGACTGTGTGACAGTTGTGGTTTTCGACTTGCGAACAATTGCATGTTACGGGGACGATAGAAATAAGGGTGATGGCGAAGAAAGTGTCGCAAAAGACACACAGTAGTCCAAATACACAGGAATATGAACGAGTGAAGTTAGTATCTATAGGGTGGTAGAAAAAATGTGCTGTGGGGCGGGGAGGGAAAAAGAGAGGGCTGATGGATGCAGGAAACGGCGTCCTGGTGCAACGGGGTGGGGTACTCTGCCCATCGACAGTTGAAATGGGAACAAGGGTCTCATGTGACCAGGGTTGGGAAAAACCAAAAAGGGGAGAAGGGAAAACCCCCCCTGGAACCGAGAACCCATAAACCATCTGAAAAAAAATGAACAGCTATAGAAGTGATTGACAAAGCTAAGGGGAAACGTCCAGCTAAACACATACGATGGTACAAGCGGTTCCTGCTTTGGGCGTGGAAGTACCGTGTCACTGTTGGAACTTTCAAAAAAAAAGGGAAGTCGCGCTGCGAAAAACAATAATGATTAGCGGGGTTCGGGTTTTTTAAGGGGAGGGGGGTGCCCGAGGGGCTAGCAATATATGCTTTGTGGGGCAGGAGGTGGGTGGGGGTATCGTGCGCCACACAACACCAAAACCCAAACAGTGTTATTAGTAGGGAACGGAAAAAACAACCCCCGCGCGGAAGGGGAAAAAAGAACAAAAACACAAAAGGACAACCTCAACGACAACCACACCGCGAACACACGTGACAGGGCGCCAAGACCCCCCCCAGCACAAAAAAAAAAAAGCACAGGCACGACACACCGCCAAACGCGTCGCAAACCGCGTGTAAACCCCCTTCAAAAAACCCAAGCCCCAACCCCCAACCACAACTGTTGGGGGCGGAAGGGGCATGGGGGAGAAGCACCGGAGCACAAAAACGGAACAAAAAAACAAGGTGGGTCCGGGGGAAAAAAAAAGGAGAAAATCGTCGGGAAAAGTCCTGCCCGTCAGGGGGAATTTGTCAAAAATTGAAAAGAAGAACGGGGGGGGGGGGTCCCCACCAAGCCGAAGTAAATTCGGGGACAAAGAGAGAGCCGTGAAGAGAACTCGCGAAGGTTTCCGTGAGTGAAGGTCAGATACGCACAACATACCTTTTGGGGGTGGGGGGGGGAGCTGGAGGAAAAAAAAAACGGATGGGGAATTTGGTTTTAGAAAGCCCTAATGTTGGGAAAAAACCCCCCCCTAAATCAGAACACATGAAAAAAAGAAAAGGGAAGAAAAAAGCGAGAATAACCAAAAAAAAACACACACCCCCCCCCACATTTTAAACCCCAAAACTAAAAAAAGGGGAAAAAAGTACCAATAAAAACAAAACCGTATTTCTGGTAAAACGGGCGGGGGGAAAGAAAAAAAAGCATCTTAACAAAAAACATTAAGAACAAAAAAAATTTTCTTTTGTTTGGTGTTGTTTTTTTTTAGAAGTTTTTACTGCTGTTCCCCCACACCCGAAAAAAGAGTTTTGTAAACACCACCCCCCCAACCAAACAACCCCAACAAAAAGTTTTGTTGTTGTGTTGTTTTTTTTGTTGTTTTTTGTTTTTTTGTTTCCCCCGACCCCTTTTTTCGCGCCCCCCAATACCCAAGACACACAAAAAAAAACCCCCCCAGCGGCGGCCCCACCCCCCCCCCACCGATTTGTCCAAAACAAAGCCTCAACACCCTGCCGCCAAAGCGCCGCCAAAAAAAGACACACCAAAAAAAAAAGAAGAAAAAATAAACAAACCCAAAAAAGCCCCCACTTGTAACAACCCCCCCCAACCCCCCCCCCCTCCCCCACCACCCCCACGAATAACCCCACAACCCAAAAACAAACCCACCCCCCACCAACAAAACCCCCCCCCCCCAACCCCACAACAACAAACCCCCCCCACATGAAACCACCACCACCCACTCTTAGAAGTTCCACGTTTTTGTTTGGGCAAATTTTTTTGAGAATACCCGCAAAACAACAAAAAATACACACCAAACAACATCGCAAACCCCCGCCCACCAAACAAACCACCCGCCTTATTTTTTCCTCACATGTCTCTTTGTCTTTCTTCATTCTCACTCCATAAAAACCCCTCTGGTTATAGGGAAAGGTGAAAAACCCCCAATGGCGAAACAAAGCAGGCCCCCCCCCCCCACAACACCGGCCCCAACCACTCCGGCCTAAAACCCTTACACTAAAATGCCAAACCCCAACATTACAAGAACACCTGGATTATGGGGTTTTGCCCGACGGGGCCTTTGATAAAAGACCTGGTGGAGAATGGGGTGGGGATTGCGGGGGTTGGAGGGGCTGGCCTTTGGTTGTAGGCAAGCAATAACAGTCTGGTGGCGTAACCTGTCTCCCGTATGGGAACCAGGCGCCCCCCATGCACCCACCGAACGTCAAACGAACGGAAAGCAAAAATCGAGGAAGCACCCAGCACCAAAACCCCACCCCCACCCCCCCCACCAAAAAAACCAAACCCCCCACCACCCCCCCGGCAACCCCAACCTCCCCCCCCGCCCACGGTGGTGGGGTGTCCTCCCCCCACCCAGCCACAAAAACCCCCCCCCCCCCGACCCCCACCCCCCCCCCAAACCAGTGTTGTTTGTTTGGACCAAAAAAACCCCCCCAAAACCACCAGTGTGGGCAACCACATCGATAAACAAAAAAACTCAAACAAGTGGGGCCACAACCCAAAAAAAAACCCCGGCGGACGCGGGGGGGTGGCGGAACGGTGGCCCCGGGAACATGATCCTGGTCGGTGAGAGGACGATATAATACGTAGCGGAATGTAAAGAAGGACCGGAGAAAAAAACCCCCGCAGAACAAGCCCCACCCCCAACCCCCCCCAAACAAAAGGGGTAGTCCGACAACCCGGAAAAAGGGCCCACTGTTACCCTCCCCCCCCATGTCCACCCACGCGCATACCCGGAAGAGCCCAAATGAAGAGGGATTGTAGCCGGAAAAAAACAGAAATGAGTTGAGGGCAAACAACACGAAAGGGGACGCACCGCGAGACGGATGTGAACCATGTCGGGCAACCAACGAACTCCACAAAGAAAGAAACCGCCCAACGAGAAGGTGAAAACGCGTTCATGTCACTGGAACAAAGGGACCGACAAAGTAGTGGGGTGGCAAAAAATAGGGACCCCCCCAACAACCCAAAAAACCAAAACCCCCCCCCACCAAAAACCACCCCACCACCCCCCCACCTCGAAACCCCAGCCCCACCCGAAAGCAGCCCCCCCCACAACCAGCCAAACTGAAAGAAGACCCCCCAGTGCACAAAACGTGATGGAGGGTAGACCCCCTCGGCGGAATGAACCCGAAACCTACAAAAAAAAAAAAAAAACCCTGTGTGCGAAAAGCCAAAAAAAAAAACCAAAAAAAATACAGAGTTTGTGGGGTGTGTGTTGTTTGGGTGTTTTATGGGGGTTGTTTGTTGGGTTTGTTTTTGTCGCTAATCGTGAAATTTTGCGCACGTGAAAAGGGGGGATAAAAAATGGGTACAGGTTGGTTTTTAAAAGAACCCCCCGTCCCCCAGGAACGTCCCCCGTGTAAAAGAAACTCTCTAACAAAGAAAACCAAAAACAAACCCCCCCCCCCGCGCCAAAACGGCACGGTAAAGAGAAATTTGGCAGGCTCGGATATCATATGCGTCCGCGAAGAGGAAGAAGCGCCGAAACATCCCCCCCACCCACCCCAACACCCCCCCCGAACCTCGCATTGGAGTAAGGGTGGGTGTAACAGGGCAGAAGCGGACCAAAAATGGGTGGGTGTCATAATGCGGACACCCCGCAGCAGGCGCAGGGAGTACTGCTCAAAAAACAAACCCAACAACCACACCACCCGCATCACGCGAAAAGAGCTCCCGCGTGCCCCCACCGAGAGAAACGACCACTCGTCTGATCAGCCCTGGATGAGGAGCGAAAAGACACGTGGATGTCAAGAAAAAAACAAAAACAAAGGAACAAGTCGCCAGCCCATGTAGAGCGGAAATCGGAATAATTCTGGCATCCCCCAACATGGCGCGGCACATAAACACGAAGCAAACAACCAACCGCCCGCCCGGCCGCACCGGGAGGGGGGGGGGAGAGGAAGAACAAGAGAGTATAACAAAAATCACCACCAAACCACAGGCTGTCGCAACACCAAAAACGCAAACGAAAGAAAAGGAGGAAGACGGATTCCTCCGCAGATGACACAATACCCTGAGCCGGGCTTTCGGCACGAAAAACGGGGAGAAAAATACAAACAGCCAACAGGGAAAAGCTGGTAAAAAAACTGAACCACAACCTGTGCGGACGCTCCACCGCCCCTTGGGACCCAGAGCATATGGGGGGTGGTAAACTCATCAACCGCTGGGGGAAGGTTATTGTGAATTTTCAGGGGGGGGTTGAGTCCCGCGCGCCCCCCCCAAACCATCGCCAGTGAAAACATAACAACGTGAGTAAACGACTAAACTGTGACAAAGCGAACACCGAATAAGAGGGGAGTGACCGATGAAACGAGGCAAGTCAAGAATAGGTCGCCCAGTCAAGATGGGGGTGAAAAAAACCATGCCGGGGACGGGAACAGTCCAAAAGCACCAAACGGAAAGACCACCCAAGGGGGACCACACAACTAAGCGCTCATCCAAAATGCAACGGGCGCCGCCCCTTGGTGGTGGGTTTACTTAGACAAACACAGAAAAAGTGACCCTGATGGTGAGGGAAAAGAGTCGTGGTGGAAGAAATTCAATCGAAAGTAAAAAAGTAATCTTTGTCGGGGTGGCGATGGAAAAAGGCGGGAAAACATAAGAGGAAAGCTTGCAGTGCCGTGTGGAAAAATAGCAGGGGCCACGCGGTGTGGTAAGTTGTTCTGGAAAAACTGGTGCAAGGCGGGCAAAAGAAAAAGTGCTGCTAAACACAGCTGCTAGATTTCGGAATGGCAGGCCTTAGGAAAACAAAAGAGAACAAAGTTGGTTGGGGTGGGGTGGTTGTGTACACAAACAAACTCCGTGGGGGTGATAAAGGTGAAGGGGAAAATATGGAAAAAAAGGTCGAACTTATTTGACACCCAACCCCTGCAACAACACAGAACCCCATCTAAACCGAACGCCACAAAAAGCAGTGCGGTGGCGGCGCCGTGCATCTCTAAAAGGGAGTGGGGACCTTGTGCGAAACCAATATCTAGAGAGGGCGGGGGTATGGGCCAAACGCACTGGCGAATGGGGGGGGCTGGGGGAAGACAAGGGCCTCATGTAGCATATGCCCACACGACACGCTGGGAGGTGGAAGACCTAGCAAAAGCATCACAAAAAAAAAAAGACAAAAAAAACCCCCCTGAAAAGAGGGTTTGGTTACCTCAGTGGGTACAACAGACTTGCTGACCAAAAAACTCCGCCAAAAACACGGCGAAGCAGCTGGGACCCACCCAACCCACACAAAAATGAAAACGATAGATCCCACCTGTCGGCTCCACACCCCAACGATCACAAGGCCCAGACTACAAACTGGGAGATGGCATCGGGAGGGGGGGGAAGACCGGGTGTGAAGCGTGAAAAACGCACGGATTGGCGAGGGGATAAAGTGGGGGGTTTGAAATAGAAAAAAGCAGGGAAAACTTAGCCCTTACGAGGGTGAAGGGGGGAGGGACTCAGGTAAGCCTTACCATCACTTCGAAACCGTATTTTGGGGGGGTTAAATGAACGGGGGTTGGAAGTAACACTGTTACGTTGTTGGCTGACCATTAGGATATAAAAAAGGGGTGGGGGTTATAGAAAAGGGGAAGAGCGAAAAACGGAAATGGAAAACAAGGGGGAATGTCTGAATGGTGGAGTCTGAATTCTTCTGTGGGGGGGTGGGTTCGATCCTGATTGGCCACGGAGCACCATGTGGAAAGAAAAACAAACCCGCGCGGAGACCCCAAATGAAACCCCCGAGCAACCCCTTACTGGTGGTTTGGCAAAATAAATGTGAAATGTACGGTGAACAGAGCAAGGTACTCCCCCGCCACCCACCCGCAGGCTGAACGACAACATAAGAACAAAAGACACGAACACCGTGCAGCGGGGAGTTGGGGGAAAATAAACGGCGTGTAGTTTAACGACGGGAATCTGTTGGTCTGCGTACAAACCCCAACCCCGCGCGCGAGGGGCCTAGTATAATGGTGTCGTGTGGTGCATCGGAAATAAGGGGGAAAGGCACCAACACAAAAGTTGACCCACGGGGGTGGGTAATGTAAAACAAGAGGTGACCCCCCAAAGTACACTACCACCACTGAACCAACGGGACAAACCCATCCCCCCCCCACCAACCGGAAACCTACCACAAAAAAAAAATCACAAAAGAAAAAATAGGGAGGGGTATCGTATTCAAAGGGCTCAAAAACGGCAAAAAATAGGGTTTTGACCGGGTCCTCCCTCGCCCCAGCTCCCGTGGGAAATTGAAAAAAAGGAACCCTTTATCCCGACAACAGAAGGACGATATGGTGGAAAGTGTATGAGACAAAAACACACACGACAATTACCCCCCAAACTCACACTCAGCTGGGTAGGGGGGGCAAAATAAACCAAAATGGGGGTGGGTGTCCCCCACCCCAACACCAAACACCAAAACCCAACACCCCCAGCGCCCAAAATGCTTTGCTTTGGGGGTGTGGCCATCGAGCCCAGACCGCCCCAGCCCCCATCACCCCCCCACCCACAATATACCCGAGCCCCATGGAACCCCCAACAAAATCCCAGAAAACAAACAAGCCGGGCACCGGCCCTAAAAGGATGTCCGGGAAAAAATAGAAAAAACCCAACAGAAACAGGGTGCAAAATCCCTCACCCCGTGACACACATTATAACAACACCGGGACAAAAGAAACCCCTCAACCACACAAGCACATGAAGGAAACAGCCCTCGAGGCGGCGGCGGACAGCAACCCCGGCAACTCGGCGCGCTGTGGGTCTCTCGGAGGGAGGGACCCGCACCCCCACTGCGTTTACCCTCTAAAGGGTAAGGCAGAGGGTGCGCCAACTACGGACCCTCCTCAACTGATCCGGCGGGCCAGCCCAAAACCGTAAACAAAGAAGAACGTCGCAAGCACGGGCCAGGGTCAACTCCCCACTGCGCGACACACCAGACGACTACCCCCACAAATCTACCACCCCCAGGGGCAGAGACAAAAACCTCAGGAAATGCTGTGCAGCACCCAACACAACCAAGCCCCCCCCATCCAAAAAACCCCACCCAGGCACCAACAAGACAAACCCCAAACCCCTGCCAAAAAAAGCAGTCACCCCCACACACCCCATAACAACACCATCGAAGTATGAAAAAAGTGTTTGGTGGGGGGGCGGATGTGTATGTCGGAAAACTAAAAAAGCTCAGCAAACATGAGAAGGAAAAACTAAAAAAAAAACAAGAAAGAAAGCCCAAGGAATAGAAAAAAAAGCAGGTGGGTGTTGAAAAAAGAACATCAAAAAGGTGAAAACACACCGCCAAAACAAAGGGCCCCAACGCAACCCGAACCAGTCCCCCGTCGGCTCCCCCACAAGCCCAACAGTCCCGCCAAAAACCCCCGCGCCTGACACAAAGCGACGGAACCATCCGAGTTCTCTTCAGGTTCATTAGAATGGGGGGAACAAAACAAAAGTGTGAACCGTCGCCAACCCCAAACAAAGATAGGGGGATAGTGAAAAAAAAATGTTTAAAAAATGTTGTGTTGTGTGAAGAACAGGAAACTATCAGCGCATCTGTATTTAGAGTCTAGGTACGAGGAATGTTGCTGCCTCACCGTTCATGGGGGGAGGATTTTATTCGGAATCACCGGCTGAGGTTTTGAAGGGGAAAAGTTTGCCTGGTACTCAGTAGTCTTCTCTCATACATACGAACTCGTGGGGTGAGGTAAGGGCCACCAAAAAGGCGAAACCGAGAACCTATCCGTTGCAGGGAGCCGCCGATGTATGGATTTATAAGGAAGGGTTTGCAAAAATCTTCATCGATGCCGGATCGTGTCATGTTCTGCGTAAAGGGAAGTAATCTCTCTCGCAGGACCCCCAGACAAACCAAAACCACACAGACGATTGGGGGTTCTTACCGAAAAAAAGAAAAGAAGACAAAAAAACCCAGACCAACCCCCCAAGTAGGGTTGAAAGAGTGGAAAAAAAGGAAACAATAAAAAACGCTAGAAATACCCCCAGGGCAGTAAGGAACAACAAAAATGATGGGTCAAAAATAGAGGATCCCAAGTACAGAGCCCAACATGTTTCTTTTTTCTTTTTTTCGCATCGTGTTCCTGGCTCCAACACCCGCCAAGAACAGTGGGATGGCTGAAAGAGGTTTTCATAGACTGGTGAAGGGGGGTGGGGGGCGAAGAAATAATGTTGTTGTAGAAAAGGGGATGTGCTACCAGTATTCTTGGCTACTGAAATGCAGGGCTAAAGGAACGATAGACTTGGGTAGGAACTGGTGGGGTAGGGGCAGGTGAAAGGAGGAAGAAAGGGGCCGCAGCGAAGTCCGTGGGTTGTCACAAAGGCAATACAACCCCTAAAACGGCCCACCACCCCATAAACAAAAATGTGTCAAAAGTTGTGGATGTTCGTTTCGGTATAAGAGGAGCAGTGTTGTTGACACGCCAATACAGTGTGGGGGGGAACCGAAGGATCTTGGCAAAGAGAGTGCAGGTTTTTAATTTTCGACGAAGTGTCAATATAGCAGACCCCCAACCCCCCCACCACCACAAAGCATCACAAACAGAACCAAGCAACGCCAAGATGACAGATAGAAGCAATTCAATTGCGATAGGGACGTGTGTGGGGATTTGGATGTTGGGGGGGTTGAAGGTACCGGTGTTTTGCCCACCCCACAAAAATACAACACAAACCCATGGTTCGGGAGGCGTGTCCTGAAGTGGGAGAACCCACCACCAATTACACTGCCCCCCCCTCAACGACCGGGCCGATTCCCCCTGCCCAAACAGACCTAATGCAACACCTCTGCCCCCATCCTTAATCTAACCAACAAAACAGGCGCCCCAACCCCCAAAACGACCCCGCCCCCGAGGAACCCACCCGCACTGGTGTGTCGGGTGGTTTAAAACCAAACAAAAAGAAAAAACCCGAAAAGGCAATCAGCCCCCCAGCCTACCCCCCTCAACACCCAACCCCCAACCGCAAACCAAACCCGCAAAAAAAAAAACAACCCCCCCCACCCCACACCCCCCCAAAACTCCACTAGAAAAGGGGATACCGGAGAAATTGCTCTGAGACATCTGCTAGAGAACGACGTGACGTCGAACGAAGAATGCAGCACGGGAGTGGGGGGCTCGAGAACATTTTGTGGAATCAATTGAAAACCATCACGAGGGCAAACACTCAGGGGTGGTGAGTGGGAGGGAGAAATCCTTCGAGAACGGCAAAGCAAGAGGGGGGGGGGGAACTCAGATATTTGCTAGAAGGGAGACAGTCGGGAAACGGACACCGGACTTCGAGGAATGAATAAAAAGGGGAAAACCCGGGGTGTCAGGGGGGGTCAGGACCGGAATCTTCGCTAGTCGCCGGAATGAGGAAGGGTTGGACTAGAAAAAAAGCAAAGCTAGTTGGGGTAGAGGTGGGGCAAAGTACGGGTGGTCAGAAACGGTGCCGGACACGGCTTGGGGGTACGGCGGATACTCAAAAAAAAAAAGCTTCGCAAGCAGTGGGAACAAGAAGAGGTCAAAATGAAAGCCAATCGATGATCTCACCGGGATAAAAAAAACTATGACGAAAAAAGTGGAACATACGATCAGGGTGGGGAACGCACAGACCGACGGGTGGTGTGCAAAAAAAAAAAAAAAAAAAGAGTGCTGAGGGCAAAAAAGCAAACCAGCCCCTGGTGGGGGGACTCCGACGGAGTGCATCTCCAGACGAGGTGGAGAGACAAAAAAGGAGATAGGAAGGACCAAAGGAAGAACGAACTGAGAGCAAAAGGCGGAAAACATGTATAAAAAGATGGAGACAAGGCAAGGCAGAAAACGGATGGTCACGCACAAAAGGGAAGGACGAAGCGAGATCAGAAGGACTGATCTCTTCAATAAAGGCGAACAAAGGCGTGCCACGAAGGGGCGAGGTGTGACGGAAAAAAAGAAATCCCGGGAAAATACGGACAGTCCAGCACATTGGATGTCCTCTAAAGGTAGCTGGGCCAACGCGGGGGGGTCCCCAACACATTAAAAAAACGTTTCAAGGACGAAGTTACGTGGGTCATGGAAGAGCTACACTCGGGTCTGAAATCGGAACTTTCAGAAGCCGGCTTGAGAAAAAAAGAAAATCTGGAATCAACCCGACGAAAAGAATGGCGGGACAGAAGAGCACTCAGAGAACCAAATGGAATGAGCCGACGGCAGGGGGGAGACGGGAAACGCAGAAAGAAAAATACGGAAGCCTTCACCATCCTACAAGAGAAAGAGCGGGGGGCGTTCAACATGGGGTGGAGAATTCTGACCAGGGAAAAAATGACAAATTGAGTAGGTTTGGAGGAGGGTCAAAGGCAGCCTCCCCCGGCGGTATGAGCCAAGAAAAAAAAAAAAAAAAAACCTCCATCGGCATGGGGTGGCCGTTGAAAGCGACCGAGGTCAACAAACCGGGGACCGGGGAAGAAAAGACATGGGGAAGACCGGCAAAAGAAGGAGCTGCGAAGCGACCAACCAGTTCGAAAACAAGCGACAAAGGGTAGAAAAACGTACGCGAAAAGAGGATGGCGGGCGCTATCGCTGCTGCAGAAGTAGGGGGGACTGTCGTGCTGGGACGGAAAGGGAAGAAGGTAATTGGGCCGGCGTGCGGGGGCCGAAAAAAGTGAAAAAAGTCACAAGAGAGAGAGGTGGCCCGCGCGACGCCCAGCAAAAGAGATGTGCACCGGGAAAAGAAAGCGCCCCAGCCCTGCGGTACCGCCGGCATGACTGTCAATGGACGAGAGGCCCGAAGAGTGGACCGGGGAGAAGAGACCAGGGCTCACACAGGAGGGGGGATCAAACTGGGCAACCAACAATCCTGCCGAGGAAAGGGACGCATTCGACGGAAGAGGCATGACAGGGGCCCAAGCGAGGAGCGGCCATGGGAGGGTTAAAAAACGGAACGCGTGACCGGACTGCACGTGGGCCAGGGGCCAAAAAAAAACGGTCCTGTTGGGACAAAAGACGAATTAACGAACCGCATGTTAAACAGGTTCCCGGGGAAAGGGCGAAACCCAAGAGAAAGGAGACTCGAGATAGCAGCGAGAGGCATTCCAAAAAAAGTTAAGCGAGCGCAAACACAGGGGGACCGGAGGACACAAGCCTGGTGCTGTCTCCTAAAGACAACATCACCGCAGAACACACCGGAAAACATGACCGGTCCAAAAGCGACGGAAGACGAAGTGCGGCAAAAACAACAG
>Ga0179593_1355721_pt1 | contig 11930 bp, 12 predicted proteins | sample CZODoug2_1_08_16_FD_185931 | JGI IMG/M metagenome (GOLD analysis project Ga0179593, IMG submission 185931) | Vadose zone soil fungal communities from Angelo Coast Range Reserve, California, USA - CZODoug2_1_08_16fungal (PacBio error correction) | ecosystem: Environmental > Terrestrial > Soil >...
AAGAAAGGGGGGAGGGGGAGGTTTATTCGGTCGTTCAAAATTCGAAAGGTCCGGAAAGGGGAAAGAAGGCCAAGGTCAACCAAAAACCCTCCCCTCACAAAAGTGGTCAGACGATCGCTCAATCGAAAAGGTCAGCGCCAACTTGGGGCGTTGAAAAAGGTGGTGCTGGGGGGACCACCTTCGAAGAGAGGAAAGGGGAAAACAGGAGGGAGCAGCTGCTTTCCAGTAATCGGAGTGGAAAAGAGGTCAGGCCGTTTATGTCATTCCTGGCCGAAAGAAGGAAAGAGAGGAAAAAGTAGCGAACAAAACGGGAAAGAAAAGGGGACAAAAGAGCTAAACTCTGACAGCGTCAGTGTCTAGCACAACAGGTCTCTCAACGAGACAAAGGAGTCATTCGATGACGTTTCGAAAGAGGAACCTGGGCGGGAACTGAGAGAAGAAGGGGAAAGTGTAGAAACTTGGGTCGGCTCCAGCTGAAAAAAAGAAGCTGGTCCCCAAAAGAGGTTTTTTCAATCCCGGCAGAGAAGAAAAGTAGAGTAAAAGTCGTGTGGAACGGAAGAAATTGGAAAAGGTCCCACCCGGGACTCAAAAGGGAGCCATACCTTCGTAAGTCGATGCACGGAACAAGTAAGCGGAGAAAGGGGAAAACGAAGAACCGGGACATCACCCAGGATGGAGACTCCGAAGCCCGGAGGCAACTTCACCAAGGTTCGAAAAGAGGAGAAGCGCTAATAGGAAAAGGACTCGACGGAACCAGAAGAGGAGAAGAAGACTGGAGAGAAGACAACGTCTACGAAGCCATGAACTGAAAGGATTAAAAAACAAATGAGAGGGTTTTTACGTAAATCTCCAGCGGGACGTGAAAAAGGAAAAGAGAAAAGTCGAAGGGAATTCCTCGAAGGTTCCCTTTTGTTAGAAGACTGCGGGGCGCACTGACGGGAACGCCTAGAAGGAGTGATCCGGGGGTAAAAGCCGCTACCATTTCTCTTTTAGTAATCACTTCCTAGAGATCGAAAGGAGATTAAAAAGCAAGAGAGTGAAACGACAGGTAAAAGTTTTTTTGCATGGAACCGACATCTTGGTTCTTATACCGACGAATCGAAACTTCAAAATGCGAGAAAGGGGGGATAAGGGCTTACCATGCGAAACCAAGACATTAAGGGAGGTTGAAATACCATTTCGGAGGATGGAGGGGACGCCAGGACATTATCACAGGGACGAAGAAAGGGTATTGCATTGGAAGGTGCGGGTTCGCAAAAAACCTTTGCAATTCATCGTTTTGAAAGTCAAAGAAACGCCGGTCAAAAACGAAGGACGTGGTTAAGTGAAGGGAATAAGAATTTACCAGGACATCAAGCTTCTCGCAGGACAGACGACATCAATCAGACAACCCTTGAAAGGGGCAATATTCAAAACACGTTGGAAAGACGTAAAAAGGGGAGTAGTGGAAGGGTGACGCGACGCGATGTCCCTTCCTAACTCCATGAATCTTTGCAAGGGTAACCTAAAGGCAGCCAAGAGCGAATAGGAAAAAGCGTAAATGGAGTTCCCCGCCCACGCTTGCCCCCCAAAAAAAATAAACATCAAGAGGAGAAGACAATAGGGGGGGGACACCACTGCAGCTGGAAGGAAAAAAGCGCTAAGAGAAAGTGAGTAATTGGACTCACACCGCGTACGAACCCTTCATCCATCGTCGTCCGACTAAATAAGCTCCTTCAGTAGTGGGGATATAGGGGACGAAGGCACATTAGGAGGGTCCAGCGAAGCCGTACAAAGACATAGCCGAAAAAAAAAAATCCCAGTGGACAAGTGGCCGGTGTGGACGACGGGGAGTGGGAATCTCCCGAAGGCAGTCCCCACCCTTGGATACGTGAAAGCGAAAAAAAAATCACCAGGCAACAGCGGTGGGATGAAGCATCTGCTAATGCTTATACGTGAACATTGCTGAAGACCATAAAAAAACACAAAGACTCCCCTGGTGATCCCGAGTGACAAGAGGCGATCATTAAATGGCGTGAGCGGCATACGCTTCCCTCAATCAACACGTCGCACCTAGGATGACAGAGCTGGCCAACAAACCAATACGCAATACCAAAGGAGGGACAGACTCTACACACACAAACCTTATTAGGAAAATAAAGAGAAGGAGGGAAGGGAGGGATGAGGTTTGTAGTCAATAGCAAGGATAGTCGGTGCACGGGGAGAAGCGATGAAGAGATCAAGCGCGACGCTGAAAGCGATCCCCCGCCATTAAAAGGAGTCGTCTGTAGGGTTCCGAAATTGGTAAGGAGGAACCAGGTACTATGCGTGCCGCCTCCGGAACGCTTGGGGGGTGGTAGAAAAAGGAGAAAAGGGGTTGGATAATCGTTGAGATGACAAGCCGGGAGACTTAAAGGGAGAAGAAAAAGGGGACAAAACCATACTTTTATAAGTGGATAGATGGCGTCCGACTCGCGAATGAATGGAGAAGTTGGCGATATTCAAAAGACCTGAAGTATCGAAGGGGCTCCTCAAACAGGAGGGGAGTGTTTCTGTATAGGGTGATGGGGGAAAAAAGGACTGTACTTCAGTGGCATGATCGCAGGGGGGAGGAAAGAAAAGGGGTAGTGAAAGCGGAGTTGCTTTGGTGGTCTTGGGGGAAGAGGGGGTGAGGTAGAACTCCATCATAGTTGGGGTACTAATTCGAAGGGCGGTCTTGAGGGTGAGGGAGAAAACGGACTCGGGGATCTATAAGGCAACGTCGCGGACCAGTGAGTGAAACCAGATCAGGTGAAGAGGAAAAGAGGGGAAAACTCAAGAGAGATGTGAAAAAATTTGCTTAAGTTTTTAGATTGGAGAGCGGAAAGCTACTTTGCAGTGACAGCGGGGGAAGGGGACAAAACCATTGTGTAGTGGACTAAAAAAACGGGCGGGTGAAAAAGGGCCTCGACTTGTTGGGGAGAAACCGGAATTCAAAAGCTCTTGGGAGGCATCTAAATCAAGTTACATCTGGGCGGTGAGGAAAATCAGCCGAATGACCACCGACTTCATGGCCAGGGGTGCATCGGCTAGCCGAGAACGCGTAGACACAGTGGGCTTATGAGTTTTGTCTCAGTAGCAAAGAAAAAAGATGAGGTCACGAAACTGGGCCAGGAAAACTCTGCGGATGGGAAGACTACGGGGCGAGAAGCGGGGATGATGTTCCATCACGACCAAAGTTTATGCTTGGAAATTGGTCTCACGAACGTTGAGGCGGAGGGGTTCAAGGCAATGACTAGAAACCCGTCCTTGAGACAAAAAAAGGGGGAGCGAGTCTTACACTGTGGGACGAAGTTACTGAAAACCAAAAGGGATTCCTTTATTCAGGGAAAAGAAAAAGATGGTGCCAGCAGTGAAACGGACTGGGGGTGAGACAGGGACACCGAAAAAGCAGGTATGTCTGCTCCGTGGGAGTTAAGGGAGAAAAAATTGGTGTCCTGAACTTTCGAAAAGTTCATGAACGGGGCTGCGGGGCGACTACGGTAAATCTGTGCTTACTAATATACCAAGGTATTGTACCAGACGTTTAACGTGTACACGTCCTCCTTTTCCAATGAAGCGGCAGTAGGAGAATTTCATTTGAGCGTAATGGATGAGACGGTAAACTGGGCGGCGTCCAGAAGCTTTTCATATGTGCGAGAGAAGGTCCCCGGACTTCGCTGCCCCGCGATGGGAAAAAAAGGAGAATGGGGGGACGAGGACCAGTTCTTTAAACCGTGGGAAGACCAAGGAGGACAAACTGCTGGTGGAGCTCTCAGTGACCGTCCAGGGGAAGGATCCTGGAAGGATCGGAGTGTAGAAGAGCCCTGGGAGAGCAAGCTGACGGGGGGGTCAGGGGGTTCATCGCGGGGGCGAACTTTTTTTTCTCAAGGTGTCGAGAAGGCGAACAAGCCACGGGGATTTCCTTAGTGGGCAAGCATGAGGAAGACATCAGGTCTACTACTTGACCACGGTTACGAGACTGTAGGACTCTATGCGGTAAGAGAGAAAGGGGTGGTCCAATTTATTAGCGAGGGAAACGGTAAAAAACCGAAAAGAAAAGGGAGGCCAACAAACAGGCTTGCTCGAAGTGAGCGAGCTGTAACCAGTTTTGAGGGAGTTGTTTTGGGAACCTCCTAAAGTGGAGAAGGAAGTCAGAAAGGAGAGGGGCATATCCGTAAACACAATCTAAACCTTTATAGTTCTAGTTATCGATAAATTCAAAACAAAAAAGTATTAGGGAACAGAGAAGAAGAACGATAAAAGAGCCCGTTCTTGGTGAAGGTATTCGTGGTGGCAACGGAAAACCTGGAAGACTTCTCCAAGGAAGACGGGGCAACAAAACCAAAAGCGAACCGCCTCGCTCAATTCGAGAAAGTGAGCTTCCAAAGGGGGGAGGCAGAAGTGTTGCTGGCTGGGGTGGGTGACCCGGTGGAATTCGACTGAAAAAGGTGCCCCCCTCGCGCTCATGAGCTCAGTGATACACTCTATCGGGGTCATCTTAGGTAGTCCGGGTGGTATTTTAATTGGATGACGGGGGAGAAATCAGAAAGGTCCGTGTGGTAGCGAGGGCAGTCGGAAGAAGCCACACGACTCCCAGCGATGAACACTAGGAAAAGAGTCACGGGGAAAATTTAAGAGAAGAGGACAAGGTATCGCTTCCCAGATTCACTTAAGATGAAAAGGGCTAGTCTCCGGGGAAAAGACGGCGAAATTCGCGAAGCGAGCGTCTCCGACTGAGGAGAAAAAGGGGAAATGAAGAATCAACAATCCTCCGATGGTTTTGACAATAACGGCGGGAAGAGAAGTCTTTACCTTAATCGAGAAAATAATCCACCTTCGTGGAACGCAGGAAGGGGGAACGTCATCAAATCCAGTATCGGGCCTCAAAAGGCGAAAAGAAGCCGGCCTTCGACTAAGCGGCAAAGTGGAGGACGGCGAAAAAGAAAAGGCATGAACATCCGTCCGGAATCAAGGGGAGGTCGACGCAAAGAAGGCAAGAGGCACAAATGTTTAACGGACAAAAGGGAAAAGAAAATAGGAACCGAAACCAATCGTCGACGAAATAACTGCACGGGAAGTCAGAGCTACGACTCCAATCCCTCTTTCCAAACATTCTCAGGGGTTGTGAAGACGAGGCCTGAGAGTGTGGGCCACGTCAACTGCGAGGGGAAAAAGAAGAGAAAGGTAACCAGGGGGGGGTGTTAAAGAACGGCGTTGTCAAGGTCCAGTAATAAGCCCCCTTTAGATCCCCACCGGGAAAGCAGACAGAGAAAGGGGAGCGTTATCGCTGCCCTCCGAGAGAAAGAGACGTAATCTGGCACAATCATCAGCGAAAAAAGAAGGTTGAAGTTTCCCCCCTCTCTTGGGATAACGGGGGGGAAGGCAAAAACAAGGGTGCCAGCACCCTCCGTTGCTACTAAGTCAGAGGCTAGAAAAAATCTTAAACAAAGGACAGGAATTGAGTGAAGACCCATTCGCCTAAAATAACGCGGTACAAGAAGTCGCGTCCTGCAGATCTTTGTTCCTTGTAATGGGATGTTTCGAAAGACACAATTCAGAATTTTCGCAGTAGGGGAAAGAAGCACCCTTTGAGAAAAAAATGAAAAAAAAGAAAGAGGGGTTCGTGACCGGCCGAATGTCACTATGCCTCAAGCTTCCGTGGAATAACTCATCCAACCGAAAAATTGGAACCGCCAAAGGGGCCAAGCATCGCGGTCTGCTCACTAGGTGGGAAGATCAAGGGAGAAACCGCGACTCCAGACTGGTAATCTAGCTCTAAGGACTAGGGGACTAAGACTAAGAGCAGGGGATCTAAATTCAACGAGCCCCCTACGCCGCGCAGGCGTGCAAAAAAAAAAGAGTCATCGGGTACCGCACAGATGCCCCCTAACAGAATCAAGAGAGCATTAAAATAAGGGACGATGCAGCGGGCCAACTCCGCCGGAACAGTCCAAAGTGGAAGGAAACACGTGACCTTCCGCCCAAGTCAGAGGCGACGACCAATCAGCAGAGGACGGTTTAATCTCGTTTCCAAGGCAAGAACCAATTCAAAGAACTCAGAAGCCACGCATCCAGATCCGAAGAAAACATAGGGGGGGAAAAGGTCAAAGACAGTAAGGACGAAAGGGCCGTTGGCATCTCCACCGAGCCATTCCAGAACATTTTTGGCCGTTAGAAAACAACGAGGCGGAGCCACCACCACCGGGGACTGTTGCACCTCTTTCCAAGTAGAGGAAGTTACAATGCGCAAGAATCAAGCCGACTCTGCAAGAGGGGGACAAGTCATCTGCCAGTCGCTGGAGGAAGGGATGATCCGCTGAAAGCACCAAGACGCACCTCTAACCTGAATGACAGCTCGGAAGAAATAGACAGAGCATCCCTAAAAAAATGTAAAAAACAACTAAAGAGGAGGAAAAAGGAGAGAATGAGGGGGGAAAATTTATTCAAGCTTTAAGAGTTACGAGTTGCGAAGGTGAGTAAGCAGAATGCGCTTAATCGACATCTACTGGCAGAGGAAGATGAAAGAGGGAAGCCAAGCCGCTGAATGGGGGAAGACAGGGGGTCCTGAGAATAGATACAATCTTAATCAAAGGGGTCAGGTTAAGACCGAGGTCCTCTGGGGGGGTAGAAGAGAAAATTGGGGATTCGGTGGGATATGGAAAAACGGAGGCTGAAAAGGTTCGCGACATTTTCACCAAAATTAGAGATCTTGGATTCCTGATTGCTTAAGTAAGCGAAAGGGGAAGGGAGGATTAGAGATTCAAATACCGACGTGGCCGTAGGGGGGGCAGAAGACGGAGGTTCGGTAACTCTGTGAAAGTACACATGGACGGGAGGGGGCGGCGGAGCGAGTTTCATTGAGGAGTTTGTCTTTAATGAGGGGAAGGAAGAGAGGGGGATTGTTTGGCTTTAAAGGAATCCAGAAGAGTGTGGGCCAAGCGCGCGGCGCGGGGGGGGGGGGGGGGGGGGGGGGGGGGGGTGGGGTGGGGGGGGGGTGGGCCGGGATTGGAGGATCCAAATGACATTACGGATTGAGGTCTAAGGAAAAAAGCGAGAGCAGGACAAGTGCGGTGACAACCCATCGGTTAGCGGGGATTATGAAGAGGGGAAGCAACACCAAACGAGTGGCCATTGCGGCAAAGTTTTTCGGGAGGTGGATAATATTTTCTCGAGACTTGAGGGGAAGGGAAAGACGAGACGCAGAGCCGAGATTGTGGGGGAAATCAAATGACGGGGAGATTGCGGCAGGGAAACTCGCCTTGTGTGCTAACACGGGAAATGAAACAAGGAAAAAAGACTGGCCTTCCTGGTCAGCGCGGGCAGGGGACGGGGCAAGAAGAAGAATGTGACTGCCCGACTTCAATGTCCCTTGGTTGAAAAGAGGGAATATCCGAAACTTCTAGACCTGGGTCTTGAAAAGGGGGTTGGGCGTCGGAGACAGAAAGATTCCACTCACGGGGAAGGAAATCCTCAAGCTAATTCGATCTCGCCTGGGATTTTCCATCACGCGCCCTGGGGAGAGGAGGAGGTTGCAAGTTGGGATCACGCTCGCGGGTGACAAGGGAGGGGGACGAAAGCCTGGCGAAACATTGGAAAACAGCGGCCGAGCAAGTTTCCAGAAAATGGACTTCGTGAAAGGAAAAAGGGCGCAGGAGTCCGGAAAAACTAGCTTTTTGGCCAGAGTTCAGAAAAAGGGAGGGGGAGGAACGAGAGGTCAGATTGGCGTCGACGTTGGGAGTTCGGCGTGAAGAGGACTGTAGATGCTCGGAGGTTCTAATTGAGAAGCGGGCAGTCGGGGGAAGGAGGGGAAGAGTTGTCCCGGCCCTGATCATGCAGGGGTGAACTGTTATAGCCATGGCGTGAAGTAGAATTCAATTACCGGGGGCGAATGGTGAGGAAGCAGTGAACGCCTGGAAGGGGAGGGAAAAACGGTCATAATGCATCGATGTCAGAGAAGCGCAACCCTCTTTTGCAAAAAATGAGAAAAGGGGGGGTTGGCCGGGAATGTGAAAGCTGGTATCCGAGCGGCGAAACTGAGGTGGTAGGAGAAGGGCTTGTAGGGGGCGGAACGAGAAAGAAAGAAGGAGAGAGTTATCGATTCCCGTTTACGAGCGAGAAGAAGGAGTTGTCGAGGCAAGAGGATGGGGCCTTTGTGCTGGTGCGATGAACCGCACGGCCACGGAGTTCACAAACCCAGATCCTGAGTGAGCGGAAGAATATAACAAAACAAGGGGAACAATACGAGAGGAGGAAGGGAGAGAGATACGCAATCATAAGCGGCGAAGGCAAGACCACCTCCATCAAAGAGGGGAAAAAAACTTAACAATGTGGGTCAGATGCCGGAATTGATCGGGGGTCGCAGATTTTCTGGTTGTGGAAAGGGGAGAGTGGAAGATGTGACTACATTGATTTCCTTTTTTAGGAAGAACTAATACATAAAAAAGACGGACGATCTCTATTTTCTCTCTAAAACAAAAGAAAGGGGCGAGGAGGAAGAGAGGAACTAGCGATCCTGTGGTAGGGTATGCGTGCGGAGAAAAAGGTCAGGACCGTCTGTCTACTGATCCACTCGCCCTGAGGGACAAAACACTCAAATCACAAACTTTGAAGAAACTCAATTCGAGACAGGGAGAGAAAAAAAAGGGGGAGTTGAAATAGGGGGGCTTCGGTGAACGTTGGGAAGGAAGTGGCCTCTTGTAAAACATTCTCGCAACTCAATAGGAAGACTAATTTCCTCGGGGTGGGTCAAGAGGAGTAGCATGATTACCTGGAAAATCAAGGAAATCGAGGAAAACAGGAAATGGGGGAAAGAAAGAGCACACCCGGTAGGCCTAAAAGCGACACTCGAAACTGGAGGGGGGAGAGATGCGCAACAAGGGCTATAGGCGAACCGAATCCTCCTTCGAAACAACGTCCGAAGTCAAAAGACAGAAGGTCCCGAACCGCGTTTTCGGGAGAATTGTTTAGACTCCAAGATGGGAAAAAGAAGTCACCAAATTCCGATTTGGTTGAAGACAAGCGGACGAGGCTTGAACTTAATCAGCAGAATATGAAAGAGTCTTGGAAACGGGCCAGGACCGCCTTCAGAAAAAGGAAACTCAAAATGCGCACGACCGTCCACATTACTTAGACTGAAGGTCATCAGGACCAGGAGGCGAGAGAAGGTAACACATATCTTGAAAGGGGAAGAACGCTTAAAGCAGAAACGAGCTGGCAGTACAATTTCTAAACCATTAAGGAAGGAAATACATGTAAAGACTACCAATCGTAGAACGGACCAAGTACCTCTGCAGCTGGAGGATCGACTCCAAGGCCGAAAGGAGGCAAAAGCAAAAACGGGTTTTTCCCGGAAAAGGAAGAACGGAGCAAGCTTGGGGCGTAAAAAGCAACTCCACCTTGCTCGGCCGAGAGGTAGTTAAAACGCAAGTACTTGCGTTTCGTCAAAACGGGGCGGAACAAAGCCGCCGACTTTCGAGCAACCGGAAAAGAAGCAGACCAGGTTGATGGGCATCACTGGAAGCGCGAAACTACTCTCAACAGAGAGTTCGCTCACACACGAAGGGTGACAAAGTTTTCCCGGAGATAGGGGGTTAGGAGACAAGGACTCCAACTACCTTGGTGTTGGGGGGGAAGCCCTTGAGAAAAGTGAGAAGCTGCACGACGAATACTGGAAACCATTCCCTCAGTGCTGGCAGACCCCCAGAGCTTTTTCCAAACGGAACTCGCTGTAAAAAAGGAAGGGATCAGGCGTGACCAGAGTCGTGTTTTCCTTGTAGGTTGCGTGTCTCAACAAAATGAAATGGGGCTCAAGAAGAAGGTTACTTCAAAAATCAGTTGATGAAAAACGAAAAGAGAAAAGCTGAGGAGGTTCCCGGGCCATCGATGTAGGCTTACCTCAATCTTCTCTGAGGAACAAGAATTATCCGAAAGGTGCCTAAAGGCCAAGAAAATTACTCAGAGGGAGGTGAGACTATTTTGAAAATACCTAACGAGATCTGGCTCACCGAAAGTGAGCGAATAGTTAACTCGCCGAAAAAAAGAAGAAAAGAATCAACCCCGCAACAGGGACTCTCGTGCAAAATCTTCATGCCCACGAACCGTTCCAAAAAAGAAAATCCATCGAGCGATAAATGCGAAAAACCCTGAGCGGAATGAACACAGCGGCTCCGAAGAAATGCAAATCTGACGTGACACAAAAGTACCTGAAAGGTCCCCCGCTTGATAACGCCTCAGAGCAGGGAAAGGAGTTGGTAATAGCGAATTAGAACATGCCAGGCGGAGAATGCCTCTAATAAGAAAAGGCCCTCTCCTCCTTCCAAAGTACCGGGTGAAAATGGAGTCGATTAAAGGCGTTGGCACGACCACCAGAAGATGACGGTTGATCCTTTCTAAAAACACCACCTGAACGGAAGTGATGAACCGAAGGGGGCAATCCATTGTCCTCCGATAGGTCCGGAACATTTGCGGAACCCAGCAATCCTGGGGGACTCATTGCCGGCTGGTTTATCCTCTTCAGCGTATATAGGGAAAAGGGTCCGAGGGATTCCGACCCAGTCAGATGTCAAATCAGTTCGCTTCCTCAAAGGCGAACAGTCGTAACTACTCCGAAGCGATCCATAAAATAAAAAAGAGCACCCACAATGATCACTATCTAAACGGAATTAATGAATGATATTACTGAAGGGGATGCCGGTACACTGTAGAGCGGGACGAGTTGAACACCGGTTGATGAGCGACTTCAGAATCCCATCTACGCGACTGGGAGGAGCGTGAGCGAACCACCAGGCAATAATCAGGCCTTAATGGGTTCCTCCATGTTCAAAGAAGTAAGAGAGAGAAAAAGGGAGATAAGGACCAAGGGCGCCAGGGAATCTTGTGTTTATAAGTCAAGGGGTTTTTCCTTGGCTTGGGGAGATGCCAACGCAGTCGTCCTAACGGGCGAACGACAGTGGGACAAAAAGCTGTAGAATGCTTAAGTATTAGGTAAAAGTTCGCGGAGGAGCAGAATGGGTTGCTCAGTGGTCAACGGGGAAACAATAACGCTATCTGATGTTCAAGGGGGTCAACGGGTGAGGGAGTCGTTACCGGGGGGAAGTCCCAAGTGATTGCATTTCGTCGGAGGAGGGGGATGGCGTTTAAGGGCAATGAGGGTAAGAGATCGATTGCTTTGTGATGGGGAAGGCGTGAAACTCAGTGTTGAACAACGCGCGGCGTGATTGGCTGAAGGGGGAGTGAGAGAAAACGGAACTTCATGAGAACCTTATGCGAGCGTAAGCATGTATGGGTGGAGCTCCAAAAACGCGGTTGCGTGATTCAAATAGTGAGACAAATCCACAACTTAAAATGGTCAATTTGTTTAGGACTTGATTAATGGTTACTCACGCTTGGAGGGGTCGGGAAGGCGGACTGAAGAACACTGAAGGAACGTTCGTGAATCAAAGAGGCGGGATAAAGATGGGGGAGGGCGCCAACCAAAAAGGTGTTGCGAACACGCAAGGACCAGCACCCGAGAGGAGGGAAGGCACGGGGGGAGGGGCAAATCCTCCTAATGGGGGTCCACCGACCTGAATGGTCAGTGGGTGTGCGCATCGCCTAGAAAAGGAGGAACAGTGAAAAAAAAGGGGATTGTGCCGTCGGGTCAAACAGAACCAATATGAGGGGACGGAAGACAAGGCCGGGGAGAACGCCGCTGCGTGTGGAAATCGTAGTGCTCTCCGCGGCGGGAAAAAAGAGGGAAGCCGGCCCTGTTGCGAGAATAATTTTTCCGGGTGGGAGAAAAAGCCCTGCGGCTGTTGCTGTGTAACACGGAGAAACGTACCGTGCGCAACAGGGTAAACACTCGCGGACTGAAGGCAAGGGGTTGGGGGCCTATTGAGGGAAAGAAAAAAGAGCGGAATCTGACGAAAAACCTCAGAGAAATGGGGGGGGGT
>Ga0179593_1466120_pt1 | contig 11930 bp, 16 predicted proteins | sample CZODoug2_1_08_16_FD_185931 | JGI IMG/M metagenome (GOLD analysis project Ga0179593, IMG submission 185931) | Vadose zone soil fungal communities from Angelo Coast Range Reserve, California, USA - CZODoug2_1_08_16fungal (PacBio error correction) | ecosystem: Environmental > Terrestrial > Soil >...
CGTTAAAAACCAGATTGGTTGAAAAAATCCTTGGACTGCGGTATGGGGTCCTATCAAACAGGCCAGTCGGAAGGATCAGGAAGTCATAATCCAACTCATAAGGAGAATTTGGGGAAAGAAGAAAAGGAAAAGAGACTTACGCAGGGGAATGAGTGCCAGAATAAAGGGTCTGAGTTAGGGCCCGCTCTCGGGAAAGGTAGAGAGAGTCTCATAACTATCACTTTGAAAGTGGTGACATCCCTGGTACTGGGAAGTACTTTCGAAGGGGATCCTTAGAAGGGAAGAAATAAGTCGCCCTCATAAAAAAACGCCGCTTCTAGGAAGTAGAAAGGGGTCGGGAGAGTCAATCAGGGAGGGGGGTACGTAGAGGGAAGAGCTAAATTAGGGGATTCCCGGCGGGATGAGTCCGGTGACGGCCGTTTCAAGGGAAGAAGATAAATGAAACAAGTCTTTACAAAAGGGAAACCTCAGGAAAAGGCTGAGGAGGGGGATCAGGGGAGGAGATGCATGGAAAAACGACAGAAGTAGTCAGAGAGAGGGAAAAAAAAAAAAGGAGAAAAGAGAGAGATTCAGTCTGGGTCCCCATTATATTAGGATCGCAACACAGTTAAGCAAAAAAGGACTGGGACTTATTTTTGAGGAAAGCGGAGAGGAGTGATCAAGAAAGTGGTCGGAACGAAGGGAAAAGAATAAGAATAACGCCAAGGGATAGACATCGGCCGATACGTCCGAACGATCGTCGGATACGAACCGGAAACGGAAGAGACTGAGGGTGGGGGGAGAATTGGGGCTAACATTAAAGGGAGGGGGATCATTAATAAATCAGCAAGTAAGAACCAAGGGGGGCCACGTTCAACCTGCTATTGGTCTAGGAGAAGATAACTTAAAAATCTCGGGGCATAAACGCCGAAAGGGAAGAGAGGGCTTAGTGGGAATCGGTCTGGACGCAGGTAAGAATTTCCTGAAAAAAAAAAAAGCGCCGGATTAGTTGATTCAAGTCTCCTGAGAAGATAGCTTCAAGGGGTTTATCGGAGAAAAAATAAGTGTGGAAAGGAGGTTCACCAGTTGGTAGGGAAGATAAAACATCCGCCGAAAAAAGAAAGTCGCAATCGTCGCCAACTTCTTTGGTTGGTTAGAAAAGATTTGTTCCCAAAAAACCCCTGGAGCAACAGACACTACTGAAGCAGGACTGTAAAAAAACCTTGTCTACGCCAGAAAGGGGGTCTCGGGAATGTGGTAAAAAATTAAAGTTGGGCCGCTTTATTTCTCGAGACTAAAAAGAAAATTTGGTGAAAGAAGGAAGGGTCAGAAGGGACTTGGGGGGGAGACCAGAAAAAGGTTAATTGGGAAGGGGTAGTTTTCAAATTCATAGGAATCGACGGAGTAAGAGAGCAAACACAGTTATTTATGGGATGGATATTCCACACTTTTAACAACTAAATGATTAGATACGGGGATAATAGGGGTTGAATGGAAAGGAATCGGGAAAGAATGCTCGTCGTTGACGAAAAGGGCATCATCAGTTTGTCACAACTTAAGTGCCTATGGTTTCTGCGGGTAGTCCCGGACGCGTGGCTCAAGGCCATCCAATGGGAGGGGGTACTAAAAGTCTTCGAAGGGAGGAAAAAACCTCCGCCACGTGGGAAGAAAGGCACTGATCTATATCTCCGGGGTCTATTTTTCGATTAAGATCAGTCTTCTGAACCCCGGACGAAAAGAGGCTTTATGCATCACGGAGGGGGAAAACAGGGAAAGAAGTTCCGTTCCATCATAGGGGGAAGCTTTTATTGGCCGTAGATGGGCGGGAGTCAGACTAGGGAAAGTCCAAGGCCGTTTTAGAAAAGCATGTTAGGTAAGACGCAATTAGATTGCGGACAGTTTACCTAACTCATAGGAATGATATTCAAGGAGATGGGGGGAAGAAGTTCAGGTAGAACCGCGGGGAGGGGGGGGCTGGCAGTCCTACCGCGAAATGGGGGGCAGGAAAGAGTCGTGGAAGCTGTAGAAGTACGTTCGAAAGGACGGGCAGTGAGAAAAAAATGAACACAAAATTTTTCGATGACGGGCAACCTTATTGTTACGGAGAAGACTTATGAGACCGATGCGGGGGGGACAAAGACCAGTGCTATGTAAGTCCACAGGGAAACCGAAAAAAAATGACATGTGCCGCGGACGCAAGAAGTAAAAGCCGAGCTTTCAGACCTCGAAGTAGTCTGAAACCCCTAGTTGGGAGAAAAGGAGAGAAGTCGGGAGGGAAGGAAGAGGAAATGACGAGGAACGACGGAAGGGATCTCTTCAAAATTACTTCCAGCGCCGGGCGAGGCGGGAGGACTCTTGCCGCCCGAACTCTATCTTTTGGGTGGAAATTTCTCCGGGGAATGGTCCGCTATGTATCTAAAGAAGGGACAAGAAGCCATGTATAGACGGTTGGAAATTTCGCGTGCCGCACACGGAATTGACTCCGTGATGCAGCCAAATTCAAACACCACTACAACAATGTCTTCTCTCTAAGGGATGGGGGGGAACACGAAGAAAAGAACTGGGAAGAGAGGGGAGAAAAGGATTACCAACGAGGGGGGGGGGAAAGGGCTACCCAGGCGAAATCGGGCCTTCCTTCGGATGGCGAACTGAAGGGACGTGTATGTCATCGCTTTGGTGGGAAAAATTAGGACTTGAGCTCTTGACCGGCGGGGGAAGAAGGGTGACGTCAAAAAAGAGAACTTAGCACTCTCCTGAAGTACGGCATCGCTCTCTCACAAAAAAAAAAGTAAGTCGGAATTGGAAGAAAAAAGGAAAGGGGGTTGGACGGAGGGAAAAAGGGGGGAGAAGGGGACTCATGCAGGGCACCTGGGGTAGTCAAGGACTGATCCTGGAAAAGAGATCGCACGCCTGGAAGTCACTTAAAAGAAAAAGGGCCCTTCAGGAGAAAGAAAGAAGTACGGAAAGAATAAAGGGGGGGAATGCAAAATAGGTGGGAGAGGGGGAGGGAAATCGCAGAAAACTGCGGCGACGGGAATACCTATAGAGCATCCTGCTGTGCAGTGGGTATTCCCGGTTGGTAACGGCAGAAACAACGGTAATTCTTAGATGAGGAACTCTAGAAGTAAAAGTGAGTAAGAAGTCAGCGAGGAGGAACCTCTATTACAGAAGAGAGCGTTTCTCACAAGAGCGATGAGAATCTTAAAAGATCGAAGAGCACGAAAAACTGAGCTGAAGTTAAAACCAAGCTCAGAGAAGCTTCGGGGAATGGAATACAAGATCTCCTGACGAGAAGTCTAGTCTGAGGGAAAAAACTAGTTCAAGGGGGGGACTTCCGGAGAAGGGGAAGTCGCCTTTACAAGTTGGCATCCGCGCACAGGAAGGTCGCAGGTGTGCCGGGGTTGGTCAGGTACAGGTTAGGTGGGCAAGAACACAAGAGGGAGAGAGTCTGAGAAGGGGCGGTCCACAGTCATGAAAGGGGGGAAGGGGAAACAATCGAGGTGGGAAGTTTTTTTCTGGTATAAATGCCCGGAAAAAAAAAAAGAAAAATTTGCTCATTCCGCGACTCGGAAAACTAGAGAGAACGGAAACTGCGCTGGAGAAGAGAGAAACAATAACAACGGGAAAACTAGCACTAAAGTACACGACTTAAAGACGACTTCAAGCTGGTTCCAGGGGGTCCGCAAAATTACTTTTTGAGACAGGACGGGTCAGGAGAAAACGAAAAACGGGGGGAAGAGAGGGGTGCTTACTACACAGAAGAGCGACGGAAAAGAAATCCTAAGATGGGAGGAACGTCACGGAGCCGTGTGCGCAGTTGCGGGAACGTCGAGGAAACCGGTCATTGGACCTCCTAATGATTCCCCTAGAGAAAAGACTCCAGGAGTAGAAGAGAGCAGTATCCTCGAATATCTGAAACGGTTGCGTTGGGTGGGATCACTTCAGACCTCGAAAGCATCAATTTTTTTTCCTTATGCCAAAGAGGAAATGGGGAAGAAAAACCGACAAAAATCGGCCTTAAGGGGACTGAGATTATTACCCGTGAGAGTCCACTACAGAGAATATCTTAAAGATGGGAATCTCAAGAGAAAAAAGCTGGTAGGGCGAATCGCACGAAAAAAAGGGGGGAAAAAAATGGCGAATAATAGAGGCAATATCCGTTGAGGCTGTAAAGGAAGTGAAGGAAGTTTTACTTGGACCTATCACAATTAAAAACTCACAAATGTGCTGGGTAAAATAGCGGGAGAAAAAAGGAAGCTTGACAACAAAAGGGGGTAGGGGAATAAATGAAAGGCCGGAACCGCAGGGCTCCGATCTGGGAGAATCATTGAGGGAAGTCTCCAAAGGGTGGTACTTCCTGGCTAGAGGGGACGTGGGGGACCAAAAGCCGCAACCAGAATGGGAGATAGTGGGCTAACCTTTGCAACAGGCGAGAACTTATCGGGTGAATCCACGACCCCATTGGTACCAAAAGAATAGTTGACTTAGTTAGCCGAAGAAAGAATCTCTCTAAGGGAGGAAGGAAACCAACAGAAATAAAAGGAGCCTTGTTAGCATTAAATTACCTACTCTTGACTCGGCTTCACACTCTGAAAGGCTCATGGAGGGAGGGAAAAAAAAAAAGACCCAGATCAGAGTTATAGAGACAGTAGGGGGGGGAAAAAGAGCATACTATGTAAAATGAGAGGTAAAAACCTTTTACAGGTGAAAAAAGAAGGTCTTATTGTAGTCCTGTAATCATAAAATTAGGTTTCAGAACATCCCTCAAAAAAGATGTGAGGAAGGAAGGAAGGCCCAGTTGGTTATGAGTAAAAGAGATCTGATAGGGAAGGGAAAAATCTGAGATTCCTTGATGGTCGTCTGAAGGATAAAATTTGAAGCTGTCTACAAACTTTTCTATATCAATAGGAGTCCCGTATGAAAAGAAGAAAAAGAAGGGAAAGGGCCTAGGCTTGCATGAAGGGAGGGCAGAAGGGGGGGAATCTATTGAGAGGAGAAGATAAGCAACAACAACAACGGGAGTAGTGGAAAAAATACCGATCGGGCCCTCTTAGGGGACATAGAGAACGACCAAGTTGAATCAGAGAGGACAGGGGAACTGAGGGGGGGAGGGGTTGGAAAAGAAAGTGCCTAATAGAGGATATAGAAAGAAAAAAACGTCCGGCACCGGGGGTCAATAACTGGACACCCTGGCCTCCACGTATATCCACTATCTCACTGAGTCGATCAAAAGATCGATTGTCTGAGATCGACAAAGGAGAAGGAAATCTAGGAGGGGGGGGGGGGCGAGGGCTAACGACTGGGGGGAAAAAAAAAATGACTCGGCTATCAATCAGAAAAGTAGAAAAGGTTCAACCGGATGGACAAGGCAAATGGATAGGGGTGCGAAAAAGGAGGGAATTCTAGCATCTGGCAGCAAAATCCGCAGGGGATATCGTGCGTTGCAGCATGGCATTCGTACGATATGGAATTAAGTAGACAAAAAAGGAGGAAGGGAGGAGGTGGATGAAGACTCCTTCACGCCGGGGAAAAGGGGGGATCTGGCGAAAGACGGTAAAAAGTCTTGGTGTCACCGGGAAATACCTATCAAAGAACGCCCTCAGGGACGTATTGGGAAGAGGTAGAAGGAACAAAAAGTTGTTGGAGCAGGGGGGGGACACTCTAGCATAGAAATCGCCGAAAAAACATTTCGGCTCCATCAAATTGAATCTAAAGTAAGTATATCTTAAGCAATTCCTGGAAGATGATGGAAGATAAAGAAACAACAAAGGGTTGTACAAAGATTCTGTGAGGAGCCGAGAGGAGAACTCAAATGTGAATGGGAAGGTTGGAGCTGTCACGTACATAACGGCAATCTAAAAAGGCAGGTCCATCTCTCAAGGATAAGGAGGAAGTAATAAGAGTCTCACAAAAAGGGACGAAAAAATAGGGGAGGAAGCTCGGGGGAAGGGCTATGGGCCCTACGGATAGATATCAGGAATTGAAGTCCCGGGAGAATGACAGGGGTTCCATGTATTGCCCATGAGGGGGGGGTCTGATGGTAGTAAAAGGAAGTAAGGAGGGGTGAGGAAGGCACTCCATTGCATGATCCCTCGATGCTTCGAATTGAAGCAACCCTCAAAAAAACAACCTTTTGAAGAGGCGAGAGTATACTGATCGGGTAAGAGAAAACCGGGCGTGGTTTGAAGAGGGGGACTACATCTCGTGCAAGACACTGACCTGACGCGACGTTTAGGCAGCAACTGCGCCCAAGGAGTAAAGACTTGCCAGGGGCGTAAAATACTGTCTGAAGGGGTTGGCACGGGAGAAGGGGAGGTCTGTCAGCACGGAACGGACCCAGGGGTAGGTTTAGATCAAGAAGGACGAAAAAGGGGGAATTAATGGGAGGAAAAGGGGCCTGAAATAAGGATTAAGGTGCAAAAAAGGCTAGGGTACTGACGACCTTCTCTTGAGAAACGAGGGGAGGGGTAAGGAAAAAGGTGATCAACAGAAAAAATGGGGGGCCGGTCGATATGAGTTTAAGAGGGTAGGTAACCCTGAAAGCCATTTGCTTGAAGGGTTATAACAATACAAAAATAAACAGAGATGTGTGGTCGTATTAATAAATTCTTTAAAGCGATACCAAGGATAAACTCGAGGTTTGATGCAACTACCGAGAGTTCCCTTCCCCCGGTAAGCAAAGAGAAATTAATGGGGAAGAGCGCCAAACCCGTCAGCCAATCTTCTCCAATCGAAGGAGTGCGGTGGAAAAAGAAAAGAGGGGGTGGATCACTAAAGAGGGACTCGGCAGGAGCATTCTCTCCTTAAGGCGAGGCAAGTCAGGGGGAATCTCGCTCGCGGCTTATGCCATCTCACCTTGATAGTGAGGCGGACTATCAGGTGGGAATTTCCGAAAGAAGAAAAGGAGGATTGGGGACACTTCCTCTAAGCCTGTAGTCGTCAAAGGGGTGTTCGGAGACTCTGGGAGCCGGCAGGCTCAGGGGAGACTGCCGGAGGATTTACGCTCCACGGCTGGTAGCCTTGGGGAGTCCGCCAAGAAAGTCATCCCACTCAAACTCAAGGGCTGATCGATGAATGGAAGGGAAAAGGAAGCCATCAAGGGGACGGCTTGCTATAGTCAAGACGGATTCCAAAATAAATTTGGGCAATTGGATGAGACCACGGGGATCATAGTAGAAGTCCTTATTAGGGAGAAAGTGCTTGAAGTGGGGGGGGGCAATAGGATCACTGTTGGCCAGAGCGTGAATCTATTTTCAAATACTATCCAAAGGGGATTACACCCAGTTAACTCGGAGGAAGATATCCTGAAAACGTACTTCACTTCCCCACATCTCCTATAATACCAAAAAAAACGATGAGTGAGAAAAAAGAAGGGTAGATTGGGAGAGAAAAATTCATAATCTATTGCTCATGAGGGAGTCCACTTTTTTTCATTCACAGGAGGAGCGATGGAGAATAGAATCACAGCAGAAGGGAAAATGGACCTTGTCAAAATGACCGGCCCTGCCTTGCGGAAATCAAAACCGAGGAAGGCCCCTAACACTTGGCGGTCGAAAATTTCCACCGAGTGGGTCATCGGGGGGAGAGGAGATACTGAAAAAGGTGCAGCTGACTGTTGCAATGACCGAGAGAAAAGCCTTCTTGGGAGTGTTTGAGCTCGGTGCGTGAAGGCGGAAATTCTTTGGGTCTGGAGGAAAGACCTTAAGGAGGAACCAGTGTCCATTAAGGAAAAGAAAGCGGATGCGAACATCTATGAAGACCGTGAGATCTGGGCTCTAATTTAGTCGGTTCAGTAAAGATAGGGGTAGAAATAGAAAGGGGAGTCGGGAAAGGGAAGCCAGAGAAAAAGGGATTGATTCATTAGAACTAATAGGGGGCGAAAGGACCTGCCTCCTGAGAAGTCGAGGAAGCCACCGAGGGTAAGAAGAGTATAGGGAGAAAGATCTTATTTTACTTATTTTCTCAGAAAGCACTTAAATTTTCATTGACAATTGTGGAAGGGACGGAGTAGGAGGTGGCATTAAAAAGAGAGGAATCTCATAAGAAAGAGATTTCCAGCATGGGGACGTCATACACTAAACACATCGATGGGCAAGGGTGGTTGTACTGGAATAAAGGAAACTGAAAAAGAATTCAGGCAGAAAGGGGGGACCTAATCTCCGCCAGGAAAGTGCGCGGAATACCTTCCGCTAATAAAAGAAAAAAGGTGAGAAACAGCACGTAGACCAGAGAGGAGAGTTCCAGATGAGGTGAGGAGGGACCAATTAGCCCTTGGGTTTAGAACGCAATGCTGAGGAAAACTACACTGTTCATCGGGCGTTCTGACGAAAGACAGAAGCGACTTAAAAGTAAAAGGGATACAGAGTAGGGAGGAAACTGAAAGGAATGAATGTGTTCAGCAGTTGCGTCTCACGGTCGAGTCCGGCACACCCAGTGGTCCCTAAGGAAATGAGAATAGGAACAAGATGAACACAAGAACGGCTTCCATAGAGATCATTAAGAGAAAGAAAGACAAAACTTTTGGGCGGATGGTGCCACGGAGGGGGAGAACTTCGTGGACAGCGGCAATGGTTATTTCCGTAAAACTCAGGGGGAAGGGTGAATAGAAGAAACACAAATCGTCACTTCAGGGGAAAAAGGAAAAAGGAGGAAAAGGGGAAAGACCATAAATCGATAGAGGAAAGAGGGGCAATAAACGCTTCGATATAGTCACTAATTTGCGCCCATTGGGAGGAGCCTATGACTCATACGAAGGTGAGAGCGGAATGAAGTGGAGGGGGAAAAATGATTAGGGGAAAAAAAGAGAACAATTCAAGAATGACCATTTTGGAGGGGGATCAGAGAGTCGAAGGGGGGGGAGATTTACCAAGTGTGTGGTGGACGTTGAAAAGATAAGAAAAGAAAGAAGGGAACCTGACAAGGATAAGGGAAATTATCTAGCATTGAGGAGTTAAAATTTTTGAATTCTCATTTGCATAGAGGCTAAAAGGTGACCACCAGCTAAAAAAAGAAGGGTGGGGGCAGCTATTGGGCGGGAAAAAAGGGGAAAAAAGATAAGGTCTGCTGGCTTGATAAAAGACAATGTTAAACAAAAGGGGACATGGGCTAAATGGACCATGGGTCATCTATCTCTTAGCAGGAGAATTGACAAACTAAAGGATCAGTTTTACAGGAGTAACCGACATACTGGAGAGAGGGAAGAGAGGAACCTAATATTGAGGGGGAGGAAAAACTCTCCGCGGTAGAGGGGAGGGAGTCGCACCAGATAGGCGTGGCACAACAAAACGGGTTCAATGTTTCGAGAACATTGATGATGATCAAAGGGAAAAGTAAGAAGTCTGGTAGACCGAGAAAAAGAATCACACCTAGGACGGCGGCCAGGGGTCTTATACTAAGGAAAATATCCTTATCTGACGCTCCGATATCTATTACCGGTGGGACATGCGTTACGGAAATGAAGGGAAGGGAGGGAAGGTACCCACTTCTAGAGCAAGGAGGAAGGGAAAATGCGTTACAACGAAATTCAAGGGGCACAAAGTCCGAGATTGGGTGTCTTCAGTAGGAAAAATGGAATCTCATATTGAACTTCTTAGAGATCTAAAAAAATAACAAAGGAGTAGGGAGGGGAAAGAGAGATATTACTGAGGGGACAGAAGAGTCCAGATTGAGAGAAAGAAAAAATTAAGCCACAGCCAGAGGAAGGGGGGGGGCCCTGGATTTTTCGCTGTTTGAAATTGCCTTAATATCTGACACAGACCGAAGGGGTTGAGGAAAAAAAAGAAAACAGTCGGAGCAAAGGAAGGGGGGGCCTCCAATGATATCGATCGGCCTAGACTTCGAAAAGGCGAGGTCTTATCCTACAGGGGGACTCAGGATAGTAAAGGGGAGGGGGGGGGGAGGGTCGGAAAAAGGACGGGGGGAAAGGAGACATGGGAAATCAAAAGAGACGTACGTCACCGACCAGGGAAGGGTCCACTGGTCAAAAACACCTTTCTCTTTTTGTCAAGAGCGAGAACGTAGAGAGCGGGAATCTAAAAAGGAGAATCTGGGGGGAGAGGGAAGAGGGGGGGGAGGTAACGGAGGGAAAAGAATGAAAAAAAAAGGAGAAAAAGATGGAACTTTGGAATGGGCTGCTCCTTAGAAATATAGAGTCAGGGTTTATCTGGGGAGAAGTAAAAATGGCGTGGTTCAAAAAGGGGTAGGTCAGGAAAGAATACGAGAGAAAGTGGGCAAGGGAGGGAGGGAGAACCCAAACTCGGGTTTTGGGATGTTTTTAAAAAAAAGGCTCGCCAGCTCTCATCTAAAAACAAAAATGGCGAAAAGCAAATCAGGGGGAGAGGGAAATTATATAGAGCCAGAAGGGTTGGAATCAGGGGGGGGAGTGCTCTAAAAAAGAACAACCTGTGGGGGGTCAAAGAGTACGGTTTCCGAGAGATTGGAGAACCTCAAAAGTTAATGGGGGGAATTTTGATAAGGTCAAATTCAGAAAGGAACTCTACAGGAGAGGAAGGAGCTCAACGGATAGGAGGAGTAATGTAGCAATGGGGGAGAAAGTAGTTAGATAAAAAAGCGGGTTAGTGGGAATTCCCTCTTGCGACGCGAGGATCGTCTGGACTGAAGGGGGACATCATTGAAAGGGGGTCCATGAGTGCATATGTTGTGATGGGCGTGTAGGACAATGGGACGCGGGCGCCAGGGAAAGAGAAAAGGGAGGGGGATTTTCCAGAGGAGGAGGCTGAGTTAATCATAACGGACAACCTTTTGAAGAGAGTCCTAGAGGGAGTTACTGATAGGATGAAGAAGGGAGAGGTTGGCAAGAGGGGGAAAGGACGAGAACACCGGACATGAACTCACGTTCGGCAGCAAAGAGGACACCCGGAGAAAAAACCTGGATTTCCAAAAGAAGGCAGCTTAGGGGAATTTGAACGTATGAAGGGAGGGGGAGGGACTTCCAAGAAAAGAGAGGACAACATTGGATTTTTCAATAGGAACAAGCCGGTCGAACCAATTAGGCTGACTTCCAGGGGGGGGAAGAACTAACGGAGGGAAAAATATTCTTCTATTGGGTAAGAAGGGGAGGAGGGGATACACAGATGGGGAGGGGGGGGATATCTGCGCACGGGAATACCTCTGAAGGGGGCCTGATGATTCAGGGGGAAAAATGAGGAGGAGTCGCCATGTTCCTGTCATATCCTAAGAACCAAGGACACATAGCTCTTTGGGACGGAGACGAAAAAAAAAGTCCATGGAGGGGGAGAGGGATATCTACTGTATCTGAAGACCGGGTAAGGCAAATACAGGATCGTCCAAGGGAAAAAGGGAAACCTACATGAACATGTTCCTCTGGAGAAAAAAAAAATTCATCACGATCTTTCTACAAGGAAGACCGGCGGAGGGGGGGAAAAAAGGATTTGTTAAATCAGAGAATAGGCCGGCTTCGTCCGGCGCAAGGATCCTGTCCGAAGAATCTCTCGTGCTAAGGTTGAAAAGGAAAAAACTTGAACAGCGACCCGGGAAGGGAGGAGGCTAATATGGGACAGAAACTAACGAGAAGAGGTGGGGGAGAGATCTCTCCGTAAGGGAAAATCAGAGGTCGAAGACGAGACTTGAAATTCCCGTTTCTAAAAATTCCTTGATCAGGGGCAGCAGCCACAGGGAAAGAAGGATGCCAGAAAACAGAGAAAACGAAAAGAGGAAGGGTCATCTCCTGTCAGGGAACCAGCCTCCCTCACTAAAGAAAAAAAGAAGAGAAATATCAAGATAAAAAATAGGTTGGAAAGGGCGACCCACGACGAGAGGGAAGTAAGGACGGGTGGGAGAAGTAACGGGGGAGGGGAAGGGACAATTCTCTTGTTTCCAATGCTGCTGGATATGTTCAGCAGGTGGAAAAAAAAAAAAAGTTTAATTTCAAAGGGAAAAGGACGCCTGAGCCCGCGAATGAAGGACTGAAA
>Ga0179593_1511591_pt1 | contig 11930 bp, 12 predicted proteins | sample CZODoug2_1_08_16_FD_185931 | JGI IMG/M metagenome (GOLD analysis project Ga0179593, IMG submission 185931) | Vadose zone soil fungal communities from Angelo Coast Range Reserve, California, USA - CZODoug2_1_08_16fungal (PacBio error correction) | ecosystem: Environmental > Terrestrial > Soil >...
AAGAGGCGTGCCTGAGCTGCGTGGCCGAAAGAAAAGAAAGAGAACGAACTCAGGCCTGCTGACTTCAACGGTACGGACACCTGGACGAAGGGCGGGGAAGAAGATGCTAAGCCAAAGCAGGAGAGAGGGAAGAGAATGACAGAAGAGGTGAACAGGACGAGGACCAGCGTCTGGAAATAGTGGAAAAAACCAAGTGTAACGAGTAAGAGGAAGACCAGCCGAAATGTGTCCCTTAGCAGGGAAACAAGGTCAGAGGCTCGCTTCCAGGTGCACCACCAAAAAAAAGGTCGATGAAAAAAAAGGGGGCCAGCAATGAAAGAGGGGGGGCAGACACTCTTAAAATCCGAGAACGCCCACAAGAGGGGACGTGTTCAGTTCCTACTGAGGGGAAAGAGTCAATGCGTGCACAAATGAAAAAAAATAGGCTCGGCGAAGGCAAAAAACTCGAAACGGGCAGCAAGCGAGTGGTTCTTAAAATGGGAAGGAAGAGGAGGGTGGAATAACCCAAACTCAAAGACCCGCTAAAAACAAGGTAAAGGGGAAAAAAAGCCGGCGAAGAAAAAGAGACCCCACAGTAAAAAAAGAAACGAAGAAAGTGATCTTGCGCTGCATCTGCGACCATAAAACGGAGAGATAGAAATACCGTGACCGAGCGGGGCTGGGGCATCGTAAGAATAAGGGAGAACGGGGGGAGAAACTTCTATCATGATAACGGTGGGGGGGACCGAAACCGATTTGCCAACCAAGCTAAATGAAGAAAAAACAAAAAAAGGGGAACAAAGAGAAAAAAAATCACCTCTGAGAAAAAGGGTGGTGACATGCAGCACTTCGAAAGCGTCCATCATGAGGGGACGTCGGTCAAAAAACCTTCATTAACTTATCGGTACGGCAAAGGAGGGGTCTTCAGGCGATAAAGATGTTCCACCGTTTCGGGGAGGAGTGCTAAGCGGAAAAAGGCTCCAGAAAAAAAATGCCCTTCGAACACCCGAATTCCCAAAGGGTATCAAAAGGAGTGCACGAGGGACCAAACGTGTTGAGGAAAAAGAAAAAAAAAACTTAGATAGGCCACCGAAGGAAAAGAAAATAAGGACCATGGAACAGCAACCGATGCGTAGAAAAGGGAATTTGCAGGTAAAACCGAAGAGGTGCGCAGGCGATGTGGAATGTATGCACAAGGGCTATGCAATTGATCGGGAAAAAGCACCGAGGTAATCCCGCGTGGGGGCCGGGGATGTATGGGGCCGGACAACAGGTGCGTGGAGTCCGACGGTGATGAGTGAAAGAAACAAAAATCGGGAAAACAACAGGGCCGGAAACGTAGCTGGTTGGGGGGGGATTCGTAGCAAAAAAGTGAGAAGAAGAAAAAATCGGATGGGAGGAAACAGAAAGTAGAACAAATTCGGTGAAAGAGGACAAAAACCCATATCTGTCCGACCGAAGGGAAAAACAGGGGAATCGCAACATTATCGCCGTCGCCGAGACTTCCCAAAAGGGAGGCTACAGGAATGGAAAAACCTTAGGGATGAAGGGGAAAAGCATGTTTCATCGTCGCTCTATTGGAGACAAAGAGGGGGGGGGGTCACCAGTAAAGCCTACTTGACGCCAGGGACATTGACCCTTGAAACCAGCCGACCACCAGAGGGGAAATTCGGGTACAGCAAAAGGGAGTAGTACGAGAGGCCCATTTCCAGCAGTCGATTGTGAGAAAGAAAAAGGACGCCAGGCGGGGGAAAAGAGACAGGAGAGGGACCGAAAAAACAGGAGGGAAAAAAAGTCGAACGCAAAAGCAATGTTGAATCTGAGCACCAAAATCCCTACGGCCATGGGGTCGGGCACTGATAAAAGAGTCGAGAAGAAGGGTTCCGGCAAGATCAACGTAGGTAGGGGGGAAGTCTGATGGTATGAGCTTTTGGGGGGAATCAGTGTCCTCCTATATAACACTGAGAGAAGAGGGGCACAGCCGCATAAAAGGGACTGCGCGGACGATTAATCGAACATAGTTGGATCGCACTTACAAAAGCATAGGAAGAAGGGACGGGCGAACCAAATGGAGAAGGGCGAACTTCTAATACCAACAAAGCACCTCCACAAGGTCCAGAGGCAAGGGGAACATGGGAACGGAGGAGGCTTTCCAGGGGTACGCATCAGAACCAAAAGTGATCGAAGAAAACTATACCCAACATCCGGAAAATTCGGGAGAAATGGCAACGACCAAAAAAATGCAAAGAACAAATCGGGTCACACATATAGGGCCTCGGCGCAAAGGGGGATAATCGGAAAAGAAAGGCAAATAGGCAGAATCGGAAAGGGATTAAGACCTTTTTCAAAGGGGAAAAGACAGCACTGGAGTTGGCACCGAGCGCTGGAGCAAGGGACCTTATTAAAGTTAAAACAAATAGAGAGCAAGAAAAGGGGAGGTAAGGATATGATCGGTCTGAAAAGGATACTCCTGAAAGGCAAAATTGAGAAGCCGGACAAGTTGATTGTTAGGAACTGGAAAGTCCAAGGCCGCTGCGCTGATGAAAAATAGTTAGTGAGCAGTCCAAGCAAATAGAGGTCTCGGAGTCCCTCATTCAGGAGGGGTGTCTATGGAAGTCGAGGGGAGGGTAAACAGACCGAACGCCAGGTCGAGAAGTGAAAGAGGTCTGCACTATCAAACGAGATGAAGAGGGAGGAGGGGGAAAAAAAAAGACGGAAAAAAAAAGTCTTGCCGGAACAGGGGGTTTTGGTCAGTTATGGGAAGGGTTGTCAAAGCTAGAACGAAAGCCCCCGAAAAGGCCCGTACTGCAGTTGGAAAGATAGCTTTGCAGGGAGCTAAATGGAGGAGGGGGCGGAAAGAAACGAAAGGTGCGGATTCAATTGCAGTTAAAAGAGACGAAGGGACGAACAGGAGAACCGAAAAAAAAGGCATAAACACCCATTACGCTACTAAACTAGGGTTTCTAAACCTTATTCATCAGTAGGGAGGAGACCAGGGGAGAAAAACGAAGTTGGGGGAGCTTGAAAAGAAGAACGCAGGGAAAGTGTCAGAATTTCTTTTCTCCGAGAGGAGAATATAAGAAGAACATCATGTCCCTGGTTTCTAGAAGAAAAATGTGTACCCTTCAGTTCTTAAGAAGAATCGTGTAGAAGAAGAGGTGAAAAGGAACAAGTTGACCACTGGGTCAATTAATCTTCTCCAAGAGATGAGGGGGGAAAACAACCTATCTAATTGGTTTCAGAAATAGAACGCGCTGAAGACATGCGCCTGGGAGAAAAGAGCCGCAAAACTGGGTCGGATCCAATAACTCAGGAAGTGATTCTTAAAGGAAGAGGGGCTCTGCCAGCGAAGGTAGAAGAGGGGGTTCCTAGGTAAGAGGGGGGGGAGGGAATTGCTGGGTTTGAAGAAACATCAGATAGGGGGCGATCAAACTACAAGTGGGGGAAGCAAACCAAAGAACGGGTTGGGGGGTCGGAGGGGGGACAGAAAATAAGCGGAAATCGTATTAACGCAAATGGAAGGTCAACGACGTAGGACGAAAAGGAAAAAATCAGGGAGACGCGTGAAAAGAAAACAACAGGTTCAAATCGGAAAATGAAGAAAAGCCCAAACTGTACCGCAGCAAGATGGGCAGTTTGTATAAAAAGAAAAAGGACAGCGCAAAAGAAGGGGGGCGATGAAGGAAGGTCGACATCAGATGGGCCTATATGAGTCTTACACCGACAGGGCTGGCTAGGGAGAGGGGGAAGAGGTCGGGGATACAAGGGCGAAAAGGGAGGGGGTTTAGGAACCGGAAAGGGTCAACCGGGGCCGGGAGACCCCGGCGAGAAAAAGTGTCAACAACGGGGCTGAAAAGTCTGGGAATCAAGCGAAGTGGGGAACTGTACCAGAGAAGGAGGAAAGTTTTACAGGAAGACACCGCATCCGGGAAGAGGGGGATCGTAATCAGGGGGGAGCCGTCAAACAGGTCTCGAACGGGGACAGGGGGGGGATCGGGAGAGGGTGGTTCTTTCTATCTTGAGGGGCAAAGCGGTGCAAGGGGACTCGTTCTAATGGAATAGAAAGAGGGGAAGGTCGAAGAGAAAATACCTAGTTGGACAAACGAGGGACAAACTGGAAGAAGGGAAACCCACAATACCTTAATCAGAGGGAAGATCAGTGGGGGGGAACTCTCTGCAAGGCAAAGAAGGGGATATTTGGAAGGTCTTCGCGTAAAGGGAGTAAAGTAGGACGTGAGCTATTTTTGAACAAGGTCTAGGGGGGGGGGGATTGTAACAAACCGGAAAGGCCGCGGAAGATGGTGGGAACAAATCTCGGTCGCCTCCCTGTCGCAGGGTTAAGAGGAAAAGTCTTAGAGCGTAGTGGAGAAGAGAAAAGAAGGGTATGGGGAAAACGAAACGGATGAAGAAAGGATCTCCTCCTCAAACTTAAAACGGACAGCCACGGTGTCTCCACTGGGAGCTAAAAAAATCAGGGGGAGAAAAAAAAGGCGATGGGAGGAAAAGTGTGAAAGAAAGGGCGAGTTTTGGGAAGCCTATAAAGGGGGTCGGCCGGTTCCTAAGCTCTTCACTCCACATTCAGGGAGGGAGGAAGAGTCCAGGAAAGGGACTGGGGGGAGTTGGATCTAGACAAGAGGCGTCAAAGGGCATGTCACGAAAAAGAAAGTAAAACCTTCATATCATCTTTTCCAGAAAAACCAGCACTCAGAGTTCAAAGGAACAAAATCTCATGTGCATAAGGGACTAGCTAGGAGGGGGGAAAACTCGAAATGCATCCGGAGAAGGAGAGAGAAAACAACATTAGGGGGATGGAGGAGAGCGACCATAAGAAGAAATTGACCAAAAATCACCGACCAGTGAAAGAGGGGAGCGGAGCATCGGTAACTTGCTCTTGCAGGGGGGAGGGAAGGAAGAAAACAGAAAGGAAAGTTCAGGTCAGATGAAGGGATCGAGAACAAAAAGATGTTGCAGCAAACGGTCAGTGTCGGAGAAAAAAGTAACTCCTTCACATCTTAAAGAAAGAAGGGGAAGAAGCGCTAAGAGGACAGGACACGTCCTAGCGTTGAAAAAACCACAGACCTGGCGAAAGAAATGGGAAAGAGCAAAGTGGGCGCAAAAAAAAAAAGAGGCACAAAAAAACTATTGAGGGAAGCTATCTAGGAACATCTCGTTAAACCGTCAGACACTAGAAACGGCCTAGATGAAAAACAAGAATCGCCGAGAGCCAAAGAAGGGGCTCTCAGATATGGTTCGTCCACAGTCCCGAAGTGAGTTGATAAAACATACCTCAGAGTCAAGGAAAGCTGCAACTTAGCAAAGCCCGGAAAGACCCTCAACGTCGAAAAGAGACTCTCAAAACAGAAAGTCTCCTTCGTTAGAAAAAGTCGAAAAAAAACTCAAGGAGCGTCCTCGAAGAGAGAAGCCGTTCAGGGAGGAATGGTGAGAAAGGTCTTCACGAGGAGGCAGGGAGGCAGGGGGACCGTCGGAAGCTTCGAAAAAAGGTTCCCTTTCCCACGGGGGGAAGCGAACGCGCAAGAAAAAAAAACGCGGACACGAGGAAAACCAAAAAGGGAAGAACCCACGTGTCAGGGATGCTGCCATCATCTTCTCGTGGTAGAAGGACTCCGGCTCTAAGGATGTCACAAGTCATGACCTAGTGGAAAGGGAAAGGAGGAGGAAAGGCAGGTATTCAAGGAAAGGGCGGGGACCCTTTGTTAAAGCGAGAGGGGACGTCCACTGCACCATCCCGGTGCGAAACCATTCGTCGCCATTTGCAAAGAAAGAGGGGAAAAGCGGGTCAAACATGGAAAGGTTTGTGCAAAGATTGAGAGGAGAACAAGTAAAAGGGGGAAGGCCCCTTACATCATTCCCGCGTAAGGACACTTGGAAGGGAAAGAGAAGAGAGAGGCAGAGGGGGGCCATGTGGACAAAAGGGCTTCACATTTTCTAGGGCCGGACATCTTGGAACTTGCATCACCCTAATTTGAAAGAGAGTTGTAAGGGGGCTGGGGGAACGTGGCAACGGGAAGCGGGAGGGGAGCCTAGGCTTATTGTTAAGTGGCTCAGCGGACTAAGGGATAGGGACACTGACGACAGAAGCGGCCTTGATTGGAGGGTTTGTTTCAAGCGGGAGCAACAAAGAGTGGGGCGAAAGAAGGAAACGATACGGGGAGGGGAGGAAACCATCCACAGAAAAAAAACAATCTTTTCATAAATCCGGAAACGCCCGTTAACATCAAGGAGGTAGAAAAAGGGAAAACTAATAGGGGGGAGCGCAAGAGAAAGTAAGCAATCACTTCCAGAGAGGAGGGCAGGCCTTTCGTGAGGGGGAATCGGCATCGTGGAGAGAGGAGTGATAAAATTAAAATTTGGGGCGTTGAAAAAATAAAAATACTCGCAGGGGGCAGCGAGGGGGAAAAAACCCCCGAAAAAAAGTAAATCTGTCTATAATCTGGTTACCATGGCCAAGAGGGGAGGAAAACGACGCCTCTAAAAAATCATCGGCAATTGGAGGGAGAAACAAAGAAATGCATCAAGAAAGTAGCTAACTCCCTCCTCGCCGAGCCGCACCATCAATTAGAAGAAGGCATAAATCTCACGGGTCAATCGTGTCGTTCCCACCAAGAAAGAAAAACTAAACTGGGGAGAAGGGGAGCAGGCACTAAAAAAAATAACGTTCACGAATCCCTTGGGTGGAAGTCCGCAGGGGTCTGGCGTTCAGTGTAATGAAGGCGGGGGGAGGGGGAGATCGGTCAAAACACGGGACGAGAGGAAATGAGAACCTATCAGGCGCGAAGCGGGGAAGAATCGCCATCTTTAAAGCCCCGAACAAGCATCTACAAGGCAGGCTGGACGGGAGGGGTCGAAGGGGGGGAATTGAAAAGCATCGCTCTTCGAATACAAAGTAACCATCCGAAAACAAGTCCGAAAAGCTTGGAACACAGGGGACGGAGGAGAGGGGAAGCGACGGTAAACCACGCGCGCAAAGGAAGGGAACAGATCGGGGGCCTCTGATGCAGCATCAACGAGAAAATCGGATACCAATGTAAAAGGCCCGAGACAGGAAGAAGAGAAGGGCAAGGAAGGGCAAGAGAAGACTTCGAAAGTTCGAATCCGAATGGGAGCATCAACTTATCTTACGGAATTCCCAGAAGGCCCGCAGGCCAGGTTTGAAAGACCAGCACGACGCACCCAGACCTTCCAAAAGTCCGGGAGAAGATAGAAAACAATAGAGAACCAACAACAAGAGAGAAGGAAAAGAGGGGGGAGGACCGTAGACTAAAAATCGAGGGAATTAGTGCGCAAGTGAGGCCGGTACAGTCACTCGCAGGCGTTCTGGAAAAAGGCTTTGAAAGGACGCAGTCCGGAAGCACAGGACGGGGAATGGCAGGAACGGGGGGAGTCCCCACAAGGACTGGACTTGGAGAGGGGGCCTGGCTCAGGACGTGACCAAGGACCATAACGGAGGAAAGATCGAGAGAGTGCCAGATAACATGAACTAAAAAATGGAGAAACGAGAAGGGAAGGAACGAAGGACCATAAAGAGCCTAACTTTTGTTGGGGGGTTGGTGGGGGAGGGTCGAAGAGATCGCCATACTAACAGCCCGGCCGCATCCAAAGTAAACCTAAAACATTTGGAAAAGGGGCGGCGAAGGGAAAACCGACTTCAGAAACAGAAGGAAGCATGAGGCGGGGATCAGCAAGGGAAGAGAGCGCCAGGGGGTTAGAAAAAGAAGGAAAAAGAAAAAAAAATTCATTACAAGAGAAAAAAGAAAGGAAACAAGGAGGAAAAGGGACGAAATGTGCTTCTCCCTGATTCGGGAGCGGGGAGGGCCGGACTAAAAAAAATAGATTAGTGATGGGCGTAGGGACCAAGGAAAATTTGGGAAAGTCGAAGGGCTGGGCCAACGGAAGGGATGCGGAGAGTATGCTCCTATTCGAAACCTTGGAAGAAGATAAATGTGCCCGCAGGGTAAATCCACGCCTATTTAGAAAAAAGATGGGGCCAAGGAAACAAAAAAAGTGCGCGGCGGGGGAAGCAGCAGAAGGGATTGCTACTTTCAGGGGTTCAAAAAAACCGCTCAAATTGGCGACATCTATCACGCAAAAAGCATGAAAGGGACAAGAAAAAATCGGGGGGAGGTAGAATGGCCCGACTGGGCGTGTCTACTTCCTGGATGGAAGAAAAAAGGGGTGTTTTGAAGGGAATGGGGATCCGGAAGGGAGGGGTGGGGGGCCAATCTGGGGAAGGGGTTGGGGAGTGGATTCTCTTTGGGAAGAATCAAAGCGGGGGAGCTTATCAAAACTCCTGTTCGCACTGAAACAAACCTCATAATAAGGGAAGAGGGAAAATGTTGAAAGGACGGGGGGGAGACAAGAAAAAACTAACGGCTTCCAAAGAATAACGTCAAGAACTAAAAATGGAACAACCTAGTGGAAAGAAACTCGGGGGGAGGGGAAGCCAGAAAGGCGGAAAGAGAACACTGCGCAAAAAAAGGGGAACAGAAGAAATAGGATTCTCCCATTAATACGAGAAGGGACGCGGGCGGAGGGAGGAACTGGGATGGTCAAGAAACTCATCAATGACGGGACGAGAAAAAAGGCAGTGCACCGCAAAGGAAAGGCGAGTAATCGAAAACTATTTTTTACCGGTTGAGAAGCGGGCGGGGGTGTAACCGGGGAATTTGCAAAACCGTGGGAGCACAGAGAGGACCCAAGAAGGGGAAAAGGTGCGGGAAACCGTCAAACAGGGGAAAAAGACGAAGAAGACACTCCTGGATTAAATTTTGAAACAGAAATGCAAAAAAAAAAAAAGAAAAAAAAAAAAAAAAAAAACAAAAAAAAAAAAAAAAAAGGGAAAAAAAAAAAAAGCAAGAAAAAAAAAGAACAAAGAAAAAAAAAAAAAAGAAAAAAAATACAGGAAAAAACTCTACGAAGCTCGGAGAAGAAGGGGACGCCGCTAGAAAAAGCTATACTTTTTAGGGGTTCGCGTGAAGGGGGGGTAGGTCTGTTGAGAAATCGTGGCAAGGGCAAAACTTAGAAAAGTACTGAAGAGGGGACAAAAGACCCGATGCCGCAAACGAGTTAAGAAAGGACTCTTCTCCTGACAACGACCCACCGAAGAAGGAGAAGTCTTCGACGGAAGAAGTTGTGGCCGCAAGATGGGGAGGAAATAAGAAGGGGAGAGGGTGCTGGGTCAGCTTTTAACTATGATTTAGACGGGGGAGCTCATTTCAATGGGGGAAATTTGTGAAGATGTGGGGATTTTTGCCACCTGTAATATCTCGAGACGGGGCAAACTATCCGATATTTAAAAAAAAAGCAAAAATCGGACGTAGGGTGCACGAACAGGAGAACGTATTGTTTCACGCACGCCGATGAGAAAGGAAAGACGCCAAAATCCATAAAAAAACGAAAGAATGACGCACAAATTTTGCGAAAAAAAGGGGAATTCTTGACCAGTTTGATATGAAAGGGAGAGAGGGTTGAAAACGAAGATAGGCAGACAGTGGAGCAAAAGAGACTTCAATCCACAGGTCAAAAGGGGATGCAGACCGACGAAGTGCCCTTTCTGGGACTCTAAAAAAAAAAGTACCTGAAAGAATCAACCTGAATACAAAGAAGGGAAAAAGCAATTCTAATATAAAAAGAAAATGCATCAGGCAGGAAAAAGAAGAGAAAATAGGTAACGGGAGTGAGGCGTTTGGGGGGAAGGGAAAAAAAAGTCATGCACTTCCATAAGGAAAGAGACTCATCAACAAAAAAGAAAGAATAAACGATTCAGTCAGTTGACAAAAAAGAAACCCAAACCTCATCCATTGAAAGGATGCTGGTGAGGAAGAGGGAAAAGGGTGGTCCAACGCAAAAGGAGAGACTGCTTAGAGAATCGAATCTATTTTCCATCGGACCACCAGAAGCGTATAAGGAAAAAGACCTTAAATACGTAGAAGAGGAAAAAGCGAGGGGGGAAGGGAAGAAAAAACATGAAACAACTTCGTTCTCTAGAGTCAAAAGGTTCAAAAAAAGGAAGAGAAACAGGTGCAAACGAAAAAAGGAGTGAGCGAAATTCATACCCGCTAAACAAAGGGGAAAATTTGTGGAAGAGGGGAGGAAGGCGTTCCAAGAAAAGAGCACCATGACCCCAAGCTTCACGAAAGGCGCGCAGAACGCACTCACTGCAGCAGGGAGAGGAAACATCAAAAAATGAGGAGGGGTCATGTCCACATGGGAAGGACCGATATAAAAAGGTAGAAACATACAAGCGGTCAAACCAAAAAAGGGGGAACTAGAAAGAAAAGGAAATAGAGAGAAGAGCCAAACCCGGGAGAGGGGGGATTCGCTGACGGCCACTCCTCGGGTCTCTATTCTAAGAGGAAGGGCCTTCATAAAACAACATCGGAGGAGGAAGAGGAGGGGTGAGGGCGACGGGGGGGGGGAGTAGGGATCAGGACGGGGAGTTGCCCACACCTAGTTCCAAAAAGGAACGAGCCGAAAAAAAAGAAATTCAAGCCCAAGATCAAACACGAAAGCGTTTCGAACAAAAAAAGGCCTGAGGCTGAAATAATCTCTCGTCTTCAACCTGAGAGGAGGGGCACGTTTGAAAAAAAGGAATGAAAAGGTAATGTAAAAAGGAAAAGTAGGGAGGAAGCGGATAAGTCAAACTTCTGACCATGATGCCCGCCGGAGGGACCGGGACTTAGCACCAGAGGGGTCGAAAGAAAAAAAAAAAATAGTAGAAAACAGGGGGATCAGTACAAGGGGGGGGAAAATCTATTAAGAAACACATGAACGGGGTTCGGTGAAACTGGGAGATAAAATGAAGAAAAAAAGGGAGAACAACTTACCCCGGATGAGAAGAGAAGGGTAAAAGAACGACGGCGGATCGGGTCCTTGTTTTCAGGCTGCCCTGAGAAACTGGCGGGCCATCTAACCGACCTGAGGTGGGTGCGTTGTAAAACCTTTAAAAGAGGGTCGTGGAAGGGACAAGAGTAGACACACTTTCGAACACAAGGAAAAAAATAGATCCAGGTAGTCCCAAAAAACCGTGGGGTGCCGCTGACAAAAAACAGATGGGAACGAAGGAAAAAGATAGTGAAGGGGGGAGGAAAAAACTCAAAAATGACTAAACTCAGTGATCGAACACAAAGAAATAGAAAAAAAGAAGAACGCAATGAGGAACGCCAGGAGAAGCCAGAGGAGGGACATTTCGAAACAGAAATCTCGAAGGAGCATGAGAAAGGAAGGGATAGTCGAAAATGAAAAGGGGGGGTTTGAAAAACCTCTGGCCCTCGGCCAAAGAACAAACTTTCAGAAAAGGGGGGTCGGGGAACAAGGTAGGAAAAGCTCGCCCGGCTTGAAGATTCCGAATGTATTACTCCAAAGGAACGCAAGTCGGATAGCGTGAACCAATCAAGGAAGAAAGCCCGGGAAAAAAACCTCTCAGAGGGGGACAGGAGGGAAAAAAATCAAACTGCCCTTTTTAGTTCGGAACCATCGACAGAAAAAAATCTTTGCAAAAAAAAGGTGGGGGAGGGCGAGGGAAAAAGTTCTTAAATGGGTCAAGTCTGGAAATGCGCTGGGTTCCTGCCATAAAAAAGCGAGAGGTCACTGACCTGATCCTCGCAATTGGATGAGAGGCGGTCTAATAAACAAAAATTGGGGAGAGAACTCGAACAGGAAGGAAATAATAGACGAGGGGGGGGATCCTTTAAATGTACAGGGCGCCGGGCGATACTCGGGGACCACTTTAAAAAAAAGAAAAAACCAAGGCAAAGAGGAATGTGATGGACTTCGAGCGCATGCCTCCTTCTAATGTGCCAAAGGAGAGAGACAGAATTTTCATCCGGGAGGGAGGTCGCTAAGCCAGATCAGACCATATACAAATTTAAAACAAAGAGGGAGGGCAGAGCGAAGAACGGGGGGGTTTAAATCGAAAAAAGAGCAAAAAAAAA
>Ga0179593_1301457_pt1 | contig 11929 bp, 20 predicted proteins | sample CZODoug2_1_08_16_FD_185931 | JGI IMG/M metagenome (GOLD analysis project Ga0179593, IMG submission 185931) | Vadose zone soil fungal communities from Angelo Coast Range Reserve, California, USA - CZODoug2_1_08_16fungal (PacBio error correction) | ecosystem: Environmental > Terrestrial > Soil >...
AAGGACAACATTTTTAAAGGTGCGGGGAAAAGAAAGAGACCCCCAGCCGCGGGAAAAAAATGATAGGGGAAAAGAACAAGACGCCCCGAAGCAAGCAATCAGTCGCGCAAAACCAAAGTGGCAGGGGCCTGCGCAATGTTTCCGCCAAAACCAAGGAAAAAGCCAAGAGACGCACAGGCAAAAAAACCAGGCCATTGGGAAAAAACTTTAGCCGAGTCAAAATGCACAGGTGAGTGTTCCAGACGAGGAAGGAAGTGGAAAAAGGAATGGGAAGAGGGAAGAAGCTCGGGGGTTGGGTCGCCGAAAAGCGGTCACTAAAGGAGGGGGAGAAAGAAGGGGTCAGCTTATTGGCCAAGGAAGGTGAAAGGGGGATCCCACTGGACCATCGGGGGCGCTGTTAAATAGAGCGAGCAAAAACCGGGGGACACAATTGGGGGGGGAATTCGGGGGTGGACGTGTTACAGACAACACCGGGGCGAATGGAAGACAGAAGGGTTGAGACTGAACAGATGTAGGAAGGGTGGAAGGGAGAAAAGGGAATCTTACGGAACTAAAAAACATGCTCGAGTATAAAAAGGAAGACGGGAAACAGCATACAAGGAGAACGGGAAAAAGCCTAACAAAGAAAGATAAAAAACCTCCCAAAAAAAGGGGGGTGAAAGAAAAAGAAACGAAAGATTGAAGCGAGAAGAGAACCCAAACATGGTAGTGGACAGGTTTGGTGAAAAAGGGAACCACGGGGGAGAAAATAACGGGCCCGGTTTAAAATTAACATTCAAATGCCCAACCGGATGCTGCGCAGGAGGAGGAAACCGGTGGAACCGCAAACAAGAGAAAAAAAGGAACTCAAAAAGGGGGAGCAACACGGGGATAGCACTCCCAATGTCCCCCCCAAGTAAACGACGAAACCCCCAAGGGAATGGAATGGGAACAAAAAAAGCCACTGTGGCACACGAAAATGGCGGAATGATGACTGAAAAAGAAGGTGGGGAACATCACTCCCCAAAAGAGGAAAAGGCGGTTGGGCGAAAACCAGGGGCTACAAGAGATTGAAAAAGCAAACGTTCTCAAAAAAGAAAGGAAAGAGAAAAAATTTAAGATGGGAATTGGTAAAATAAACTGGGAATTGGGGGGGACTGGGCAAACCAGAAGTGGGACGATGGGCAAACGCCCTGCAAGGGAAGCAACGAAAGGGGAATGTTAGGGTGAACAAACCCGATTAGAGGGGTCCATGACACAAAAAAGAAGAAGAGTTAAATGGTACCGGGGAAAGGCCGGAGATGTGGAAAAGGCCAGTCCTCGGAAGCAACGAGGGTAAAAAAGTTGCCGTTTTGCAGGGGGGCGGAAAAAAATGTATCCGGTTGGGAAAGAGGTAACCCAGCAATACAATAGAATTCTAGAGGAAGGGAAGTGTTCATGCAAAAAGAAAAGGTCGTGAATTGAGAAGGAAATGCAAAAGACAGGGAAAAAAACACAGGGAAAAAGAAAAATCGAAGACGTAACCAGGGGCAAAAGACGCAACGCAACAAAAGCTCAGTAAAAAAAAGAAAAGTTTCAAAAAGACAAAAAAAGGGCCCTTTGGGGAAAACCAGAAAGACCGACAGCAAAAAACGGTTCAGAAAAAAGGAACGGGTAGAAATCCAGGAGGAGGGGAGAACATCCGGATAGGCCAAAAAACGATTTGGGGGAAGGAAACACGACATGTCGGAGGCATCACTGGAAGAACGTGGGTGGGGTAGGAAAGCCTTGACCCTGCAAAAACGTTCACGAGAAACTAGTGGGGTAAAAAAACAGAAGGGGGGGGGGGGAAATTTGCAGAAAAGCACAAGGGGGGGAAACTAAGGAGGCCATAGGGTGGGGAGCTCGTGGAAAGACGCAACTCGGAGAAGGTGGTTTTCAATGGCGAAAAAAATGAAGTTTGAAAGGGGGGAGACATTTGGATAAAGGTGGAAAAAAAAAACCAGGAACGTGATCACGAGGTTTTCGCAAGGGGCAACAGGTGCGGAACACAGGTGCAAAAATACGAAGGATCCCGAGAAAAAAAAAAAGGGGACAACAAAAGAGACCATGGGGGACAGCTCCCCCAGCGGATGGAAATTTTGTAAGGCAATGATGGACGAGGAACATAGTAAGTGTGTGGCAACAAGGGGGTTGATAAAGCGCTTGGGGGGGGGGACAGGGAAGGAAAAACCACAGAGGAAATAAAATGAGGGGTTAAAACGCCCTGCCAACAACCATCGAAGAAAGCTGTGGGAAAAAAAAGGGGCGTTTTCAAGCACAAAATTCGGAGAAGAAAATAAGGGGAGGCAGAATATAGCGTAAAAGAAAGTTAAAAAAAAGAAGACCTAAAAAAACGAACCTGGGGAGGTCCTTTAAGGCTAAGAAGGCCGAGGAAAGAAACGCGCGGGAGTCGAAGTTGTTGACGAAGCGAGTTTATGGGGAATAAAATGTACACTCAAAAATTTTAAAAAGCGCCACAGTGGTCAGGGGAAACAGGGAGGTAAGATTGTATAATTTTTCCAAGGGAAATACGTGGGAAAAAACAAGTGTGAAGAAAAAACGGGAGCGAAAAGTAACTGGAAATATTCACGGGGGTCAGGTGGACGAAACTCACGCCGAAAGGTCATAAACTTGCGGAAAGAAAAAAAGCGACAGTGTAACTTCTGGAGGGAGGCCGGCGAAAACACAGGGGAACGGAAGTCAATTGGGTGATGGCGAAATAGAAAAGGGGAAGAGGGAATGCCCACTCATGAAAATTTGTGAATGTTTGGTGGTGGCGACAAAACCTCTAAGGCGGGGGGGGGGGGGGTTGGGAGGGGACCTGGGAAATTAAAACTAGGGAGGGAGGAAAAAAAACAACAAAAACACTTTTGATAAATGAGCAAAGTTGCGGAGAAAAAAAAAAAACTAGAGTGTGCAGGAAAATAAAACTGCAAAAGTGGGGGGAAGAAGAAAGCACCAACATTGCAGAAGGGGAGCAATCAGGGGGGGGGAAAAGTCATTTGAAGGAGAACATTACCCACTAGACGGAAGTATCGTCTCCGAAGAAAAAAAAAAAAAAAAAAAGAAGAGGAAAAGAGAGAGATAGCAACGGACTGTCCCACACTCAAAAAGGTCCAAATAACAACCAGAAGACGGGTGGGCGGTCAACGCCGGAACCTGCCAAAGGAAACTTGGATCCCTGAGAACTGGCAGGGAGGGGACAAGAGGGGGGGTTCTCAGACAACACAGGGAAGCAAACGGTGAGAAAAAATTGGGGGGAGAGATAAGAAGGAATCCAATGCCATAAAAAAAACAAACAGTAAAAGGTATGCGGGACGGGGGGGAAAGAATGGAAAAAAGACCTTTTAAGGGGTGTACGGGGGAAGTTACAGTTCCTGAGTAAAAGGGGAAGTGAGAAAATACACCCTAGAAACGGCGTTGACAAGGGGGGTCGAAAAGGAACCCGAAGAAAACGTTCGCTTGGTCTGAGTGCAAAGAGTGACCTCGGGCTTGGAGGCTGGAAATGAAAAAAGGGGGAAATAGAAGTTAAGTGAGAGAAGAGTTAACCAAACCAAGGGGTGCCCAGGGAAAAGTGTCAATGTGAAAAATCGGAAAATACTAAATTCACCTGGACCACGCAGCCTGAAAAGGGGGAGGGCCAATGATTAAAGAAAATCGCTTTGAAACAGGAAGCGGAAGCAGCGTTGGGCCGAAAAATGAGCCTGGTGACCCGGGCTCAAATAGCGCAAATACACCTCAGGGGGAGACCGGATGAGTCGGAAAAAAAGTGGGGGTTAAAAAAAAGGAAAGGACCGAAAAATAGGGTATTTGGGAAAAATGGCTCAGAACCTTGGAAAAATACCCTTTACCAACACGCGGAAGAAGGGGGGGGGGTGAGGACGAGGTGCAAAAAAGAGAGGCGAGACTTCGATCAAAACACGGCGGGATCGACAAAAAAAGGTGACAGAAAAAAAAAAAAAAAAACGTACTAAGGGGAAGAAAGGAAGGTAGAAATAAAGGGGTCCACCAAAATTATACACAGGGCCTGGCAAGGGGGGAATATTTTTGGTGGTCAAGGCGCGGCACTCTGGGAATTGAGCGAGGAGGGGAAAACTGGGAACTGGAGAGGGGAGAAAAAAAGAGGGGACGACCTGAACGGGGAAAAGAAGTGATCAAGGTTATTCAAAAGAGAAAAATCGGGGGACGCATGAACCAAAAGTTCGAAGAACGAACAGCGCAAATCAACCAAGCCACATCGGAGGGGGGGTACCAAAAACGCAGGGAAGGAGAGGGGAGGACAAAAATCATTCCTACGCAAACGGTGAGGGAGGGGACGCGGTTTTCAGAAATGGGGGTTCTACAGGAGAGAGAGAACGGAAAAAAAAAGAAAGGGTAAAAACTAGACGGAGTGAACAAACCTGAGGGGCTGGAAGGGGGAGTAAGACCAAAAGCGGACCGGGGGGCTGTCGGCTTTCTGGGCAAAAAGACGGTTGTTGCGTTGGGAAACTGGGTGACTGAAGAAAGGCAAGGTTCGCGGGGAAAGGGAGGCGTGGGGGAGATGCACAGGAAACCAGTGTAAAGGACTGTGACGTTGGGGGAAGAGAATAGACGGGTTGAGACACGGCCAATGAAGGGGAGGAAGGGGGGGGGGTGACTGTAAAAACAGGAAGTCATCGGTAAACCTGAAAAACCGTTCAACGAGAGAATGTCCCATGAAATAGGACAAGGATGGTAAGCCTCATTGGTACTTGAGAGCGAGGAGGGGGCAACGCCCTTAAATCTATGGTTAAATAAACTCCTTACACAAACGTCGAAGCACTATTTGAAAAGACGGGCGTTGCCCAATAAAGAGGTGAAGTAATAGGTTGATTAATGTAAAAGCCTGAAAGAGGGCAAAAAATGGTGAGAATACTGGGTACTGTGAACGAAGGGGGTGCCATAGAAGGAGAAGCGCAAAAATGAGGGTGTAAATTAGGTGAATGGGAAAGGGCAAATGGTGTCACCGAACCATACTAATGTTGTTTCAGGGGGACAAAAATGGGGAGGAGACGGGAATTCCCAAAACTTTGGGGCTGACAGACGGGAGGGAGTTATACTCTGGCGGAAAAGGGGGGGGTGTGATTCTAGGAAGCACACGGTAAACTCAAGAATGGGGGATATGCAGGGGATTGGGAAATGGACCAAAAAAAGGTTTTTAAAAACAAGGAAAAAAAAACAGTTTGCAATCGGGCAGGGCCAGGGTTACCAAACCGGGGCAAAAAAAAAAAAAAAAATGGGGGGTGAAGGATGTACGAGGGGGAACTGAAAGAAGTGAGTTTGTTTTCTTCCACCTTTTTGTGGCGGTTTGGTGAGCGACTTTGGGGAGATTACAACGAAGAGGGAGAAGGAGTTTGGTCACAAAAAGCACCGTGTAAGAGGACTAATCCTAGCATGTAGAAGGGGGGATTGACATTCCATGGCCAAAACCGATGTGGACAGGATAAAAAGGGTGGGGGGTGGGTTACAAACCAGGGTTGTGATTGATAGTCCGGCAGCAATCAACATTCTAACACTTGTTGGGGGGAGGAAGCATAGAGTTTTAATGTTACGTCCACCCGATGGAACGGGGGAGTCGAAAAGGGAGGGGGAATAGGAACCCAGGATTAACGCGGGAGCCATGCATTTGTGTGTTGGGGGGCCGCTAACAAGTAAAGGGGAAGTCACGGAAGAATGAATCCGGGGACCCGGGCCCCCGATCGGGGTGGACACAAATTAAATCTTTAAGGACGCGACGGCCGGGGGGTGTGTGGGAAAAAGTGGGGGCAAGGGGGTTGGTGGAAGGATAAATGTGAAGGACTGTGACTACGACAAACGACGACATGCCCAGGGACCAAGCCCCTGCAAACAGAAGGGAATAAAGGGGGGGGGGATTCGTCACGTGTGGACTGGGTTGGGGGGAGATCAGACGTGCAGGGAACAGAGGGGGGGGTAGTCCGTGGGGATGAGTTTCAAATTTAGGGAAAGCGAAAAGTGTTTGGGTTGGGTAATCCTCAGAACAAACAAAAAAAAGGAAAGGAAAATGAGGGGGGAAGAGAAAAAAAAAAAACAAGGGGGGAAGGCTTGTTGTACAGGAATGAACCAACGCCTGAAGAGTGTCCCCAGAAAAAGATAGTCGAGAAGAACAAAATCCCCAGAGAAGAAAAGAGGCAAAGAGCCAAAAAAAAAAAACTTGGCCGACCAGATAAAAAAAATGTGGTCATTACATACCAAGAGCCCAAGTTTATTGAGGTCCAGGAAACACAAAAAGGACAACAGGGAAAAAAGGCCCCCCGTAACCGGGCAGTCCCGTGTCACAAGAGGACACTGGCTTGGGTCCAAAAAGACAGACGGAACGTGGACCAGAGGGGAAAATAAGCAAGGGGACAGCTCTGGCACGCGAAAAAAAGTGGCAAGGGGTGAGACAGAAGACGAGATAAGGGGGTATCAGAAGGTCCCGGAAACTGTCGCGCCCATAAAGAAAAGGGTCCGGAAAGAGGGAGAGATATCAAGTAGGACAAAAAAATTGGGGGGAGGCTGCAGGAGAACATCAAAACCTGGGATGGGAAAAAAAACACTACATGTTGATCTTCCAATACTGGGCCAAGTGGGAGTTGGGAAAGAGGTACGGCAGAAAGAAAACTAATAGAAAAAAGACGAAAGGTTGACGCTTGGAAAACTAAGACATCCTCGGGGGAATCAGAACAAGACGCATCGAAAAAAAAAAACCGCAAAAAATGTTGACTAAAAAAACAATTAAAGAAGGGAAGACGAGGAATAGAAAAAAGAAGGTTGTGGGTTCAGGGGAAAAGTACCGCCGATGAAAGATTAAACGAGGGGGAAAAAAAATGAACGGGGAAAAAAACAAATACCCACAGGAAAGAGCAAGGTACAAGTAGTGAAACCGGGCCTCTATAGTAAAAAATGCCCCAGGGGTGCCAGAGAAAAAAAAAGAAAAAAAAAAAAAACAACATAATTGGTGGAATGAGTGTCCCTTGATCCAAACAATCACCCCAAAGGGGATGAAAAAATTAAGGTGCAGCCAATGGTAGTCCAACCGAAACCATAGTCCTTTCGCCAAAGGAGAAACACCACTCGAACCTCGAAATCGGGGGAATAAAGGGGTTGGCATAACCAGACTTCATCGCGGGTCAAAAATCCCTTGAAAAAAACACCGGAGGAGGTTTACTTCCCAGGGAACGAAAGCAACGTAAGGCCGGGGCCCAAAAGATGGAAGAGGGGAGGGCCCCCGACCGGCTTGAAGCACGAAAAAAGCGTGGGAGTCCCAGTGACTTGGTACGGGGGGGGGGACGCCCCAAGAATAGATGAAAAACAAAGAAGGACCGGGACGTAGTACAACTTCCGCACACGCCAAAATGCAAAACTTCCAAAAGGTGGGAAGTGGGACAACAGGGTCAGGTGGGGGTTGTTGAAAGGGCCGTTTGAAAAAAAAGACCAACAAAAGAAGCCACCTCGAAAGGATGAAGTGGGTACGGGGAAATATGGGATGCTATGTTCTCAACTGCCACCAAAGGGTAAAGATACAGGAAGCCCACGGGTCCGTCGAAAAGACCTCCCAATCCAACGAAAAAAAAAAAAGCGAGGAAGAAGAGAACCAGGGGAAAAAGAAAAAAAAGTGACCAGAAAAGAAGAAAAAAAAACAGGGGACCCAGGAGGGGTGAGAAAACAGGTCGTAATAAATCAAAACAACGGTAAGGGCAAACTGCCATAAGATAGTCCTGAAAAAGGGAGGACAACTGCGTCGGCGATATGGAAGGGGGGGGAAGGGGGTAAGGGGAAAAAGCTGGCAAAGCAAAGTGCAAGAAAAAACTGTCCAGGGTTGGTGCACGCGCGGAAAGTTAAGAGCAAGGAAAAACGCATCGCATCGGTGAGGGCCTTGCGTGAGGGGGGGGGGACAGAAAAGAAGGGCGGGGGGGGGACCAATGCGAAGAGGGGGGCACGATGGGGGGGGAAAATACAATACCTGGATCCTTGGAAACAAAATTTAACTTATAAGCGAGGGGGAAATAGAAAAGTGAGGGAAAAGGTGGCACAGTAACCCAAACGACGCTAATCACGATATCCAGAGATGGACCAACAAATCTATGGCATCGAAAAGGGGGGGATTGAAATGGTGAAAAAAAGGCATGTCGGGTGTAAGGAATTCTTAAAAAACTGGGTCGGGGGTGGGTAGGAAAAGAAGGTGTTAGAGAGCAAGTTTTTGAAAAATACTGAAAAGATGAATAAAATTCGGGTAAACCGTCCTTAACGAACAATCCTAACCAACGAAGTGGGGGAAAGGGTCGGGGTTGAAGAGGGACGGATAAAGAAAATGAAGTTTGACTTGCATAAGCTCGGAGGAAAACAGAAAAATCATCCCGCGAAACACGAGGAGGGGGGGGGACAAACAGACTAGGAAAAACGAAAGGGGTTCCCCAGTCACGAAAAGACCCACAAATCTCCGGGTAAACCGAAAGTTTCTAAAAGAGATGGATTGGAATACATTTAAAAAAAAACCACGGAAAGCCAGGGGGTACGGTGAAGAGGGAACGAAGATGGGAAGGGGGGACCCAAAGAAAATTCACTTTGAATTTTCACTTGGGACTGAAAACTAAGGGGGAGGGAAGGTTAACAATTAAAATCTGCCAGCAGAAGGGTCAAGAAGGGGAAAGGGAAAAGAAAAGGAAAAAGGGAGAGGGGGGAGGGGATAAAAAGGGCCAACCGGGTCACATGTCAACGGACCTTGTAAACAAAAATCACGAAAAAAGGAGCGGAATAAATGAAAGGAAAGTTTGGGGGAGTTGGGGGGAAAAGAGGAGAAGCGGGCCCAGCAACTAAAAAAAACTAGGTGTGGGGGGGGTTTTGATTGAAAAAAAAATGGGATAAACCAACAAACAAATTTTTGAAAAAAGAAGGAGCAAACTGTGCTGATAAACACAGTTGGGTCAGGAAAAATAATGGACCATGGGGTTCAATCCGAAAAACCAGGGAACGGGTATTCTCCCCAACGAAGTCTTCGGAAAAATGCAAGTAAAAAGGGGAAGAGAAATCCAGAGACAAAAAAAAAAACACGAGGGAAGGAGGAAAAAAAGAAGCAACTGACTGTCGAGGGAGCAAAAAAGACTTCTTCTACTACAATTGCCCAGGCTCGGAGGAAACACTTGCAGAGGGCCCGACAAATCTTGTGTTTCGAGACAAAAAAGGGCACTCAAGGGAGGATGGGGGGGGATATAATAGGAATCCAGTTCCAATCCAAAAACCAAAAAAAATAAGGTAGGCTTGCAAGCTTTCACCACCTTTTGCAGTGGGGGCAAATGAGGGGGGGGGGAAAAAGAAGGCAGAAAAAAGTAAAGGAGGAGTGGTGTCTGGGCAAGACCACGGAAGTGGGACCCGGTGAGAGGGCAGACAGAAAAAAAAAGGGTGAGCTGGGTCCGTTTTCGTGGGACAAGGTAAATTCAAGGCCCGCGGAAAACCAGTGGAAAAGAGAGAGGAAAACTTTGAGAAGAAAGGGGGGGGCCGGGGCCAAAAACCGTTCCCAAAGTAAAGTGGAATGGAAAAATCGAAAAAAAAAACTTCAGAAGGTTCACCGACAGAACAGAAAAAAGGAAACTGGAGACAAGGGGTAGTTAAAGTCAAAGAAGGAAAGAAAAAAACAGAGGACGGCCCGAAACAGTGGGGCTTCCTGGGGTTGAGACACGTTTCTCGAAAAGGAAAGACCTCAGTTGGAAGGGGGAAGGGATTCGGGGGCCTGTTTCTAAGGAGAGAGTCGGACAAAGAGTATTTGTATTCGTGTAAACCAGAGGGGTGAAAAAAACACCACACTGAAAAAAACAAAACGGGCGGCTATGGGGGTGAGTGCACGGCGGACCAGACTAGGCGGAGGGAAAAAAAAACGAATACCCCCCCCCACGCGCAGCGAGAAGGCAAAGAACTCCCCAAAGAGGAAAGGGAATAGGGACCCTACGCGAAACATGGGGACGGGAAAATGAAGCAGACAAGAACGGTGGCGCTTCCGCGTTGGGTCAAAAGACTCAGGGGAAGAAGAAAGGGGGGGGGGTGCCACGGGGTCAACCCAGGACTGATTAGAAAAAGGACGCTCCGTTAAAAACAAGGGTCCACAGGATCAAAAGTAGGGCAATAAAAAAAAGAGCGAAAAGGGGAAAAAAACAAGATTGAGAGGGAGGGGAGAAAAAACGAATCCAGGAGGAGTAAGTGCCGTTTTAACGCGATGCAAGGAAGAGGGACAAAAGCAGGCTCCTCACGCAAGGGGGACCCACACACCCTGACGGGCAAACCGTTCCAATAAAAGGGGGAATCAAAACAGGTGGCGGGAAAAAGAACTAAGAACAGCGGGAAAATCAATCTTCTGCAGACGAAAGTGTTCATCACAAAAAAGTAAGTTCAGGGGGGGAAAGGAGAAGGAACGCCAAAGCGGGACAGGGGCTGAGAGGGGGGTCTGGTAAAAGGAGGGGGGGGGGGTGGGAGCAAATGGGACAAGTACAGAGGAAGGGGCTCTAAAAAGTTTAAGGCTACTTGGCATGTTGAGGGCTGCCAAAAGGGTGAAAAAAAAGTTCTATTGGTGGAGTTGGGAAAGAGAATCAGAAGTGTCAGACCGGACAATAACTTTAACAGAAAGGCGGGATGGGAAAAGTGGCAAACCGCAATACTGGAAAAAGAAAAGGTCAACGTACGCCGGTGGAATGAAAGGCGAACGATGGGGATAACTGGGGCATATGGACGGGCAATCAGGAAAAAGTGAGGGGGGGAGGCACAAAAATCTACGGGAAAGAAAAGATTTCTGTTCTGCAGAAGTAGTTTCACGCTGCAAAATCTGGGCGAAGAAAAAGGGGGATAAGAAAAGGGAAAACTGTCAGGATCTGTCGGTTGATAACGGCTTGGGGGGGCAACGAGGGGAGCGTCGCCAAGTAGAAATTAGGGGGGAGAGTTAAATGGCACAATCAGAAGAAAGGGTGGGTCGGGCCAAGGGGGGTGTGGGATGGAAGGGAAAGAGGACAACTGGGGCGAAGGTCCGAATTTGGAATTGGAGTGATCGAAAAATAGATGGGGGGGGGGGAGTGATCGGACCGAGAACGGTGGCTAACAGAACGGCAAAGGGGGGCAAAGGGGGATTTGAAGTTCATTTTGGAAAAGGGAACCAGAAAGGGGTGTTCAATCGGCCGGGGGGGAAAGAGTTAAACGTCAAGAAAATGGGGGGCGATTCACCTCAAGGAAAGATTGTATTGGGTGGGACTGACAAAACACCTGGTTTTTCGTTGGGGATAACCGGGAGGGGGTCATCACTGAAAAATGGGTTGAATGAGGGTGGCCGCAAGTAAATTAAGAGGGACATAGACTAGAAAGGGAGCCGGAAACTAGTTGAACATACACAAAAAAAAAATGGAAAAACTGGGAAGGGGGGGGCAGGAAAAAAAAAGGAGGGGGAAGACAGGGAGGATACCCTCAAAGAAGAAAATTCAGCTGTTTTCAGCGCCCTATCGAAGGGAACCGATTTAAGGGAGCGAGAGGAGGAAAAGACTAAGATGGACCCAGGAATTTTTATTGAAAGAGTGCCCAACACAATGTGTCGCGACCGCCTAAAAGTCGTCGTGGGGGACGCTAGAATCGGGACAGGGGGTACACAACGAGGGGGGCTTGGAACAGCCCAGGTTCAGAGTCTGGGAAAGTAAGGAGACTACTGTTTAAATGGGACATGTTGGAATTTACTGATTTGCCGATAGTAGCAAAAATTGGCCCTTGAATGGAGACCTCTTGTAAAACACCATTCAAGCAGGAGGGGCCAGAAAAGGTGCTAAAAAAAGAAAAGGGGAAGACAGGGGACGCGAAACGGATAGGGGTGGAATATAGAAAAAGGATCATGTGGGACCCCTGAGAGTTGGAGAGTTCTGGAAAAAAATGAACAAAGGGGGGTGGT
>Ga0179593_1318080_pt1 | contig 11929 bp, 10 predicted proteins | sample CZODoug2_1_08_16_FD_185931 | JGI IMG/M metagenome (GOLD analysis project Ga0179593, IMG submission 185931) | Vadose zone soil fungal communities from Angelo Coast Range Reserve, California, USA - CZODoug2_1_08_16fungal (PacBio error correction) | ecosystem: Environmental > Terrestrial > Soil >...
AAAGGGTGAAACAAACGCCAAGTGGCCACATCGGCACTGAATAACCCCTATCAAGACGGAAGGTGCCCACCCCAGAAGATAACGCTCAGAAGCCCACTAAATCAAGACAGAAAAGGACTTCGTAAGGCGGTAGAAGGGAGCCCCAGAAGAGATATTGGAATGAAAGGAAAACGAAAGGTGCAAGAAAACCTCCCAGGAAATTAAGCACTCTTCGAGGTCCCAAACCAAGAAGGAAGCTCACCATAACGTAAGCCTGGAAAAGGACAGAAATAGCCAAACGACGAAACAACCTGATAAATACTAAAAACCTCTTTAAATCGACTGGAGGGTCCGAACAAAGCCCTTGCGGGAAACGGATGCAGCTGGAAATCGCCTGAAGCGTTGCGGAATGGGAGCTGAGGAAATCGCCTCACACGGAAAAGGGAGAGGCAAAAAACCTACGGGAGGGAAATTTCATCAGCGTTTATCGCGTCAACCCACTCCCTACGCGTCTGAAGCGGAGAACTTTACTTGAGCGCCTAAGAAGAAAAGAAACCAGGGAAAAGGCACGGCAAAAAAGAACCTCCGAAAAGGTTATGGTCTGGAGGGAGAGGGGGGTCCTTTCCCTCCTCATATAAAGCCCGCCTGGGCTAAAAAGATATGGAGTTTCCCGTGAATTCAGAGAAGAAGAAGCCCTGGACAAAAAAAAAGGGGCCCCCAAGACAAATTCCAAAAAAAACAAGGAAAAGAGTGTAACTTAGCGAGGGGACAAAGCTGCCATTTACTCGAACCTTAAACGTGTAGGAACAAAGTCTCACGCACCTTCAGAGATAATAAATTACCTACGGAAGCTGCGCGTGGGGCAAAAAAACAACATATGGAAAAAGGGAAATAAGCTCAGAAGGAAATCGAAGGAACATCTGGTACCAATGGCTGGCGACCAAAAACAAAGTATAGGACAAGAGCAACAGGTCGAGAGAAAACTAGAAGAAGGACAGTGCTGATTCAAGCCTCAAAGCCCTCCGCTCAAGAAAGTCGCTGCTAAAAAGCAAAACGCCCAACAAAAGTCGCAGAAAGAAGAACTAAAAAAGAAAGGGGGGGGGCGAAGCACATTGGTTCACCCAAACCCGTAAAGGTACGACCAAGGGCGAAGCCCTGGCCACTGGCGTAAGACTGGAAGAGGAGGTTCGCATACGAGGAACCCAAACCATCCTAGCTGTTTCTCGCTAAGAATCACAACTAGCGAGACAGAAACAGTTGAAAAGAAAAAGGGATGGACCCCTAAAAGATCCCGCTAAAAGGAGAAGTCAACTAACATAAAAGTCGAATCGAGTAGTAGGGAAAGGAGCCCAAAAATACCCTTACGCAAATCTACCCTCCTCACAAAAAGACTTCATAGCCCGACGTACTCGAGGAACACCATCAAAAACCAAATGGCCTGCAAAGCGGAAAATAAAAACCCTCTCCTACTCCTTAAGACAAATGCAGAGCAAAAACGACTGGGTATCCTTACCTCGAGACTTAGGGGCATAACTCATCAGTAGTGAATACAGCTTCAGAGGGCACCGACAGAGAAATCACCGACAGGAGAGAGACAGGCCCTAAACTTAAACACGAACCGCAGAAAAAAAAGGGGGGAACCACAAAAACTTCATCGTACACGGCTAGCACTTCGCGGTTCACGAAACCAACCACCCAAAGACATGGACTTCCCAGCAGTGAACGTAGGACAGACATGTCGGGACTCAAAAGCGCTCGGAAACCCAGCGCTGAGAGCAAAAGAAAAAGTGAAGGGGGACGCACGCTCAAAAAGCCCCTTTCAACACAAAGCTTCGCCTACTAACCTTTTCGAAAGCAACAGGCACAAGCAGAAGAAGAAACGAAACGGAAAAGAGAAACGGAAAAATGCCAAGAGGACCAGTCACTTTGTGAAAAATGGAGGAGAAAAAAACAAACTAAAAAAAGAAACCAAAATCCTGTTACACCAAAAACCGAAGAAGCACAACCGAGACAGACAAAAGAAGCTTCCTTGCAGAACAGGATAGACAACACCTGCAAAACAAACTAAACACCGAAACAAAGGAGAGAGCAGTAAAAAACAATCAGCATGAAGAGGAACCAAATTTCACACAACCGGCCCTGCGGTACAGAATTTCTTCCTCTGGGGGCGAAAATGAAGGAATCGGAGGAAGCGTACGAACCCCTGGGCGTAAAAAAGAAACAAGGGCCACACAAACTCATCGGCGCAAGGATCGAAGGAAAAAAAAACAGAAACCTGGAAGAGGTCAGAGAAAGACAAAAAATCTGATAAAAGGTGGTTCTAAAAAACTTCCCCAACAAAACAACCTATCAGAAGTCTACCGAAATAGCCCAAGACAGGAAAAGGTTTCGTAAGAGAAAAAAGACAAAGGTCAAAAAATGCTCTGAGAAGAAAGGAGAACAAAAGGGTCACAGTCCAGTAAGGAACGAAAAACAGGTAGCCCTACAGAGAACAAGCGGGTACTATCAAAATGAAGACACACCTCCCATGCGAACAGTCTTGCAACGTTTTCTGATCAAGGGGAGTGAATAGCGATTACAGGGCGTGAAGAGAAAAACAGAGAAAATGCACGAAAGGCAAAAAAAAGCTCACAAACTGTGAAACAAAGACCTTACGTGCAATCAAGAAGCCCAAAAGGAACAGCATCTCCGGGGAGCAGAGGACAGAATTCAAACAGAAGAAGAAAGGGGTCAAGGTCGGACCCATCTTCAAACCAACATTAAGCTATCTGGGCCACCGGGGACCCTTGCAACATCCCATTTATCCAAATGCGACCGGGAAAAGTCGGGGGAAAAAAAAAGGACGGGGGAAAACAAGCTCAAGACGTTTTACAGCGGCCCGATCGGGGTCTTGGGGCCTTCTCTAGAGTCGGGGAGAGAGCTTGAAGGTCATCATATGGAAGTTCGGGAGCTAAGTCAAAAGTGAGGGGGCACACAGGGACTCTATGACAATCTAAGCAAAAAAAAAACAATAGGAGAGAAAAAGAAGAAAAGCATAGATCATTTTAACTCGAGAAGTAGATGAAAAGTACATGCGAATGGAGAGGGGAAAAGGGGAGAGATTATAAAGCAGTAGCTCATGAAAAGCAAACGAAGGGGGAAAAGCGAGGGTTCCCCTTGAAGGGGTTAAACCCAACAAAAAGACAGTTCGCCGGAAACTGATGGTTGGGAAAAGGTCCACGGTCGGCAAGAGAAGTCGCATACGAAACGGCCCGAGGGGGGGGACTCAAGTTGGAAAAAAAGGGGGAACTTGAAAGATCGGGGAGGGTTAGGCTGAGTAAAAAAAAAACGCATTTGCCCCACAACCAGGTTGAAAGGGGGGGGGGGCTGCAAGGTGAGTGGGCACGGACGGGGTTTTACAGGTGCTAAGGGGAGGAAGAGAGGGCTGAGCACAGGAAAGACGCAAACTAAGAAGCTCCCTCCAGGCCGCCCGCCTGGATCTATCTAAAATTCTGTCAGAGTGGCAGGGCGGGTAGCGCAGGAGAGGACAGAAGGGGAAAGGAAGATCCAGGTAGGAGGGAAAAAGGAAGGGAGGGGAAGTCAGGTGAAATAGGTGATGAGAGATGAGCAGACTGTTTCGCATGGGGCTAGCTCGCTTTATCATTATCGGGTCAGTGGGGTGAACGGTCTGTGAGCCCAGTGGGGAGAAAAAAACCCAAGGGAGGGACTGGGGAAGACTGGGAAGGAGGAAGAAAAGGTTGAGGGGGGTGTGAGGAGGGAAAAAGTCTTGGGGAAAATGTTTGTTCCCTGTACTGGTTTACGGAGGGGTCTCTTGCAACGAAGGCCGAAGGCGCAAAGAGAGCACTGAAAGGGAAGGGAAGGGGAAGGGTGGAGCAAAAAAAAGAGGGGGAGAAAAAGGAAGGCCGAGGCCTGAGACGTGGGACTGCGAAAGTTGAAAGACGGCACAGCGGGAGATCCTGTCGAAGCGCTTTCCTGCGGAGTGTTGTTCACTGAGCGGTCTGGGGAGAACACAAGAAAGGGGAGGAAAGCAGGGAGGGGGGCGAGTGGCGTTGGAAGCCTTTTTACCAATGAAGGCAAGGGGGCAAGAGGAAGTGGGAGGTACGTAACTTCAGTGATTTTGCGGACCGGCGGCCGTTGTGAAAGGGGATGTAAAAGAAGGGGGGAAGGGCCGTAACTGAAACAACTTTCCGTTAAAAAGGGTCTTTTGAAAGAATAGAAAAAAAAATCATTTCCCCGTGGGGGACGCCGGACCCATGTTTGCATCCCTCTCTATGCAGGCGAAGAAGGCGCGCGTCGGGAGGGCTGGAGCATAAAGGAGGAGGGGTCATGGCCAAGGTTGGGGAAAAGGGCAGGCCGTTCGAACAAGCTTTCTGGAGAATTCTTATGAAAAATCAACCGGACCTTTACTAAGCAGGGAGATCCTAATTTATGAGTACCATAGTCGGGTGGCTGGCGGTCGAAGGAGGGAGGCAGAGAAGGGGGGAAGAGGTGCTTCCAGGGGTAGGGGGGGGCCGGACTTATCAGTTTCTGACCTTGGTGTTCAAACCTCTTCGGCCAGGTACTGAACTGGGGGAAGGGGACGGGGCAAAGAAGATTCAGAAGGTGGAAGGGACTTGAAATTGTCAGAGGGAGAGCTGGAGTCAAAGGAAGAAAGCAAGAACCTCTGACAAAATTGTCGGCTAAAGTGGGGCCGGTCTTCGTTGGATCAAGCAGGCGTCAGGAGGTCACAACTCGGGTGCGAATGGTCTGGTGCTGAAAAGGAGCAACTAGGCAACGGGGTCCCTAATTTGTCGCTTTGTGCTTCAGTGCTGTTTTAGGGTTAAAAAGGGCCGCGAAGGAGGGATCGAGTCCTCTGGATAGAAGGGGAGGGACGGTCGTTGATAGGAGAGCTTGGAAGCGTGGAAAAGCCCGATTTCTTCATCAAAGAGATGATTGCTTCATATTATCAGCCAGTGTTGGAGAATGCGGCCAATGAAAAGGACTGGAAAGGGGGCGAGGGGGGCCGGTCAAAAAGAAAATGGGGGGGGGGGGGGACGAAAATTCGAGCAGCTTGAGGGAGGGCTTGATTGGGCCTGAAACTCAAAGTGAAAAAACGTCAAGAAAGAGGGGAAACATCGTTAGATATGCAGCTGGTGTGAGCGTGGGTCGAGAAAAAAAGAACAAGAGTAAGTTCCAGTCCGGGAAAGCACGAATAGGGGGGAAATCGATCAGTTCACGTTTATCTGAAAGTACTGGTCAGGGAAAGTCGGTAGACTAACAGGGCCAAAAACAAGATCGCCAGCGGCAAAGCGAAAAAAAAAAGACTGGGGACGGGCACGGCTACTGCAGAAAAGAGGGAAGCCAAGAGCGTTTTCTGTAGGGTAAAAAGGTTTGGAAAAAACTCAAAGTCTATGCTGCGGGAGGAGAGCACGTCAACATAGTTCTCGAACAGCGAGGAGCGCGGAGAAAGAAGAAGAAAATGGTACAAAGGCTTTGGCTAAAAGAGGAAGGGACTGGGGGGTAAAAAAAAGGGTCTTAATGTAAAGAGAAAACTCGCAGCGCCAACGCCAGCAACGGAAGGAAAAAAGGACGAGGTAAGGCTTTGCATGGGGCGTGGAAGAAAGGGCAAGAGCCAAACTCAGATGAGGACTCTTACATTTGATCGAACTAAAACTCTGGCCCAAAAAAGTTCTTGTCCTGAGCAGATGGCGTACAGGGAACAGACATGATGCAGGGGAAAAAAGTTCGCTCGGAGGGAACAGGGAATGGTGAGGAAAAGGAGAAACGCGGCTGGGGAAAGAGGAGCGGGACAAGGGCGATCTCAAGAGTAACCCCTCCATCCAAGCAAAGGCCTGGGTAGGTCGACCGCCAGCCGAAAGAGGGAAGAGACTGACGTCGGAAGGAGGGGAGAACCAACGGAGTTAGGGGGGGGGGAAAACTTTACCAGGAGAAGGGTTTCAAACAACTCAAGGCTGGCTGTGTAGTGATTCAAGGGTGTCGATTATCTCTTCCTCAACAACAACAAAGTGGCTTAAACTAGAGTCCAAGGGACAACTTGAATCCAAAAGACCAGGAAAAAAAGCGGAATAAGAAGAAGAGGGGGACAGTGCCAAAACAAAGAAGAGAAAGGGTGAAATAAAGAAGATCAAAAATCCCAAAAGGAAAGGTCGGTTCCCAAGCTTCTGTTGAGGGTTAGTTAATCCGCTGATAAAAAAGGCATCAACCGGGGAAAAAAGGGGAATAAGTGGACAAAAAGGGCCAGAAGGCGAGTGCCCACAAATGTACCTGGAGGAACAAGCCAAGAAGCGTCTGACATGTAAAACCGAACCGACTGATGGCCGGACATCTGGAGTGAACCTAAACGCTGGACGAAAAGAAGAAAGGTGCTAAAGACTCAGGTGGGGAGAGAGACGAACCAGGTTACAGGCAAAATGCATGGTACGCTCTTACCTTTCCGAGGTGTTCTAACTTGCGAATTGAGAAAGTACATCGCAAAAATCACCAGAAGAAAAGAAGGGGAAAACGGCAGGGGGAGGAAAAGGGGGGGGATACTGGAAACGGTCGCACCCTCCTACCTCGCGGGTCAGGAAACACCTTTACAGGTACTGAGACGGGAAGCAGCAAGAAAGAAATAGGGAACCAGGATCCAGAAGGAACCACGACGAAAGAAGAAAAAAGGGAAATAGTTAGAGGAAAAATGCCAGCAGGGCAAAGTGCCGCCTGGCTAAAGATCTTGGCAAATGCAAAAAGAAGACCCTGTACACCTAAATAACCGGAAGCCAGACGCCAGGTCTCCCAAAGATGGGGGAACGGAAGAGGGGGGAAAAAGGGGGAACCGAAATTAAGGGAGGGAAACTGAACTCCTTTAAGACATCACAACCTCACAGAAAAAAGGGATACTTTAATTTTTCCTCGACATGACTGGGGAAACGGAACACGCACAACGCGGGATGGAGAAAAGAAAGGGGCTAGACAAAAAGCCCTCAAGCTCTCCAAACATCCGGGGGAAAAGGGGAGGGCAAACTGGAAAAGTAGAAAACAGGTCCTTGTACGGAAATAGCCAACACTGGGGAATCCGCAGCGAGTAAAAAATGAATAAGACAGCGGACCTACCGAGCGAGCAGACCACGAAAAAGCCTCTCCTAACCAACGAACAGGTATAAGGAAAAGTCGAAGGAAAAAAAGAGGACGGAAAAAAGAAAAGGCCCGAAAACGAGGAAAAGGTTCACCCTGAAAAAAACCCTTAAAATGCCAAATGTGAAGTCACAACGGACCCCTGGTTAAATTATGGAGCAGAGTCACAACAAAACGCAGCATCCTGAGCTGGACGACGCGAACGCCTGTCAAAAAGACGTATGGGATAACCGACCCACCTGCCGAAAACGGTTAAACAAAAAAAATTGAGGAAAAATCAGGAAAGACTCGAGAAAGCGGACAAGTCCCGCAAGAAAAGTAGGAAGGGAACGTAACAGAGGAGGAACCGGGTCAGTAACCATTAAGACCAAATCTCTCCCTCATAGAACCCCACAATACGTACTCTTAGGGAAAAGAAAGACCGCTTGCCGAAAATTTCCACAGTCCCTAGGGGAAAAAGGACTGCTGAAAAGGGAAGGAAAAAAGAAGGAGGGTAGGCCAGTACTCTTACCTTCTATTGTAAATCCTAGGGAAGGTCATGTCCAAGACGCGGAGAAAACCGAATCCTCCGACAGGCTGGGGATAGAAGGACACACATGTACAAACAACTCACCGGGGAAACGACACATAACTGACCTTGAACCCCAAGACAAGAAAGGGGGCGAGCAATTCGCTGGAAGGAAAAGAGTAGAAAAGGCTCCCAGTCACGGAGGAAAAAAAAGAAGGTGCACACAATCACAAGTACGTCTCAAAGCAGTCCCCAGCACGTAAGAACAGAAAGACCTGAAGCTGAACAAAACAGATCAGAAACCATCCCCGTGTCCAACTTCCCAGGCCGACAAAGGTTCCCCAACAGCTCATACCCGTAAAACAAGAGACATACCTTCAACTTCCCTAAAAAGATGTGTCAACAGGACAGCAGCAAAACGAAAAAAAGGAAAGCGCTCCAAAGTCAAGAGAGATGAAGAACCATCACGACCACAAAGAACCCACGAAACTTCCTACCTCCGGTCTACGAAATCCCACCCGATGCTAGCCAACCCAGACTAAAAGGATAGGGAAAGCACCGAGAAGGCATAGTGCGTCTGGGAAGAAGGAGAAAAAAGGGGAACAGGCTGGACCATGGCTCTAAAAGCGGTTCCGCAATCCGCTTCCTAACCCCCTAAAGGTACAAGACAAAGTTCCCAAAAAAAACGCAAGCAAAAACATTTCCAGACTGCAAAAAAAGCAAAAGGGGAAGAGGAGAGCAACAGAGTCTAAAAGAGAAATTTTGTCGAACACTCTCACCACACGGAGGAACCAGAAGATAGCCTCCCTACCACAGCGAAAAGAGGGGAAAACGTAAAAAGCTCCCAGATCAAAAAGGGTCCGCAAACGGATAAGCATCGCGAAATAAAACCCATAGCACAGTAAAGAACGGGAGAAACATAGAACTAATAAACTGGAAAGACAAAAAATCTTCCGGCGGACAACACAGGAAACAAGCATGCCGAATTGAGCCGTTGAGGTCAGGCGGTGGCTGAGGAGGAAATCTGACGGCGTTCATAGAAGGGGATCAGACCTGCCTAGGCACCTACGTCTCACTCCACAAAACCTCAAATCGGCAAGCCCACAAGAATCCTAACAAGCGGACCCGTCAACAAGAAGAAAGATTGGTCAAAGGCACGACGGGAAAAAGAGAAAAGGGGGGGGAGCACTCCTTAAGGACGTATAGGACAGCCGAACCGGGGGGACCTGGCAACCACGAAAATAGAAGAAGAAGTGTAGCATTAGGGGTCACAAGGAAGTGGGGGAATAAGACTTGGAAAAGAATATCTGTTGAAATTTTGATTAGCAAAATAAATCGACCGTGCAGAAAGGGGGACGCTATTGAATCGGCGCTAATCTCCGTCGGTAATGAACTCTACCCAGATAGAGAACAACACAACAAAGGATGGAGGAAAAAAGGGAGAGCAGGAGGCAGTGGAAAGAGAGAGGAAAAAGGAGCTGCCGACTGCAGAGATATTTGAGGAGTTATGCCTCTAGTCTGTCAAAAACTTCCGAGGGCAAAAAACAGTCCGGAGCTTGCCGAGGAAGAGAAGGGTGTAACAAAGGGATCAAGGAGCCGAATCAGGTGGAGGGGGGGGGGATTCCAAGGGGGGGGGAGTAGGCATAAAAAAACGCCTTGAACTCTTGGCCTTGAACTCAAGAGATTGAGGTTTTGGGGAGCTGGGAAAGTGAGCCGGAGAGACTTGACGGGGTGGGAGCTTTGATTTCCACGTAATGGTGGCTAATGACGGGAAAATATAACTGAAGCGCCAGAATCGCAGAAGAAAGATCCTCCCTTTAGCTAAGAAAGCTCAATCGAGAAAATAAGAGGGAGGTGTGTTTAAAAGGGGACAAGAGAGGGACAGTAGGGCCGGGGAGGGAGAACAGGGTAAAAGGCAGGATATGCAGGGAAGAGAAGGTGGAAGAGGGTGATCGGTTAAAGGATCCGTTCTAAAGGGGGGTAAATCAGGGAAAACTTTCCCGCTTACTGGGGGGACGAAGGTCGACGTGGATCTGCCGGTGGAAAAGAGGACCAGGGGGGAAAAAAACAAGTCGCCTTTTATCGATCAGTGAGAAGAAGAAGGAGTGGTAGGGGAGTACCTGTTGGGGAGGGAAGGGGGGGGTTAGACTTCAAGAAGCCTGGTTTGACATGTGGGATAACTAAAAACATACATTAGAACACCGAATACAAATGCAGGAAAGGACGGCAGGTGGACAGCTGATCACGTAAGCAGGAGAAGGAGACGTTAAGGAGAAAAGGTGGGAAGTCGGGTTTCTCGCAGCTTTTTGAGAGCCTTCTACTACCTCAGGGGTTGGGAAAGGCCGGGGTTCAAAAAAAGCCTGAGGGGAGGAGGGGAAAGCGAAAAAGGGAGGAGAGAGGTTCGAATTGGGCGGGGAGGGGCGACTGTTCCAAAGAGGGAAAGTAGGCTGAGCGGTCCTATCTCTGCTTGGTTAAGGGAGACGGAGCTGGGACGTGTGACGGCTGTCGGGGGGAAAGGGTCACTGAAGGAAAAGGGCGGCCAAAGATACGCCGGAGTGAACGAACGAGGGGAGAAAGGACATGTCCGAAAAACGTGACTGATGTGAGCCCTGGGGTCCTATCCCTCAAGAAAGGGCAATTTCTCTGTGCTGCGGCAGGGGGAAGGAAGGGAAGTGGGTGTTCAGAACACGGGGGGGAAGGGGGGAAGGATTTCCTTGAGAAAGATTGGAAGTAGGGTGAATTTACTTCTAGAAGGACAGGGTATTACTCCTTCTCTTAGAGAGACGGGAACGAGTAACGAAAACTACCATAAGTCGGGGCTGGCGGTCGACGAAGAAATTTCAAAAAAAAAAAAAAAAACACGCAGGGCCGGGGGGGAAAAAAAAACAGCCTGGGCAGGACAGTTGGGCTGGTCTCGTCTATTATTCGGTCTGCACTTTGTGAAGAGTCTCAGCTGGCGCCGGAAGGGCAAAGTGGGAAAAGAAGAAGGAGGATTCAGAAAAAGGGGAGTGCGGGACTTGCCAGCGGGTTCTCGCAAGAGGGGACATCGGGTCATCCGTTTCGTGCACGTGGCTGTATCCTGGGGCGGGGAGGACAGGAATGGTTCTAAAGAAAGAAAAAGATGCTGAGTTGTGACTTGGGAAGATGAAACTAATGCCCGGGGATTCACTATTCACATACCTTAACGGGGTGTCATGACCGAAACTTATCAGTGGAGTGAACGCTGGCCTCGACGGGCGGATAAGGAAGAGGACATAAGGGGCGCATGGATGATGAAGCTGGGGGAAAAAGGGATTTGCATCAAAATCCAACGCTCGGGTCTCTCCATTGTTTAGGAGCCTAAAGGCCTGCTGTGGGAGAAGTCGAAAGAGGGGGAAATGTCAGTAGGAGAGGAGGGAGGAGGGGACTGGGTGTCTGGAGAAAATCTTGGGGGACACATCGTTTTGGATCCGGCTCAAGACAACGAAAAGATTACCGGTCGATGCAGGCTGGGGTGAAGGGGAAGGCGGAAGAAAGAGTTCAGTACAGGTTCAAAGCATGCCGGTGGGGTCCAATGACTACGGCACCTGGATTAGACCTGGGCGTAGTAGTTAAACGTGTAAGGGTGTCCAGGGAGGATCGAAGGGGAAGGAGAGACTCAGAAATGCCAAAGAGAGCAGCGAAGCAGAAAGGGGAGGGAGCATTAAACGGCTTGAAACTCGCTCGATCCGCCGAATGATTCGGGGTACTGTTTCTCGTCGTACCGATCTTTCAGGACTGAGAGCAAAGTCAGCTACAGAATGGAGACGGGGGGGGTCCAGCTCTTAGGAAGAAGGAAAGTGTAACTCCAGACCCACCGGATTCTATCGGGTGGAAATGCTTTAAGGTGGAGATGTCCGGCATCGCAGACGAGAGGAAAAAAACGCGGAAAAAGGGAATATCTAAAAGGGAGGGAGGAGGGTGGCGCCAGGGAACAACCACCGCTACTTCGGAGGCGTCTTACTGAAAAAAGTGCTTTTCACGAGGGCTGGAGCCAAATAAGGCGTCAGACGGGAGAAAAAATGGAGGAAGGGAAAAGGGAGGGAAAAGCCGGTGGTTCGCTAAGGACAGGTCCAAAAAAACGTGGTTAAAAAAACGGAACGCTCAATCGGAATGGGCTTTCAACGGGGAGGCCCGGGCGATCTAAGGAATTTCCGAAGACCAAAAAAAAAAGAGAAGAAAATGGTGATAAGAGACAGGCCAGAAAGAACAGGGAGGGAGAGGGCTTCAGAGAGGAGTAGGAACGGTCTGCAATCAAAACCCCGTATCCGTCGAGGAAGTGCAAATTTCAGGAGTGGGAAAAAGGGGCGG
>Ga0179593_1352234_pt1 | contig 11929 bp, 8 predicted proteins | sample CZODoug2_1_08_16_FD_185931 | JGI IMG/M metagenome (GOLD analysis project Ga0179593, IMG submission 185931) | Vadose zone soil fungal communities from Angelo Coast Range Reserve, California, USA - CZODoug2_1_08_16fungal (PacBio error correction) | ecosystem: Environmental > Terrestrial > Soil >...
AGGAAAAAAGGGGGGTTACGGCTGCAAAGGAATGAGACGTGGCCCTTGGGCGAAGGAATGCGCATTGCCACCCAAAGCAGCCCAAAAACCGGGCGAAGAGAGTGCTGTTTGGGATTGACCAGGAACCAGGGGGAGAGGGAGGGTTGAAACCAGTAAGTGAGAAAACGGGAGATGGGAGGGCCACCTGAATAAAAACAGCCCATCATTGAGGGGACTGGGCGCCCAGAAGTGGACGGACGGAAGGTGGCAGTGGACCGTTAGGAATTTATGTCCGAACAGCAGGAGAAAAGACATAAAAAAAGCAAATAGGAAGAGGAAGCGCCGCTGCAAAAATGAAGCCTCTGCATGCCAAAATGGGAAGCAATGATTGGGGGCTCGGCAGGGGGCAATGCCGTGAAAAGACGATTCTCCATAAACCCGGGGGGGGTCTCGCAAGCATCAATGAAAAGAAAGACCACCAACAAGCAACTATTGGGGGACTTGTGCAACAAATCATGCCGTAGAAAGACGGAGATGAAGTTTTCCCCGAGAGGGGGTGATGGTAAAAGAAAACCACACCACCGCAGTAACGCCACTCAAGACCGAGGGAAAGGGATGAAGGCGGGTGGGGTCAACGAAGCAACAGCAGAATAACGGTAGGAAAGAGGGGAATCACTGGAACGACGGTCTGAGAAATCAATCATCGAAGACAAATTGGGAAAAGAACTGGTCCCGGTTGCCAAGGAAAGAGACCTGAAATGTTCCAACAAAAAGGGGACCACGGCTATTCCAACGTCGGGGGGGGGTTGGGGAGCAGGAGGAGAAGCAACCGCTATGGCTGAGACCCCCTTTAAGTGGAAGCACCAGAAACACAAACGGCCGCAGGGACCGTCACGATGTCCAGGACAAGAAGGGAACCGCTCAAGTTTGACAGGGAAAGACATAGCCTCAACACAAAAAGAAAGGTGGGCTTGTACTGTGCTGGAAAGAGTCAGGTAATGACATGGACTAACATGTTAGAGGTGGAAAAAAAGCCCACGGTTGCGACTTGCGTTTCTAACTCACGCGGGAAACAGCCCAACAGAACAGAGAGGGGGAGCAGGCGCCGTGAAATTCATGGGGGGAAATGACCTTGTAGTGGCAACGTGAACTACGATTAATCTTGTCAAAGTGCCAGTAATGTAAATCTAGAAAAAAAGGGTAGCTGGGGGGGGACTGCAGATAGGCACGGACTTTGGAAAAAGAGGATGAGTGGAAAAAAAGATTGTTCAGTCGGGAGGCAGGAGAAATAGGGAGGTTGCAGACGGAGGGTGTATAGAAACGGAGAAGACGAGACGATACGAATCGGTTTAACCGCCTTTGGCCTGCTGAATTGTCGTCGTAAAGCGATGGGGGGGGGAGAGAGCGATCTGTTGTAGGGCCCACCACTACGCATAATAACATGACCCCGTCGTAAGGGTCAATGATTCAACAGAGATGCGGGAAGGGCTAATTCTCGCGCGGGATACGAAAAAAAGGGGGGAGTTCGGACAGAAAAGGGGTTTTGCCCAGGGAAGTAGTGGAACAAAGTGAGTTGGGCCTTCGAGGGGCGAAAAATGTGTGAAAACAACCTGACGACCCGCGGTTAGGCAGATTTCCATGGGGGGGGGACTCGGGTTCGAAAAGGAAAGAACAGGGTCAAACACGGCACCCATCTCACGTAAAAAGGGGGATCACCTTGTCTTCAAAGACAAAAACAGCAGTTCGTATGGGAGTTCGTAAAGATCGTTACTTTTTATAGGGGGGGACGCTCCCCCCATAAGGACTGAAACTCACGAGAAGGGAAAAGGCGCCAGAGGTTCGCTCGCAAGGATGAAGATGTGTTTCCCTGCCGCAAGACCAAGGAACAGGATGGCGTCAACGGGGACTAAAAACGGCTTCACCTCAACCAGCTGACTCCTGGGCATAATCATTAAAAAAGAGGGGGTAGATAAACGACTTCTGCAAGTTTTTGGTTTTTTTGTTGTTTTTGTGCTTTTCAAGAAGACTGGGTACCGAAAAAAATTTGTGTACACTTGAGATGACAAAAGCATTGCATGAAGAGGAAAGCTTAACCCAAAAAGGGGGGCCCAACTGTTTTTAAAAAAAAAAAAACCAACCGGGCTGCTCGAGTGGAGAAGGGGCTCGCTCGGAGACTACTTTGACTTTCCCCGATGGGCTACGGCGGCAAGACTTACAAACTAAAGGGCGTGTCATCAACATTGCCGAAGAGATTACGGGGTAAATGGACGGATCACAACAACAACGAGGATTAAAAGGGATTAACGGAGCGGAAGGCCTTTCCGGTCAATGGAATGCACCCCTTCTATGTGAAGAGGGAAGTTCGAGAAAGAAGGGCAAAACATGGAGGACGCGGAGCGAGAAAAGAGCACTCTCGCGCATGAACTGGTAGAGAAGGGCACCCCCAACGCACTTTGGGAAAAGAGATCTAAAAAGAGCTACTCTTGGTGCAAGCTGTCATCAGAAAGAAGAGGGGAGCCAGTGACTGGCCCGCATAGCGGAGCGAAGATGCGGTAAAATCTCCAATAGACTGAAGCTAAGTTAATGTTAATCTGCCGAGAAAGGGGGGAGTTGGGGATGTTAGATCGATTAAGAATAGGGAAAAGCGGGGATGTGCTGAAAACAGCGGGGACAGCCGTAAGGAGGAGAAACGCGCCCAGAAAGTGGAGAGTCTTCCGGCCAATTTCTGGGGGCTGAACGGAAAATGTCTGTACCTCGTGTGGGGGGTGACCTCAAAACTGGGGGACTCCCAAACAGGCCTTGGTGGGGTGCCGAACCGGTGCCCAACTTTCGGGAAAGGGAGGAGCGTACCTAACTTGGAAAGAGTGGAACCGGGAAAAATCAACGAGTGACAACCGTAAATTATGCCTGAGACAAGGGGTAAGACCGCGGGGGTAAGGGTTGTGAACCAAAGGGGGAGTTCCGCCACGCGTAAGGAACATAACGCTCACTCTACACAAAGGGAATCACGAATCAGGTCGGGCGTGAAAGCGGAGAGGAGAAACCTAGAACTCTTTTGTGGAGTAGATAGAGAATTTGACCGGACAAAGGGGGAAAGGGGATGGGGTGGACAGCATATGCTCGGGAGCATCGAGGAAGAAAAAGGAAAGAGCAAAGTAGCAAAAAGCTTGTTCCGCCAAAGTACGGGGGGGGGCTTTCCGTCGGGACGATTACAAACGAAGTAGAAACCCTCAATTGATAAAAAGGGGCAAAGAACTGGAAGTCTGCGGGGGGAGCAGAAGCCATGGGGGAAGCAAAGGGACGACTGGGGCAAGCCATTCCTCAATAACTTGAGGGGACATAAAACCAGAATCGGCAAACGGAGCGGTCAGTAACGGGAAGTCCGCTACACGTCTGAAATTGAGAACGGAAGGGAGGCGCTGAGTGGGGGTGAACGGGAGTGAATAAGTTAGGGATCAAAAAGAAAAGGGAACCAGTTCAAAAGGGATGGCGGTGGTCACAAGAGAATAAGATGAAACCGGAACTTGTAGGGGGGGAAGCTTTTCAGCAGACACCAACCTATTTGTCAGGGTCTGAGGGAGTGCAGCTATGGGGGGGCGGTTCCCTGCAGGAAAAGGGAAATCGGGACAGGAAAAGGCGGCAGTTGGGCGGCTTCGGGCAGGGGCAATCCAAAGGAAAGGGTACACATCTTTGGTTCATAAAAGAGTATCAGAGGAAAAATATACAAAGAAAAGACGAGCAACTAGATAGGGGGGGTCGTACAAACCGGTGCGTGTGGGGTGGATTTCAGGGAAAAGGAAGTGGACCATAAGGGGGGAGGCGGGAAAAAGTCATGGTCCTTCCAGATGTCTGGAAGCTAAAGAGTTCCCGTGTGGTGAATGGCGGGGGAAGGGGCTGAAATGATGTTGCTCAACACGCCTGCCTACACCGATAATACATCCAGAGGATGGGCATGTTTTGAGGTGGTGCCGGGAAGGAAGCAAATATCTTGGGAAATTTGCATCTCCCTAAAAAGGAAGAGAACGTCCGGAAAGAAAAATAGCACTTGGGGGTGGGGATGGGAAAAGCAGGGAAGGCAGCGAGATCTACGGTGTTTAAACTGGAAAGCAGATGACCTGTACGACTCGATGGAAACGGGGGAACACTAGACAAATACATGCATGGGAGGAAATGAATATCTTCCCCGCGGAACTGGAAAAAGAACATCTCCGGGCGAAGGGGCGGTCTTAGCTGTAGGTACAAGGAACCTACATTTAAGTACGGAGAGACGACTTAAACGGACTGGGAAGTCCAGGGCCCTCGCGGCGCCAGGGGACAGAAATTAATCCTGTCGCAGGGCAGGGGGGTCAGGAAAACGTCAAAACATCCTTCACGGGTGAAAGGGGAGAACTGTTTTTTCGCCCCAAAACAGGGGGCCCTTTCCTGGGAAAGACGAAATAAAACGGATCGCGGCGGAAGGGTGTTGCTGGGGGGTTGAAAGCACTGGTGCTGTGCCGTGCGCGGGAAGGGAGGGGCACAGGGCCACTGAGGGTCGCGCCGAAAAAAAGGGGGGAAGGAAGAGAAATCTCCGCATCACAAAAAAGAAAAAAGAGATATGGAATCATCTTAGACACAGGGGTTTTTCGCTGCGGGTGGGGCAGCCGTGGCCCTTGGGGCGAGCATGGCCATGTCCAAATCACCAGGAAGGACAACACAAGAAAAGAAGAAAGGGGGGCCTGAGATGGACCATAGGGCATCGGTTGCGGGTGTGAAAACCGTGGGGAAAAAAAAGAAGTGGGACTTGAAGAGGTGAAGGATGCGTCTCCTGAAAACCAAAAATGGAAATTGTGAATTGCGCCGCGATGGAAAGTGAGGGGTAAACTGGCAGGAGGTGGAGCCGCGTTAATAGGGAGGTTCAAACGGGGGAAAAAACCCCGCACACATACCACAAGGCGGCATACAGACGCTCCTGAGCTGGATGGACCAGACGCTGCCTCTATGGGAGGCCGAACATGGTGATCAAAAAAATTTGGGATTGAAGCGGGTCGGTCAGTTAACGAGTCCGGACCAGAACACCAAAAAGAAGGGCTTCCGAGAATCCACCAAGGCCGCTCTTTTGTCGGGGACAAAAACCATCAATTTAAAGAATGCAAGGGTGGAAGGGTGATTTCCCTCTCAAGGCCAACCAAGAAAGAGCAACGCCACTCAAAAAAGCAAAAGCTGAAGCGTAGGTGGTACACGGCACTGTGAGGGCAACATCATCAAAATGCCGGGGAAAGACACGGGAAACTATTGCCGCTTCAGAAAGAAAAGAATAGAAGGAAAACTACGGTCCCGGACCAAGGCATCGCCTGAGTGACAGCAAACCGGGGGGTTAGCGACAAAAATCTAGTTTGAAAGCCGAGTCGGGGTGGAAGGAGATTCTGACCTCCCAATCGAAAAAAAGATTTAGCGCATTCTGGTGGTGGTAACGCATAAGCCGGCCCTAACACCGGCGCATGTGTCCAAAGGTACACAGGCAAAACAAGGAATAGCAGACCGCGCCCAAACTAGTTGGCTTGTGCCTTGGGGGAGGGGGCAAAGAGAAGAAAAGTGTCATTAAGTATTAAGAGGACAAAAGACGCCAGACCTTCGGGGGCCAAGTTGGTGGATACGCATCGCCAGAACAGCAAAGAAAAACGCGTGAGCGCGCCCGTTCTCAATAGAAGGGTGTAGTGGTATCGTGCAGGAAACGTGAATGTACTAACGAGTGTGCCGCTGGTCCCGGGGAACCAGATGTACCTGCTAAGCACGGTGAAATGGGAGGGGACCCGGAAGGGGTGGAAAACGCCCAGGGATTTCTGGGGAAGGAAGACACTTCAGCGGCTCTGAAAAGGGTAAAGGGTTTCTGATCATAGGGGTGCGACTCGGGGGGTAAAAGCAAAGGAAAAAACGAACTCGGAGACACGGTTTGATCAGCAGAGGGGCCTGGGGAAGGGAGGCTGTTTCAAGGGGTTGAGAGGCCTCTGTAAACACCCAGACAAAGAGTGAAGGTTACGCTGGAAGGGTCACAAAGGATTCCCAGAGGACGGAGCAGGCGAGGGTCTCCTTCTCCGCTGGAATCGAAAAGCTTCGCCAAGGAAAACATGTGACCAAAGTGATCGGTGATCGACGGAGGAGTGAGGGGAAAGAAAAGCGTGGTATGGGGGGGGGTGACAACCTGCAAAGCCAGTGCTTGGAAAACAACGGGGGATAAGGCAGATCACGCTAGGGGTTAGATGTAAAAAAAGAACGGGAAACGGGAGACGGGGGAAAAGCACCAATCTCAGTAAGGGAACCTGGAACGGCAAAAAAAAAAACATCATTCTGATGGTAGGGGTGGGAAAGAAGACCCAATAGGGAGAAATTTTTCACAGCTTGGCAGACCGAATGTGCCGGACTCCTGGACAAAGCAATTTCTGGGCGCCACGGAAGAAGACTCCTATGGCCTGCCGAACCCCACGACATGACGGGCAAAGAAAGCAACTCATGAACTACCCTGACTTTCACCTTGTCGGCAGTCATAAAAAATCAATTAAGGACAAGGTGGAGATCCCGCTCTTCGAAAGTTCTATTTCGAACGGGGGAGAGTTCGGATGGGACAATTGAAGAGGAAAAGTAGTAAATGACCAAACTGCTGCCACCCTGGGGGGGGACGGAGAGAAGTCCTACGAATTGGGGTTGCGAAGGGGGTCTCGCTCCGCGTCACCAATGGGAAGGAAAACCGAGTGATTAAACAAAACTACGGCACTCTTCAAAAAGCCAGAGCAATGGGGGCCACGAGAATGATTACGCTCCCGACTTCAAACAACAACAAAAGGGAGAGGGGGGGAAGGATGATCAAAATCTCAAGTCGGACATGTGAGGGAAGCCCTTTTAAGTTTTCAGAGGCAAGCCGTGCAAGACGCAGATGCCATGGAGACGAGCGAGGGAAAAAAAGTCGCAAAAACTCAGGACAAACGCGGTGGGGTCTCCGGCCAAAAGGCGGCCGGAAGGTGTGGCAAGACTTCTCAGCGAATGCTTGTCAATCGCCATCAGGGAGCAACAGTTCAGAATGAGCAAAGCGCCAAAAAAAAAAGGGGGATTCCATAATCTGTCATGGAAATGATGATGGAGGGTCCTAAGAGGGGAGGTGAAAGAAGGGGGGCTCGGGGTTTAAGGATCGGGGCCGGGGTAGGGTGGAGAACAGCGGCAGCCAGGGAGGCTCCGAAAGAGGGGGAGGGAAAAAGAAAGTGGAGGGCCGAGTGAGAAAAACGGCCCTTTCTGGGGATCGGTACCAAGAGGGAAAATGTTCTTACCTTTGTGTCGATTAGGAAGACAAGAGAAAGTTTTGCGAGGTGGGGGACCTACGCAGGGGGCCAACGGTGGTACGTAGATGGGGGAGGGCTCTGAACGAGAAAAGTTTCACGAGTTGCAGGTCTCATCACCGGAAGATATGCCAGGAAAGGTGGGTAAGCAAAGCGGAGAACGGGAAGGTGCAAGGGGGGATTGACCGCCACGCGTAGAAATCAACCGAAAAAAAGAGCGTCCGCTCACGAGGCACGGGGCAATCAAATGTGCCTTCAGGTCGGATGAAGCGGAGAATACCTCGCCTTTTTGGGTGGGCACTCACGCTAAGGGGCTAAGAAAAGTCCAGACAGTTATATGCGTCTGGGTGGTATTATAGCCGATTTCCACTCCGGAAGCCCATGCAAAAACAAGGGGCGGGAGCAAACCTTTGGTCGGAGGGGGGTCTTTAAAAAAAGGTCCGCGTGCAGAGGAAAAATGCGCAAACTATTGAAAAGGCGCGGCAGACGCGGGAAAAAGATGAGGTCAGGGGAGGGGAACAAAGGAGGGGCAAAAAATTGACGCATTCGGCCTGGCAAAAAGGAAAGGGGGGGACATCCTTCAAAAGGCCAGAAAGAGACCGTCACAGGAACGATTTAAGACCATTCAGAACACATAGGACGGCGGGCTCTCACTCTGACAATGTTGTGGTCCTGGGGGGGCTTTTATGTAGAAAAACTGGGTAAACAACCGGTAAGTGGGGTCTGGCAAAAATGTACAACAGATTAATTTTCAAAAACTGAGTACCAGGTTGAGCTAAAACTCCCAAAAGATTTGGTCAAACGGGGGGAGGGTGACAGGCTATTCAGCACAGAACCTCGTGGAATGGAACCGATGGGCGGGGGGGGCCGGCTGCTGAGGGATAGAATAGTAATTTGAGGGGTACAAGTCGTTCATCAATGAAATCATCAAGAAAAGCGAATTCGCTTTACCAGCAACAAAAACTGGGCGAACTAGATATGGGGGGGTCGTACAAAACGCGGTGGGAATGGGTTAAGGTGACTTGGGGCCCATAAGGGACCATGGGAAAATGGAAGGGGGGGGACCTTCGAGTTGGGGTCCTGCACGATTAAAAAAGAAGGGACATGGGCGGGGGATTATCTCCGAGGGGCCACATGAACCGTGCAATACCACTAGCCATACAGAAGATGTGGGCGGGTTGATCTTTGGCGGGGGTGGGAGGGGAGGAAGGGAAATGGAAGGCCATCTCCCGGAATTCCAAAGATGCGTTCACCAAGAAAAAAAAAAAAGAAAAAAAAGCGAAGTGGAGGGGTCTAGCGGCGCAGGAGTTCGCTATAGAAAGGGTGTATGGCGACGACGAGAAAAGTTATCACAGGAAGATCTTCAGAACAAGTGGGGTTCAGGATGAAAGGAGCAGTTTGCAGGGAGGGAAGAAGGCAGAGCAATGGGCCTGGCCTGTATGCGGCCGAAGCTGAGGTCCGGAAAACATATAAACGGGCTAGACGATACAAAGGGAGAACTTGGAATTAGGTACCGGGACGGGTGAAATTTCCAGTGACGTGAGAGGGGTTGGCAGGAAGATCCAAAATGAAAAAGTGCGCAGCACGAGGGAAAAGTTTCGAAAAGAGAAAGATGAAAGGTCCTGAGACGGGGACATGCACAACATCAGCGGAGGCAGGTTTGCTTGTGTTGAAAAGCCAATGTAAACAGCGCGATGCCGGAAACAAGCCAAAGTCATCATTTACAGGGAGCAAACAACAGGGGTGTCCTCAAGGGGGAAATGAACTCTAAAACAAACAAAAGGGATGAAAGGGGAGACATCAAGGAAGGAACACAAAGGGGGGGTGGATCAGAGTGGCCCTTGTGCGAACGGGAATCGCGCAAATTGCCACATAAAAAAAGGGCAAACAGACACCCCCGCGAAGAGTGCTGTGGGGGGGGTTGGTGCAGGGGGGGGAAAACACCACGTGGGCATCGGGTTGCGAAAAAAGTGGGGGGGAGCAATAGTGGAATGTCAAATGCGGGGGTGGAAATGATGCTCAGAAAAACCTGAAAGTACCCGAGAACCTTTCAGAGAAATGGCAGCAAAGGGCAGGGGGAGATAAGGGGCCGTCGAAAAGGGGGACCCCCGGGAGCACCCTTCTCAATACATCGGAAGTAAAAGTTCAATAAAATCAGGGCAAGGGATCTTTCAAACCATGGGAAAAAAGTCTTGCGGCGGGTGCGATCGAGGACGTGGTATCAGTAGAACAAAACGTAAGAGCGAGGATGCTTACGAGCCAAAGTCCGTAGGCCAGGACGCCATCATTTCAAGGGGGAAAAGGGGGGAAGTTCATTTTCCCGAGAAGGGTCCCAGCCAGGCACACCAACGCAAAGATTAAAGCCACGCCAATCAACCGTGGGAAAGAGAGTGAATGCATGGGGGTAAAGGGCAAAGGTTTAGCATCAGGGATAAGGCGAAATACGGAAAAACGAGGGGTCCTGCTACATCAAGCAGAAGGGGACCATGCTTAGGTAAAAAAAAAAGGAGGGGACAAAGACAGCTCCAAACACAAAGAGGGGGAAAACCAAAGGAGTTCACAGGCTGGGCCGATTGATATGCAAACGGTGAGGGGAGCCAGCGGGCGGGACAAGGTACTCACTCCTGGGGGAGGAACAGGACTCTCCGCAACACCCAAGGCAATGTCCGGTCACGAAGGGTTCCCATGAAGGCAGGCGAATAGCCAGTAAACCATAAGGATACGGCCATCAAAAAAAAGAAGGTGGGCGTGTGTGAAACAGCGTTCCAGGGAATTGAATAGGTAGTAAATGATCGGGGACATCCAAAAGAAAAGGGCGGTCCTTCGGGGGGGATACTCAAGAGGACAAAAAGCAAAAACATCTGAAAAGAGAGAAACGCAAGATGGAGAGGTGTCGGGAAAAAGGGGAAGTACGTGAAGACTAAGTGTGCCGATTCTGGTCACCTTGCAGATGTAATGCAGAGAACGGCTGGCATGCATAGGGGAAAGGGGGGCCTGTTCAACAGACCGGTTGAGATTCAGTAGAATTTCAAAGACGTATCTGAAGGAGTATGTCGGGTTGAACGGAGGTGTATCAGACTCGGCAGGAAGAAAACAACGAGGAAGCTGTGGGTGATCCCGCAGGGGGTTGGAATTCTGAATTGCGGCTTTCCCAGAGTTGGTAGAATGTGCTGTAATCCCACAAGAAAAAATGGGACCTTAGGAACGGGACCCATGATTACCAGGAAGGAAAAAGGAAAGGCGCTGAATCCAGATAACGAAGGTTTGAGGGACAAGGACAAGATCACTTATCGGGGGGCGTGACGCGAACGGGATGATTTCGCGGACAAAGGGGGAAAAAAAAGGGTGTGCAAACAACTGCACGCCCGTGCTTACACAAACTGGGCATTTCACCTCGGGGGTATGACGGGACCACCCGTGGAAAACAGGGAGTGTTCCGCCCCATACTCACTACGGTGGCCGGGTAGGGGCAAAACCCAAAGTTCTGAAGGGATTCGTAAGGAAAAATAGTTAAGAAAGGGTCCAGCGTGGGCAGTCCCCCAAATGGTCCGGAAGAGACGCTCATTGCGCCAGCGTTACGGACGCCTAAAACCGCTGTCCTGCCAGACTCCCCCAGAATCAAACGAGAAAGGAAACAGCATGCTTCAAAGAACCTCGTCCGCGCACATCATCATTCATGATATGACAATGTAAAAGGGGAGGAGAAGCTTTCAGGAGGGGAAACTGAGAAATGGTCGGAACGTGAGATACAGCTTGCGGTCTTAAAGAAGAGGGAGAGAGGGATGACAACGTAAAAACGCAAAATTTTGGCAAGGGGAAAAATAAAAAACTGCTCGGAGAGTGGGCGGTCAGAGCTCCTCTCGGCACAGGATTTCGCGGCGGCCTCTTCAAAAGAAAGGAGGGACCGGGGGAACTAAGAATGACTCCGATCGCTGACACAACTGAGGAGGAGAGAGGGGAATCGGCGTAATCTCCGGGGGACAATGCTTACCCTAACATGCGGGGAGGTGGGAAGGTGACCCTCCGCCGTAGAGTCGGGAAATGACAAGGGGAAAAAAAAAACAGCTAGATGAAAAATTCGCAAAAAAGCCGGTGGGGGGGAGAAGGCCCCAGGCGGGGAAGGGAAAGGGGAGCCACGAATCATACTTCGGACCAAAGCTTGGATGAAGGGTCCAGCAAAGTGGAAAAGCATAGCAAAATAGGAGGGCGGTGAGCACAGAATATCTGGACCAGAATGAATGTGATACTGGCAACGGGGGGGGCAAGGAGAAAGGGAAAGAGAAAGGTAAGAGATCGGTGAGGCTCGGTTCTGAGGAACTGGGCAGTTAAAGGAAAAGGGACTAATTAAACTCGCAAAAAGGACCATGGAGGGGGGGGGAGGACACTCTGAAATTTCCTGGGGGACAGAGGGGGTGTGTAGTTACAACTCAAAAAGGCTGTTGGTGGTGTGGCCGGACCATTTTCTTTCAAGGTTACGTGAGGGTGAGGGATAGGAAGGGGGGGGGGGAGCATGCAAAGTGAACAGACATAGACACCCGAGGAAGGAAAAGTGCCGTAGAGTTGTGTACTCAACGAGGCGTGCATTGGGTTGGGGGGGTGCACACCTGTTTCGGCAGCAACGCGGAGGAACAAAAAAACGAGCAGCA
>Ga0179593_1360682_pt1 | contig 11929 bp, 12 predicted proteins | sample CZODoug2_1_08_16_FD_185931 | JGI IMG/M metagenome (GOLD analysis project Ga0179593, IMG submission 185931) | Vadose zone soil fungal communities from Angelo Coast Range Reserve, California, USA - CZODoug2_1_08_16fungal (PacBio error correction) | ecosystem: Environmental > Terrestrial > Soil >...
TAGGGGCAAGGGAAATGAAGAGGCCAGGGAAAAAGTGGTTTGGGGGCATTGGGGGAGGGTAGTTTCTCCGGGATAGCGAAAAAAGGCCGCACCAGCTGCAACAGAGGGGGGGAAGCAGGTCCGGACGAGTAAGACTAAGGAAGGGCCATGCATTGAAAGAGCAAAGAAGGTAAATTTTCTTTCGGGGCGGGGAAGGGAGGCAATTCCTTGGGGGGGGAACTCGTAATACCATAAAAAAATGACGGATAAAAAGGACGTGGGGGGGGGGAGAAAAAGCCGGAATACCTTCTAAAAAATGGACAAAGGGGGAGACAAAGCCAAAAGTGCAAAAGTAAAGTGGATGTATTCGTGGAGGGCTAAGAAAAAACTCCCCCCCATCGACAAAAAAAAGAACAACCAAAAAAGCAAAAAAACACAGAACCCTAAGATTTTCAAAAAAAGGGAAACGCCTGTAATCGGTGAATTGCCTGGGAAATAACATTCCCTCCAGAAAAAGGGGACAGGAATAAGAAACTAAGCAAAAAGAAAACACTGTGTCGCCTTCTTCCTCACAGACAATTCAGACCCAAAGAGATTCAGCCGAAGGTGGTTTGGTGAGGGGAGGAAAAAATGCTAGGTACACAGCGCGAAATGGGGAAGAAGACGATGAACAGACTCTCCTACAGGGAGGCCGTTGGGAGGTTTGCGGAAGACCGCGGGTAGGTCCCACAAAAATCCCAGCCAGAAGAAATCAAAGGCTAAAAGGACTCAACCAACTCACTTTAAAGTCGGCCTTCGAGGTCTTCCCCGAGTGTCCGCCAAAGGGAAGGGAAGGGAAGAAGCCTCACTGCGTGATCGATAAATGAAAAAGAGGGGACAGTGAGTCCGAAGGAATCAGGGAAGCAGCTCGTCGTGGCACACTCCGCACCAAGTCAGAAGTGCATCGAAATCAGAAGGGCCCGTAAGGTCCAACATTTTCGAAATCAGTGGGATGGGGAGAACCTCGAAGAAAGGCGGACAATGCAAAGAGTAGAGGTGTGAGAAAAGGGAGCATGGAGCACCGTACAATCCTGGACAGAAGGTCGCGTAGAGAAACATGCTGCCGAGAGACGGTAGGAAAGTGTCGTTCGTCGAGGATAACAGAGGGTCAAGGGGAAAAGAAAAATGGTCAAAGATTGTTTCATGCCCAGGAAAGAACAGGCGACTAAAAAAAAAAAGGGAAAACAAGCGCCTCATGCTGCGTAGAGTCCAAAGAGCAAAGAAGCTCCTGAGGTGACCGAAGGGAAAGGAGAACATTGAAAGCGGTCAGGGGCAAGGGCATATAGTACCACGCGATTCCCTATGGAGGTCGAATGTCGTATCAAAGAAGCCGGGCAGATCCCGCAAGTAAAAGGGAGAAAAAAAAGAATTGTGGGGTTTGCCGAGAGGGGGCCTAGCTCTCTTGGGCAAAGCGCAAAGAAGTCAGTGGTTTGAAGGATTTCCGCGGGGGACCGAATCGACAGACGTCAAGAAATAAAAGAAAGGTTTTGGAGGCCGGCATAAGAAGGCTAGAAAGACACGGGGTCTCATGGTTCGAGAAAATTGAAAAACTGCCCCCCAAAAATGGGGGCCAATGGGAAAGAAAAACAAAAACAACGGAGGAGGTACTCTAGAGTATGGCCCAAGGTAACTGTAAAAAGCTGAATCAACTCCTGGCTCGACTAAGGGAATAAAATCACTACGCAAAAAAACACAAATCGCAGCTGCTGCTCCAGAACGGCGGGGGAGCTTGCCGTCACGGGGAAGGGGAGGCGGCTGCAAAAGAAGGAAAAGAGACAAACCTGTTCTTTTCGGCGAGAGAATGGTTAAACTAGCAACCAACGCGCAAATCCACCCTGATCAACACGCTGCGAGGCTAAAGCCGCAGGCACAGGAGTTCTATACGAAATTAGAAAGAACATCCGCAGTCGGTACAAACAAAAAAAAAACCTTTGCATCTCGAAAGGAAAACGCTGTCCTTCGTGAAAAGGGAGGGGAGACTTTCCGGGCGGCCCAAGAGAAAAGCTAATGAGGCGCGGGGTTTCGGGGAGGTGGAAGGGAATCTGGAAGGAGAACGCTATTTCTCTGATGAAGGAGAAAAAGGCAAAGAAAGGGAAAAAACGACTCGGGCCTCTACGAAACCCGAAAGGGGGGAAACCGTCCGCTCGGCACATGAGAAAAAGGATCCGAGATTCGACAGCCGAACAGTTGTCAGATTACTCCACTCAAAGGAGAAGGGGGGGGCAGAGAAAAAAGATGCCACCATGGAAGGAGGAAAAAAGAAAAATGAGCAATCAAAAAATAAAATTTCTGGAACAGGGAAACGTATGGGGGAGTGACATGCGGGCAGATCGAAAAACAGTGGCTGAAGGCAACTAACGGGCGAACCGTCTGAAAATGAACTAGCCGACGGTCCGAGTTCTGACATGGGCAAGAGCGGAGCGGCGATTTTTAGCGGCTTAAATTGAAAAACGCTGAAGAACATTTTCCAGGCAATAGGGGGAATAGGGGGTACCGTTTCGCCTTGGAAGCGAAATTTGAAGGCAGGGGGCTTGTTTAATAATAGTGAACTAGATGAGAAAAAAGGAGACACAAAGGATGCCAGGAAGGAAGATTCTTTCATGTCGATGACCATTTCTGCAGCGCGGGGGACAGAGAGTGAGCACCCAAAAAAAAGGGGGCGGACATTCCGAACGTGCTAGCGGGGGAACGACTGGTGGGCCGAGGGGCGGAGAGCGAATGTTTGGCGGGGATGGGGAGGATGACCTCTGACCACCGGTAGGGAGCTACTGGGCATGGAAGCAATTCCAAAAAGAGTAAAAAAAATCCCGGATCACTCTTTATGGGGGGGGGGTCGCTTGGTCTGCCGTGGAAGGTAAGACTTTTGGGTGGCGTTGGATGAGGAAAAGAAGAAATCCTTACGCATGTGCTGGACTGGTTCATGCCACTTGGGTCAAAAGGGCACTTGGGGGGAAAAAGGGCAAAGGGAGTACCGGCCTTTGAACTCCAAAAACGTGTTGGTCCCGTCTGGCCCACGACTTTGCTGTTTTTCTGTTTCCGAGAGGAACTGGATAAAGGGTCATGCAGAGGAAGCAAATTCCCGTTGCAACGACTTGGGAGTGGGGGGGAAAGGGGATAAAATCCGGATAGCGCACTTAAACAGAAGAAGAACTCAACCCGAGTGGAAAAAACACAACGGAAGTTTCCTACTCCGTAGAAGGAACGATCAAAAAGCATCAAGGTTTGGGGAAGAAAAGATGGGAAAATGGCATGCCTGATCATGATTAACCGGAAAAAAAAAAAAGGCGAGAGAAAAACAACAAACAACCGGAGGGAGAGGGGAAAGATATGGGCCGATGAAATCCTTATCATTTCCTGCCGGGATAAAAAAAGAAAAAAAGGGGAGTTGGGACAGTGGTGGAGCAGCTTCTGAAGGATCGAAAAAGAACCTCTGCGAAAAGAAAAAAAGGGAAAAGACTGGAGAGGGAGGGAGTCACTTACGGCCATAGCAGTGAAGAAATAGGTCGGTCAACTGTTAAGGAGGTTCGCGTGGGCCGAGACATATGCTGAGTAAAAGCAAATCGGAAAATACGACAATCATACAACAGACAGCCTGTATAAACATGGAAGGGTGGGGGGGTGATTGCCGGGAATACCTTGCTGCCCAACAAGTAACAAACTTTTCTAGGGACCAGTCACCTTACATAAATGGGGGGAAAAGTTCGGCAAAACTCCAGGGCCACCACCATACGAACGTCCCAAAAAAAGGAAAGAAAAGGAAGAAAAGAGACCCATAAGCCCGCGGGAACGAGACCGGAAGGAATAATTAAAGGGGAGCAACCATTTATCCATAGTCATACTGGACAGAAGGAAGAGAAACACAAATCCGGAAAAAAAAGGGGGCTCGCCTTCTCTCAAGCAAGTGAAAGGAAACCCATTCCACAACAGATAGAACGGGGAATGCCTAGCCATGGGGGGGGTTGTTGTGCTGGATCACCGAAATGAGGAACAGCGCTGGCATCCAGGCAGACATAAGGGAAAAAAGACTCTTCCTGCCTGGTGTGGATCGGGAATCAAGTGGAGGAGAAAGAGCGGCGGACCTATTTATTCACACAATCCAAAGGAAAATAAGAAATGAGAAAGATAGCCGAAACGGAAGGCTTGGATACCCTGTATTCAACTAAAGGGAATTCAGGGAGTTCTTCAAGAGGTAAAGAAGCCAAGTATACTACAGAGGAAGAGGATCGGCGGAAATAAATTTCATACAACCTCGAAACAAAAATGGAGGAAGCATGGGAAAAAGCGAGCCTGCACACTCCAAAGGGGGTTAGAAGGGAAAGGTTAGGACAGGGGGGAAGGGGTTAAGGGGTCCGGCATTGATTTGCTTTGCGCGATGTAATTCCGGTCAAACCTACCATGGTTCAGCAGCACCTCTTGAACAGGAGGAAAAAAAGCAAAGAGATTGAAAGAATCTTTTCTGTAAAACCTATTTCGACGATCAGAAATAAGAGCCGGGTCAAGGCCTGGGGAGGGTTGCGTGAAAAAGACTTCGGTCCGTGGCAAATCGCCTTTGCCATCGAGGGAGGGGGAAGGGCAAAGATCCCCATTTCGCGCCAGAAGCCGTGGAAAAGAAAGAAAAGGACCTGAACATGCGGGGTTCGAGCGCGGCCGAGGAATCTGTGAATCTCTGCAACATCATTTTTGCAAAGACAAAGAAAAAAAGAATGGTTAGAGAAAAGAACGGTAACGGCATATCCCACACTTCGGTAGGTGAAGGTTTCGGTTCGAAGGGAGAGAAAAAGAGTTAGGAGCGATCCCATAATCTTTTGATAGTGGATTCAGCGCTGGGGGCCTAGAATAAAAAGCGCGGGAGCCAAGATCAATTTTGTTCAGATTTCCGAATGGGGGGAGTCAAGAGAGTCCCTGCAGTCCAACAAAAGGAGGTGTGCAGGAAGCAGCATGCCGGGGGGCCCGGCTGCTGCGTCCCGGGGGAGAGTATTCTGTTCCTCGGGGCCTTCACACAGAAACATTTGGGGACCATTGGATTCATGCAAAAAAAGAGAAAGGAGCAATTGTTGCCGCAGGGGTTTTCTGTGTAATGGGGGCAGAAGGGGCGGAAGACTCCGGGCGACGGCCGCAACGACAACTCAAAAAGACGGTCCTAAACTCCGGGGAGGAGGACTGAGTTAAATTGAGGCGTCGAAAAAAATCTACCTTTCTGGGGGGGTCGGGAAGAGAGTGATGGACAAAACGGCGCGAATCCAGCTAACAACTGGGAGGAGGATACAGCACGAAACCCCAGTAAAGGGATTAAAAATCCAGGAACCTGCATCAGGGTCGCTATAGTGCCGAGGAAAGGAAAGAGAGGAAATGATCGCTTCGTGCAATGAAGGCGGATCGTCGGTCTGCCTCAAGAGGAAGCGAACTAAAAAAGGGAAGGGCCGCGTCTGTGTCTTACTTTGAAAAGGGAGGAGAAACTGGGATTCTCTGGGGAAGTCAAGCTGGCCCAGATATGAAAAAAAAGGGCCAGGGGAAAAGAGGGGACCTCGAAAAAGGGGAAGGGCAAAAAGGCCGCTAAAAAGGGGGGGACACACCAAAAAGGGCGACATTCAAGCCGCCAGAGTGGTTCAGAATTGTTACTGTTCTCAACATCTGAGGGGTGGAAAAGGCGAGAGTGATCGTCTGAACCCTTTCCGGGGGCGCATTACTCAGAAAAGGAAGGTAGCGCAGAAAGAGATGTCATGTAGGGAAACTGAAGCCACCTGGATAGTGAAAGAAACTGATTCATCTAAAACCTGAGGGGCAAAAGGAAAGGGGGAAGAACACCCCATGAAAAGGGGGAACCTCCCGGGGGGTCTTTTTCGTGACTTAATCAGGAGGGGGGGGGGGCCGCATAGCGCTATTTCGAAGGCCACAAGCTGAAGACGGGAGTGCATTGGAAGTGGTAAGAGAGGGGGGCGAATTCAGTTTCTGCCCTAGCAGAAAAAGGAGAAGGGGGGGGGGATCTGTGCCCCGGGGATTCCAGAAGTTCTAAAAAAAAGTGAGGAAGGGGCAAAGACATATACAGGCTACATGGCAGGAAAAAGTTACCTCAGACTGGAGAAAAAAAACCAAAACCCTTGGCGGCGTCTTTCGGGACTGGTTGGAAGTATGGGACGGGTGAATCGAGAGGAAACCAGTGTTTTCGGGGCCAAAGCTGATTCCTTCCCTGGATTGAAAAAATCGGAAGCATTTCAGGCCCTGCAGGGACAAAAATAGGGGAACGCGGTAAACGATTTATTGTTCTGTTGGGAGGAAAAGTCAGGGACGCGTATGTCGTGGTTGCGGCTTGGTCGGCGAACAGGGGGAGACATCCGCCATTATGCTCAATGTCTGGTGGGTCATCTGCCAAGGTGAAGGGCTTTAACAGTGGGGAGGAGGGGGGGTAGTAACCGGCTTTTTCTAAGACACGTATTGAGCAAGGCGGGACAGCCACGGTGGGGGGGGGAGGGGTATTCCTAGTTCAAAAAAAAGAATACATCAGAATCGATAACAAAATTTAACGTTCACCTTAGTTTGGGAAAAAGAGGCCGGGGAGAGGAGGAAGGGGACACCAAACACCTCTACCCTTGTCGAAGTTAGGGGGAAAATACGTAGGGAGGAAAAAAAGATCAAAAACCGCACTTTTTGTGCTAGTTTTGGGAGAGGCCCCTGGCATGCCTGATTATTGAAGGGCTAAGAGCAAACATGGGGGAAAAAGGAAAAAAAGAGGGGGGAGGGCCCGGATCATGAGCATGGGAGGGAGAGAAAAAGCATCAAAAAAAAAAGTGCGGGTTGGGTTTGGATCGGAACAGCTTGATCAAAAAGGAAGGGAAAGGGAAAAACAAAGTCTGTCTAAGGGCACGGAGTAAAAGGTGAGGGCGCCTATAGAAATTAATGACAGGTGGGAAGTAAAACTAATTCGCAGGGTAAGGGGGGGGGGGAGGGCGAGCAAAAAGCTGGGAAGGGCCTTTGTGAATCGAACTTAAGAAGAGAAAAAAATAGAAAAAAAAAGTGGTGGTCAAAAAAGGATAAAAGCGGTGGGGGTTAAACCGGGAGAAGGGAGGAACTCCAAAGAACCCGTAGAGGGAACGTCCAAATCACATGCTCTCAAGGAGAACTAAACGAAAACAGCAGAAAAGAACGGAAAAACAGCCAGAAAAAAAAAAGAATCATAAAAAAGGTCAATCAATCGGAAAAAGGGGGGAACATGCAGGGCTGTGAATGGGGATTAAGAAAAATTTATCCCGTAAAGAAGGTGGAAAAGAGAAACGGGGAAAAATAGAAAAACTGGGTTCAAGTCGCTCCAAAGAAAGAACGTCACCCAATCGAGTTTCCAAAACAATAACGGGGAAGAAAGGGGAGGGAAGATTTTGGGGGGGATCACCGCTATTAACGACTGAGAAAGGTCATTATTACAAAGGACTCCTGGGAAAGGACTGGAAGTTGGACTGTCGGAAAGACATTCTGCGGCAAACCCGATCTTCAAATAAATGAAGGAGACTAGAATGGAAAAAAAAAAAAACTAGATTAAACGCACTCCCTTTATTCAACTTTCCCAAGGCCTTCAGGGGGGAAAGAGGGGGAGAGAAATTGGGGAACCTCCGATACACGCAAATCGGCGAGCATAAAATTGGGGAAACTGAGAATAACAAAACCGCGGCAGATAGGGGGAACCGTTGGAGACCGTAGTGGGGGTCCCCCTCGCAAGCCATTTTCGATCGGGCAAGCGGGGACTTCGCCGTTCCATAAAGAGGGGGCTTGGAAAGAACTAGAAAAGGGGTCATTATGGGAGAAACCAGGGTTCAGGATCAGAACGGGGTCACAAAGCGCTCTAATATGGTGAAAAGAAAAAAACAGATCTGCACGGCGGCTGTCCCGGGAAGGGGAGGGAAGAAATGGACCAGGCTTGCCGAGCGGACGGAGGATTGGTCGGTTCTTCAGGATTAACAAGAAAGGGGGAAGGTGTTCAATCGCCACTTCGCCAGTTGCCAGAAGAGTTCAAAAGGGGACTATAACCGAACCCACGCAGGAAGAAAAAGAAAAAGAAAATGAAGCGTGTCGAGCGCGAAGGAGGCAGACCGTAAAGCCATCATTTGCACAAGGACAAACAAGGCTAGATGAAAGAGGGGAGGCAGGAAGCCCAGAAGAGGGGGGGGGTTCATTTTTTCTACTGTCAGGGGAAAAAAAAAAACCGGCAGTCTTCCCAGTTTATCAGGTGGATTCCGGAAAGGACAGGGATCCAATCGAGGGACAAAAACAGGTTAGAGGTGGTCAGACTGAAGAAGGAAAGATCATCTCACTAGGAGTTTTGGGAGGGAAAGAGAAAACTGTGAGTGGGAGAGTCAAGCGTATTCAGGGTTACGAGAAAAAAAAAAGAAAGGGGGGAGGAGTCATCACCCCCAAGAACTGTGGGCAACAATGGGAAATGACGACACAAAAAAAAGGAAGGAAAGAGACCATTGTTTCCAAGGGGGTAACGGGTGGGGCTTCAAATGGCTCGACAAAGAATACGAGGAAGGGGAAGAAAAAAGCCGCCTCATAACTGATCAAGAAAAACCCGGGAGTGAGAGGAAGGAACCGGTCTATTCGGCAAAAAAAGGAAAAATAAGAAAAAGAAAGAGACCGTTTAAGTTTGGCAGCGATGGGTTAAAGAAAAAACGGCGCCTGATCACCCCAGGAAGAGGAGGGCTTTCATACAGCCTTACCGCTCTCAGCAGGTCTGGGGGGGGAGGGGAACGAAAAAAATTCTGAACGGAAATCAGGAAGAAAGGAGACAGAACATGGGTATTCAATAATGAGCTGTGGAAGGGGAGGGGCATGAAGGGGGGGATCGTGCGGGCTACGAACGCGATGATGCTGCTGGTTCCAGGGGAAAGGGAGCGCTATAGCGACTTGTTACCTCTCTGGGAGAAAAAATGGGCGGCCAATCGATGCACACCCAAGTGTGGTAATATCGACGAGGGAACCAAAAAAGGGAAATTCCTCTCGACGGGGGGGGTCGCAAAAGACAGACGAAGCAGGGCCAGGGGGGACAGAAGGGATTTACTACATCTTCGGGCTCGCTGACCCGAATAGGTGCTGAAAGAAAACGGGAAGAGGAAAGGAATCGAACAGGGGAATACAAAGCCAATAAAGAAACTGGAAACGTACGGTGGAAAAAATGCGGAATTTCACCGGGGAAAGAGGGGAGGAAGGGCCACGACGGCCGGAGAAAGAAAGGACGGGTAGGCATTTTCTCACTCGCCGGCAGAAAAGGGAGGGGGGATAGCTGAGTAAACTGAAAAGAGGAAAATGGAAGACAGTTTTCGATGGAGGGGGTTTGAATGAAAAGGGGATCGGGGAGGCCTTGCATAGGGGCTGGTGAAAGTGTGGGAATTCTGTTGCGCCGCGGAAGGTGAAGGGAAAAAGTATAAGGGCAGGCCCTGGCAGAAGAGGACATATCGATGCTTACCGCTGCAGAATGTGGACACTGAGGCCAAAAAAAACAAGGTGAGAAGAAAGAAAAAAAGAAAGGTTCACTAGGCGGTTGGACGGCAGGGGTTCTTGTGAATCGATAGAAGGAAAAAAAGGTTGGATATTGGGGGGCTCGGATGGATGAACCCACCGGTATTGAACGAAGAAAAAGGGGGGCCGTCAGTCAGAAGTACCAAAATACGGAGGGAAAGGGGAGGGGGTAAGAAATAGTTTAGGGGGGGAGGTGTCTGATCTCCGTTTTTGCTTTCGAGGGGGGGTGTGGGGTTCGGAAAAAAAGCATCATCCGCATATTGGGAGAAGTGCAGGTGGGTGGACTGGTAAACGGGTAGTAGAAGGTGGAATAGGGGGGGGAAAGGAAAAAACACGGCTTTTATACTCAAACAAACTGACTTTGATCAAAAAGGGAGGAACTGTTGGGCATGGAAGGGGACACCTGAAGGGGATGCACAAATGAGAAAGGAAAAAGTTCAAAAAAGCAGAGCAAGGGGTGAACACGGTGCGGGGACTCGAAAAGGGCCGTAGGAGGGAGGGAAAACAAATAAGAAGGAGGGGGGAGGAAAAGCGTGGCGCTAATCCCTTTTTCTTCCGAGAAGAAGAAAAAGGAACTTGCCAAACAAGCAAACCAAGTTTTTGGATAGGCGGGCTAAAGAAAAGGGGAGTGCCAGGGAACTGGCCCTAAAACCGAGAAAAAAACTGAGGGGGATGGAAAAGAGAGAGGGGCCATGTGACAAAAGGAAAGGGGTAAAAAGGAACAAAATTGCGGTTGAAAAGTTTGGGATCGGACAATCGGTCTCCGGATAAAGGAGCGAAGAACACGGAGGGTAAACGGGGGGACGAGGGGTTTAATTGCGAATACGGGCCCATAGCATTTTTTTCAAAACGAGAGGAAAAATGGGGTCAACGTGTCTCGCGCTGGATTCATTTGGAAAATCAAGACCCAGAAAATACAACACAGGGACAAAAAGTCGTGTTGGGGGGAAAAAAATACTCTAGGGAAGAAAATGCTGGAAAGGGAAAGAAAAGAAAAGAAAAGGGGCGGGATTCCGACCAAATCCACATCGCCAACATTGGAGGAGGAGAGAGAAGAAAAAAAGAGCCAACCCAAGAGAAAGGAACCCCGCAGAGGAGGGAAACACAGAAAAAAGATCTTGGGAACCATAGGAAAGAAGGAGGGGATACCGTCTTTAATGCTTCCAACTTGAGAAGCAAAGAAGAAGGGTAAAAAAGAAAAACGGTCCCATCTAAAAACACCCTTTCGCTCTTCTCAGAGGAAAAACCGTCACCCCATGGAAGAAAACCAAAAGAGAACGGGGGGAAGGAAAAAGCCAAAGGGTGGGTTTGTTTGCTTGCACCGCGAGTACACATCAGGAGGAAAGGTCATCATCTATGACAGGAGAAAAGTCTAAGCATGCCGGGGAGGCCTAGGGGAAAGAAGTAGATGAGGACAACAATCCCATATGAAGCCTAAAGGAGAAGAAGAAAGGAAAAGTACACACTCTGTTCACCAGCAAATTGCCTTCCGAGGGACCGAAGTCGCGAAAAATGTTAAAAGCAGCCGCAGTCGCTCTCCTGGCGAATAATTAAAGGTAAAAAGAAAAGAACAAACGAGGGGGGGAGAATGGTTTAAAAAAAAGAGCACGGTGAGAAGGCTGGAAACAACACTCAAAAAAATTTGTCGATTTCCTCGGTGAAAATCGCCGGGGAAGTAAGTGACGACAGATTGATTTGCTTTGCGCTCCTACGGAAGGGGGGGTTAAGAGTACTGTCGCTCCGAGGGGAGCACAAAGAGTGCGCAGGGGAGGAAAAGGGAGAAAAGAAGTGAGCAAGTAAAATCTGAAACTGTGCTGTCCCTATTCGGATCAGGAAGAAAAAGGAGGGGCCCGAGCAGAGGGTCAAGGCCATTGGTGGGAGTAAGGATGACAGCTCGCCTTGGGAGCACGCCAGGGTGAAAAAGAAACAGAAAAGGGGGGGAAAAGTTTAACGATACCTCGTCCGAAAGAAGGAAAAAAAAAAGCCGACAGAAGGCGTTCGGATCCTCCGAGGCAGGGAAAAATAAAAGCTAAACCATCATTGGACAAAAAAGAGCAAAGGTTTGGGATATTAACTAAAATTGGTTAGGGGAAGGTATCTTTCCGGGGAGGTTGAATTCGAGAAAAACAAAGGAGGAAAGGAGGCTGGTAAAAAAAAGAGGGGGGATAATGTGGGGGGGGGGGGGCCGAGTAATAAAGAGGGATGAAAGCGGGAAAAAGAAAAAGGCAGCATTTTTCACTGATTACTGGAAAAATCTGTGAAGAAGAAGGAAGGGGACCCTGATCCGACCTTTTTAAGAATCAGCAAAATAGGAGGAAGCGAGGATCAAGGAGTCACAGTATGACATGGAAGTAGAGCATGAAGGAAGCCCTTAACCCTAAACATTTGGGAAAAAAAGATGGTTAAA
>Ga0179593_1557137_pt1 | contig 11929 bp, 18 predicted proteins | sample CZODoug2_1_08_16_FD_185931 | JGI IMG/M metagenome (GOLD analysis project Ga0179593, IMG submission 185931) | Vadose zone soil fungal communities from Angelo Coast Range Reserve, California, USA - CZODoug2_1_08_16fungal (PacBio error correction) | ecosystem: Environmental > Terrestrial > Soil >...
CGGCGCGAAAGAGAAAAAACAGCCGCTGGCGATCCGTCGTCGGCGCTCATTTATTCCAAAGGAAGGAAAGAAGAAAAAAAAGAAAAGACGGAGTTCGCGCTCGACCCTGAAGATACGTGCATACGAAAAAAAAAAAAAAAGAAAAAGAGAAAGAGGAACTGGTCTATCGCACTACCTAGGTCATGCAGAGAGGGGACCCGGAGAGCCCCTGCGCGCGCGAGGCTCGCCACCGGCTGTTTCGTCTCGTCAAGAGAAGAGGGAGAAAAGAGTCTGCTGTTCGCAAGGCCAAACAGGAAAGGAGAAAAGTGGAAAAAAAGGAAGGCGCCTGCCAAAGGAGAAAAAAATAGAGAGAACGTACGGCATCGAGTAAAACGTTGTCTCTGCTTTTTTAGCTGGAAAAAAAAAAGAAAAAGGACAACTCGCCACGCACTTGGGACTTATAGCGGCACGTAGACGGGCAAGGGGAGAGGGGAAGGGGAAAGAGTAACAGGTTTAAAAAAAACCGCGGGGCGGTGCTTGTCCTTGCCGCTGGGGCGGGGAAAAGAGAGAAAAGAAGCGATTCGTCACCTATCTGCGATCAGGAAGACAAGAAAGAAAAAAAGATTCGGAAAAAAGGGAGGACAACGGCAAGACTCCTCTAAGCCGAATTTAATCTCCTTCTCTTTGCTTCTAGACAAAGGAAAGGAGGATGGCAATCGGCACAGCGCGGCGGTGAGGCAACAGAAAAAAAGAGGAATCGATGCCATTTTTCATAAAACACAAAAAAAAGAAACGTAACGAGGCGGGGAGACATTCGTTGTTCACGGGGGAGGAGAGAGAAGAAGCGCCGTCATTCGAAGGGACGGCACGGGGGATCGGGAAAGAGGGGGAGCGTATCATTATGTCTCCTCGAAAAGAGAAAAAAAGGGCAGCGTCGAAACGAGGCGGGCTCTTTCTCAAAAGTGAACAGAGAAAACGTGTACGACATACTAATCGCGTTTGGTGGGGGACAGATCAAGAGAGGAAGAAAATCGGCTTTCGATATCACGCGTCTGTCAAAAAGAAAGAGTTAAAGATTCCTAGCCGCAGGATCGGGGACGATCTGGTCTCTCTCTGCGATGCCAGAGGAAAGAGAGCGAACAAGCTCTTTCGTGAAGAGGGCTGGACTAACAAAACAAGAGGGAAAATGTCTTCTCCCTCGACGCCTGGCCTTGGGATCGACTCGTGAAAAGAGATGCCTGCTTCAAAAAAGGAGGAGAAGGAAAAAAAGGGTTCGGCGGCTTGAGCGAGGCGCCAAGACGGAAAAGGGCTTAACCATATTCATATGAAGAAAGAAGGCGAAGAGCCACTGGTTGCTTCTCCTTTCTAATAAGAAAAAAAAGGGGATAGGCCGTGGGCGTTAAATCCACAGCGGGAACTACATGGGCATGGAGAAGGAAGAAAATCGACTCCTGCTCTACCAAAACCGTAGGGAGGGGAAGAAGTCCGCGTTGGCCGATCCGAGAGGAAAAAGACGTGCGGTGCTTGGAGAGTGGAAGAAAAGGAAAGAGAAAGAAAAATAGCTGAACCGTGAGTGCTACTGGAGGGAAAAAAAAAGGCCTGGGGGCAAGGTCAGGATAGAAAGGGTTGTACGGTCTCTGAAATTTCGTGAGGAGAAAAAAAAAAAAGAAAAAAGCGTGGTCTCAGTTGTTTCTCGATGCTGCAAAGGGGAAGCGACAAAAAAGGGTAAAAAAAAGGGCTCTGTGGTACCGTTTTGAACGCTTGATTGTAGGAGGGGAAGATGGGAGGTGGGTATCCTCGCGGGCGAAAAGGGAAGCGCGGCCCTCATCCCCGAAGACGCGAAGAGAAGGGTTGGGGTGACCTCCTGGAACAGGTCGAAAGCACGAAAGACCAAAAGGAAAGGAGGGGGGGGCGCGGTTTTCCTCCCTGAGTGTGAGAGAAGAAGAGTGAGTAGCACGCGGAGACCCGCGGCTTGGTCTCCTCTGTTCCGGGAAGGGGGGGAAAAAAGAGGCGCTGGGGCCTTTGCAGCGCAGAATGGCGGAAAAAAAAAAAAACATAGTGAAAAAAGCGAAAGAAAAAAAAACGCAATTGGGGGTGCGGCAACGAGGGGGCGTTGCTCTTTGTGAGCTCCCAAGAAAAAAGACACGAAGAAAAAAAAACTAACTGCGAAAGTGTATGGCGGTCGGAAAAGAATGGAAGAACCGTCGCGTCGTGGATGCTGCTCTCCTGTTTTGGGGGAGGGGAAAGGAACCGGCGTCCCGCCCCAGCAGCAGAAGGAGATATGGCAAAAAAAAAAGGGATGCGTAAAAATCGAACGTGGCTAAGTGAGAAAAGGGGTGTGGTAACCCATATCTCCAGCATCTATCGGGGGGGGAAGGAACCGAACGTCTTCGCCTGTATGGGCAAAAAGAGGACCAGAGAGCCTCTACCCAAAAGGGGGAAAAAGAGAAAGGTGGCTGGTGCGCACTGGTTGTCGTTACGGAAAGGAGGGTGCAGTGGAGTTGGAGCTCCTACAGAGGGGAATAAGTGGGATGAAAAAAAAAAGGGGAAGAGACTATCAAATGCGCTAAACCGGGGGAAATAACGTGCGGGTGATTCCTTTTTGCGTCGAGAAAAAAGCTGCATTAAATCGCAGTGACCAAGAGGAAAAGAACGAACCTGCTATAGTTCCCAGGCTGCAGGAAAAGGGGGGAAAGAAAGAGAGGTTGAAAGGAATATAAGGGGGCGGGCGGCGTCAATCCGATCTGCGTAAAAAAAAGAAAAAAGGCGGGCGTCATTCGGGAAAGGGAGGAGGCAAAAAAAAAAAAAAAGGCAGTTTTGATCGAATGGCACTTCGAAAAGAGGGAAAACAACGACAAGAAAATTCAGTAACTAGTCAGAAGGAAAAAAAAGAGGAATCGTTGACCGAGCGCAACGCCAAGAGGAAATCCGGAGGGCCAATAAGACAAAAAAGAGAAGCAAAGGGTAAAAGGGGAAAAAGGCGACTCCTCTATATGAGGACGGAGGCTAAAAGGATCGAGCTTTATTACCAATTTCTAAAAAGAGAAATCGGCAATAGACTGCGATTAACCATCAAGCGCGGAAGACGAGCCATCTGCATCTCAAAGGACCAATTCAGAGAGGGAGACATCTCAGCACCAGTAAAAGAAGGAAAAGAGCAACAAAAGAGGGATCCGTCTTCTCAAAAGAGGACAACAACACCAATGGAGGAAAAGAGAGGGAAAAAAAAAAAAGAGGGAAAGTGCGATTGGATGGGAAGAAGGAAAGTGGCGATGGGCCTCGGAAAGGGAAGGAAAAAAAAGGTCTATGGACAGAGGAAAAAAAGAAGCGTTCAGCAAAAAAGAGAAAAACTATGATTTTCATCGCCTTGGCAAAAAAAGAAAGAAGACTTCGACCTTTTGGGGGCATCCCACCTGGAAGAAGCGAGAGCCACACAGGGAAGAGAAGAAAAAAAAAGAGAGAAGGAAGAAAGGCATTACTCAGGGGGATCGTCTGTTCTTTTCTCTTACCTCTTACACAAAAGAAAAGGCGTACTGTAAAGTTTTTTCTTGTAGGGGGAAAAAAAAGGGAAGTGCCATCTCTCCCAAACCCTATGAAAAAGGTGGGACTTTGGAATTGGGGTCTCCTTTCAGATCACCCGAATGAATAAGAGGGAGAAAAGAAGTGAAGTGTTCGCAGATCGTCTTTCCGCAAAATGTCAGAAGAACCGTCAGAAGAAAAAAGGAACCCATTCCGAAAAAAGGAGAGGAGACTGGTTCGTAAGTGGCAAGGGGCGAATTACGTCGCTTTCCGCCACGGTAGGAAAGAAGAAAAGGAAACCGCCGTAAGGAAAATAAAAAAAGGGAACGGGTTGCGCATACCTGCCAGGAAAAAGGAAAGGGGAAGCAAGAAAAGGAAGCCTCTCCAATCCACCGAAACAATATAGAAGGAAAAAAAGGGGGTTCGCACATCCACTCTGCATTCCAGAACAAAAGCGGGCAGGCTCCACGGAATGAGACACTCCCCCCGAGCGGGAGGGAAAAAGGGGGGGGGTCGGCTCCCCGGCAGCGGGGAAAGGGGAAGAATCTTGCCCACGGCAACGGGGGAAAAAACCCATCGTGCTCCAGCCACTCCGGAAACCAGGGGGGGGAAATGGAGGGGATACAAGAAAAAAGCCTGCTTGTGGGGGGGGTGCGGCCGAAGGAAATCTCAAAGCACGAAAAGACGGATCACTGGAAAGGGAAAAGAAAAAAAGACGAGCATACACCAAGGCTACGCAAGAAGAGTTATCGGAAAAAATAGCCCACAAAGCGACCGCCTCGTTGTCCTCCACGGGGCGGGGGAGAAGGGGGAGTCGCCATCGTTCTCGAGTAATGAACAGAAACGGTAGGGAAGAAGCCACGTACTGCGCCCAAATAGGGAGAAGGAAAAACCTAAAACACCCAGATCGAAAGAAGACCCGCGAGTCCTCTTGCATCGCCATCTTTGCCAAGAAAAGAAAAAAAAGAAGAAGGCACCCGCGCCCCATAATCTGCGTCGTAAAGTAGGGAGGGGAGAACGGTCCACCGCCTCACAAAAAAGAATGAAAAAAAAAAAAAAAAAAAGATCGAGAAAACCGTGCATGACAGGGGCCTTCTTCCAGGGAAAAAAAAGAAGATGCAATTCACCGTCGCAATCTGAGACAAGAAGAAAGACCCTAACATGGGGAAAAAAAAAGGAACAAAGATCGGTGCTTACTTGTCAATGGAAAGAGGGGAGAAACACCCTGAAGAAGAAAAAGAGCGTTACTCTTTCACGGCAGTGCGCAAAGAGAGACAACAGCTAGGCCGAAATGGGAAACCAGGCCCGGCCAGGCGCTTCCTCGAGCGACAGGAAGAAAAGGCTAAGGCGAAAGGAAAAAAAAAAGGGAAAAAACGCCGACTCGCGCCGGTACGCGCGGAAAAGGGACCGATGGCGAATCGAAGGTGGTTTGTCGCTAACAACAGGGGGGGAGGGGGACACGCCGTCCGCCGCGTGCGAAAGAAAGAAAAAAAAGAAACCAATGCAAGGGCGCTCCGCCCAAAGGCTCTTCCTCTAGAGCACGACCAGGAAAAAGGAAAAGGAAAGAAGCGCTGGGCCCATGCTACACAAGCCGGAATAAAAGGGACCCGTCCTTGCTGGATTCCGCCTTCATAACAAAGGAAAGTCCGCGGACAGGCGTCTGCTGTTCGGACGCAAGGAAGGAGGAAAAGGACGCCGGCGACATCTTCCTACCAGAAGGCTGGAAATATGAAAAGAAAAGGAAGCTCTATAGCCATAATACTTTAAAATAAAAGGGGGTCGCTCAAACTAGAGCCGACCGCCTCTTGTTTTTACATATGACAGGGAGAGGAAAAAGGAAAGGGGCGGCGAGCTTCGTGGCCCGCTCCACAGGAAAGATCCACCTTTGCTCTTACAGGGGGGTAAGACCTCGAAAGACAGGTTCTCCGCTAGAAAGGAAGAGGAAAAGGGAAACCTATCTAGACAACGGGAAAAAAGGAAAAAAAGACTTTCAGGTCATTCCGGCAAAAACTCTAAAGAGGAAGGACCCGTTTCAAAGACCGCTTCTCCTCTTTCGCGGAAATGAAAAAAAAGAAAGAGAAAAAGAAAAAGCCCAATATACAAATAGGGGGAAGGGGAAAAAAAGGAAAAGATCTCTTGACCGAAGCCGCAGGAAGGGAGAGGAAGGAGGATGCAGGTCGACGCCAAAACGAAAGGGGGGGAAAAAAAAGAAGGGTCGCTCGCTCGTGCCTCTCGGGCGAAAACGTAAGAAGGGAAGTGGCTTGTATTCTATATCGGAAAAAGGAAAGGGATCGTACTGCGGCAAACGCCCCGTACACATGCCACCTCAATGAGGAAAAAAAGAGAAAGGGAGACCGGCGCCAGCCCATTGCGATGGAGAAATGAAGTGACGATAGAAAGGGGAGAAAAGAAAAAGCCGCGCCCACTAATACTTTCATATTACAACAAGGGGGGGTACACCGGAATCTAGTCGCGAAGATAACAGGCCAACAGTTCATATCTTCAGCTCCGCACAGAGAGAATGAAGGGAGAAAAAAGACTCAAAAAAAAAAGAAAAGAAAAAGGGAGGCTCGCTAACGCGACTAAACAGCCTGCTGAGGGGAAAGGAAGGGTAGGAAGGTTGGAGGACGGAAGGAACTCTGGCTACCTCTGGAATTCTCTCATCAAAATAAAAAGGGGGAGGAAAAAAAAAAAAAAAAAAGGAGGAGGAGTAAAAGAGAGAGAAATCGTCACGGTATGACGAGCAGCGCAAAAAAAGGAAGGAAAAACGCCGAATACCGTCCCGATCCTCACTTCTGCGTAAAAAGGAAAAAAACCTCCGATGTGGAGTCGCGTTCGCTCTTCCATCCGACGAAGAAAGAGGGGGAACCAAGCGCTTGTTCTCTTGCGAAAAAAACGTTCCGAAAGTCCGGGGGAAAAGAAGGAAGACGGTGCGCTCTCACTGCTGACTTCCAAGGGAAAGTACGGGGTGGTCTCTGCGGGGGGAGGAGCCCCGCGTTTCCAGTCGCCAGGGAAAAAAAAGAAAGAAAAGGGGAGTGGGCGCCGTAGAACTCCTGACCGGAGAGGGGGAGGGGAGGAATTTTTCCTTCCGCGCGGGCCGAGAGAGGAAGGGAATCGACCCCAAGCCAAGGGAAGTCCAAGCCCATCGGTCCTTCCCTGCGTGAGGAAAGGAAAAGAGAATCGACCCGTGAGCGCCGGAAAAAAAAAGGAGGGAGGAGTTTCAGAATAACTGTGCTGCTGGCAAGGATCGTTAAAGGATCGCCGGCTTTATTACCTCGAAATAAAAAAAGAAAGAAGAAGAAACAGCGGTCACAGAAAAAGGAAAAAAAAGAAAAAAAGAAAGGGAAGAAAACCTTCGGGCCGTGACAATAACAGGATGGGCAGGGGAAAAAACGTCTCTATAACAGAATACACAGGAAAAAAGAAATAAGAGATAGCCGGGGAGACGATCATTTTCTACAATAGAAAAAAGAAAGGGGAAAAAAGAACACGGGTGGGAAAGAGAAGGGGAGTCTTGCGTCGGAGTATTCGGGGAGAAGGAATGAAGAACAAAAACGGGGGCGACTACGTCCTTGTGGTGGAAATGACGGGAAGAAAAAAGAAAGCGCTGCGCCAGCAAGGGAAGTGGGGCGGGGGATGAGTAAAAAAGCGTCCTTTCCCACAGAAAGGAGAAAAGGATGCGGCTGCTATCCTCTATTAAAAAAATCGGAAGAAAAAAGGGAAAGAAGGACTGGCCTCCTAGGTGTCTCGGGGGAAAAAAAGGAGGGGGAGCTCTTAAACGGGCAAAAGGAAGAGGGGGCGGGTCGCCCCCTCAAAGCGGGGGAAAAGAGAAAATGATGGCCTGCTATCAAAAAAATGACAAAAGGGACCGAAGGAAGCTTCTTTTATCCATCTTTGAATAAGGGGCTGCAGAAGGGGATCCCGTAGGCAAGGCAACTTTTTCTTCTTCGAGGAGAAAAAAGAAAAGCCGATCGGCGTGCTCAGCGACCGCAGAAGGTTGGGGAGAAAAAGGCCTGTGAATCTGTCGGTAAGGAAGAGAGGACAGAACTAAGACCTCGCAGAAGGAGAAACTCTTCTCCATCTGTTTACAGGAAAGAGAGGGAAAGGATCCATGAGAGTGAAGAGGAGAGGGGCTTTTCTCTTTTGGCAAGAAAGATCAGCCGGACCTATCGGTAGGAGGACCCCCCCTTTGCTTCTCTCGCGGGGAGAAAAGAGGAAGGATAAAAAAGTAGGAGAGCTGTTGTACTTGCGCGAAAGAGTGATAAGGAGAAGGGAAGGGAAAAGAGAAATTTCTCATTTGTTTCTAGGAGAGAGGAAGAGAGCATATAGGGGTTTTTCGCTGCTCGTTTTCCGTTCATCAGGGGAGAAAAAGGGGGGGTGGAGACGGTGATCCTCGGAGGGTGAACGAATATGAAGAACTAAAAAAAGAAAAGCCGCCGGTGGAAGACCCTATCTAAAGGACAAGAGGGAAAACTGACAGAAACGATCCCGCAGATGTACGAGCAAATTCTTGTTCGCGGTATCCCTACGCTGGGAGAAAGAGAGAAGAAGGCGGGCGCGCCACTCGTTATCTCGCGGGCGTCATTATGAAAGCGACGAAAAAAAAGGGGGCGTCTTCCGCTATTCAGCTGTATGGGAGAGAAAACAAAGGAATACCGGGGGAAATAAAGACGATTTCGACTCCCTCTGTGTAGACGGGAAAAAAGGAAGAGCGGCCACCTTGCGTGGGTTGGCGTAACCTGGGGGAAGGGGACGGAAGCTTTCCACATCGGACAGCAAGCAAGAGAAAAATTCTGCGTGGTGAGGCCCTGTTATCCTTGGGCTTCATACAGTGGGAAGAGAAGGGAGGAACCGGCGGCCGCCATCCTTCATTCGTTGGCCGCCGGGGCCAAGAGGAGGGCGGCGTGTCTGGATCAAAGGAGGTAGATCCAAAAATGTCTCCATGCGAAGGAGGAAAGCTGCGTCTCCGTCCCCTTCTTCGGCCAGGAGAAAAAAAGAAAAAGGCGCCGCTACCTCAGGATAGGGGGTGTAGTAGAAAGGGAGGGCAGTAGGATGCTAGTGGTAAGTTAGTATCGAAAAGGAAAAACAAAAAGTGTGAATTGGGACAAGAGAACGAGCGGCGCGAACCGTTTTTCTTATGATTTAACAAAAAAAAAAACAAAAGGAGAAGAAGGCGGAAATGTAGGAAAAAGGAAAAGGGACTGGTGCTCGCAAGAGATGGCGAAAAAAGAGAAGAAGAACTTACGCCCCCCCGGCTATATTTCCACAGGCGTAGGAGGAAAAAAGTCAGGGGGAAGGTAGGGTCGAGCGTCAACCGATCTAGCAAGAAAAAAGGGAGGAAGAAAAAAAAAGGCTCATTCGGGTGTATCTTGAAAACAAGGCGAAAAAAGGCAAACCAGAAAGGGGGGACAGGGTAGCAGTCATGGCCCTTATCGTGCAGAGACGCGAAAAAAAAGAAAGTAAGACGAAAGGAAAAAAAAAACCCTGCCAATATAGCAGATCATATGAGAAGATGAGGGGATAGGTCCGAGCACGCCTAATAAGAAAAAAGTGTAGATAACCCTACGCCCAGGTGCGCGCTCTTCTCTCACGCCTAAGATGGGGGGGAAAAGGGAAAGAGGAAAGGAATTACAGGCGAATTCTCTCTGTGACGACAACCGAGAAAAAAAGAGGGGATTTACATCTCACTTATCGGTAGCAAAGGGATTCCTGTCGCTCCCAGCTGCACAACCATAAAAAAAAGAAGAAAAGGAAAAAAGAAGAAAAAAAAAGGCGCTCACAATAATGTATCTCTCGGCAAGAACAAAAAAGGGGAGAGGAAGAAAACCCTTCTGGGGGAAGAGTTGTTATGGTTTGTCTACAGGAAAGGAAAAAGAGAAAAAGGGCGAGGCCGCTTGCCAAAGAAAAGGAAAAGACGGGGAAAGGGAAAGAAGCGCTTTATGTTTCATAAACGCCGTGAAAAAAGAGAGAGAAATCGAAATCGACCTGTGGGGCCCGCTCGATCACCTGGCCTCCCTCGCGAGGAAAGGAGAAGAGGCGCACCCGTGCGTCGGGTCTAAGAAGCAGGATGAACAGAACGGGACAGGAGTGCTCGGACCGTTTCCAAGAAGGGGAGATGTGAGTGGGCTGTCAGAGAAAGGAAGAGATACGTTCCTCGCTCACCCCTGAAAGGAAAAGGAGGAGATTTCAGAGCACTCCGAATGACGCCGTACGCGCGATATAAAGGGGGAGAGTCTCTTTACGCCGAAGCTAAACCTTTAAGAGGAAAAAAGTGAAGTACACTGGAAGGGAAATATAAATCCGGTGTCGTAAGTTCACCATAGAAGGGAAAAAAAGAAAAAAAAGGTCCGCACTCCGCGCGGCACAACCAAAAGAAGTAGAACCGAACCACGGAAAAAAGAAAAAAAGGTTTCTCGCCGCTCGTCTGAATCACAAAAAAAGAAACGATAACAAGAACTCACCCCTTAACGAAACGACTTCGCTCCACGCGGCACAGCCACGTCGGAAGGAAAGAGAAAAAAGAACAGCTCCAAGCCTGAGCCGCCCCACCGATAACGAAGAGAGGAGGAGCATGAAAAAGAGGCTTTCCGCCCCCCCGGCACCCGTGCACGGAAGGAGAAAGCAAGGCGAAAATCGTCGGAGAGGAAGCCTGCTGCTGTTCTCTCCTGGAACCGGGAAAAAAAAAAAAAAAAAAAAAAGGAGGATCCAGTGCCTCGACACCAATACGAGCAAGGAATAAAAAAAAGCCAGCTTTTTCCTTTGCCTGAGGAAAGGAAGGATGTTCGACAAACGCGCACCGCCTCTGGTGGGCAAAGAAAAAGAAATGAAAAGCGGGCGTCGCCCATCTAATAAAAATAACAGCGGGATGCCCTGGGAAGAGCTAAAAAAAGGAAACCAGCGCCTCGCTTCAAGACAAAAATGCCAACGAAGGAGTAACGAAACCCGCGGTCCCGGTGGCAGCGCCATCTTTGTCCCGGCGCTCCAGCCAGGAAAAAAAGGAAAAAAAAAAAAGAAATCCTCGAAATCTGCAGGACTCGGGGTGACAGAAAAAAAAGATGGGCGATACTAAACAGAGGCCAAGGAGGAAGAGGAGCAAAAATCGGAAAAGGAGAAGGCACCTCGCCCTCTCTACAAAGGAGAAAAAAAGAAAAACGAGCCCGAACAAACAAGGCGTCGGAGGAAAGGGGGAAAAAGAGACGCGAAACCCCCTGATCCCACTCGCGTGGTTAAAAGGAGGTGAGTCGACCGGAAAAAAGAAAACCTTGGCCACTCCAGTCCGCTTTCTGCCTCAAGAGAGGGAAAGAAAAAAAGGAAGATACCGAAGGTCGAATCTACGATTCACTCAATGCCACGAGAAAAACAGAAAAAGACGAGGCCTATTACTCGCGTATACAGGCCAACTCGGGGGGGGAGAGAGACGAGTTTCGCCCTTCTTCGAGAATGAAAGGAAAGAGGTGGCGGAGCCGTCCCGGACAGGGAAAAGCACGTGAGTCAAAAAAAAAGCTCGTCCTCACAAAAAACACAAAGAAACTAACTGGCCATCAACGCGAACGCTCACCCTCCTCAAACCGAAAGGAAAAGGGAGGACGAAGGCTCGTAATAAAATGGGAACGGAGGAAAAGAAGAGGAAACGTCTTCCTGGATAATGAGAAAAAAGCTGGTCGTCAGGAAGAGCTGGCGACATCTTACCCGATAAACAAAGAAAGAATAAGAAAGGGAGAGAGCGGGTAAGAAGATCGATAAGAAGAAAAAGGGAAAAAAAGATCTATACCACAAATAGCACAGAAGGCACGAAGGAAGCTAGGCCTCCCTCACCAAAAAAGGGGATAAAGGGAAAAGAGAAGAGAAAGGGGAACCCGAAGAAAGAGGGAAACCCAAACGCTTGGAGCAGAAGGGGATCTCGAACGCTCTATTTCGGCGTGAGAAGAAGGGGGGGGAAAAAAGGAAAAGAAAAACAAGGACGTAGTAACGTCCAAAAACAAGGGGAGGAACGATTCCGCCCGTCTCCGGCTCCAAAAGAAAGGAAAAAAGCGAGCAGCGAAACCTCTTTGCGGTAAAAAGACAGGGAAAAAAAAGGAGGCCCCGATTTTCTAGTCGAAAGAAAAGGGAAGCCTCGAAACGCGGAAGGCACCTGAATTCCGATGTCCTCGACAGTGGGGGGAAGGAAAGAAAGAAAGGGGGGGAAGATCCGCCCATGCATAGCGAGTCCAAATAGGGAAAAAAGGAGGACCTCATCCCTCCTTTCCTCTAGAAAGAAAAAATTACGGGACGCCTGAGAAAAGAGGCGCTCACTTCTCAAGTCGCTGCGGGGGGGGGGAGGAAAAAAAAAATGGACGAAAAAGCTTCTGGGTGTTAACGTGGACCTGGGGAAGGGGAGTTGACCTACTAGCGGAAGGGGAGGTCAACGGAGGATGGAAAAAAAGGCACCGCA
>Ga0179593_1655513_pt1 | contig 11929 bp, 11 predicted proteins | sample CZODoug2_1_08_16_FD_185931 | JGI IMG/M metagenome (GOLD analysis project Ga0179593, IMG submission 185931) | Vadose zone soil fungal communities from Angelo Coast Range Reserve, California, USA - CZODoug2_1_08_16fungal (PacBio error correction) | ecosystem: Environmental > Terrestrial > Soil >...
TATCTTGGTCAAAAGAAATCCTTGAAGGAAGTGAGAAAGGACCGCCTTCGATCCTACGGGAATCAGCCAATTTCCAGCGGGAGGGCTTCCAAGGAATCGTCCACCAGTCGTGCTAGGGGACTTTTGGGGGAAGGAAGGCCATTGGACAAAATACTCCAAAAAACTAGTATATTTCTGTTGGAGAAAAGCCCCATCAAGAGGGGGCGCAATCGGGGGGGGGGGGGGATCCCGGGAAAACCATGCATAAGAAAAGGCATAGTTCAGAAAGGGGGTGGGGCGTTTTTGAGGAGGTCAGGGGGGATCTAAAAAGGGGGACGAAGGAAAAAACCCGACAAACGACACCAGGCGACCTCATCAACAAAATAGCTCCGATTGCAGGGGGGACTGAGGAGCGAGGGGAAACCGTCGCGAAAAGATTCAATCAGGGTCGAGCGAACGGGCTGAAGTTGTTAAAAACCTGTGCTTCCCCGGAGCCCGACCCGAGAAATAAAAGGAAAGATCGGAAAAGGACCTTGGTGGCCGGGGGGGGGAACATCGTGCCCAGACACTCTCACCATTACCTAAGAAGGAGGAGAAACAAAGAGGTCATTTTCTTCACTCCAAATCGACTCGACGAATACCCAGGGGGACTTTTATGGAGATCCTGGAGGGAAGCTCTGAAAAACATCGTCGTAGAAGAATTTTCGGAAAAAAGTGCCGTAGGGGGGGAAAACATAAAGGGAAGCGGAAAGGGACCCGATTACTGGCGGCGAACATCGGCAAAGGCGGGAACTTGAATGCTAATCAGGGGACTTCAAAAGCTTGGGACTTTGACCACGGCAGAAGGAAGATCTGCTTCCTGGAAGAAGCGTGATTTAGAAGAAGATCCATCCTTAGAACTCGGGGTCTATTGAAGACACATACTCTCTATCCCAGGGTAGTTCAATCTGAAAGTCGCAGGGTAGGGAGGGGGGTTTTGATATTAGAATATTTAGCTTGTGCAGATCAAGGTCGAAAGACCCTCCTCTGATCTCGAAGAATGGGCTCGTTGACGGGGAAAAAAAAAAGATTTCGGAAGGGGAAATTGGGAGAGCGTGGGGGAGGACGACCGAATCCGATTGGCGCTATTCCCTGCCAGCTGGTCTTGAAGGGATGACACAAGGGCGACGAAAACCGGGGGACGAGACCCGCATTTTGCGGAGAGAGAGTTCCCTCTCCGCAACAGTAATTTTCGGGTAGGGGGGAAGGGGGGAAATAAGGACTCGTCTAAAAACAGGGGGGAAACATGGACTCAATTTCACACACGAGGGAACAGTCTTCTACGAAGGATGCGAAAAGAAAGCCGGAAAAAAAAGGGAAAAAGGACCTGACGCAAGCGCTTGAGATGGAATTCCGGAGAGAGTCCGGACAGAGAAGGCGTCGAAAAAATTTACGTGTTATGCGTGCACTTCTAAATATCTAGAGTGTTGCTCGGAAGAAAGGCGAGGGTGCCGTTGGGGAAATAATAGCTTCGATTAGGGGAAGCACGTCATGAGGAGAAGGGAGACCGGTGTGACCGCCAATAAAACGTCTATAAGGAGCATCTTCATCCTCAGCCTGTTCCTGGGGATGGGAATTCTTTTGGGGGACGACCCAAAGTGGTCAAGTTCCAGTGCCTGAACTTCTAGACGACAGTCACTTATATAGAACTCCTAAGATAAAAAAAAAAAGACTATATCAACGACAATCAATCTACTCGTTGTAAGCCACTCGAGGTCCTCCTTAGAAAGAGCTCATAAAAGACAGATAAGATCCTTCTGCGCTAAAGGGAAATACCTTCAATCGGGGGAGTCATACTGTGTCAAAAAAAAAACTGTGGCAATAAGGCACAAGGAGGGGACGACGCGACGTTAAGGGAACCCTGCTATCTTGATTGGGGAAAGGTGGGGGGGGGGGAGGAAAAAGGAAGAAAGGGGCTCTCGAATAAGAGCCTGTTAATTGGAACCACTTTTGGGGGGTGGGCTTACCTCCCAACCCTTGACTTTGTCAGGGAGTGGAAACAGGCTGCGAACCGGTGCCTGAGATGCGGCACAGCCTTGCTTTCTGGGCTTTCAATCATGAAGGGGAGGCCGGAAGTTCAACGAGGGGGGGGGGGGGGGGAAAGAGCAAGCGTCCACAGAAAAGGATGAATAAGTCGCTCAGATGACGGCCAGCGCCACATTCTGTAGTCGAAAGTTGCCGGGCCAAGGGAAAAGGGGTATCGAGGTGACTTCTTTTCCAGCCTTTTGGAAAGAAGCGATCGATGAAGGAACAAGCAAGGGAGGTCGGGGTTCGCAGGTATCTCAAACATTAGAGGTGGATAGATCTTGCGACACTGTCCTCGCGGGGGAACACGAGCGAAGAACTAGGAAAGCAGAGGATCAACGGGATTGGCGTGTTACGGAAAGCGTTCGAGATTGAAAAAAATGCAGAGGGCCGTGGGCAAGGAGGAATAAGTGTCCAGAAAAGTCGTCAACCCATTTGCAGGAGTCAAAACTCCAACGGGAGGGAAGGGACCTTCAGTGGCCGAGAGCTGAAGAAATCGCGAATAGGGAAAAGAAAATTCAACAAGGGGCCCTTGACAGCGGGATGGTGGATGGCGCGCGCCAAAAAAACTCGAAAGGGTCAAAAATAAGGAAGTCCGAATGTAAAAAACCTTAGACTTGGCGAGCAAGGGGTACTCCTCCAGGGGATCCTACACAAAAGAAACTGGCTGTGGATCTCCAACACAAGGTTTTTTTTCATTGCGCCAACCGAGTTTCGGCTGGAGAAAAATCTCGAAAAAAAACACAAAACGGGTGAGGAAAAGAGAGAATAAGAAGAGTCTCAATCAAATCTGAACAGGGGTCAATGAAAGGGGGGGGCGATCGGAATGTTGAGGACATAGGCCTCCGAGGCGAAATTCGTAAAGTCTAAGCCAATTCTTCAAAGGGGGAACATTCGTAGGAAGATCTGAGAAGGAAAGTAGTTTGATTGAGAACGCAACAGACAAGCTATTCACCGAGGGGGGAGGGCATTTTATTGGGTGTGAATTGGGATCGCACGAGCTGGTCGGCCACGAAGGTCGCAGCGGTGGAAAGAGCCTGGGGGGGGGTTGAATAAAATGGGGGGAGATTTACATGAAGTCTAAAAGGGGCACCGGTCGGAAATCAAAGAAAGGGAGAGGGGAGGCGTCTTCAGTAAAAGAACTTGACGTAAGAGCTAGAAAGGCCACAAATCGGATTGACCGCGCTCGGGCCTAAGGCAAAGGAATCTGGGAAGACTTAAGGAGATACCCTCGGGGAGAGATGCGGACAGCCCAAACATTAAGGCGAGAGGCGCTCGGAAAAAGGAGGAAATAATTGAATAACAATCGATAAGAGCAAAACTGGAGGGCCAGGAAAAAATACAGAAGGTGATTGAGCCCGTCTCCTGAGGCCAGACGGAGATAGGTTCCTGTGGACGAGAGAGCCTGAGAAAAATTCAAAAAAAACGTAACGGCGCAACTGATTAGAGCATGAAAAGGAAATGAGGGAAGTGAAGCCGGGAAGAAACCCGTCAAATCACAGGAAAACGCGGAACCAGGGCGCCACCCGACAGACCCTCGACTCACAATTCAATTGGGAATCAACAAATGGGGCAAAATGAGAGAAGGCGAACCTGCTAGTCGAAGATGGTAAAAAACTCACCAAAGGAATTCCTCAAGTCATGATCGTAACTTTCAGAAAGGAAAGGGGCATTGGTTCAATGTCAATGAGGGAATGATAATATTGTCTAGGTGACCAGAGGCGAATTACTCTTACTAAAGATGAGAAAAAAAGGAACTGAGGGGGCTGAGCGGGGCGTTTCGATCCTAGCACTGTGATCAAGGTGAAGGAGAAGGATCGAGCAAAACTAGGAGTGGGGGGAATAGAGGGAATTTCGAAGGGGTTCGCTAGCAATGCCGTGGGAGAGGCATAACAGGGGGAGTGGCTCGCCGTATATCAGGAATGCCCGGGAACGATGGTCGGCCAAAAGAACCATAAATCCTGGGGTGGCAAGCACGTATAGGTTAGCGTCAACACCGTTGCGCATAAAAAAACATTACGGACACGAACGAAGATAATTAGTGAAACGCAAGGAGCGGAGAAACTGGGGAGCTCGACAGAGGTATCGAAAGCGGAAAAGGGTCCGAAAAGTGCATAGAAAGAAAAGAAAACTGGGAAACTCCGAAGAAATCTCAGGCAAGACCGGGCATGGACAAAAAAAGGGCTCAAGAGCTTCGACGGAAGACCCACTTTGGCCTGTTGACACGGGGGGGTATCACTTCGGCGGGATCCGTCGGAAGAGTCTGTAAAGCACATGGTCCCGGTGGAGAAAACGCTGGGGGAACCGGCTCTACTTCCAAATCGACGGGAATGACGCGAAGGGAACGCTTGCATTAAGAGACGAAACTTGCGGGGGAGAGGCCCCGGGTTTCGGGAGGACTCTGTTTTCACGCGGAAGGAAGGCAGAGAAGAGGCCGTCCCGGGAAGGGCCGCCAATGCTCGGTGGCAAGAGAAAAAAAAACAATCGAAAAAGTGGATAAGCTCACGAGAAGCATGGCAAAATCATAGGAGGGGATTTCGACTGATAAGGGCAATAGAAATATTAAAGGGAGGATAAAAACAATGGACTGGCACTCAGGTAAATCCCGCGGTATTGGGGTGCATCGCCAAGCTCCCCGGAGACGTAATGAAGTGAAATAAGACGAGCGAGGATTTGCCTTGGGAATCTATAGACCAGAGCTGTCCGGGGGGACATTTAAAAAGGGGAAAGATGCCGAAGAGTCAAATGACGCGTCGCAAAACCGTCAGGCCTTCTTCCCTGGATGAAAAGGACGTGACGGGGAAAGTTCTCGGAGCTATTGGAAGAGGAATGAGGGAATCAACGTCCGCTTGGGGGAGAGTTCGCGGATCTTACTCAAGGGGTGTTCGCATCCATTATCGGTTCGTCCCGTTGGGGAAGCTTTTCAAAAAGGTGCCCGGGCCGACAGCCACCAATGGGCCGGAACAAAAATCTTGAAGGTGGCTTTCGCAGATCGGGGGCACACAACTTGAGCAAGTCGAGTACCGGAGTTTACATGGAAAGCCTCGTTTCTAAAGAGGCCGGAGGAAAAGGGAACGCAAACCCGAGGGAAAAAATGTGCTTCGGAGCCGAGGGTGGAGTTTTGAGCCCCGGGAAAGACGAGAAAGGGGGGAATCTTACCGGGGGATTGGCGGAACGGCCTGAACAAAAGCACACGAAGGGAAGACTCGAGATTCTGCAGGTCCAGGGAAGCCGCCGGATTGCCGGGGATTGAAAAACGCAATAAAAAAAAAAAGGTGTATTCGTTTTTACCCTTTCTACTTTTCCTAAAATCCTGTGAGGGGACTGACCTCGAAACTCCCCTTTTGTTCCTCGGGTCTTGGCGGCCCTCCCATTTGCGTGCTCTCCGTTGAGAGATGAAAGCTCAATGCAATATCCTATGATGTTCCCTATCCTAAATCTCTCTCAAAACACTTAATTATTATTAAAAAGATGGTAGTGGGGAACGTTCCAGCTAAAGACTTGTCCCTGTCAGCGGAATAGCTACGTTCTCGAACTGCCAATTTGAGATTCTCCCAAAAAACATGGGTCAAAGAGAAAGGGTTTTCGTACCAGTTAGAATTGGACACTCCTACACTTGAGTAGGGGGAGGGGTTGAGACCGGAGAAGGTGTCGCAAAGCGAGGAGGATGTCCCGGGGGAATGCAGAATCACCTTACCGAATGATTCGGCGTTGGGGGGAGGGTTCCGCCAAAACGTTCAGATTCGCCCGGATGAGGACGAAAAGGTCGACAAAAGGCAAATCCTCAACATCCCTAAAAGCGGAATGTGCTGGACGGGGTGCGACAAAGTAAAAAGGGCGGGATGCCAAAGCACGTTGGAGATCGGACCCAGGAAGGAGGGTGTTGCTCGTGACCCTGAAAAGGTACAGAAGGAAGGGATTAATTAAAAGGCTCCCTTGTGGGGTGGGAGTTAGGGCAAGCCCTGGAACCAGGACACGAAAAATCACCAGCAATAAGGTGCTTCAGCGCGGGGAATGGTAGAGACATACCCCGCGGGTGATTGGGGAAAAGCACTAAAAGGCCAGAAAGCTCACGGGGGTCGGGGAAGGCGGCATGTGAAAAAGAAAAGTCTGCAGAAGGCGCAGTTTTTTGAGAGGCGTGAACTGGAGGGGGGGAAGCTGACAGCCGAGGGACGATCGCTTTGACCATGCGAGCCGATCGCGGACCAAAGGAGGTATTCGCTAAAAAGTCCGTAGACCAGGCTCGGGGGCGATTGCAAACCAATACCGAAGAAGGGAGCCGCAGGGTCGGGGGGGGAAAATCCGTTGCATGGACATTTTTTTAAAAGAGGGGGCAGTGGGGAAGGGTCTGTCGTAACTCCCCTGAATCTTCCTCTCAAAATGTCCTCCTGGGAAGGGAAGGAAACTTAGACGGAGGGGGGAAGGAGGGGCCTTCAGACCGGGGGGAGACCGAAAAAGGGAAATGCCTATGATTGAGCTGCAACTTTTCCTGCAGCGGGGCGGGAGGCGTAAAGAAGATGCGAAAAAGGCAGAAAAGTGCGTCTCGAAGAAATATTGACGCTCGAGGGCTCTTCAAGAAAGTTATTGGAGGGGGGATGAGGGATTCCTTAAAAAACGAGCCTACACCGGGACAATGGTGGTTTGCCAATGGTCACGCGAATCCCTTCTCTCTAAGGAGTCATCAGCGCCGAAAGGGTTCAACCGGCCTTCGGACCCACTAGGGAGAATGGAGAAATGGCCCAGATAGAGTCTGCAAAGCGCAGAGAGTCACGGTGCGGTATGATGTGCACAGTAAAAAAGAGGTTCCGCTTTGGAAAATATCAGAAAAAAAAGCGAGAAGAGGTCTCTCTGCTCCCCGTGCAATAAATCTCGCTTCGGTGCCCGGAAAGGAGAAAAAACATAGGCCGGGGGGGGGGGCCTTCCACGTCCGAAGTTGGGGTTGCCATATCATCCAGGATCCTGTACTGGAGGGGGGTTGGATCCAGAAAGGGAACGGATCATCCATTACCTTTATAAGATCATCGTGCAGCACTGGGTTCCATCAAAAAAGAGTGAGAAAGAAAGGAGACAGAAATCCGGAAGAAAAAAGATACTCTGTTAAGAACTCTCTATCTCCGCCGACTTATCAATTTTCGAGAAACTCCCCGCCAGAAAAAAGAGGAAGCTGAAAGAGAAGGAGAAAGTAAATGACTTCATAGTCATGTGCAATGGTCCGAGCACACTCAGGAATGCAACGACGGAAAGGAAACATGAGAAAAGGGGAAAATTAGGGCCTATCAGGGCTTGAAGTTCTGTTTGGGGGAAAAGGTAGAAAAAAGAATGTTCCCGGGGGGAGATCAACTATCCGGGGGGGGAAAAAGGGAATTTGTGTTTCCCAAAAGAGGGACTTTTGAGGGAAAAAGGTACGGGTTGGAGGCACGTTGGCCCTGAGGGCGGCCCAGTGGGCTTCTCTGGGCCGGCTTGGGTTCAAAAATGCGAAAGGTGCAAAAAGATTGCTGAACTGGGGGGCGTCTCGGCTGACCGGTCTCAAAAGCAAATATATCTCGCAAGTATACATCAAGATATTTTCACGAACGTGCAAGGGCAAGCCGTACAGAACCGTTTTGAAAAGTTCGAGCGAGGGGAAAGGCTCCTTGGGGTGAAACGATCGATGAAGTACGCGACCACGGAGTCCGGGGGCGCCCCGATCGACACTCGGAGAGATTCGAAAGGAGAGTAACATACTTTAGACACGTGCAAGCGTCCACGAGCGCTGAAAGCACGATGGGCCGCGAAGGGATTCAACTGGGAACTGCCGAACAAACGGTCGGATAAAGGAGTTGCAGCACTCGTAAGCGATTTTTATTGGGGGGGCAAGTCGCCTCTGTCAAAGAAGAAAAAGAGTACCATTGTGGAACGATTCAAACCCCAAGGAGAGTTAAAGCGCACCGGGGTCGACCTTTCAGAAAAAAACTCGAGAGCGTGGAAGGCACACCATAAGACTTGAGGGTGGATCGCTTGTGAGGCTCGAGACAACTCCTTTGCAAAAACGACAGAGGGGAATGCCGAATGGACCTCAAAAGGACCGACGTGAGGTAGCACTTGAGAGCGAAAACGAAGAAACCTGGAGACGATTTTGCTCGGGAAAAAACGAGGTTGGGAGTGCGAAAAAGAGGCTTGCATCAGCAACGAGCGAAAAAAACAAAAAAACGGAGAGGAGTCAGAGGAGGGATTCGAATATAGAAAAAAACATCGGAAGACACCGGGCGGGAGATCAAATCGAAGAGGGAAGAATTTGAAGGGCAAGTCGGCTTCCTCGCTGCAAAGAAGGTTGGGCAAAGGGGAGGGCCCCACCGATAGTCAGGGGGAGAAATGACGGGAAAGTGAGTGCGCGAAGCCACACGCAAAAAAAGGGCATTTAGGCGCCGCATCAACGAGCGCTGATGCCGAGAGATCAGGAGAACAATAAATAATGCGAGCACCTGGAAGCAAACTGGGAAAGGGGGGTTTGCATAGAAGGGGGTGAATGGGTGCCTGGCGAATTAAGACTGCCCAAATCCGGTGGGGGGGGGAAAGGCAAGAACGTGAAAATAGGGGTAAGCGTAGAAGTAAAATCCAATTCCCGTGGGTAATATTTCTAGCACCCACGTGATGGGGAAAAAGGGAATAAGGGAAGAAAGTCTGGTTGAAAAGTGGTTCCTATGGAATGTAACGGGGAGGTCGCGAACCCACAATCATGCTTTTCGGGGAAGCGATCGAGGAAAAGCCTGAAGAGTCAGACAGCGAAAACCTCAAAACTGTTTCAGCGAAGAGGGCCGCCACTGAGGGGGAACGACAGATTTGAAGGAAAGAGAATGAGAAAAATTCAGGGGGGAGCCTGCTTGCTCAAATGAAAAACGACCAAAAAGAGTCCAAGATTTTTCACTTAACGCTAACTGATTAGTGGAAGGAAAGGATAAACGAACGGAAAAAGCAGGGTGCCAAAGGGAGCGGCAGCCAATCTAGGGTCCATCCTCAAAAGAAATAGAAAAAAAAAAAGTGGAAGTCGGGGGAAAATTCCAAAGCTAGCTGATGCGAGCGAACGCAGTCCGACATCGTTTTCCTAAACCAAAAAAGGCAGCAAGATTCAAACTGAGCGCGGACCTCAAAGGGGGGAATGGCCCCGTCGTTGAAGGAGAAATATTGGGCAGAAAATATTCCCCTGGAAAGATGGGGAACGAAGGGAAGCAGGGGTTCGGAGGGAGGTTGTCGATCTGATCACCGAAGCGGGGGGAAGAGTATATCGCGCGTTTCTTCCCCAGGTAGATTTGGTTAAGTTGGAAGAAAGTTTGGAAGGAGGGGGAGTTTTCGCAGGTGATCAGTCGGGAAGTCTTATTTGCAGGCTGAAGTTCTAAATAGCCTGAATAGGGGGGAAAAGGACCAGGAGGAGAGGTCCAAAAGCCTTCCAACCATAAACTTAAAAATCATATTTTGTATTATTGAAAAACTTATATTAATCACCGTGTTGAGGAGAGGAGGCACAATCTTCCTCTACAGGCGGAGGGAAAGAAAAAGCCTAGCTTAGTTTCAACTGAAGAAAGAGAAACTTCTGAAGCTCGAAAAAGTCTAGAGCGCTTTAAGGAAAGGGGGGGGGACTCATAACAACCTGGAAATAGACTCGGCAGAGATTCTCTGCAGGAATCGGGAATTAGACACGCAAAAGACGGAAGGTAACAAAGTTTTTAGAAAGGGTTTTACACGCTTTTATCAATGGGGAGATGATGATGAAAATACTTCGAGGGGGGTCCAGGGCCGTGTAGACGAACGCTTTGGGAAGGACCGGAGATTAATAAAAAAAAGACGTGGAAGTCGGAGGGGGGAGAGTTCGTAGAGATGTTCTGTCTTCGTCACGGGGAGGGCTCTAGTGAGTTTTGGAAAAAAGACATGTGCAGAAAAGGAAGGCAAATTTGGAAACCCCAACCCCTGGAAGAAGGGTTTAGGCCCGGGGAAAAGGAATTCATGCAACTCCTGCAATGGGCTCAAATCAACGCAATTGAGGGTTTGCCTCGGAATATGTATTGTATTTAATCCAGTGAAAAAAGGGAGTAGGGAAAAACATGCCACAGAAAGGGAATGAAGAAGGGCACTCATTGAAGGGCGGCGCAGGGATTGGGATCAGGGGGATGGAGCGAACGGGCATAAACGTACGCGAAAAAGGAAGAAAGGACGGGGGGATGGTCTGGTGGTCAAGAGGGGGAGAAGCGAGGGTCCTAAAGTCGATCGGAGAGGAAGAAAAGAAGGGCCGGCTTCAAGGAAGAGGGAGAAAAACCGTCGCGGCAGTCGCCTACTGATGTTCTTTGAACAAGGAAGGAAGGAAGGTCTGGAGGAGGGGAGACTACGAATCTCTGGGGGGGAAGAGATCAACTTCCGCGGGGATGGGCGTCGAGAAAAAGGGGGGCGTCTCTGAAGCACGGGAAAAGTATGGTTGTTAGGAGGGAATGAGGGGTCGTAGAGTGTCCGGTGAATTGTGAGCTCGGCCACCAATTTCGGGAAGACTTTCGCGGTCGCAGAGGAGGGAGGTAGCAGGGGCGAAAGGCAACACGGAAAAGGGGACCTAGAAAGAAAGATGGGGACCCTCCTCGGGCGACGGACTTCAACCTCAGAAGCCTTCAAAGAAAGATATTTTCAAGGGGGGTGGCTGCTGGGGGTGGAGTTTGTACGTCCGGATCCTCATACATTCCCTTTCTATGGAAAACTTGATGAGGGAAAAACACAAAGGAATTTGCCTATCTAGTTTAAGTTTATTCTTTCAAGGATTCCTCCGAGAGAAAAGAGATTTTAGAGGACTATTTTTTCCGTGTAACAGTGGTGAAGAAACCCATCATTTCTTCTGACGAAGAAAAAAGGGGTGGGTCTTCAAGGGCCCGAGAATGGAGCGAGAACCTATGTAGAAAGGGGGGGAAGCTCAATGGCCTTGACCGATTGACTTGGGAGCACCGAAAAGAAAAACAACGAAAAAGAGAGGGGGGGAGGACTTGGGCCCGCCTCATAAGGGGGCTAAAGGCCTTGAGATGAACCCAGTCAGCTGGGAAGAGCGAAATTCAGGGAAGAGATTGCCGCGAAAAATTTCTGGTGAGAAAGGGTGAGAGAAAGGCTGGGGTTCTTCACCACGTTAGCCATGGAAAAAAAGACAGGGGGAAGGGTCGGAAAGGAGCGGTGGGAAACGAGGCGGCCGCACCAGTAATGCAGAATCACCTTGAAAGAGATTAAGGGAAGAGTGGGGCAAAGGACGCCATCAACGAAGCGCCCCGGTAAGTGCGGCTCCAGAACTCGGAGAACAGAAAATCGAGGGATCAAACAGGGCCATATCTTCATTCTGGGACAATTATTCGTCAAGAAAAAAGTATCCCTCTTAGGAAAATGAAAAGAACTATAGGGAAGAATTTGGGCCGTGATTCAACCGTCTCCCTACTCCTCTGGAGACCGGCTTAAAATTTTGGGGGAAGGGAGGGCAACAAAAAATACAGGGAACAGGACACTCTCACAAGGACGACCGATCAGAGAGACCAGAAGGAATGGGGACGCATAGAGGGGAGATACCCGCGCAAAAGTTGTGGAAGATCACGCGATCCATCGAACTCGTCTCCGCGGGGACAGGAAAAGGTAAGAATGGTTAAGCGGAAGGAAAAAGGGTTTTTGTAAACAAGGGAGTTACGGCGGCGTCATCTGCTGGAAGAGTTGAATCGCGAGAAAGGGAGCAAGGAGACTTCAGAAGATCCGCGAAAAGAGCGTACGTGAGGAAAGAGCCATCCGTAGCCAGCGGGGTGGAGTGGGACAGAAAAAAGAAACGCTCGAGCCGGGAAGGAATGAGTGCAATCTTTAAGAAAGGTGAGTGAAAAATCAGAAGAAGATCTGTAGAGTTGCCAAT
>Ga0179593_1376756_pt1 | contig 11928 bp, 17 predicted proteins | sample CZODoug2_1_08_16_FD_185931 | JGI IMG/M metagenome (GOLD analysis project Ga0179593, IMG submission 185931) | Vadose zone soil fungal communities from Angelo Coast Range Reserve, California, USA - CZODoug2_1_08_16fungal (PacBio error correction) | ecosystem: Environmental > Terrestrial > Soil >...
TTCGCAAGAATAAGAATTGTAAGTCGCCGGGGATATAGGAGCTGCGAACAGGCGCAGAAAAAAAGTATCAGGTTACTACCGGAGTCCAGGAAGGATGGCCAGAGCATAGTGCGAACCAAAGGATTAGGCAAAAAATACCTCCTGCAAGAATGCCGCCGAGGGTGGGGCAAAGAGAAGAAAAAAGGATCAGACATGATGCAGCCATAAATGCGGTCTACATGCCGAAGCAGAAAAGAAAAAATGGCTCCGCCTGTCAGAACCTCTCCTCAGAGAAGAGAAAATATTCTAGCACCCTATAAGGAGAGGTCGAAAATAATACAGAGAGAGAAGATGTGAATCTAGAAGACCCAAAGCTTTCCGCTGAAAATCCGTGTGATAAATAGGTGACTACTGACAGTCAAGAAGGGATGTTTGGGGCATCAAGCATGTGAAAAAGTTAGATTCATTGCGAGGTGTATGTCGATTGACTCTAAAAAAACTAAGGGGTGGATCCTTCCCAACGTGAAGATCCAGTTCCAATATGAAGAAAAAAAATAAGAGAAAAATCAGCAGGTGGACGCACCTTCATAACATTTTTGGAATATTTGAAGTAGGTTTCAAAAACATTTGTCTCTTTCAACTCTTAGAAGGGGGCGTAAGGTTTGCGGTGATTAAACTGAATTTCATTCGCATCAGCCCGGCTGGGGAGAACAAAAGGAACTACTTCCGAGAACCTATTTGAGAGAGGACGAAGAAAAACCGTTTTTGGGTAGATTGAATCGACAGTGTCCGGGGGGAATTTGGGGGGCCGTGAGTATGATCGAAAGGTCAGCTAGGAGGGAAGCATCCGAGAACCAGTGATCAAGGTAGATATCTGGGTGAGGAAGTGTTGGAGGATCGAGCTTAGCACAAAGTAAAAGCGATCAGTTTCGTGGGACCGGGAGGAACTTCCATGAAAAGTTGCATGTATAAGCTGCTGAGGGAAAAAAATGAAAACTAGAAACTGTCTAATGGCCTCGGTCAAAGCATGAAAGGAGGTAAGCCCAGACTAACTGAAAAAAAACCAGAGGACTTCAGTCTAAAGAAAAAAGGGTTATCCAGCGGTTTTGCGATGGGAAGTGTTATTTCAACGGAAAAAAAAAAAGGAGGACGGACATAAAGGGGCCTTACGCAAAAGTGTCGAAACGGAATTTGTTGGGAGGGTGTCCCATGAATGTAGAAAGACGGGTCATCTTAGGCAGAGTCGCCTTAAAGCGGAAGGTGATAGGTTCATTCTAAAAATCGACATCGCAAAACTATGGAGGAAGTGCGTTAAGAGGAGGACTTATCCCAGGGAGCAACGAATTGAATCCATATGTGAACAAGAGGCAATACCTTGAAGGCCTAAGGAGGGGTTTCTTCCGACAGTTAAGAGTTAGGCGCAGTCTGTTCGGGAGGACAGAGGCCGGCTCAAAAAAAGAAGAACAGAGGTGGAGAAGTAACAATGGTAAAGAAATAGGGCGGAAACCTATTCTGTGCCGCTGAAAAAATAGAAGGGGGTGGCAGAATGTAGGAGCTCTTTGGGATCTAGACGAAAATGGGTAAGAACCGGCAGCGAAAGAGAAAGCAAGACGTCGCCACTCTGAAATAGAACGGAGTCCGTGGGCGACAACACACCGTGAGATAGTGTGAGGACCCTGAAAATTTTTCTGAACAGTGGAATAAATGTGTCCTCCGCAAACTCTATACTCTCGCAGAGGAGAAAGAGAGGCATTTCTGATACATGGGGGAATTCATAAGTACGTCCCAGGACGAGAAACAGGGGTGCGTATGAAAGGTGCTGTTAGGGGGCGCATGGGAAGGGTTTCCTGCAGGCGGGTCCCAGACAAATCACTCTTCGATCTTCAGGGAGGAGAGGAGCAGGGAAATAGAAAAGCTGTTAAAAAAGAAAAAATGCATGTAGAAAGGGGGACCCTGCTCAGTTCTGATGACGGGATATAAGGGGGGAAATAGAAGAGTAGCGGAAAGGGGGAAGATAAAAAGATAAGGCATCGAAAGGGGCCTTCACGTGAGCTAAGAACATCAGTAAGACACCGCGGTGTCGTCGACTAAAACAAGCACTTCTGATTGGATTTAAAAAAAAGAGATACAAGGAGATATATTATGGGATATAACATTCAAGCTAACTTCCAAAAAGACACAATGTGTAAGGAAAGTCTCTTGTTATTTCTTACCAAATGGACGAAGCAGTGCGAGTTACGAAGCGTGGGCGCTACTAACATCCAAGGACACTTTGACATAGCTCCTTCAGGGAGGTGAGAGATCTCTCAGAAGAAGAAGGCCCCCAGCAAAGGACGGTCCAACAGAAACGAAGGGGATGTTAGCGTGAACAGAGAAGTCTGGGGGGAAGATGGAAGAGAAAGGTACCTGTTTGCGGATCACTGCCTAAAGTAGACGGAAACTCACCGGGCCGTATGTTGTAGCGAAAATGGCGGACAATCAAAAATGCAAGGAATTGGGGCATCTTTTAGCGTGATCGAGGAGAGAAAGTGAAAAGTCTGGGCGTGGGGACTAGCGCCGGGGGCACGTCCGATCATAGGACGCATTACAGGAGAAAGAGTCAAAACGGCGTGTACTGACGGGGACGCGGAGGGGACTTGAGCAACGGATCTTGACGCGAGGAAGAGGGGGGAACCAAAAGGAAGAAGGGCCTTTCAAGTCCTGGAAGTTGGCCGCGCTGCTCGAATTCTCTAACAAAAACAGACAAAAAAAAACCAAAAAAAACCCCCCAAACCCAAAAAAAAAAAAAACGGAACCCCAAACCAAAAAAACCGAGAAAAAAACCAACATATACATCTCCAGGAGGGTAACAGTAAGAGAGTGTGTAGGGTGGGAACGGGCACACCAAGGGAATGGAAGTTATAGGACTCAGAAAAGGCTCAGCAATTTCGCGGACTTCCAATCAAGGGGCGAAATGGGGAAGGAATTAGTAATTCACGACCGCAAAAAAATAGGATTAGAACCCTTAAAGGGGGGCTGGGGAAGACTGAGAGAAAACATTACCTCGGAATCGCAGGTCATCAGAGACGGAACGGGATCTTAGGAACGAAGCATCAACTTTCCGACGGGGGAGAAATAAGGGCAAAAGAAAAGGAGGATAAATAGAGGGAAGGGAGATCGTCATGCCCAAAACTTTCCGGAATATACTACTGAGAATGAACAATAGGGAGGGGGGAGAAAGCATGGAGACGGAAAGATTGAAAGCTCCGAATCTACGGATTCTCGAAGAGGGCAAGCTGCTATAAAATACGGAGAGGAAACAAGATAATCCGGGGGGATCCACCTTATCCTAAGGGAATAGGAGACCATGGAAGCATCTTGGTTGGGGGGAAATCGGGGAAGGGATTGCTATAAACTGGAAAATTAGGAGTCAATTCTTCGGGCTAGGAAGCGGATTATAAAAAAGAAAAAAGGTAAAAATAGTGTCGAATTCCACTAATTCTCTTAACGGAGGAAGCTCTACTGGTCGACAGGAGGCGAAGTCGGGGAGAAGGGGTACTCTTTGGAGGAAAAGGGGAATAGATGAGGGACTTGTCTATGGGGCAACCTCCCGGAGACTCCCACGAACTCCGGCGAGGAAGGGGAGGGAGGGTTTCTGACAACACCTAGATGAGATGTCGAGCCGGGAAGGGCAATCCGCCTGGGAAAGGAAAAGCACAGGAAAGAGCATTTTGGGGGAAAGTGTGGCGGCGAATTCCCTACGGAAAGGTCGCTCGATCGACTAGGCGGGAGCTCTATTACGCTGATGAAGGATGCAAGGGTTAAAGAGACCTGGCTATAGGAAGAGGTAGTCAGCGAGTCGAAAGGGGGTTCTTATTTTGGGTGACACTCACCCAGAATCATCAGGCGAAACTACAAGAAGCTTATCGACTCAACAAAAAAAAAGTATCTTAAAATAGAGGCGAGGCGGGTAGGTGTTCTTCTGAAGATCTGGGAAGTTGACTAATAAAAAGGTCGTTTGAATGTCCTATTGGTGTCCGGGGGGGGGAGGGAAGGGGGCTATAATAGAGTAGGACCCTCATCTTCATCAAAAATTCATATGCTCTCAAGGACTCGGAGTAGAAGGGTGAGAAGGAAATTCCGTCGTAATTGGGGGAAAACGTGAAGATGAATTTGCAATTGGCCAACAAATGCACTGCTTATATTGAATCCAGGGGCGTTGCGGACGAGGGAATCCGACATATTAAGGAGGTGGAAGAAAACGGAACTGTGATACATCTAATCTCTGGGGGGGGGGAAAGCGTGAGGGCAAAATCGGAAGCATCTTGACAGGGATAAGCAAATCTACCGCATTCCAGAAATAGTGGCATCAAGACAGAGAGAGTCTAAAAGTGGTCTACATACTGGCATTTGGGGCAAAAGTAATCGAAAATTTTATAACGGAAGAAGCTGCATAGATGGGGTCACCGAATGGCAGGAAAGGGACAGCGGGGACTCGACAGGTACGTTGACCAAAAGAAACTGCAAATGACTTTGTTGAACTGACTAATCGCCAGTAAAAAAAAGTGGTCATCTATTTAAAGAGGTTACTGTTGCGAAGAAAGGCCGGACACCCTCGTAGCGGGTGAGCTTAGAGTATAAAAAAGTCCTGAAACTAGGGAAAAGCGAGCAATTCTGCCGCAACATGACGAGTGCAGGGGGAGGGAGGATGGAATCTTGGGAAAAAAGGAGTGATCGAAGCGTCCTCTCAGCGGGGAAAAACGTAGGTCAGCGAAAGACCTCTCGGTCTCGGGGATTAGATCTAAGACGAGAGAACGGGGGTGCTTCAACGGGTCATCTAAGTCAAGTGGGAGCATCATATTGGGAAAGGAGGGGGCGCGAACTGGCATGTCTGCCAAGGTGAGACAGGGGGAAAATGAGAAAGTCGATAATTAAGGAGAAGTAGATGGAAGTATATGCTCAAAGCTCTCAGTCTCCTTAGAATTGAAAGGGCCAGCGAGAAAATATGGACCATGACGTGGTTTCCGGGTCTGAGATAAGGTCGAACGTGGTTCTCCAGTAGGTGGGGACCGCGACAATTCACCTCAAAATAATGACGGGAAAATAAAAATGCGGAGTTCCGTAGGCGATGCGAAAGCCGAGGGAAAGGAGACGGACTCCGTGAAAGTCCAACTCACTTAACATGGATATTCCTTCCCGGGGTTAGGGGCAGTCGTGACACTATGCACGGAGGACGGTGCAATAAAATGGGTCTTAAAAAAATCACGCTCAAAGGGAAGCGCAGACCGGTGGAATTACATAGAACTGGGGCCTCTAATAGTAGTTTCATGAAACTCGTCAGCACATTAGAGGCAAAAACTCACACCAGGAAAGACCGGAGATTCTGCGAGACGGCGACTGACAATCGCCCGGAGAAGAGGAAAAAGGCTGAAATTGCAAATTTTTGGGGACTGGTCCGATTTAAGTCTCCGCACTAATGGCCGGGGGAGTATGGGAATACTCCGTAGGGGGGTTTAAAGCTGTACTAACCACGGTGCCCAGGAAGAAAACCAATTCTCTTAAAAAAGCAGGAGACGGGTTCGACGAAAAAAGCAAGTCGGAGTGAAGTAAGGGGGGGGGCGGGTCTGTTTAGATCTGCCGATCTGATCCACGAGGGCAAAGGGATCTCTCCGAGAAAAAATGAGTTGCAAGTAGCGGCCAGAGCGAGGGGGGGAAAAGTGCATGGCCTCAAAGGGCCGAAAGGCCGAAAACTACTCTCCCATGCCGACGGGGCCCATGGTCAGAGCCAATAGGTGCGCTTCTACTCTAGCGGACGAGCAGAAAGGGGATGTTTTGGTTCAGAAATGGGTGAAAAGCTATCGTGACGGGTTTTGGGGGGGTCGCGACCCGTGAAAATGGAGCAAGGGAAGGGATCTGGTAGAGGAGAGGGGGGGTTTTACCGGCAAGGGGGAAGGACAAACTGCGGGGGGGGCTCAGGTGGCTCCAAAAAGAAAAAGGCGGGTGGGGAGGCAAGTACGATCAATGCAGGAATAACAGACCGGCGCTCAGGCACTTATACACGGCCTTTGTGTAGAGAGGGTGTGTGAAAGATTGTCAGGGGGGGGGGGATATAGCGAAAGAATCAAAAATCAAACCGCACGATAATATATGGTGGGCCCCTTACGCGGAGACAACCTTCCACTGGAAAAAACATTGCATGACTGAAACCTGGGCTTGGATGCGGATCGGGGGGGGATTGACAAGATCTATATAATGAAACCAGGCGGGAAGGAAAAGAGAATGTGAAAAAGATCGCGGAGATCGGGTTAGACTTGCGGGGGGGAAAAGTGTTATTTTCAAGGAAAAGAAAACTGACGTTCCGGACTACAAGAGATAACTAAAAATGTGCAGTCATAGGGGAAAAGAAAAAAGTGAAAGCCGTACTAGAAGGGTGTGCTAAGGAGAGGAGGGAGGTTCCTCGAGGTCCGCAACTGGACCTATTTCATCGTGACGGATACCTAATTCGAGGAAAATAAATCCCCAAAGAGATGAAGGGGGGCAGGCTGACAGGGGGTAAGGGATCTACTATTTGACTTACTAAGAAGGGTTGAGGTCGAGGTTGGGGGAAAGCGATCTATCTGAACGGAGCGCCACCGGGGGACTTGAAAAAAAAGTCGGTGAAAAACCGAGACTGAGTCCAGGGGGAAAGTTACTTGAAATGGGGGAAGCCAAATCTATTGAGCTGCTTTTAGGAGGCAATACGGCAATCGGAGAAACGAGAAAGAGCCGAAACTTGAGAGGGGGGGCGAATCGGGAAGAAAAGAGAAACGCGAAGAGCGTCACAGAGACATATAATCAGATGATCACCCTCTTAAGAAATGCTGAAGGAGGACATACATAAAACAAGATGGAGCGTAAGGAAAAAACTTGGGGGGCGAGGGCCAAGTAAGCACAGGGGAACTTCATGGACCCGTCGATCGAAAAACTCTAACACGGCGTAAAAACGGGGTCGCGCAGAAAAAGATGGAGAGATTGGGACTGGCGAGGGCGGGAGGAGGAAAAAATGGGGGACTAACAGGAACAGAGTAGCGTGATGAATGGTAGTCGAGAGTGACGCACTGGAGTGGGCAGGGGTTCATCAAGGGGGGCCGGAACTAACTACCCGGTTGGTCAGGGTGGCCGAACTCTCGTCACATGGCTAGAAAAGGGAAAGAGAAGTTGAAAAGATTGAACCTGGGGGAAAGAGCGAGAGCGACTCCAAGCTAAAGTAAGCCTAAGAAACGACCACTTCCACATGGGAAAAGAAAGCATACTTCGATGAAAAAATCTAAAACACCTGTTTTTGACGGGAGAGCAAGCAGGGGGGTGGGAGGGCTCTCCGGGTCAACGGGGGAGGCTTAAACGCGTCAGGCCGAACTGGGTAGCCGAAAGGGAAACGCCTCTCTAAACCGGGGACAATTGATGAACAGAGACAAGAAGGTACAGGCAGGGGGGGCAGCAGAGGACCTCACTGGCCTCCAGGTTGGTGGGAGTATTTTTCTGGGAGTCCTGCAGGAGGAAGGGCTGGAATATGAGAAGCATGGCTAGAATGGGAGAGAACTAAAGGAGGGGCATACCGAGTAATCGGGGGCAGAAAATAGCTTCAATAGAGGGGACCGGTGCAAGGACGTAAGGGAGACGCCCTGGTGCAAACGGGGATTCGTTCGGCACAATCGGTGGGGAAACGGCTCAGAGCGGCACCAATGGAGTTCGAAACTGACCGGAAAGGAGCTGAGAGAAAGGGGAATGAAACGCGAAGAAGTATACGGTCTGCCGTTCGGAATATTACGAGTGCTCGGGAAGGCGAAAGCCGGTAGAGGAAGGAACCGTCTTGTTCGGATTGAAGCTGGAAAGGGAGATTTGCCTCGGACGGGCATCACTATAATGGGGGGGACTTGAATCTCGGGATGAAGGGGAAGGAAGTTGGGGGGGGTCGCGTGGTGGGGGTGAGTTAAATAAATGAAAGCTAGGGGAACTCACCACACCGCGCACCACGACTCGACTGAAGGCCAGTCAATGTCCTAAGCGCGGGATGAAGGTAGATGAAAGGATTATAGAAACATGCAAGAAGATCCGAAAACCACAAACTGTAGGAGGAAAAAAGGTGGGCGGGGGGAGGTTTCAATAGAGGTACATCGGGAAGGAAGGTGCCATGGGGGGAAGCTACCTTATTTGGGGAATTGGCCTTTAAGAAATCCCAATCTGTCATTTAAAAGGGGGGAAGAACCAAACACGCAGTCGAAAAATCGAAGAATCAAACCCTATAGGAATAAACCACAATGATAAAGAAATGCCCAGACAACAAAACGGACTCGGGAACAGGACATATAAGAGACTTACTAATCATGGTCTTCACCTCTCCTAAGGAAAAGATCAACAGAACTGAGGACAGGACCAAAAGGGGACGAAAGAGAATTCCTCAGGAGGGTAAAGGAAAGGGTGCTACCAAATTTTTAGAGGACAGCCGGTTAGCCCCTTGGCCTGAATAAACCGTGCAAGGGGATTTCATCAGACGGCGTAGTCAACTTAACCAGGGGGGGGTACGGGAAGCTCGGGGAAGAATAATACTCAGGAGACCAAACGATCTTCAAGGGGGCCGCAGACAGGAGAGGGGAAAAGGGACAGGACATCTTTGAGGAAAAGAAAAAACAAATATCCAGGGTAGGCAGTAGACTCCTAGAGGGCAATGCGGATGAAGATTAAAGTCCTTCCGAAGGGGGCCGTTTCCGAAGCGGGCGGTAAATTCTTTTCTCTTACACATAGGACTTAAGGAAGGGGTCTCAGGAAAGTAGGTAAAAGAACTATTTCTCCAAAGATTTAGGAAAGGAAAAAAACACAGGGGGGGTTTAGTGGGATCAGATATGCAGCTGGATTTAAATGGGGGGAAGTGGTGTTCGGTGGGGGGGAGAGGCTAGGATGTGCTGCGGGCGACGCCGAGGGGGCCCCGTAACAAGATCAGTCAAAGACCTGTTGCAGTCAAGATTTTTGAACAAAACGGCACAACTTAACATTCGTATCAGGCGGAAAAGAAAAACCGGGGGCCTATATAAGCGGAGGGACCATTCATAGAAACTCTCTAGAGGAAGGGGGGGACGAGCAATAATGGAAAAGAGAAGACACCCTTCAACGAAATCGCTGCAGAGCGGGGGCGAGGGAGTAGAGGAAGCCGTGTGGGTTTCGTACACCAGGGGGGTCAGAAGCGTCAGATTTTCCTGCGGATCATCGCGGGGCCTCAGGCCAGCCGACGAAATTTTGACATCTTCTTTAGGTAAGAGATGGAGTCTACTTGAGGGAGGAGATGGTTGTATCTTCCCTCCATGAAAGTTGAAGCGACAAAACGGGGGGGCACGTGGAGGTCGATCGCCAGAGAAACTTCCTGAATACGAAACGGGTCTTTCCGGGAGGAGTGGCGCACTTCTCTCCCGCACTGGTCTTCATCATAGGGGACTACCATAAAGGGCAGAATGAGGGAGAAGGGGGGATCTGAAAGAAAGAGTGTTAGGTCAGGGAAGGTCATGGAAGGGAGAAGTGAGAGGCCTCTCAAGAACGGGAAGAACGCAAGGTTTGGGATAACACAGGTGACTACTAGCGTAAAAAAGTCGGAAGGCATTAAAGAGCCTGGGGGTTTCTTGACCTATGAGTTCTCGCTACTGTGCATCTGTCGAAATGTAAGGACGGGCTCAGAAGGCGGAAGAAGGAGAAGGATCCTACGTCGAAGGCGGAAACACTGGGGGGAAAGGCCCAATGCAAGGGAAAGGTCGCTGAGATTTCTGAAGAGGGGCAAAAGGGGCGGACAATGGTTATACCACTGGGTCGAAGGGGAAAAGCGCTCGAGTCCGAGGCCAGCCTACGTCCTTGGGGCCTTTGACCGGCATGGTTGGAGGCGCAGATAGGGGGGAGTCAGGAAGAGGGCCGACGAGAACGAGGGGGGAAGGGAAGTGAAATGGGACGTTGAGCATGGGGGAAGGTATCCTTTCAGCCGGGCCAACGAAAAAAACCTCGGAGAGAGGGATTGATTCTTAGAAATTGGAAACACGTGCGAAAGAGGGACGGTTAGAAGTGACTCTGGGTCTGGCATCGAAAAGGGAAAATGGGCCAACTAGAAGCGGGAGGAAGGGCCGATACATGAAAAAGAGGGCAGATTGCACTCAACAAGTGATCTACACAAAATAGGGGATCCCATGCGGGAAGGAGAAACACAAAAGCCAGATTAGAAAGGGTGGAAAGGGTTATCAAGTAATTTCGTAATATTAGAAGAGAATGCAATCATGAAGGAGACTGGACTTCGACTCCATTCATCTCGTTTAGTCGGGGGCAATAGGGGACAAAGTTGAAAGTCCGTAAAAAGGCAATATGGTAAGCTCGAAAGTTTAACTAACCACTCCTAAATCTGTGGTTCGCTCATTCTTGAAATAGTGATCGCTGATGCTGAAAGTCTCCCCGCATCACAGTTGGAACCGATATCATCTCGGATGGTGAGCAGAATCCTTGAACTAGGGAAGGAGGGGTTGCAGGCGCGGGCAATATTCAAGTGGGGCGTCTAAGTAACACTATTTACTGATAAAAGACTCTCCAGGAGGGATCGTGAAAGACGCCGAGCGAAAAAAAAAAGGGCACGAGCCCTTGCAATTTAAGGGGTCTCCGAGAAAGGGAAGACGGCTTGCGGATGGCTGTCCCGTAAGATGAGCATGACACTGAAAGACAGCGGCATCCGCAGGGAGGGGAGCAATCGGGCTTGCGCGTCTCGTGAGTAAAGCAACACGGAATAGTGGAAAAGGCGTCAAAGGGCGGCATCGGGAAGAGGGGCGCCCCTCGAGGGCTGATAGGTAACCTGGCCGGGATGGGCTGAAGAGGACCGGGGGGATCGAAACATACGAAATCAGAGAAAAGAAGAACTTTCAGAAAAGCGGGGAGCATTGGCTCGGTCCAGCCGAAGGAAACAAAGTTACAATTTAAAAGAGGAAAAAGGCAATAGGGGCGGGCTCATGAGGGCGGGAAGGAACAGACGACGCAGAAAAGGTCTCTAAGGAGGTAGGTACAAACGACACTCTATTACCCTTAGGGGAAGCAGGGACATAGGGCTCGGAAAAACGTATTGAAGTCAACTGCTATAAGTCAGCAATAGGCTAAACCTGATCGGCGAAAGCTTCAGTGCAGAACGGCCTCGGGACGAGAGGACAAGGGGATGAGGTCGAGGAGAAAAGACAGGAAGTCAGAAGGATCGTACACGACAAGGGATGCATCATCCTCAGAAATCGAAATGGGCGGCATTGGAGAGGGAGGAGGGGGAAGAGAAGATCGATGGGAGGAGCGCAGGATGCACGCGCGGAAAAGCCGTACGTGAAATCGCTCGGCAAGGGAAGACGACAGGAAAGAAGGGAAGGACGGTGCGATAGAAACGTGCATACGCTCGGCGGTGGAACGCAAATAAGCAGCTGAGGGGAACTTCACGGCAGGGGGAGGAACGTTCTGCAAGGGAGAACAGAAAGCGAAGTTGATTGCGGGCATAACGCTTCTCTAAAGAGAGAACCTAGCAGTCGTCCAAGTCCTAGCTCGTCTTCAAGGGTAGTAAAGCTTGGATGCGAGACAGGCATAGAGGTTAAGTTTAGATGGGGGGAAACTCATCGGCCTCCACACTCCAGGAGAGTCTACAGGAAGGGGGAGTTGAACAGCTTTCACCTAGAAGAAAGGATGGTGTGATAGCGCAATCTCCGGTGAGCTTCCAAGAGAGTTGTTTTGGGCATGTTAATTAGGGCAGAAGGAAAGAATGAAAGCGCAGGGGCAGAGAACAAAGAAAGCCGGGGAATGATTAGGCCGTACTGGAAAAGGGCCGATGACTTGTGGGGTAACCGGTCAAGATTTCTTCGGCTAGAGGAAAAGTCCCACTATTAACGAAAACCGGGGGATATGGTTGGATTACACAAGACCTCTATAATATAACGACCCGGCTCG
>Ga0179593_1382941_pt1 | contig 11928 bp, 10 predicted proteins | sample CZODoug2_1_08_16_FD_185931 | JGI IMG/M metagenome (GOLD analysis project Ga0179593, IMG submission 185931) | Vadose zone soil fungal communities from Angelo Coast Range Reserve, California, USA - CZODoug2_1_08_16fungal (PacBio error correction) | ecosystem: Environmental > Terrestrial > Soil >...
GGGAAAAATCGCTACACGAAAAAGAGATAGCACGAGAGAGAGTGAAAGAGGAAGTGCAAAGAGAGAAAAGGCATCATAGGATCAACCTGCGCCAAGCGAAGTCCAGGAAGTGAGACTAGAATGTGAGCAAGAAACGATGATTACAGAGGAAACGAATGCGCGAAAGACATAGAGCCAATTGACTAGAGACAGGTGAAGAGCCAAGAACCAAACATAGAGCCAAAAGAGAAAGGGAGGTGACGTCCGAATGAATAGAGACGTGGAGCAGGAAAGGGGAGGGACCGATGCGCGACACACGAGAAGAAAAAAAGAAAGAAAGTAGGGAAAAGGAAGAAAAGTAGACGAAGAAAAAATGTACCGGGGGAAAGAGGGGAAAGAAAGAGAGGGGGAGACAAAGGTAGGAGCGACATCGAGCGGTGGACGTAAGTCTTAGAACCGCTCGCACACGACGTCCTCCTAGGTAGGATCCTGTTTTTGAGAAGTAGAGAGGTAGAATTCCCTACAGGGAGAATGGAAAGAGGAAGAAAAGGGAAGACATGGTATTTCAAATAGGTGGAGATACAGAACGAGAGGAGAGAAGGATCAGATGGTGGATCCAGGTCGGAGTAATGGCACCGCGATGGCGTCAGGCTGGGTTGGCAAAAAAGGGACATGTAGGGTAGTATAGAGAGAAGCCCCTGCTTGAAAAAGAGGGAACGAGGAGAAGACGGAGAGAAAAGGGTCAAGACGCAGTGGGGGGTGCGGCGGAAATAGTGCACCGGGAAACAGGGGAAGAAAAAAGAAGTGATCGAAAAAGGTGACGTTAAGGAGGGCGATCTTCGAGGAAGTACTAGGCTAGAACCAGGAAAGAAACAAGGAGGACCACAGTAGAAGAAAGAATTGCAGAAAGTTGAAAAGGGAAATGAAACTGATAAAAATATGCGAAAGAACCTTAATCAAGAGTACCGCGCGACTGCGGTCTGATATGTCAAAAAAGACGAGAGGGGGGAGGGGGGGGGAAGAAGCGTCTGTGTAAACTCCGGAAAGGGGGCCTGCCCATCGTTATCTAACAGACAGTAAAAGAACAGGGCGAGAGGTTTCATAAGAAGGAACCATCAAAGAGAAAGAGGTTAAGGGGGGGGGAGGGGGAGTACAACCGTATCGCGTCCAGGGGAAAATAATTGAAAGAACAGGTAAAGTTTCCAAAACCGGGACATGCATTGCTTAAAAAAAAATCGGAGCCCCTCGGACGTGATCTAAAGAAGGGAACAGCGCAAAGGGCCTGTCGATGACGCGCAAGAAATCTTTGCATTGAAGAAAGTAGGGTTGGGACCGGACGTTGTGGGGAGACACGGGGGAGATTGGCAGAAACGGAGGGGGAGGGTCCAGCTGAATGTTAAAAAAAGAAGGAAAAGGCGCTGCGGCCAAGAACTAAGAGTACGAAACAGAGCTATTGAGGTCTCATGCAAAAGGGGGGAAGAAAGGATTAGAAATAAACAGGGGAGTAGATAAAGATCAGGTCTGTAGACCGGGGAAGAAACTGGTTTCAAATAAGAGAAGGTAATGAGTAGGCTTCTGAGAAGAATCAAAGCAATAAGCCCTAAAAGTAATAGTGCAGCATGGGGATGCTGTAAAAAGGTTTATGGGGAGGACGCGGAGCCGAAAGGGTAGGAGGGAGGGGGGGGCTTTTTCGGCAGAAAAGAACAAAATGGACGGGGGAAATGACTTCGAAACAAAAAAATAGATAGGATACTGGCATGTATAAATGGAGAATGTCAGAAAGAGGGGTATTAGGAGTGAGACAAAGGGGGAAAAAGGGAGGGGAGGGAATGGGGGAGAGTGCACGGCGATACTGTAATCAGAAAAAGATCACAGAGAGAGTCATCAAACGGACGGAAGGGGCGCTGGGGGGATCCCTGGAGGGGGGAAAATGTATCACAGACGGCAGGCGCCTTAAAAAAGGGCGCCGGGAAGGGCAGTCAACCGGATCCTGATAGGTCAAACCTCTCACAGTGGTGATAAAGGAGGAGGTGGAAATGGCTAAAGACACTACTCGGGGGAAGAAGTTCGAGGGTTGACATTGGAAAAGGGCTCGTAAATGTAGGGTGACTTTTAACTTCTATTTCAAAGCTGACAATGTTGTTGACACAATGGGACTCGAGCAAAAAACCTGGGTGGTCTCTCAATTACCGGAGTATGAGGATGGGCGCCTCAAAAGGAAAGCAAGTCGTTTAGCAAACAGGGCAAGACGGGTCCGGTCATAGGGGGGGTGAACCTCGGGAAGACGGGAGGTGGAACAAGGCAACTCCTATGGATCAAAGAGCATCAAAAAGACTTGAAAATCCCACTAGAGAAAGGGTTGGAACTTGCGCCAAACAAGGGGGGGAAACAAAGAAGTCCCTGTTTTCATGTGAAAAAGCGCCTTGCGAAGAGAAAGAAGCCAACGCCTTCAGATCGTCGGGGTTCGAGGGGGATCACGGCGAGCTAAGGTCAGGGTCAAACCGAAGGGGGAAAAGAGGCAAGGTGAATGATCCGAACCAGGGGGGGTGAAATCAAGGAGACTCCACCCAGCGGGGAAACAGGGAAAAATAAAAAAAAAAAGGCAAAGAAGCGGAATCTCTCTTAGGGTGGAACCGAAAGAAGCAAGTATCAGCCACGAATAGTCAAGGGGGCCGAATTGGAGGACACTACTAAAATAGCCAACAGGAATTTCAAACGCGGTACCTTGTAATCAAATATAAAAACCCACACCGGGGATCCCCACTTACACTGTCTCCAAGCCTACCACTCTGCACGCAAAAAAAGGAAATAGGGTCTCAAAATCAAGCAGTTACAGATCGAACAGGAAGAAGAACGAAGACCGACATAGTCCTCATACCTCAAGTGAATTTGGCCTCAGCTATCCGCCTTGCTCTTGGGCCAAGAGAGAGAAACTGTTTACCGGAGGGGAGAAATAGCGAGGAGTGATCGCGAGGATACAATTAGTTATCATCCGAAACTAGGAACTGGCGAGAACGACATCATTCGGAGGGAAAAACCGCTCAGAAAGGGCCTTGCTTCTCGACGGTTTTCCCTGCCTGGAAACTCGGGATAGAGCGCCCCAACTTCCGGAACCAGATCAAGACGTTGTCACAGCATACGTAAGGAGGAGAGAGGGTTGGCCTATTCTGTTGCCTGGACGAAAGGATGCTTAAAGATAATCGGTAGTAAGGACAAAAGGGGTAGCGACGGTTTTACTACCACATCCAAAGAATCTTAAAGCCATAAATACTCGAATTCACACTCGGGGAAAAACTCTAAATGCTGAGGACGAACCGGAAAGACTCCTCTACTCGGAAGAGGTTAAAGGGTAATCGCTGCAAAGGGAAAGGTGTGGGGGGCGTACGTGAACGGGTCATGTCGAACGGGAGACAGGGCGGGGGGAACACTTCCCCTAGAGGTGGAAAAACGATCCGATGGGGAGCTCAGCTATGTAGCAAACTTCGGGTTTCCAGTGGTTCGAAACAAATAACAAGGAGGAGGCCATAATCCAGTACAGAATTGAGGAAAAGATGGGCGGGATTAAAGGAGGGGAAGAATACTTGGGGAGCCGAACCACCCCCAGGCTTTCCTGATTAACCCACCCGCCCAAAGGGAGGTCCGGACTGCTTGAACTAGACAGGGCATGGAGGAGGGGGCTTTGCCGAACTAGGGAAAAGGGTGGCCTCCGCATGGGGGACTCTGGAAAAGGCATTTCCCAAGATAAAGGGGAACGAAATAGAAAGATCTAGGGAAGACTGGCGGCAAACAGAACTGCTCTGAATCTGGGATCTCGAACAAAAAAAGGGGAGGAATTCTCTCGTAAAGCGAAGGGACCGGCTATTAAAAAGGAGGGGTTCCCTGATGTTGAACTGACTGGAGACGAAAGGAAAAAGTGTTTGACTGTCCCCAGGGATAAAGTAGACGGTGAGTCCTGCAGGAAGCGATGGGAAAAGGGCGGTTCACACATGCGATGTCTGGGGAGGGGAAAGATAAAACAGAAGGGAGGGAGTACCATGAAAGGAATCAACCAGTTGTTCTCAGGTAAGCTGTGAATGCCGAGCCGAAGTTCGATGCGAGATGAAGTCAAAGGGCCGAAATTTTGGGGGCAACACTTCCTACAGAAAAGGGGGGAAGGGCGGGCTCAAAGGAAAATAGGGAGGGGAAAAACCGACTAGTAGACTTCAACTTAAAGACGGTGAAATAAAGCAAACTCAAAGAAGGACTGAAGAATAAGGCAAGGGGGGGGGGGGGGGAGGGGCGGGAGCACTTTCGAAAGCTAAGGAAATTCAGAGCGAGCCCGAGAAACGCCGCCATAGGGAGGAGGCCCAATTTGCAGCTGCATATGCCTCAGGGGGGGCTACTTCTATAAGGAGTACGGGTAGGTACAACTCCCGATGATCCTGCCCTAATTGGGGGGCAAACCGGAAAAAAAAAAAGAGGCAAAAAGAAGGGACGGAACCTTGTAAAAACACTTCTCAGTATTGCTGGGGGGGGACGGGGGGGGGGGTAAAAGGTAAGTAATCTCAACAAACCACCAAAGGAGGAGAAAAAGGATGGTACATTTCTCCAAAACAGCGACACGAGCATTAGGCTTAGAACAGGGGGGAATATAGTTCCGAATATTTGGGGGGAGAGGGGGGTTGGCAAGGCGGGAGGAAGGAATTCCATCAAGGTGAAAAAGGAGCCCGGATGAGGCAAGATTACTATACATAAGCGCCAAGTGGGAAGAGTCAGAGGGGGGGGGTTCGAACTCTAAGGGGGCTGGATGCTTTGAATTAAAAAATGGGGGCTACGTCCCGAATGAAAGGCAAGCAAATGAAAGAGAGCGGATGAGGGGGGAAAAGGCCTTAGCATGCGTGAATTTCCTGCAGACCTCTTAATAGCAGTACGTAACTAAATAAACTGAAGAATCCGACGTCGTCAGGAGTTGGGGGAGGCAACAAAATTCGGCGTTGTGAATCTGCTCGCTGACCGGCGCAAAGCATCTGGCATGACAAGGACGGCACATCAGGTGAAAGGAGAATCGCTGTCCAGAATGAGGATAATAGGGGGGAATCTCAAAAAATCGCGTTGGAAAGGTGAGTCATGAAAAAGGCATCGCAAGAAAGAAACCGGGGGGAATTGATCATGGAAGGGGGCAACATGCGTCCTTCAGCAGGCGGCAAACCATTCGAGGGGCCACGAAAAAACGTACCGGACCGTCTGTAAAAAGAAGAGAAAAAGTGTGGTACGAGATCCCGCAGGAGGGTTGTAAGAGAGAGAGACGAAAAAGGGCAGGGGTGGTAGGGAAGGAAGACCGCTTTCCAAGGTCTTGAATAAAAGATAAATCAATGAGGAAAGAAATCACGTCACCGAAAGCCCGTAAGCAGCAAGTTCAAAAAAACTTCACTCAAAGGGAAAGAAGAAAAACTAATCAGAGTTGGGTGGTTGGGGGGGGGACGGGCAGGAAAGATCTGAGAAAGAAAAAAGTGAACGTCCCCCTAACACTGAGAGGTAGGAAGTATCGAGGAACAAAAGGCCACCGTGGGAATCTGGGTGCGAGATAAAATCCCCCAAAATAAATAGGAAAATATAACATCAAGTCTGGGAAAAAAAAACCTGCAGGAAATTTGATCAACAACCGTGGCATAAAAAAGGAATGACAAGGTGCAATTTAAGAATACAAGAAAAATTTCATCATCTTTTTTGAGCAGGAGGCGAGAGGGAATAGGGATCGTGACTAGAAAGAAGACTTCAGAAAACTGTTAGCGCGGGGGGGTCGGGGAGAGGCGGAACGAAAACGCGTAAAAAAAGGGGGGGGGAGAAAATCGAGAAGGGGAGCCATTAGACACAAAAGAAGCCACAAAGCGAGGAGAGAAAAAGTAGGAAGCATCTAACTTGGACGCCGATGGGTTGGGGGGAGAAATTGGGGGAAGGGGAAAAACCGATAAGCAAGGCGAGTGAAGCTTTCTCTCCAGCCTACAGGAAGCGAATAGACCAGGACAAAAGTGGGGGGGGGAACAAAAAATCGAGAAAGCAAAAATAAAAGGCAGGGAGAAAACATGATCAGAAGAGGTACAGAGGAGGCTCTTAGACTTGGAGCACGAAAGAACAAACAGATCAAGGGCGCGGGCCTGAAAAGGGAAGGAGGTATTGCATTTTCTATTAAGGACGGTCAATGATTATGACTGGCAGTAAAGGGGGGCGAAGGGGTGAAAAGGGCGAAGAGGGCACCGGATGGGTTTGAAAGTATTATAGGAACCGGGAGGGTCACTTTACCCCGGGAGAAAGGGTGGAGAAACAAAACATGCGACTAAGCTGAAAATGGCGACTCCAGTTAGTATCTAGGGGGGTAGTCAAGAGGAATCGGAAGGGGGTTCGTGTTGGGAACAGTCGAAACAAAAGCGTCGAGAATCACGGGAAAAGACCGAGGAAGTTCAAAAGGCAGCGGGGGGAACCTGAAGTCGAAGAGGTACCTTAAAACGCCGAAGCTGAGTCGGGTATCTTCGAACGGGGGGCGACCTCGGAAGAAAAGGGGGGTCCACCCATGGCCAAGACAAACTTGGGGGGCATCGGGGGGGTTTAAAATCATGCTCACCACGGGGGACTCTGTAAGGAGGAAGTGGAAAATTTATGACTAGGGACTGATCGCGCTTTCACAAAGATCGAAAAGGGGACAAGACTTACAGAAGTCTTTCTCACATGGGGCGCCTGCGTAGAGGGAGGGACTTAGCCATTCCCGGTTTCCAGAAAGACAAGGAATCCTCGAAAAACAGCGGGTAGCAGGGGGGAAAAAAGAGCACCAGGAAGCATCCATAAGAAAAATCTTGCATCAGGAATAACGCCTGTGCGGAAGCGGAAATCGACCCCTTCCTTCAGTTCGTTCCTCGGAAACAAGGGGTGAAGTAAGCAAAAGGGTGAGCGGAACGAATGAGGGGGGATGGCAAACAAGAGAAACACGCATACCTCTTCGGAAGGGAAGAGGGGGGAGAAAGACAGGAAAAACTGCGTGTGTCACTCAAAACCGCGCAGGGACGGGAGGGAAAGCCGCCTGTGTCGAGACACGTTAAGGAATCTTTGCGGAAGAGAAGAAGACTAACAGAAAGAGGCTTCTCAAGGGACGGGGGGGTAGTGTCGAAACCCTAAACACATTGCAAAAGGAAACAACGCGGGAAGGACTTTCCCAGGATAGAAAATGCAAAGTATTAGGGACTCGCGGAGAGATGAGAAAAATCATATGGAGGGAATGCTGGGGGATGGCTCATCGAAGAAAAAAACTTTCTACTTCTCGGGCGATGGACAGCGCCGCGGGGTGCTACGAAACAAGGGGGGGTAACGCAGGACGCAGCGGGAAAGCGTGCTCGAAGGGGGCAAGACACCTTTTGGGGACAAAGAGGTTGTGACCAGAAAGTCAAAAAAGAAGGGGGGGAAGAAACTCAATACGACATGCTATACCCGCTCGTGGGGCGGGGGCAACGGACGTTCAAAGGAAGGGGAAGAGATGCTATTTCCTTATCAAGAAGAGAGAGGAGGTGTACCAGATGGAGCAACGAAAAGAGACTGTACAGCGAGAAAGAAACCTATCCGTCCAGGGAAGAAGTGGACGGAAAAACGTCGGAGAGCGCAGGGGACCAAAGAGGGAACCTCTTTTAAGAGGGTCGAGAACCGGACGACGAAGTAAGAAGAGCCGAGGTTAACGACAGGAACTGTTGCATCCCCGGGGCATGAAAAAGCAAATTGCAACCCGCGCATACTTTTTAGGAGAGGGACGTCTCCAATCCTGTGAAGGGGCTACCACCTTGGACTGCAATAGGGACTTCTGAGTAACGGGTCCTACCGGGAGAGAAACGTGGCGGACCTGTATCAGAAGAGGGTTCTCATGGAAGGAAGGGGAGGGTATGCCCTGGAAAATGTTTAAGTCTACGAGACATTTGTAAGTCAGAACGTCGGAGGGGGCGTTGTGCCTAGGGGGGGAAAGTGCAATTTATTGAAGGAGGTTCAGAATTACTCCAAAGGGGCCAGGGGACGAAATGGAAAAATGGGGCTCAGTCGAACATAACATTGCGATTAAAACATAAGAGCTGGGGGGAAGCAACGAGGTCGGGGACGGTTTCAGCGGCTTTCCGCTGTCTTCCCGAGATGGGACTGTCTTCCAGGGAGTCGTGAGGGGAGGGACACGGAAGAGTCTCCCACGAGGTGCCCCACTTTTGGCTTACGGAGGAAAGCCGTGCCAAACTGTTTCATCTAGAGACAACAAAAACAAGAGGAGGGAAAAAAAAAGAGGGGGAGATTTAACTCAAAACGGTACCGCGTACGGGTGGATAAGGCTTGGGAAAGAGAACGAAGCTGGTGATCAAAGACGATGACAGACAAAAGAGGACGACAGCATCGGGAAGCTCAGAACAGAGAAAATCCTGAACTAGGTACAAGATATCACGGGCATGGCAAAGAATTCCAGTGTATACGGGATAGATGAGCAATGAAAACAAAAAGCCGCAGAAAAGTTCCCAGAGGGTGAGGACTTACTCACATGATAATTTCAAAAAAAAGAGCGCACAAAAGAAAGCGGGGGGGGATCTTTACCAGCAAGACCACGGAGGTAACCTTAAATGCAAGGGCAGGTAAAAAAACAAGAAGACCGCGGAAAGAGAAACTCGTTCTCTCCCATTTCAGAAATTCTCCACGTCTGGGGGGGGGAGAAAAGAAAGAGGACTATCTTAAACACGGTCCCTTTCGGGGGAACCAGAAATAAAAAAGGGGAAGTTCGCAGGCCGACTGCCGAAATCAGCGCGGTAAGATGCAGCGACGGGAACCGTCGAGACGGTCTCAAGCGGCTAGAATTGAAGTATAGGAAAAAAAAAAACGTACTCCGATACCGATCGAGAAAAGCGAAAAAGGAAGTGACGAAGGGCCGGAGCGAACATCCGAAGGCAGGGATAGGTATTGTGGTTGGGGGGGGGGGGGTGGGGCGAGAAGAGAAGGATCAGCTTCATGAATGAATAGGTACATTATGACGACGGAGAAAGGGGAGGAGGGGAACGACAGGCAAAAGCCAAGAATTCAGGGAAGAATTCCACGTTGGGGCCAAAAACCACTCTATCGGGCAAGGTAGGAGGGAAAAAGGATGGAGGTAGGGGTGAGATTCTTCCACGGAGCACCTGAGGCGAAAGGAGGAGAACGCAATCTACGAAGAGGACGGTATGACAACGACCAGCTGTGGAAGCCGGGGGCACCGCGTCGCGGTACAAAGGTGAATCAAAAAGGCCTGTCTTTAAGGGGGGAAAACAAAGGAGAAGACCAGTTCTATGAGTTGGCAACTTCTCAGAGGTGAGTAGGGACTGAGGGAAGATCAATCGTACAAGAGGAATCCTACATAAATGAATAGCAGAAATAGGAGGTCACCTAGGGTTGACAAGAGGGGAAGGAGGAGCAAAGGGTACAATTCAATAGCCGTTAGACGGAAAGGCACGGGGGGCGAGTTGGATAACTAACAAAACTACAAGAGGTCCCATCTCAGTGAGGATGGCGGTGTTCCAGAACAAAAGAGGGAAACGGGAGAGAAGTAACTGGAATAATCAAGTGGGAGGCAGGGGTCCTGGTAGGGTGAGAGGGGAATCCGCAGCCTCGCATTTTAGAAGGTGAGATAAGAATTGAAACGGGGTAGCCAACTCAGAAAAGGTGGGGCGTCAATGAGGATTTCTAGGAAACGCAAGAGGGAGAGGTTTACTCCAGGAGGATGGTGAAAGCGGTTTTTGGCAATTGATCTCCCCACACTTTTCCCCCTGAGGGGAAAGGTGGAAAAAAAAAAAACCTGCGAGCACTTAAGCTGTGTATAGATGACGGAGGATTAAAGGTAAGGCGGAAAAAACACAACTCCATAAAGTAATTTTCTTCAGGACGCAAGTGTAGCACGAAGGGGGGAAGGGAGATTTTGTTATGGATAAGGTTGTCCCAAGAAGGGAACATAAGGTGCGCACCGAGGCTTCAGTCAATTGGAAGATTCCGTCCTCCAAAAAACAAGGAGGAGAGATTGCCACCACTTCCGGACACAAACAACAAGTACTCCTGGTTGGTCAGTTGGCCCTGATAAGCACCGAAGAATCCAACCTTCAGGAGTAGTTGGGGGGGAGGGTAACGTCTTGCGGCCTTCTAGGGGGTCTCCACGACGAGTCCATTCTTGTGATAAGAAGAGAAATAACACGCAGATCCGTCTTGGGAACTAAACTCGTGGACCACACTAACGAACAGGAGAGCGTCTCGGGTTATGAATACCAGGTCGGCCCAGCGGGGTAGGGAGACTAAGTTCTACTCAAGAAAAAGAGACTGTTAAACTAAGGTAAGAACGTAAAACCAACCTGGTGGGAAAAAAAGAAAGAGGAGCACTTTCTTCCTTTTAGCTAAATTTAAAAAAGAAGGACGTAGGTATCACTTAATGATGATACTTAAGCCGAATGGGAAAAAAAAAAAAACAGCAAAAACTGGGCGAGGACTGCAGCCGGGTCAAAAAGAAGAGGTTGGACCTAAGGGGACCGGAAAATTCCGCTCTCGAGTGAATGGCTCTCTCACCAATTCGTAAAGACACAAAAGAAAAAAATGGCGCAAGCAAGCGACTTATTCTTTCTACCTACTCGCACGGGATAGCAGACGGTTTGGGGACATGCTGGTTTAAGAAAGTGTACCAGGAAGAGGAAAAGGTGGACGCAAGAACCCTCTCCTGGGGCATATCAGGGTTGGTGGGGAGAACGTAGGCAGACGGACTTAACGAATACCAATTATCGAACGAATGGGGGGAAGAGTCCCATCCTTCTCAAGAACCCAGAAGGGCTTTAGCAATGACTCTTCAAAGAAAAGGAGGGAGGAGACATGGGGCGGACGCCGTCCCACGATCTGAGTCCAGATTTGTCCTGGAGGCGCAGCAAAAAAGGAAAAAACAGGTTAGATTCTTAGCACGCTAGGGAGATAAGAGAGAAGGGCGTCAGTAAAGAAGGTCTCGAGGGTTCCTCTAAAAAAGCTGTAGCTTAGGGGCAGGGAGAGGCAAAGATCGCTTCCTTAGCAATGCGAAAGGGTCTTGTCTGAATTAACCGGATTATGAGAAGCTTTAGGGGAAAAAAAACAAAACTAAATAGAATGGAGTCCTTACGGCGTTGAGAGCGACCAGGTTGATGCGGCTTTTCTAGTCGTGTATCGATGAGGGAGAAGGGGGGGAGGTACCAGTGGGGATGAGGACCGTAATCGTAGGGAAGGCGAAACTTCGGGCAAAAAAAAGTCAGGACTTTCTCTAGCCAAAACACAGGAGTAGTCACGATGAAAAGGACGTTAAAAAAACTTCTTGGGAAAATGGGTTCACGCAGATCGGGGCCTAAGTTTTTGGGGAAAACGTTGGGGGGGGGGGGGGTATTGCCTTCAAAAAAAGGGGAAAGGACGGGAGGAGGCCTCGATGGGCACATTCGGGGACTTATTGAGTAAGAATGCGTTCGTTCGTGGGGCCGCGTCCTGAGACCAACTGATTGTGTGAAACGACATTCTGGGAGAAAATCTAGGGGAACACACAGTTAATCGATCAAAAATGGTGGTGTTCGATCAAAATGAAGACGAAAAGAGAAGGGAGTCAGCCAACGTCTCTTTACTAGAAGGAAGCGGTAAAATTCAACAACCAACACCCACTCAGGGGAATGGGCCTCCGATCACTTATAATAAGTTGGCTGCTTGCAGGAGGGGACGTAGCCAAAGCAAGTACATGAAAAGGCATAGACCGACCCGCAGAGGTGCTGAAAATAAACAAACTTTTCTCGGACTGAAGTATCCACTCCTGGGGATGACCTTTATAAGGCTCCGGGAAACTCCCGAAAGGATCGTTGTTTCAAAAGAAAAAAAAATAAATTTGACTCCTGGAAAAGGGGGATAAAAAAAAAGTAACCTGGATTGTTCTTGGAGCGGGGTTTAAAACTT
>Ga0179593_1525678_pt1 | contig 11928 bp, 16 predicted proteins | sample CZODoug2_1_08_16_FD_185931 | JGI IMG/M metagenome (GOLD analysis project Ga0179593, IMG submission 185931) | Vadose zone soil fungal communities from Angelo Coast Range Reserve, California, USA - CZODoug2_1_08_16fungal (PacBio error correction) | ecosystem: Environmental > Terrestrial > Soil >...
AAAAGGAGAAACATCGGGAGGCCTGGTGGCAGGTGTCTTGCCATCTTCCTGAAGAGGAAAGGACGGTTCCGATTCGGACCAGGGGCATAAAGAGGGAGAGAAAAGGAAAAAAAAGGAAGGAACTCGCCTCCGCGCGTTTTTCAACAGGCGCACGGCAATCCTGAGAAGGAGGAGAGAGAGAAAAGGAGGAAAGAAGCAGGAGCCAATTCAGAGGGCGCTCTCATCCGGGGTCTGCCCTTTTGCAGAAGTATCCATGGCGACGCCACCGCAAGACAAAAAGGAAAAAGGGAGAAAAAAAGAGAGGAAGAGAGAGGTAAGGGGCACGGTCGCTATTTCTTTTCCGAGAAATATCAAGGGGGGGAAGGGGGAAAATAATAGAGAAAGAAAGAGAAAAGGAAAAGGGAAGGATAAGAGGACATGGCGGAAGAAATATTCCCTCCAAGGAAGTAGCCCGGGAAAGAAAAAAAAGGGGGAGAGACATGGCAGAAAATCCGTATTGCAAAAAGGGCCTCCCCCTTCTTATACTCTTCCGAGAGAAGAAAGGAGGGATTAGAACAACCGAAAGTAGGATGTTAAAGAAGAAGGAGGGGAAAAAAGAGAAGAGAAAAAAAGAGACAAGCCGGTCTCTATTTCTCGTGTTTTTTACATATCCTCCCTTCCCACTCATTCCGTGAGGGAAAGATGAAAGGTTAGGGGAATGGAAGGAAGGGAGAGAGGGAAAGTAAATGGCAATAGCCCTCTGCCACCATGCCGCACTATTCTTCTTTTTCTAAATGACGCGCAACAGGGTCAAGCAGGGAAAAAAGAGAGATAAAAAAAAAAAAAAAAAGGGAATATAAAACAACGAATACTTGATGGCGCCCATGACGTATTTCTCTCTCTCGGAGCAGCAACATGATCGATGGCCAGAGCAAGGCCCCAAGGAAAAAGGAAAAAAAGAGAAAAGGGAAAGAGGGAGCGGTTCCTACCCGAGTCTACTCTTCTGTTCCTACGCAAAGGCACCGCTTTGGCAATGGACGATTACCTAGGGAGGAAGGGGGGAAAGGGAAAAAAAAAAGAAAGGGGGGGGGAGGGGACGCCGGCAGGGCTACGGCCCCTCTCTATTTTCACGTTGGGCACGCAACCGGGGCGACTGGAGAAGAAAAGAAGGAAGAAAGGGAAAAAAAAAGAAGAAGAGCGCAAAATGGAGCAGGGCTGCGCGGAGCAGGCTCCCGTACTCCTTTTCTTCCTGGAGGAAAGGTTCAGCGAGGAAGAGGAGAAGAGGAGGAGAAAAGGGAAACCCTGCGTCGTGCGTGGCGCAGCTCTTCATTACTTATGGAGGGCGGAGGGACGAAGGGAAAAAAAAAAAAAAGGGGAAACACGGTTGATATATCCCTTTGGGATATGGCCGGGTCATGTTTCTTTCTACAAGGCCCTGAGAGAGGGGTCGGGGAACGGGGAAAAGAAGGGGGAGAATGGGAAGAATGAGGCTCGCGCTCAAAAAGTTAGCTGCCCGAAAGGGGGGGAGCGCCGAATGCCTGGTCGCAAAAGCCTTCTTCATGCACAGAAGGACCCTACAACAGCACCCCGAGCGGAGGGGGGGGAAAAAAAGGGAAAAACCGGAAGAGACGCTGCGCAGCCGTCGCAACTGGCGTCCTGATGGTTACTCTCAAGGGAAGTACAAAAAGAGCGAGAAGGATGAGGAAAAAAAAAAGGGGGAGTTACTTCAATCCTGGAAGATGAACGACACTGGAAAGGGAAAAGGAAGAAGAGGGGGGCTGGAACCCAGTTTTCCTTTTTCGAGCACGTTCAGGAGAAGTGAACGATGGAGGGGGAAAAGAAAGGGGGGGAAAAGAGAAAAAGAGGATCACCTCGCCGCCATTTCGACTTGCCTTCTCCATCGTAAAGAGGCAGGGACGAGAGAAAGAGGGAAGAAAAGGGGGAAAAAGAGGGAAGGAATAAGGATTTGCGACTCAGCATTCGGATCTTCCCCCACCCTACCTGAAAAAAAAAAAAAAAAAAAAAAAAAGAAGAAGGAGCAAGAGAGGAGGGGGAAAAAAAAAAGGAAAAAAGAAGTAGCAGGGAAACTAACCACGTGGTAATGATGGTCATTGTTACCCTATATGACGAGATACCCAAGGGGAAGAGATAAAAAAAGGAGAAGAGAGGAAAAAAGGAGGAGAAAAGCGGAAGTACCGACCCATTCCACCTTCCTTCATAATCTCTAAAGACCGACGCACGGGGGGACCGGGAAAAGGAAGAAATAACCATTTTAGAGAAAGAATCGCGGAAAAGAGGACGAGAAGATCCACCGCGGTACGGAGCCTTCTCCGCGAAAAGGAAAAAGAAGCGGATGCCGTTTGATGCCCACTTCCCTTCGGAAGGGTGCGGCGGCGGCAGAAAGGGAAGAGGGGAAAAAAAACGGACACAATAGCTCGGCGCCGTATCCCTTTCCTGAAAAAAAGAACATGGCAGAGGGAGGAAAAAAGGGGGGAGAAGAAAAAAAGAAAATGGGATCCATCAGTAGCGTTCCTTGCCAATCTTCACTTCTGAGCGGCTTAGGGCCCAACAGAAGGAGAGGGGAAGGAGGAGAAGTAGAAACGCCACAGCTTTTCTTGTGGTCAACATGGGGGGGGAAGGAGAGGGGGATGCGAGAGAGCGCGAAATCCCGTCTTGTCTTCCCAAGGGGCGGTTGGGTGTTAGAGAGGAGAAAGAAGGGAGAAAAGAAGACGGCCGGCTTGACCTTTTTTCTCGGAAGCGTATAGCCCAAAGCACTCAAGGGAAGGGAAAAAAGAAAAGAGAGTATGCCGTTTCTATTCACGGACAGAGAGAGGGGGGAAAAACGCCGCCCACGGGCCTTGCTGTTCGAAGGCGCGGGAAAAAAAAAAAAAAAAAGGGGGGGCCCGCACCGGCTCAGGCCAATCTATCCGGGTGACGAAAAGGTGGAAAGGAGAGGTCGTGGTTTCGAAGACGCCGAGACAATTCAGCAGGCGCGCAGAAGAAAAAAGGGGGAAAAGGACAAGGGGAAAGCCTCCCTGCCCCCTGCCCCGGGAAAAAACCTCGGCGAGAGAGGGAAAGAAGGAAGGGGGGAGGGCCGCTTTTCTGAAAAGGAATCTATCGAGAAAGAGAGAGAAAGAAGAATCGCTGGACGCTTGATAGAGGTCCCTTTAAAATAGGAGAACAGACCCGGAGAGGGAAAAAAGGGGAAGGAAGGTCATTGGGAAGGGGTGCGCGCCATGTCATAACTCCTTATGAGGACGCCCCCGGATGAGTAGTAGGGAAAGAAGAGGAGAGAGAGGGAAAGCAGAGGGAATACCGCTGAGCTACTCCTTATCAGATTCCTTTCTCAAGGGAAGAAGTTCACGAGGGGAAGGGGGGGAAGAAAAAGAAGAAAACCGTGGTGTCGGCGTTCCAATGCTTCCCCGGAAGGAGGACCTGGCCGGAATCGAACAGAAAAAAGAAGAGAGGAAAAAGAAGAAAGACGGATCGCGGTGGCTAGTCCTCAGGAAAAACGAGGGTCAAGCCGAAGGGAGCGCCCTTTACGCTCTTGGACGAAGAAGGAGAAGAAAAAAGGGGGAGGATAGCGATCCTCAACATTATCTATTTCCAAAGGAGAAGGAACAACCAGGGGTGAAGAAAAAAAAAAAGAAAGAAAAGGGGCGTTCCTACCCTCTTTCTCCGATCAGGTTGCCTAAAGAAGATGGGACGAAAAAGGGGAAAGGGAGAAAGAAGAGGGGGGTTCAAGACGTTGCATTTCATTCACGTCCCTAAGGAGCCATGGGGTCTTGGAGTCCGGCAACGGCTAAAGAAGGGGTGCACTCACCTTATCCTTTTATATCTAAAAGAATTGGAGGGAAAGAAGAAGGGGAAAAGGGGGGAAAAGAGGGGGGGGGGGGGAGAAAGGGGGGGAGGAGGAAGAGAAGGATCGTCGACGGCTCCTTCTCGAAGAGACCTGGCAAGAGGAAAGAGAAAAAAAGGGGAAAAGAATGTCATTGGTCCTCCCCAAACGGTGCGTCGGCGTGCGAAGGGGGAAAAGAAGGAATTTGTCCTTTCTTCTTTATCGCTTTGTCCACGAACGCCGTGAAAAGAAGGAGGTAAAGAGGAAAAGGGGGGAAAGAAGAGGGGGGGAGAGGGCGGGTCATGTCTAGGGCTATACCACTCCCTCCTCCCCTTTTTCTGCCCGGCTTACATACGGGTAATTTAATGCCGGAGAAGAAAAGAGAAGGGAGAGGGAGAATGCGTCGGGTTTTTTCCTCTTCCCGAAATAGCAAAAGCATGGAAGAAAAAAAGCGATGCGGTGCTGCGTCAGACCGACATACTCTTTCTCATAGACAACTGGCGGCCGAGGGTGGATAATTAGGGAGGGAAGGAGGGGAGGAGGGAAAAGGAAGAAGGGGGAAAATAAGAAAGGCCGTTCATCACTACAAATGGCAACAGCCATCCTAGAGAAGAAAAAAAAAGGAAAGGGAGGGAAGGGAAAAGGAAAGGAGGGAAATAGAAGCCGATGGGGGACACCCGGACGAATCGGCTAGATTTTGTTTGTACTCAAGCAGAGAGAGGAAAGAAGAAAAGGAGAGGTACGGATGACGCAGCACGCACGGCCGGCCATCATATCTTTTTTTCTTGGGGTCGTCGATTGTGCCTGAAGAAGGGAAAAAGGAGAAAAAAGGAGAAAGGGAGGAAGAAAAGCTGGGCCGGATACGCATAAATTAGACCCGTCTGTAGACGTACCCGAAAAAGGGGGGGAAAAAAAGAAATACACCCAAAGGTGATCTATAACATTTTACCTCGAAGGCGGGCAAAATTCCGGAAGGACGGAGTGAAGGGAGAGGAAAAAAAAAAGAGAGGGATAGGGAAAAAGACCCTACCACCGTTTGGGCCTGCTAATTACATTCTTCCAAAAAGGAAATACGCCAGTTGATCGAAGATCGCCTGAGAAGAATGAAGGGGGAGGGGGGAAAGAAAAAAAAACCTGATAATTTTGCCGATCGTCCTTCTTATTCCTTTTCTTCCCAAAATCGCTGGGGTCCTTTCGGAGGCGGGCAGAAAAAAGGGGGAGAAGGGAAGAGGAAAAAGAGAAAGGGGGAAAGGAAGGACGCAACGACAATGGACGGTCTTCGTTCTTTACTGCAACTTCTTGAGAAAAGAAGAGACAAGGACCAATCGGATCCATAAGGGAAAAGAAGGAAAGAAGAGAAGAGTGAAAGAGGCTCCCGGTCATTTCTCTCTCCTATAGAAGGAAGGACGCTGGGCGTGGGAGGGGGAAATAGATAATGTTGCGGCGCGCGAGCTCGTAATCCTTCATCTTGCGAAGGAGGGGCTTTGTGTTAAATAGCGGAGGAAGGGGGGAAAGGAGAGAGGAAGCTTTACCCTTGTTTCTCGGAAGTATAGCACCGCGAAATCGGAAAAAGGGGGGAAGGAATAGAAGAGTATGCCGGTTCGATTCGCTTCCGGCCCGAAAAGAAAACGTTCCTTGGACCCCGAAGAAAAAAAAGAGAAGAAAAGAAAGAAGGGAGTTGCAGAAAGGCGCACGTCATCTTATCCGGAGGAAAAGGGAAGAGCAACGCAGGCGGGGAGGAGGGGGGAGAAAAGAAAGAAGAAGGGCGGGAACGTTTTGCTCCTTATTCTTCCCTTGGATCCCCTTCCCAATGGAAACGGAGAAAAGAAGAAGGGGAAAAGATTTCGGGTCGTCGCTATTCCTTCCTTCTTCCTCCATTTGCAAGAGGAAAGGGCGGAAAGAATAGAAGAAAGGAAAGAAGAGAGGAAATGGAGAAGAAATATTCTACCGTGACCTCTTCCTTCTCCCTTTAACAGGAAAAAAGAATGGGATCAGGAAGAGTTGGAAAGTTTAATTGGGGAAGGTGAGGAGAAAAAGGGGGGGGGAAAAAGAAGGGAAAAGGGGGGAATGAGAAAAAAAGAAATAGTAGGTAAAGCCGCGTGCTCTACGCTTACTACTCCGAAGATGAAGGAGAAGGTGAGGGGGAAGGGAAAGGGGAGAGAAGAAAGGAAAACTCAAGGCCTTGTGTCTGTCTTTCCAATCTGAGAAAAATGGAGGAATGGGCCGGAATAGGGAAAAGGAATGAAAGGGGAAAAGGAAAAGAGGTATGACACTCCATTCCGAGAACGAGGGGAGGAAGAATCCTCTCACCCATACAAAGCCGGCCACGACCGAGAGAAGGGGAAAATTGAAGAAAAAGGGAAAGAGGATGGTTTCAATAAATCCCCTTCCTTCGTTCTCTAGCCAAGGAGGAAAAAAAGGAGAGTGAAAGATCCGGCCCCACCTTTTTACCAGAAGAACTGCTGGCGCGATAGGCGAAAAGAAGAAAGAAAAGGGAAGAAGACGATGACGACGTGGCCTCTTTGCAATTTACTCTACCGTGATGTGCCGATGGTCAATGGCGAGTGGAAGAAAAGGGGGAATAAAAGACGGAAAGGGATAAGGGAGCAGAGGACTATTGGCAAGGTTGGTTTCACTCCCCCTTCTGGAGAGCGACCCCGAACTTGAGGACCACGCCGCAGAAAGAAAAGGGGGGGGGAGAGAAAAAAGGGAAAAAGATAGAGAGCAGGCTCCGTACGACCGTGATCCTTAATCTAATTCTTCCTTTCCTGGAGGACTCAAGGCGAAGATAAAAAAAATGAGGGAGGGAGGGAGGGGAAAAAGGAAAAGGGAAGGAGGAGGGGAAATCCTCTTTTTACGAACGCCTTCGCTCCTTCCTTTCAAAGGGAAAAAAGAAGAGAAAGGGGGGGGGGGGGGGGGGGGAAGGTCGTTCTAGGGCTACCCACTTCCCATACAAGTGGGAGGGGAGGAGGTATGCGTATCCGTCCTCATTGATTCTCTCTCTTCTCGAGGTGAGAAATTGAGTAGGGAGAAGTAGAAACTATAAACACAAAAACAGACCACCCTCTTCTTGCCTTCTTTCTGAGGGAGTAAGAACACGACGAAACCCTTGGCGAAGGAATAAAAAAAAGGGGGGAAAGGAAGGAAGGAGGGAAAAGAAGAGGGAAGTACACGATTTACTTCAACTTCCTTCCTTCCCTTCAGTCACGACACTTCCACTGGGCACAGACAGCGGAGAGAAAAAAAAGAAAAGGGGGGGGAGGGAGGTGAAGCGGCCGGTCAGGATTAAGTACTCGGCAGGACGCGTCTTTTCCAAGCAGTGCGCGAGCTTGTTGTAATAAAACGAATGTCACCAGGGAAAAAAGGGAAAGAGAGGGCTGACCACAACGCAGCCGGCCAGCAGATCGGGGTTTTCTTTTTTCTTTCGTCAAAAGGAGCCGCTTTGGCGACCAGGCAAGGAGGGAAGAGGACACCACAGAAAAAGAAGAAAAAAAGGAAAAAAAAAGGAGGAAGCCGGTACCCCCTTCCCTGGGGGGAAATTGGTAGCCTAAAATGACCCGGCAATATAAGAAAGGGAAAAAGCGGGCAAAGTCCTTCCAACGAGTTTCTTCTTCTGAATCGGACGCAAGGAAAAAAATGGAAGAGGAAAAAGGAGAAGGAAGAAAGAAGAAAGGGTGATCAAGATCGCCTGAGGCACGAATCTGAAACTGCTCCTTCGATCTGATCACGGAGGAAGGAGGCGAGCGCAAAAGGAGAAGTGTGGAAGGAGAAAGAAAAGGGAGAGAGAAAGGCTACGTGGAGTGCACCAACCGTTCCAAAAAGAAGTAGCACCAGTGCAAGGGGAAAAGAAAAGAAAAATGGGAGGGAAGAAGGAAGGAGAAAAGAGGACAGGACATCGTCTCCATCAGTTAGCGTCATTTCCAAGCTCACTTCTTCAGGAAAGAAAAGACGCTCACGAGGGAAAAAGAAAAGAGAAAAGATGGTAGTTTGGGGTCACCAGGTTGTTCCTTATCTGTTCCATAGGAGGTGAGGGAGCGAGAGAAAGAGAAGTAATGGGAGAGAAGGAAGGGGGAAGGAAGGAAAAAGTTCTCTCTTTTAACGCAGGCGAGGATTGAAACATTGGGAGAGGGAGGGAAGGAGGAGAGGCAGAGGAATGCAAATCCGCGTATTGCCTTTTCTATGGGACCAGGAATCCATAAAAGTCGAATGTGGAAAGCAGAAAAAAAAGGGGAAAGGGGAACGGCCCTCAAAACAGGCTTGCCGAAAAGAGAAAGAAGAAAGGAAAAGGGGGGAAGAGAGGTCAGGGGTTCGAATCCCTCCTCCTTAAAAATGAAGGGCCGAAGAGGAGAAAGAGGGGGGGGAAGAAAATGAAAAAGAAAAGTCGAACTCGTCGAGCACGAGGTTTCTTTCCATTTCTCCGAGAGGTCGTGGAGAGATTTCCTGAAGAAAGAAGAAAGGGGAAGGAGAAAAAAAGAAGAATCTCTGGCCGCCTTGATATATGCCATTTCTTACGAAAAAAGACCACTGAAGTACCCGGAACGCCAAGAGAAAAAGAAAGGAAAAAAAGGGAAGCCCCAAAGGATTAGAGCGCCCTGATGGCTCCTTATTATTTATTCTAACCCAAAATAGCGTTAAAGAAACGGTGAAGGAATGGGAAGAAAGGAGAAGTGAGCAAGCCGTCCGCGAGGGCGCGGTGTTTTTAAAAGAGCCGCCAGGCCAACGCAAGCACAGGGGGGGGGGGGGGAAAAAAAAAAGAAACACAAAAGGAAACAGGAATCGCGGAGTTGGCAGTCCGCGGCCTCTCACTCTTTCCCGCCACGTCGAAAAAAAAGAGGGGGGGCGATCCGCCTGCACAGGCAACAACAAGGTAAAAAGAAGAAGAAAAAAAAAAAGGAGGGGGGAAGGGGGAAACAATGAACGATTTAGCGCTCGCGCTCCGCACCCTGCTCTATTCCATCTCTCTTCCCAACAAGGGAAAAAACCAAGATGCGGAGAGATAGGCGAAAAAAAGGGAAAGAGGGAAAACACGGGCCGCTGGCAATGGACGCTACCTGATGTATTGCCTATTTTCCTTTCCGGGAAGAGAAGAAAAAAAAAAAAGAAAAAAAAAAAAAGAGAAAAAAAAAAGAAATAAAAAGAAAAAAAAAGGGAAAAAAGGAAAAGGGCGTGTACGGGGCCCGCGCTATTGCGCGGTTGTGTTCACTCCCCCGTCTCCTTTTAGAGCGAAGGGGGGGAGGGCCAGCCAAGGAAACGAGGAAGGGAATTGGGGAAGAAGAGAAAAAAAAAAAAAGGAGAAGGATCGAAGGCCCTTTCAGTTCAAAGGAGATCTCGAGAAAGGGAGGGTCCCACCCGGTGCGGGGGGAAGAAGAGAGGAGGGGAAAGGAAGTTGGCATGGCGTCCTGTTAACCTTCCTAGGGTCGACGCCGTCACGCCGCCAATGTTAGGGAGAGGGGAAAATGGAAAATGGGGGAAGAGAGAACATTTGGTGGATAATGGCCGGGTCAGTTCTATTTCTACCCTGAAGAACCAGTGGTAGGGTAACCGAAAGACAGGGGGGGGGGGGGGGTAGGGGAAGGAAAAAGAAAGAGAAAAAAAAAGGGAGAGGGGGGGGCCGCTCCGCAATGCCTGTCGCAAAGTCCTTATTCCTTCCCTATCAAGCGACAACAGCAAAAACGAACTAGGAAGGACGTGAGAAAAAGAAAATAGTAAAAGAGAGAGAGGGAGGAAAAAAAGATAGAGCAGGATTCGATTCCCATCCTCTTCCTTCCTATGAAAATCTGAAAGGAAGCGGAAAGAAAAGGAAAAAAAAAAGGGAGGAAGAAAGAGATGGCTTGGACCATTTAAGTTTCTTTCAAAGCTCCAGGTTCAAGGAGAAGTAACTTCGGCAGGAAGCAGAGGGGGGAAAGAAAAAAGGGAGTGAAGGGGAAAGGGAGGAACAGCGTCTCGTCGGTCTGACGCACACGCACTTCCTTCCATCATCTCGGTTTTGCTGGGGGAGGACGATAGTGGCATTAATCAGGCTTGGCGAACAAGGAGTCGGGAGAGAAAAAAAAAGGGGAAAGAAAAAAAAAAAAGGAAAAAAGAGGGAAAGGAACCGACCACTGTATTAAGGGCCTTGGTCTCCCTCTCCCTTAAAACGGCCATATCCCCAAAAGGTGATCGAGAAAAGGGGAAGAGAAAGTCGAAAAGCGGACTTCCCTTACTCCCCTGAAAGACATGCCTTCATGAAGAGATGAGCAAGAAAAGAATGGGGGGGGACGGCAATACAGTCTTCCCCCTTAACTCCCGAAAGTTGAAGAGGGAAAGAAATGCGAAGGGAGGAAAAGGAAGAAGAAAAGAGACACGCCCATTTTTTCCTCTCTTAAGATGCCGGTGATGCCCAAGTCCCGGCAGGAGAAAGGGAAAAAAGAAGGGTGAAGTGACCAACAGTGCCAATCGCGCGGCTCCTTCTCCCTTTTCTGGAGAGAACAGGCGCGGTCTTCGGGACGGGAAGGAAAATGAGGAAGAAAAAAAAGAAAGAAGAAGAAAAAAGAGAGAGAAGAGGAAGGGAACCGATCAAGGGCTTCCGCCGATCGCCGCCATCATCTTTTAAGGGTGGTAAAAGGGGGAAAAGGAAAGAGGAGAGGAAAGGAGAAGTAAATGGGATGAACTAAAGATTTTAGTTTTTTTCTTCTTCTTCCTTCATATCGGAAAAGATAGGGTCGAGGCCGGAGTGGAAGAAAGGAAAAAGAGAAGAGGGGGAAGGAGGAAGGAAGCGGAAGCAAATCAGCGTAATGCCGGTTCGATTCCTTCCTCCTCCTCCATAAAACCGTAAAAAAGCAGCACAAAAAAGGGAAGAGGGGGAAGGAAAAGGAGAGGGGGAAAAGAAAGAAAGGAGACGGCATCTGATCCGAGTAGCTCATTCTTTATATCACTCGGGAAAAAACCGATATTTCGGGTTCGAAGAAAAAGGAAGAGGATAAGAAAGGGGGGAAGAAGAGGTTCTGCACATGGCGACGACTACCCCTCTCAATTCAACGTTAGGAAGGAGAGCACTAGTGGCTTTAAGGGGCTAATTGAAGGGTGGAGTAAAAGAAAGGGGAAAGGAAAAAAGAAAAAAAAAGAGGAAGGAGGAAAAGAGAAGAGATCTCTGGCCGCCTGATAGAGTCCATTGCTTAATTACATATCTACCTACCCTACTTATCAAGAAAGAATCATGCTCGCGAAGTTCAGACCACGTTTCATGGGCAGGGAAAAAAGGAGAAGGAAAGGGGGAAAAAGGAGGGAGGAGAAACCAGACCCTAGAGTTACAATTCTCTTCTCTACCTCTGAGATAAGGGAGAGATGAAGTGCGCCTGTGGGAAAAGAAATAAGAGAAAAAAAAGGGGGAAGGGGGGGGGGGATGGAAGGAATCGAACGGCATACACGGATTTGCAGTCCCTCTTCATATCCACTCTTCCATCAAAGAAAAAGAAAGGAACGACGTATATACGAATGACAGAAAGGGAAAAGAAGAAAAAAAAAAAAAAGAAAGAAGTGAAGATAGAGCGCCGAAACATGATCGATGGCATCTCCTTCCCCAGAGGGTGACCAACCCCAGCCTGCTGGCGGAGAATAGGGGAGAAAAAAAAGGGGGGGGGAAAGAAAGAGATGAAGGAGTGAAGCTTGGCATGACTCTACCTTATTTATCCTAGAAGCGGTTGAAGAGAGAGGGAAAGAAAAAGACCGTCGAAATTGTCGTTGCGTCCTGCCCTTTCTAAAAGGAATTTGGCACGGTTGGGGGCACGGAAAAAGAAAAAAGAAAAAAAAGGGAAAAAGTGAGGCCGCCGCGAACGGGACACATCGAATTAATTTGACAAAAGGATCCGAAGGACCTAAGCGGAAAAGGGAAAAGAGGAAAAAGAAAAGAAAAAAAAAGGAGGAAAATATTCGGAGGGCGGACGGTTGACGAATGTCATTTCTTCCCCCCGTGGCACAAAAAAAAAGGAGAAGGAAGTCCTGCTTTTTCTTCCGAAACGCACGTCCGTAAAAAAAGTTTAACCTTTTGATAGATCACCTTTGTGGATCTTTTTCCTTTCCTTTCTCCTTTCTCCAAAAAAAGTCGACCAGTGGGGGGAGGGTAACGGGAGAAA
>Ga0179593_1543487_pt1 | contig 11928 bp, 14 predicted proteins | sample CZODoug2_1_08_16_FD_185931 | JGI IMG/M metagenome (GOLD analysis project Ga0179593, IMG submission 185931) | Vadose zone soil fungal communities from Angelo Coast Range Reserve, California, USA - CZODoug2_1_08_16fungal (PacBio error correction) | ecosystem: Environmental > Terrestrial > Soil >...
ACCGTTACTGGGTCAGAAAGAGAGCATAGGAATTTGAGAAAATGTGAAAAGGCTCATAAGCCTTGGAAAATACATACAGCAGCGAGGCGATTTTAAAACTTGTGGGGTAAGGGAAACGAGGGATCAGTCCAAAGGGGCAAAAGGCACTACCGGAAAAGCCAAAGTGGGATTCAAAGATAATTTAGAATAAGAATAATGATGCTCAGGGAGCCACGAAAAAAAAACCTGCTCTCACAAAGTTGCATGACTAAACGAAGGAAACACCGGGGCCCGTTAGGAGGCAGAAAAAGGGCAATGCTCTGGGTCGGTAAATTTGTAGAGAGGAGGGCAGTGGCGATGGTGCCAAGCGAAATACGAGGGGGGAGGGGGAGATCGACTAACAAATCACACGGGAGGAAGAGAAAAGTGAACCACGCCGGAGGGGAAAAAATAGCACACGCAGGGTCGAGACAGAGCGAAACAGGACAGGGTGAGTTCATACGAAGTTTCAAGGTTAACTAGGGGGGTATTTGCTTTGGGGCGGGACGAAAATTTGTCTAGCAAAAGCGCGCGGACGCGTTGGGGGGGCACTCGGAGGGCAAGATGTGATAAGGGGTAATTATACTAAAGCCACCTATGACAAGGTAGTGGGGGACGTGCGCCCCGAAGCAAAAAAAAACCGGGGTAGAAAAGGAAGTGTAAAGTATGCAACTGATACAGATTCAGCAAAGGTGAAAAGGAAAGCGCTGTGCTTAAAGGAACTATTCTACGGGCAACCCCCGATTGGCAATCACCACTATTGCTTCTATGAGAGAAGTTGGAGAAGGGGGGAAGGAGGGAGGTCAGAAAAAGCTAAGAAGGGAATCTAGGCAATTTCAGAGTAACGCACCGATTTAAGTCCGGAAACTGTAATTGGGTTTTGAAATCGCGGACGTACAGAAGGGGGAACGCCGAATCTACAGAGGGGGAGGCGACGGAAAAGGGAGAGATACTCGCAGCTTCTACTACGCGGTCGTAGGTGGGAGGGGCAGTAAAAAAAGGCGAAGTTTACAAAACAGTCACAACCATCTAGGACTCAGGACAGGGAAAGGGGGCACGAAGATAGCTTCGGGAACTAAAGGCGCAACTTATTTCCGCGCAAGGAAAACAAATAGGTTATTGCAGAAAGGGGGAACAAAACTAATGGAGAAAGAAAGGGGGGGGGGGGGGGTGGTTGGGTGAGGGGAGGTGGGGGGGGTTGGGGGGAGGAGGGGGGGGGGGGGGGGGGTGGGAGAGGGGGATTTGTCTCATCAGGACCGCTGTTCGCAGGAAATTTGTGTGTCGTTTGAGGCCGACTAAACTGGAATGGAACTACGTCGTAGTAAGCGTTGGGGACAAAATTATTTAGGGGTAGACGGGAATACTGCGCTCATCGGCGCTCCAAGCGGAAATTGTAAAAAAAACAAACACCCTCCACCAAAAAAAAAAACCAACAAAAAAACACACAAAACAAACAAAAAAAAAAAAAAAAAAAAACAAAAAAACCAACGAAAACGCACCCCTCCCAAACAACCACCCAACAAAAAAAACAACACGCAAAGGAAAAAAGAGGTAAATGCAATATTTCGACTTGGTCCAGAAAGGGGGGTAGTTACCTAAGCTACCAGTGGAAGCTCAGTGCGAGGGCGGGTAACTACGCGGGGCGCCCATTTGCGGGATGCAAGAATCCCACTAGGATTGGAAAGGTGCAAAAATCGCAGTGGGAAGGACCAGAAGAGGGAAAAGAACGACTGAAACGGGCACCGCTACCGTGGAGGCACGCGGGGCAGAAGCAAGTCATCGAAGGATACTAAGCTATCGGAGCTTCCATCTATCGCTTCAGTGCTTTTGCAAAGAAGGAGAAAATCCCCGGACAGCGAAAGGGTGGGACTAAGTCGGACAAAAAAAAAGAGGTGAGCCAGGGGACTAGCCGCACAAAGAAAGAACAGGACGAGGGGCTATCGACGAAAGAGGTCGGTGCAGTTCGGGGTATAGAGGTAAAAAAGGGGTGGATCGGCGGGACCGGCACAGATAAAGAGTATTACACCTCATGGAGCCAAATGATCGCGGCGGAGGGAAATAAGTTTCAAAAAGCTATGCAGAAAAGTATTCCAGACCCGACATCTAATGAGTGGGGCTCAGGAAACAACAACATACAGGATAGGAGGAGAGATGAAGTAAGCGCACAGGGACAGGAGGGGATAAGGGGAGAGAGCTTGGGGACCTTGAGGAGAAGTACTGCTAGAAATTGGACAGATCTAATTCCCTTTCGAGGTGCAGGGGGGGGGGGGGGCGAAAACGAATAAAAATCTCGGTGGGGGGAAACGAGGGGAAAGGCACCTCCGGTCATCATCTCGCTGTCCGCTCACTAGGAGGTAAAACTCTTGGGATGGAAAAGTGGCGCCCTCGCTGGGGGAATATCTGACTAAGAGAAAAAGGCTCGAAGGGAAAGAAAGGGGTGTAAGAGGAAATCACTATGATGATCAGGGAGAAGAAACCGAATGAGTTTCAAGAACGGACCGCGTCGTCTCTGAACGTTAGGGAGGGGGGAAAGGAGATGGGACTTGGCAATTCGGAGCCCCTAAGGATTCGACTGGGCCTCAAAGGCAAAAGGGGAAGAACCGTAGCACGCCGTTAATCTGGTGCCGGAAAGCAAAAACGTCACGCCGTTCAAGCAGCGCGTCAGCATAATAGGAAAAAAAGGTAGTTAGCATCAAACACGTCTGAGTCAATACGACTTCTTTCGAGGAGAGATGACTGGCCCGCTGGGGCGGCTCGATAAAGCGAGAACACGGGCGATGAGGGAAAAATACAGGGTGGATATCTTTGTCAAGGTAAGGATGAATCGAAGGAGGAAGGGAGGCGATGCGGCAAATAAACGACTGTCTAGCAACTAATTAGACTAAAAAGGAATGAACGGGCACCACAACTTGGTGCAGGGGAAAAAAAAACATGTAGGGTTCATATAAAAAGCCGCATGAAACAACGAGTGGAATTGAAAACTCAAATGTGAAGACTGACCCGGTCTTTCCTCAACGTTTGTGAGGGAACTTTTTGCTAGCTTCGGAAAAAAGGGGCACGGTCAATACTATCTTGGAAGGGGAAAACGCCAGTCGCCTCGGTACGAAGAGACATGGAACTGCCGAAAGGGACGACCGATGAGGGGGAAGGCATCGTGACTGAGAACCAGATGCCTCGTTATTGCACGAAAGGGAGGAGGGATGAACAATACACCGAAAAATGAGAATAAGAGAAGTCAGGAAATTAATGCGGGACTTAGGCAGGGGGACATAGCTTGCGTCACAGCGACTGGGGCTACTCCTTCTAACCTCTAAAAGAAAGGAAGGGACAAAGAGAAATAGGTTCGTCATACGTGGTGAACGAATAAAAAAAAAAAAACTAGATCGGCCAAGGAAAAGAACAGGTTGAGAAAGGTTCGGGGCAGGCTAAGGGGGGAGACGGGAGGATCAGGGAAAAGTTAAAGTACCCAGTATTTTACATCGTTTGGGGAGGGGATGGACTCACAAGGTTAAAGTAAAGGAGCTCGAGAAAAGGGTGGGAATATAAGGTAACAGACGAAGGAGAAAGTGGAGGGACGCAAAAGCAAAGTGGCGCCTAGTAAATCTATACAACAAGAAAGAAAAAACTCTTCCGTTGAGTCAAAAACATGTTGCACAAGCTAGACCCGTGAAGGCAGGAGGCAGAGATAAAACGTCCACGCGGAAAGGTATCAAACCGAATGGTCTCTGCTGCATACAGAAAGAACTTAGAAAAAAGAGATCAAAAGTAGCTTGTAAAGTACGGAAAGAGCACAAAAGGGGAGTATTGCTAACATCCATGCTTTACTTTTAAGGGAAGTGAAAAAAAAAAAAGGGGGGGGGTGGGGGGGGAAAAAAAAAAAAAGGGTCATAGGTGGATTTTGTTCTCAAGGGGGGGCAGTCTCGTCTGCTCGCTTGTGGTGCAAAAAAATAAATAATTATATTATGGTTAATACTAGAACTGCCCGGAAAAAAGAGGAGGAGAGTCAAAAAGAGGGGGGGTGACTCACAACTCCGCCGGTTCACCAAGGCGGGAAAAATACTTCGACAAGGGGAACGCCTTATACACGCTAGTCAAAAGGGAAAGTCCCAGCCGGAAAAGACATTGTATGATGTTGATAGTGGTCCGCGAAGGAATGCACTTTGAAAGGAAAAAAAGGGAGGAGAATGTGGCTGGGGCTTTATGTTGGGATTGCATGCGGAATCTAAGGAGAGGCGAAAATTTGTCCCCATTTACAAAACTCAAAAAAACAAAAAATGCATGAAGGGGAATAGGGAATAATCTCATGGGTTGTTGGGGAAAAAAAAGAAAAAGTGAAAACACTCATCAGCCCTACAGTTATGTCTGGGAGAAAGACATATCGGAGCTAAGGCGGGAAAGTCGGCGTTCTTCAGATGCCAGTGGGACCCTGAGGGGCTGAAAAAAGGCGTTGAGGAAGAAAAATAGCCACAGAGGAGGAAAACGGGCGCTATCGTTGAGAAAAAAGCCACAACGCGTCAAAAAAAAGGGTGCAAGAAAACTGCGAAAAACAAGGCAAAAATAGGTACACTAGCCGCCGAAGATGCGGAGTATAGGGGGGGGAAAAGAAAAGGGGGGGCGGTTGGGCGGCAAAACATTGTGAGAGTAAGACTAATGCACGCATGCGGAGAATGAAGAAAATATACTTATGATAAGGAGGAAACTACGCGCCGGGGAGGAGAAGGGAAGAGATGAAAGGGAACGGCCCCAAGGAAAACAAGCCTCTGAAATGAACAAAAAATTTTTCTTGCTGCTTTACGGCGGGAAGGGGGCAAAAACCTCGTGGAGATGTTTGAGCAGCTAGAGAAGGGGCGAAAAAGCTCCCCTTAGGGGAGGGCAGCAGAGCTGGAAGAAGGCTTTCAGGAGAAAATAATCGCAGTTGGGGAGAGATATGCAAATCACTCTCGCCGAAACGCGTGGAGCACCGGGCAGAGATACAGAGGTCATCGAGTCTAAAAACGATGACGACGCTAGGGAGGGGCATCATCAAGGAGGGGGAAGACCGAGAATTAACGTCTCAGAGGCCAGTGTTTCTTGTGATTCTTTCAAAACAAAACAAAAAAAAAAGAAAAAAAGGTTAAAAAAAGCATGACAGGCAGGGCAGCGAGGAAAGAAGGAGAGGGAAAGCTCTCTTGCGGAGCAGCTTCATGCTGACGAAGAAGAAGGACATTATTTCCTATACTCTTTCAGATATTGGCGAAAAAAAAAAAGGGGGAGATGGGAAAGAGAAACGTCCCCCGCCAACCCCCAAAAATCAAAGGGAAGGACTGCGAGGAGAATACGCCAAGTTTTCCGACGATCGAGCTGAATGACAGCGGATATGGACCAAAAAAAAAAAAAAAAAAAACACCCAAAAAACAACGCCACCAACCAAAAAAAAAACCACAAAAACCACCCACACCAAACAAAAAAAAAAAACTCAACAAGGAATCTAGAAAGGAGAAAAAAAGGAGACGAAAAAAAAACCAGGAGTGGAAAAGAAGAAATATCCTCAGGTGTGTGCCAGTGCGTCCGAGCTGACCCTAGGGTTCGGACTCTCCACTTCGAGAGATGAAGAAGGAAGCTGAGTCGTGCTGTCAGCTCACGTTCGCAAGAGGGGGAGTTATAGAACGATAATGCACACGAGAAAATTAATGCGGCGAGCGCGAGACAAAAATGGGGAGTCTCGATGATGGGAAAGCTCTAGGGACAAATGCCGTCTCAAAATCACAGGGCAAGGAATCGGATGGTACGGGAGGGTAGGAGAGTCAAAGTCAGGCGTAGGAAGGTAGGGGAAGAGGATAGGCTTCGATCGTTGAGAGGCGAGGGAAAAAATCTTCTCCGATTGGCCCCACGTAGGGGTCACCGGTAATTGGGGCAATTGGCAAGGTGTAAAAGACAATGGATTTGATCGACGGCCAGACAAGAGAGGGGGGATGGGGAATGCGGGGATACGTGGCGGTTAGAGAAAAAAAGAAGGCGAATAGTCTCGCAGGGAAGGGAATATGAGGGCGGGGACAGGGACTACTCCAACAAGTCGTAAAGAAGGGGGAGGGGGAACTGTATTCATGGATAGTAAGGTGGAGCAGGCGGGCCGGTCTTCGACTAATAAGAACGAACGGCGTGGGAAATGGGGCAATAGTTATAGCGTAAAGAGGAGAAAGAGGCAAAGGGATATCTATCTCATCAAAAGGGTGCAAGAGAATTTCCATATGAAAAAAGGAAAAAAGGGAGGTCCTCAGTGAAGGGGGTTCAAGGAAAAAAAAGGTCAACGTACGCATGGTCAAGGTGTTGGGGGGGCAACCAGAGACGCCGGGCAATACGTTTAAGGTCGGGTCCATGTGCTAACTCGACTAATCGCCTGGATATAATGTTGCTGGTCTGTCAATAAGCTCACTTAAAACCAGAAGACAAGGGTTAATGGACAGATAGAGAAAAAATGCCAGGAGAAACGAGGGAAAACGAACGAGCCACGGTCTGAGGTGGAGCGATCGGCGTAAGCGATTTCAACCAAAGAAAAAAAAAGGGGCCTGCCAATTGCTGGGGGGTTCTTGGAATTGGGAGCATAGAGGGCTGTCGGCAGAGGTCCAGCAACAAGAACCAAAACAGCGGAAAAAAAGGAAAGACAAAAAAACCAAGGGGGCATAGATAAGAGACTATGACGGGGAATAGAGAAAATCGGTGAAGTCGCGAAGCGAACAAAACAGTCACTTGTAGCACCGGCAACTCCTAGGATGACCCCGGGGGGCGGGGCCGCGGAGGGGGGGGAAGGAAACAAGACATAGTCACGACAGACAGACGCGAGTGGGGGGGAGTTGGTGAGATGTAGAGAAAGATGCGAAGTGGACGCGGCCAAAGCGTCAGATGGCAGGACAAGTGCGACTGCAAAAACAAAAAGGCCTCAACAACAAGGGAGGGGGGAAGGGAGGAAAAAAGGGGGAAAGCTTATGGACGATTCCCCTCGGGGTAAGGTAGGTCGAGATTATCTCCAATCGGGGGTCCATTAACGAAACACCTCCTCTTGCAGGTGTTCGCCCCTGAGGGGAGGAGGACAAGGGACATCCAAAAAGGATGTCTGCGGATAAAATAAAAAAAAAAGGGGGAGGAGAGCATGGCAGACAAGACATGATACAACGGGGTCAGTATCCGATGAAAGAGTTCTTGGGGCGGGGTGATCAAGTGCAGGAAACGAAAGGCGCTTGTGGGAAAAAACTAAGGCGACAGTAATGAGTATATTTTTAAAGTCAGACAAACTATCTGCTCGGGAGTGAGGTGCCAATGGATCTCTAGGCCAAGGACCGGTAAAGCACGCTCAGCGAACACGGCGATCAATGAGGAGTCCTTATACAACCTAAACAAAGGGGTCGAACGGCAACGCTTCTGAAATGTTTCTGCAAGTATACGAGTCATGGGGGGGGGGGGGGGGGGGGGGGGGGGGGGGGGGGGGTGTGGGTGGGGGGGGGGGGGGGTGGTTGGTGGGGAGGGTTTGGGGTAAGCGCTTATTCTCATTGGCGTACAGTTCTAAAAAGGTGGGCTCGGAGGGACGGCTTGGAGGGTTTAGTGGGGCTTCTAGAAAAAGAGGGCGATATGACGTAAAATTCCATGAAAGTTGAGATGGCCGGGAGAAGCGCTTGGGGTGGTGTAATCGCGGGACTTCGGGAAACCGCGTAATAGACAGACTTGGCAAAAAAGCACGGAGTCGGGGGTCATTCTATGCCATTCGCGATGGGGAAAGGTTGAGGCGGACTGCGAGGATGAATTCAAAAAAAAAAAACAACCCACAGTATGCCCTGGCAAAGACCCGGTCAAAGCCCAGGCCAGAAACAAAATATGCGGGGGAGGAGGGGAGGTCAGTGATTCACTTTCCAAGACGGAGGAGTCAAGGGCGGCCGTGGGAGAAATTGGGAATGGGGGGTCAGCGCAATTCTAGAGAGGAAGGGAAAAAAGGAGGGGGGCGTTAGAAGAATGGCCGTAAGTGCGCTCGCAAATCCAGCTTAACGAGGGGGAAAAAACAGAGAGTATTGTATCTAGAATAAAAGGGAGAACTGGGGAGCAGAGTGGCTGGGCGCCCACGAAGGTCCTCGACACAAGCGAGCTCGGGACAGAGGTCTTGTTGGCAGGGAGACTACTGGCGGAGTGCCGGGGTGGGCTAACAAAGATGAGCTGCAGCGACATTAAGGGGACTAGGTTCGCGGGAACCAGAGGGTGCATAAGGTGTAATATCCAGAGAGGTGAAGAGCGGGAAGATCGAAGGGGGAGGCGCAAAGGATTAAGCAACGAAAAGACGCTGGAAAGAAAGGGGGGAAGCAGAGATCCGAATGAGGAATCGCGCAAAAGGAGAGTAGTCATCATCGCGATGAGAAGATAGGAAACTCAGAGACGAAAGATGGCCAAGGAACAGGGTCCGCAATGGTAAAAAACAAGAGGGGAGCCGCACAGCGAAGGCCCCAGGATCATACGCGTGAGATTATGCATGCGAAGCCGGGGTTTGGCATTAACCTATAAAGCGGGCAAATAAGGGGGCGGGGGACGGAAGAGGGGAAGGCTTGCGGCTAAAATTAAAAAAAGGGAGCAGAGAGAAACGACGGGGCTGGGGTAAAGGGAATACATCCTTGAGGATGAGAGACTCATACAAGGAGTAGAGAGTAAAAGATAGAGGAAGGGAAAAAAGAAATTTGGGAACATCCTATGCGGACGGAGGAAACTTGGCGCTCGAAGGCGCTCAAAAAGGGGCGTCATAAGAGAGCGGCGAATTAATCGGGTTAATGTCGCGTCAATCAAGTGAGAGAACACGAGATGAAAACACTTTCGCATAGAAGAATCGTCTGCGGCTAGAAGTAGAGATGTATGATCCGGGAGGAGAGAGGGCCAGGGCTCCCACTCTGTTGGGAGTGACTACAAAACTAATTGAAGGGAAGGAAGGCTAACGATGGACGTGCTTATAGGGAAAAAAGGGAATTCGGAGGCACTATGCAGAGGGAATCGGGTCCTCCTCATTCGGATGGAACCTCAACAGCCGCGTGCGCGTTGCAGGACGAGAGTTGCGTTGCAATTAGCACGGAATAATGTTTTGATCCTTGGGGGGCAAGACTAGGGATAATGCGGGAAAAGGGGGGACTAATAAAGGCTCTCCGCCTGTAAGAGAGGAAATAAAAAAAAGTGACCGTCCAGTGTAAAAGGTTGACAGGGGACCGGATAAATCAAAGGGGAGACGGATACTTCATCACACTCTAGCAGGGTTTCGCGCAAAAGCGTGAAAGAGAATACAATAATATACGAAAAGTGTGGCGGGGGACTTCCTAGTCGAGTGTCGAGAACAACTTAGGAGAAGATCCGAACAGAGGAAAAAACTAAGAGGCATAATGCAACAGAGACAAAAAAAAAAAATTGCGGTTTCCACACAGCCGGATAAATTAGAAAGGAAAAAAAGGAATTAACAGGGGGACAATCGGCTCGCGCTAGGACGAGGTGGCAGCGTCGTGGTCCTGGGGGGGGTTGGTTTTTTGGGGGGGAACGTAGCGGACACACAAGGTAGGAAATGTGGTTGTCATTTTCTGTCAGTACCTCAAAAAGTCGCGGGGGGAATCGAATAGAGACGAGGGAAAATGAACGAAGGCGATGCAGGGGACAGTGCTGAAAAAAAGAAAAGGGAGGTGAATCGAAGAGATTGAAACGACAAGAACTTGTCAGGCTAGCCATAAATTTAAAAAAATGCAGGGTCTCTAAGGAAATTGGGACGGAAAAAAGCGGCACAAGTATGTCCTACTGGGGGTGAGCGACTCTAAACAGATAGAAAAATGGAATTATTCGCGCCATCCTTGGGGACGGTAAAGGTATAGGACGGTCGGCGAACCAGGGAAATATAGCGAAACATACCGGTTAAGAGAGTTGTCTAAAAATCAGTGGACTAATGCACTACAGGAAATTAGTCGCGATGTTAACACCAGGGGGGGGGGTCCTGCGAGGGGGGTACGGATGGGGGGCACCGGGGTCAAAAAAAACAAACAGCTAGGGGGGGGGGCTAAGAGCATCTTACGGCTTCGAAGGCGCGGCGCCAACGAAAAGTGGACAATAGAGAAAGAAGCCAAAAAAGGACCGCGCCGGGTTCGGCAACACTAAAGAAGTTAGCTCTCAAGTCAATCTTAGGAATGAAGGACGAAGAATCATCCACGGGTCACACCAAAATCCTTCGCAGGGGGGCGTGGGAGTCAACCATGTGGATGTAGAAATCCCAAAGTCTCTTGTCGAGTGGATAAAACTGGGCGATCTGCTGGACCTGGGGGGAGGCGAGCTGCCATGTTCGAGGGGGGGGCGGAAGTTGCTGTGGACTTTGCCATCGCGGGAAGGGTTGCGCCCTTGGCGGAGTTTACAGTCGGTATTTAAAGGAAAGAACACCGAAATCAAAGTCGCGAGTCGTGACGTGGCCGGGTTGGTGAGGTCAAACACGCAGGAGTCAAAAATCGGAAATGGGGCTTACTGCCGATACAAAAATCACAAAAATGGGAAGCGCAACCTTTTTAACCGATCTATATCGACGCGTCGGTGTCCCGAAGGGAGTGGAAGAAAACAGGAGCATTGCTTGTCGGAGGACTCAGGGCTTTGGGGATCGGCGGAAAGATTAAGCCGCGCATATGGAACCAAATGAGAAAATACTCCGCAAGTGGCAGGAGGTACGGCCAGATGTCAGGGGGGGGGGATGACAGACGATCGACACCGAATCGACAGTGAGTATCATTATACGAGTCGAGAGAGAGGGGCGCTCTTCTTCAGTTCCAGGGGAGATGTGTGAAGAGAGAGGATCTGGAGGGATGAAAAAAAACCACAAAAAAATATCGTATGCCCAAAAAAAAGGTGTGAACTGCAAGTGACCAGAAAAGCTTACATGCTTGCGTCGGGGAGCAAGGCTAAAGGTTCACTGGGGAATAAGAGCGGAAGGAAGGGCAAGGTGAATCCTAAGGTTGTTGGGGGCTATCTGGCAATTCGATGTATCATGGGACGGAAGGAGGAGCAAGAGCTAGGCGACAAAGACTCGCGTAATTATTGGGCAAGGAGAGTACTATTATTTTGACTCTACGGGCCGCGTGATAGAAAAAAAGAAAAAAAAAAAACAAAAAAAAAAAAACTTCAAAAAAAAAAAAAAAAAACCCAAACACAAAAAAACAAACCCCCAAAAAAACACCCAACACCAAACAAAAAAAAAAAAGACCAAAAAAGAAAAAAAAAACAACCCTCCCCAAAAAAAAACGCACAAAAAACCCATGCAAACACCACCACCACAACAAGCTCCTGAACGACCCACGCACACCTCTCACAACTCACAAAATATAGCCCTACTCGGATAGGAGTAAAACTCCCCGCATAAATCGACCCTTATCTCTCTTAAGAGGTTCGTACTCTCTGTGGTAATCTTAACTATGCTGCGCAGTGTTAACTGCTACCAAGGAGGGATCTCACCGGAGTCCACTAGCTGAGTGCAGCAGCGTCAAAAGAAGGGAAACAGGGGTCAATTGGGGACAAAACTCAACTCTCGGAGGGGGAACTAGAGCCCGGTGCAGAGAGATCAGGTAGGGATCTTATTCTGCCACTCGAGTTCTGAATAGTTAAATTGAGGGTGCAGTCGAAATAGGACGTCATCAAAACGGCGCGGCAATGTGAAGTGCTTTATTAAAAGCGAGAGGAGCCAGGGCGGCTATAATCCTCGTCAGGATCACATGAGTCCGGGGCAGACGTACGAGATTGCTTGGGCATTATCTGTGTTCCATAAATCAAGATATTTGGTGGACGGTACTGAGGCACGAAAGGGTGAAGAGGTGCTTATGACGACCATGTGAAGAAAAAAAGAAGGAGAGGATTCATGCCAGAGCAGAAAAGCAAGCAAACTCTAGGTCGGTAAAG
>Ga0179593_1616079_pt1 | contig 11928 bp, 18 predicted proteins | sample CZODoug2_1_08_16_FD_185931 | JGI IMG/M metagenome (GOLD analysis project Ga0179593, IMG submission 185931) | Vadose zone soil fungal communities from Angelo Coast Range Reserve, California, USA - CZODoug2_1_08_16fungal (PacBio error correction) | ecosystem: Environmental > Terrestrial > Soil >...
GGGTGGAAGAAGGGCGGCGGAAGCGGGTAAGGGGAAAATACTTCGAATGTCGATCACTGAAAGTCGGTGCCCCGAAGTCGCGGACTGGGAAAGGTGGAAAAAAAAAAAGTCGGCAGCACGGCTTTCAGGGGGACACATTGAAATCTGCGAAAAGAGAAAGCCCGTCTGCTGGAAATAACGAAAAAACATGGGTATCCTTGACCTGAAAAAGGAGGAAACAAAAGACTTCGAGGGAAGGGCCGCGAAGGCGCGAAACATAAAGGGGGGGGGAGCAAACAGGACTTGGGGCCGCGCGCAGTCGAGAAAAGACCGTGGAAAAAAAGTCAAAAAAATTACAAGGCCGTCTGGAGTAGGGCATGAGAAAAAAGTATTCGAAGAAAGCCCCTGACGAGAAAGCATCATAGGAAAGGGAGAACTTAGAAGTACTGAAAAGACAAAAAAGGCCTAGGAAAAAGGGAAACGACATCACAACAAACCCAGGGTCAGAGCGAGATGTTTGAAATCAAAAGGTACGACACGTGCAGAGTACCTACAAAAAAAGAGGGGCTGCGAAACAGGAGACGAACTCAAGGAATAAAAACCGTAAAAAACGAAAACGCAAAAAAAAAGCCGACTAAGGCGGATAGCTTGGGGGGAGGCCCATCTCTAGAGTGTGCCGTCGCTACCGTACAAAGGTTTCGTACATGCCCATTTTGGTGGGGTTCCGCGGATACTAGCAGGTTTGAAGATGGTTCATTGGGATTCGGGGCGGGTGCCCTGCGGGATCTTTTTCCAGGGTCGGAGGGTGTCACTAGGGTTCTTCAAAGCCTCAAGCATGGCAGTGAAAAAGGTGATTTCTTATGAAGGAGAAGGGCTCTAGGGACAGGGCGGGGGGAAAGGGTTCGAAAAAACGTTGGGAAAAATTAAATCGTACTTGTCGGAGATTCAAGAGGGTACAGAAAGAGATTGGAAAAGAAAGGGACCACAAAAAAGGGGGGTTGAAAACCGCCTGAACATTCTTGGGCCGCGGCTGGAGAAATCAACAACAACAAAAGAGTGGGAATCGAAAACATCGCGCAAAAGCAGTCACTCAAAAATTAAGAAGAAAAGAAGCTTGGAAAAGGGATCTTCGCGGTCGCGGAAGGATGACAAAGCCAATACGGGATGACAAAGAACGTTTGGGACCACAAGGGGGGGGAAAGAAGGAATGCTAAGAGGGGTCAAAGGACGCAAATCCTTTGCTCAACCCGTCAAAAAACCTGGATGACTGGGAGGACTTGGGCGGAAGAAAAAAGGAAGAGGAAGATGAGAGAAAAAAGAAAAACTCCACACAGAGGCAATAGCAAAAGTAGTAACAGCTGATATTCCCCAATCAAGAGGGAAGGGGGAAGGGGCTCAAAGCTAGAGGAATCTAACGGAGACGTACGGAAAAAATGTTTGGGAAAGAAAGGGGTCGCGGAAGGGAGAAGGTTGAGTCACGGGGGGTGTCGGAATGGGCGGGACCGGCTGCGGAGAGGGGTCTAAAGCGCCCAAACTTGGTCAACGAGCCTTCTTCGAAAGGAAACCAAGCTGGATGTTTGAGACAAAAGGAGCGTTCCGGGGGGTTCAAGAGAGGGAGGTGCTGGAAAAAATCGACCGCGAACTCCCGGACCATTCCTCAAAGAGGTTCAGAAAAGTTGGAAAAACCGATATACATCATCAAAAGCCTAGAACAACAGCACGGAGGTGCTTAGATGAGCGGGAAAAGCGAACCGGAAAAGAGGCTCTAGAGAAGGGAAAGGCAGAACTCTTAGGGAACCAAAAAAAAATCCATGCACGAAGGAGAGCAGGGACCAAAGCCGAAAAAGGGGGGGGGAGAGACGAACGGCGGCAACCCCTTATTCGTGTGGAATTGGGGACAGTGAAGACGCCATTGAACAGGGCCAGACCCGCTGAACCACCACCACAAGTGTCTGCAGGCAAAACAAAAGAGTCACAAAGGGCGGTCCACTAAGAAAAAAGTTGAAGAAAAAAATGCGCCATCAAGAGAGAAAAATGCACAAAAGGGCGGAAATGACGAGATAGTATTTAACGATTGACACGAAGGGAAAAGTGCCACCGCAGGAAAAAAAAAAAACACGACGAAAAGAAACAACAACAACGAGGGAGAAAGATAGAACGTGGGGGGGGAAAAGGGTCAAGAGCGTGGGGTACAGGTGAAGTCTTATCTTCAAAACGAAATGCATCAAGAAGTAGTAGAATCTCGTTGATGGGAAGAATAGAAATGGAAGATCAGAAAGGGTTAGGTTAGTTGCGTTTTGTCTTCGAATGTGTCTAAAAGCGAAGGGGGGGCACCGGGCCGGAAAGGTCATCAACTGTATCCTTTGCCGGAACTACTAATTCTTCGGGTTTGTCGGAAGCTTCAAAGAGAGGAATCGGAGTTCAGAGATGAAACCGGGGAAAGCATCGAGAGAATGTAGATGGCTAGCCACAAATCGCGAAGGAAAATTTCCCCCCACGGATAGAGATAGAGGTTGAGCAAGAAACGTTAAACAAGCGACCTGCAGTATTAACTGAGAAATCCGGGAAGCCGAGAGAAAGAGACTATGGGGGTCGGAAATCTAGAAAATTACTGCAGAGGGGGATAAAAAGAAACCCCAGAAACGTCGGGAACGTGGACACCTTTTGAAAAAAAGCATAAAAGTCGATAGAGGGCCATCCCCGTGCTAGCCGTAAAGAGCTATGCGAGCCAAAAGCGAAGAGGGGCCGCCAAAGAAAACCACGCAAAAGACAGAGCGGATGCTTGGTCAATGAACATAGAAGAAAATTACTAAAAGAATATAAGAAGACATCTAGCTGGGGGCCGAAAAGGAACGGCAAGACGGAACTCTGGTACGATTCACGCGCCTCTATACTTGGAGGAATCGACACGGGTCGTGGGACTCCGGAAGAGGCGACAATCAGAAAACTCCTGAAAAACCAAGAAGCCAGTTAGGTGGCTCCGAGAGGGATCGCAGAAAGCCAAAGAACGGAAAGAAAAGTGGGAAGGACAATAGAAAAAACGAGGGGGAAAGGGATCCGTAATGATGAAAAAAAAGCTGGTTGGGCATCGGAGGGAGGAGAAGATTTGAAAGAAAGTCAAAAAGCTAAGGATTAATTGACTCTCAAGAAGACCGGAAGGGGAAATGCACGCGCAGATCTTAAACAAACAACTAGGGAGGGAGAAGGAGTTGCAGAAGGAAATTACCGAAAAGAATACAAAAGAACGGACGAGGAAAAAAAGTTGTCAGCGATGAAAGTTCAAATCTTAGCTGTACGCCGAAACCAAAACAAAGGGAAGTAACGGAGTGGAGGAGGAGTTGAAAAATTGTCCAAGATAAAACCGGACGGTCTTGGCGACTAGACAGAGGGGAAAGTATCCAAAAAGGGCAGGACTTCTCACGGGAAAAAGGATGATCAGAGGAAAGAAAAATGACGTGGAATAACACGAAAAAGAAATCGCATCACAATCAAGACGTTGGAAATGCAGGAAAGGCGAACCATGCTGAAATAGGTAGTGGGATTGCTTAAACTAGAGATGGAAGATCTAAAAAAAAATTAAGAAAGAGGGGGGGAAAGGGTAATGGAACCACTAAAAAAGGCGTCGTGGTAAAATGCCACATCGCGAGGGAAAAGGAAAGACTTTAGAAAAGTTGTGAAAGAACACAGAATCAAAAGGGATCAATCAGGGATCTCGCTTCTTATTGACAAGAAAGGTGCCAGGAGGAAAAAGTGCTGGGGGAAAAAGGGAAAACAGCGAAGGATGAAGAGAAAAAAAGTGGACCAAAAATGTCGAAGAAAAAAAGGGGGGGGAGACGAGTCACGGCCCCGAAGGGGCAAGAAGAGTGGGGAGATCCAAAAACGGCGGGGGAAAAAAAGCCATGGACTAAGGCTCGGGACATCTACCCAATAGGAAGAGACATTTAAAAGCCCCTAAACGATTAAGGTGAAAAAACTCGCCAACCCGAGGTGAACCGTGACAACTCGCCCAAAAAGGATTCCAAAGTTTAGGATCCAAGGAGGGAAAGGCAGGGGAAAAAGTGACGACTAAAAGGACACGATTAAAGCTTTTGCAAGGGAGGAAACTCCGCCAGGTCGGGGAAAGATCTCTGGGGGATCATATCGAAAAATGACTTCAGTCAAGAGGGATTGGCAGAAGAGGATTATGCGGGGGGGGCTTCTCAAAAAAAAAGGGAAATGTCAAATACCGAGACACGCCAAAGAACCAGATCAAAAGGTAAATCGTCTTCAAGCCGCAGAAAGGGTGTCACTGAAAAGTGGGACTGGAAAGGACGATGGTCGTCAGGAGACGAAGAGGGGAAATGAAGAAAAGGTGTGAAAGACGCGCAGGAAAGCAAGATCAAAAAAGTCGAAAAAATAAGGGATATTTTGGCCTTGGAGCGGACGAAAGGGAAAAAGCTGGGGTCTATGGAGAAGGCTGAGCTTGCGAAGAAACTAACGAGACGGTCTACTTGCAAATCTCGGAAAGAGGGGACTCTTCTTAGGTCCGGAGGGAAGGGGACGGAATAGGGAGGAAGCTGAAGGGTAAAAACTGTGGAAAAACAAGGATCTCTCTAAAAAGGAAAAAAGATCAAAAGGTCCCCTCAACTCTTGAAAAGCGGAGAGTGACCGAAGCAGATGTGGAGAGAGTCTACGGATTACAAAGGAACCCGATCGGGGTCCGAGCGGCGGCACAGAATAAAATATGCGAGAAGCGTCAGGGATCGCGAAAAGCGTGAAAAAAAAACAAACTTGCTGAAAAATCCTAATCCGGGCACATTGTGACATCGGGTCGGGAAGAAGAGAAGCGAAAAAAAAGCCGCAAAAAGCCCGGAGGGACTCCACTTGACAACGTACAAAAAAAAAGCGGATCAAAAAGGAGATACGGTACGCTAAATCTGACGCCAAAACACGGAAGAAAAATCTAAAGAACGCTGAAGGAAAGAAGGCCAACCCTAATGCTTTAGAGGAGCGATTTAAGAAAAAAACGAGGGGTTCGGGATTTAAAGAAAGTGGGGATGGCTGACTGAGTGAGGAAAGGTTCGAAATAAAAAATAACATCCCGATCATCTCGAGGAGAGGAGTCAAAATCAGCCGAAAGGGAGAGGAGGGGTTCCAAACCAACAGAAGATAGCGGGAGATACAGATAGGAACGTGATATTACAAAAAAATGACCGGGAGGATGGGGACGGGGGGAAATGGAAAAAGGCGTTAGGGTTTTGACAGAGGTTTATGACCGCATGGCGTTAATGGAAGACCTCAACAGAGAAACAACAACAAAATATATGCGTGCAGGGGGCATCATAAGACTCGCGCAAAGGCTTTTAAGGAAAAAAAAAGGTATGAAAAAAGAGAGCGATCGTTGTGGGAGGGAAGAGGGAAGAATTACTCAGATTATCGCAAATCAGCGGATTTACAAATGAACAGATCATTGAAACATCCAGCCCGAACAATCGGAAAAAACCCCTTGGAGGGGGAAGACTAGACAAATCATTGCCACAAAAAAAATCTCACGGCAAAGGGGGAAAGTCCTGGGAAGAAATCACGAGAGAGCAGTGAAGCGCACAAGGAGGGAGGGACGCAAGCTCCAAAGTTGAATTTCACAATACTGAGTGCCTGGAGGGAAGCCTTTATAAAAAAAGGGGTCGAGGAATCACTAAGGCTGAAGAGGCCGATACGAATACAGTGAAAAAATCCGCTATCGGGGATAATAGGGGTTGTGATGGAACCTCGAGGGGTTCGAGGGAATCAGGAGAGAGGCCTTGAAAGCATCAAAAAAAAAGTGGGGATAGTACATCGCTTCGCGTTCGGAGTTGCTTACCCAGGGATCGAAAAAAGTGGGGGGAAACTTCATTAGTCCATGGATGGAAAAAGGGCTGAAATCTCCGAGGGGGGGCCAAAATCAGGCCATGAGACGCCAAAAAGCCCTGGAAAAACGCTATCTCGGAAAAACGCGTTATTCGGGGACAAAGAGCCGAAAGCGCAAAAGAAACCTCCTAAAAAAAATGAGGAAAAACTAAAAAAAGGACAGTGCTCTCGACGCCGCAAAACACAAGTTTCGAGGACCGGTACACAGGTAATGCCGGAAGACCGAAAAAGGTGCCGCCCACGGCAGCAGAAAAAAAAACAACAGGTTCTGGGTGATAAAAAAGATTCCGAGATGTATCAGGAAGAGATGGAACTGAGTGGGATAAGGAAATCTTATAGAAGGAATAACTAACGACCATCTTAAGTCACCAGCAGATCAAACGCCAGGAAAAAAGGAGGGACTATCGACGAGAAACAACAGAAAATAGAAAAAAAAGGTTAGGAAGCCGGTAAAAACGGCCAGCAAAAAAAAGGACGTGAGAGAGTACGAATCTCTTTTCAGAGAGAGGCTCCCGCCCAAGTCGAATTGGTTGTGAAGAGGGGGCGGATCAAAGAACAACGAGATCAGAACACCAAACGTCCTTGGGCGGCCACAAAAAAGGCGTGTGGCTATAGTTAAAAAAAAAATGAATGAAGGCGGATAGATAACTGATCCATTACCAGCTAACCTAAAACGGAGCAGCGGCACGGCTCGATATAGGGCAGCCGAAAGAATGACGAGGCAGGAGACTGGTGAAAGAAAGGCATAGCAAAAGGCCGGAAAGAAGAAACGATTTAACCCGATCTCCCGGGGGAAATTCCAGGAAAGGGAAGATTCAGCCGCCGGAAAATGAGGAAACTGCGAAGCCGACAAGAAAAAACTTCGAAAAAGGAAGGGTCGATGGAGGTCCAAGGTCAGGCAAGAGTTCCTTGAAGTGAAAGGACGACAAACAAAAAAATGCGCAGGGTCAAAAAAAACAAGGCTTGGAAAAGGATCAAAAAAGGAGGGTCAAAAAAACTTGCGCGAGTACTCACAAGAGAGGCATAGGGACGCAAGGAAAAGGTCGGCACACAAAGCACCAAAAGAAGAGGGGGGGGGGGGGGGGGGGGGGGAGGGTGGGGGGGGGGGGGGGGGGGGGGGGGGGGGGGGGGGGGGGGGGGGGGGGGGGGGGGGGGGGGGGGGGGAGGGGGGGGGGGGGGGGGGGGGGGGGGGGGGGGGGGGGGGGGGGAGAGCTTTTAGGAAATAGCATATCCCCGGCTTCAGAGAATCGGGGAAAAAACTGACAACTAACCGCAAATCAGCAAAAAGGATTACCAAAAAGGGCTATTGCGGAAAAAGGATGGATTTTAGAAGGTTCTTGTAGCCTGCTACTGGGGGGGGAGCTCGATTCAAAAAGATCAAAGGGAAGGCGGTTTGGGCAGAGAAGGTCTGCGTCTCTAGTAAAGGCGTCCGAATCGTGGGAACGGCAAAGAGGAGAAATTTTGTCAAACAGCGGTAACAATGGGGGGCAGCTAAGGGTCTGAAACGAGAGGTGTAAAATTCCACTGTGTCAAAAAGACTTTGAGGAAAAAAAAAAAAGGAACGACGTGAGTAATGGCCAGAGAATGCCGCAACAAGGGAAAAAAACAAAGAGGAATTGAGAAAAAAAAATGGAACCCGGAGAAACTCGGCAAAAATTCCTGGGGAGGGCTAGTGAAAACTCAAAGTAAGTGAAAAGATTTCAAGGAAGGAAGAATTCAAGGACAACAGCGTATCTGACAGCCAAGTAATAAAAAAAGAGTCGTTCATGAAAACCATGGCGTAAAGCGCACGGAGACTGTACGGAAAAAGGAAAGAGGCAAAAAACCATACAGACGCCAAACGAAAACTGATGAGGGGAGGACTTCTCCAATCATGGAGCGAATGAGATGGCAAGAAGGAGAAGCAAAAAAAAAGAAAAAGCACAGAAGCAATCTACCAGCCGGCGGAAGTAGCAAAAAATTAACAGAAGTGCTTAAAAAATAAAAAAAAGTTTGTAAGGGAAAAGGCCCCACTTGGAACCGAGGAAAAGTACAGGGACTCGAGGAATAATGAAGAGCGGTGGGGGGGGGGGGTGCGTAGCCGACACGTCAAAGGAAGACACTGAAAAAAAAGATCGGCGCTGAGGTGCGTACGCCTTAGAAAGGAGGACACGACGACTCACAAAAGAAATTATGAAAAGAGAGCTGAAAGGGAAAAAAATCTAGGAAGATCTAAAGCTGCAGTAAGCCGAACGAGGATACGGGGAAAAGAAGATGTAGAAGCCTACAGGAGCCCGAGAGAAAGAATACATCAATGCACGACTAGCTCCAAGCTAAGAAAGGAGGAAAATCATGAAAAAAAGAATTTCCAAGGGGGGGGAATGAGACGCGGTCAAGGAAGATTCAGGGAAGGGACAAAGGGAGAGTCGAAAAAGAGAAAAAAAAGAAGCCTGACAGGGTTCCGAACTGAGGACACGCCGCAACACGAGGGGAGGTTCGTGGAACCCTGGTCAGGGCATTGCTAAGACATAAAAAAGGGGGATGCAAGAAAAAATGTCATGAGAAAAAGAACCCGTTAGGTGACCACTACCTAGATAAGGTCTCGAGGAGGAGCCTCAGACAACAATCAACCTGGCGAGAAAGATCGGAGGGAACGAAGGAACGAGAAAAATTCGACCCGAGGTCAAAAAAACGAGGGAAAAAAAAAAAACTAATCTCGCAAAAGAGAACGCGTCGTCAAGTCGGGGGGAATGGAAGGAAAACTTCAGCGGGCGATTGTCACGGAAAGGAATGCTTCTAGAAGAGACGACGAAAAACCGCAAATCGGAAATCCAGGGGGATTGATGGAGGTCATATACTGAACAAAAGAAAGATCTGGAGAAGGAGGGGAGAGATTTCTAACGAACACAGGGCAACTGCGAACGAAAAAGTGGAAGAGGGAGGGAACCATAACTGAAGAAATCTAGGAAAGAACCTCCTGGCGTGTTGGTGAGAGAAAAGGCGAGAAGAAAAAGGAAGTCAGAAACGATACGGAAAAAGGATGGAAGTGATGAGATTAGCGCGCAAAGAGAAAACTCCCAAAACAAAAGAACCTCAACGAAAATTCCCCAGAAAGCGAGATAGCAAGGATGAACCGAAAGCAGCTTGGAAAAAAACATTCGAAAATCAAACCACGAAACAAAGAAAAGAGAGACATCCAAGACCAAGGGTCGGAAAAAAGAGGTCGCAGTCATTACTGGGGCAGCGTTAAGACACCCAAAAGAGAAAAGACCTCCCTGGGAAACCAAAGGAAGAGAAGAACTGAAACGAAAAGGAAAACAAAGCAGGGTGTGAGAGTGAAAAAAGCAGAACCGCAAAAGCGGATCGAGAGAGGAAAGAGAAAAAATCCCTCCCGATAACACGCGCGGATAGAGAAAAAATAGCCCAGAAGAAAGAACTCGTTAGATCCAAGAAAAGCAGGAGTTAAAAAGCGAAAAACCTCGAGAGAAGGAAATCGGGACTGGGAAAACTAGAATTATACGAAAAGGTGTGAACACTCTCAGAAAGTCGAAATCTATAACGATGCCCTCGCCTTAGGGGAGAGAAAAAATAAGGCTACTGGGTGGGACGGAGGGCAAACCATAGCCGTACAAAAGTGCGAAGAAAAGGGGAACGGAATGACCGAGGGGACATTAACAATTGGGAGTCTAGAGGAAACTCGGCGAAGGAATGAGGAGGAACTATGGACTGAGAGTAAAGAAAAACAAAAAATCGGAGGGAACTGGAGCGCGAACAGGGGAAGGGGCCTCGAGTAGTAAGACTCTCAAAAATGAGAGAGAAGACGCGCAAGAAGGATTTTACCAAAAGCGTCATAAAAAAACCACAATAAGCCATCCTCGTTGGCAAAACATTGATCCGCAAAAAACCAAACTTGGGAAAAATAAGTAGGTATGACCTGAGGGAATACCACTGGGGCGAGATTGTCCCGACTGACCTCGAAAAGCCCCTGTAAAGAAAGAGCAAAATCATGAAAAAAAAAAATCCGGAAAATGGGTATCGGTGCTAGAGCACGACACTGAAAGTAAGAAACGGAGAATCGGGGGGAAAACAAAAGAAAAAAGAAGAAAAATACCCAAAAAGCCGCAAAGAAAGCACGTCCGCTAGCAAAAAAAAATAGTAACAATCTAAGACGAGGGTAAATGGGAGCCCCTCTTTGAATCTAGACGTAAGGAAAAACTATGGAGGGAGGGGAAACGCAGCTTTCTGTAGGCGCGGGGTGAGGGGGACCGCCCTCGCGATTTCGCGGTATCAGGAAGGTCTCAAGAGGACGCCTGGTCGGAAGATCTCCCAAAATATGCGGGAAAAAAAAACAGGTAAACGCTTGAAGGGACAACTTGGGGGCAGCGGGGGATTGCAGAGTGGTGAAAGATGAGTAAAAAAAAAATGGGGAAAAGGCCAGACTTGATGAAAGGACAGGCGGCCGGCGTCGGCCAGGACATGCAAGGCCATAGGAAAAGCACGGGGCCGCTAAGGGTAGTCTAACAAAAAAGCTCTGGGGAATATCTAGCTAATGCGAATTTGGCCATCTGAAAAAGAGCAGGAAATTCATCAGCAAAAAAAGGCGTCACTCCTGACGCGGAAGGGGACGAAAGGAAACTCCCAAAAAGGTTTAGGAATGGGGAAAGGCCTTTCTCAAAAAGAAACTGTGTACGCAGTCCCCCTCTTGGTCTCAGATGAGAGTTGGAGGTAGGAAAAAGAAGTTTCAGAAAATCAGAAAAAAACTGAATGGATCTTAAAAAAAAAAAAATATTGACAACAAAGAAGAGAATACATGGGGAGTGCGGTAATTAACAAAAAACAAAAAGAACGCTGCCGGAAAACCGAAAGGACCGGCGAGTTGCCAAAACATCCACACAAACAAAGGAAGAGATAAAAAAGAAACCCCCGGAGCGTTGCATTTCAGAGGTCGAAGGGAAATTCGGGGAAATGGTGTCAGAGACCGCAAAGGAGCACGGAATGGAAGGAAAATCAGAGTAAAGGGAGGGATAGGCGAGGTGATCACCGCAACCAGGTGATCAAGAAGTGCCGAAAACGTCATCAAAAGAAAGCGGGGGAAAAGAAATGTTCCTGAAGGGAAAACTATGAGAAAATGTTTCGGGGGAGGCGACGTGCGGCAAAACGACCTGCAGGAGAGGGAAAAGGGGGCATAGCAAGTAAAATCTAAGGCCACAACCGAGCGACGTCGCAAGATAGATGGAGGTCCCGCGAAAGGCTCATCGGGAGAGGGACTGTTAGGGAAAATCTAAAAAAGGACCTCAAAGGCGATCGGAACGAAGCGTCAGAAATCGGGAAAGGGTCCCCATCCAGGAGAGAAAGGAACCTAAACCAGAGGGGCCTCGATCGCCTCAATGGAAAGAAAAAAGTCTGGAAAAGCGAAAAAAGAAGAGCAAGCTGGGGGGGGGGGAGAAAAAGCTCGTAAAAATTGACGAGGGGACGTCTTCGAACTGTATCCAAGAGGGGGGAAGCCCACAGAAGAAAAAACTCCTCGGCGGAGAAAAAAAAGGTGGGGAAAAAGTCCCTGGTATCGTTAGAAAACCATAGCGAAGCAACGTAACCGAGAATACCGGAAGAAGGGGAAACATTCTGGGAAGAATACTTTGTGACGACCGTAGAAAAATTGGTAAAGGCTCCGAGAGGGGGCAGGTAAGTACATCTACGAATAAAGAGAAGACTGCTGCGAAAAAGACTCAGAAAAAGAGGGGGTGGAGAGGAGAAGGAAAGTCGGCCAAAGCTATGAGCAATGGGGAAATTGCATGGAAAAACGTGGCAACTGACCGAGTCAGGAGAAAGGTGGCAGAAAAAGGTTGGAATGAAGAACAACATGCTACGGAATGCCTTTAGTAGACCTGAAAAAAAAAAGCGGCACGGGGTGAAAGGGCATTGGTCGGTATTGCCGAGGAGTCTCTAACAAAAGCTGAGATGCGGGATTCCCTGCCGTGAAACCATGCGGACATGAGAGGTTCCTAAAAGTATAATCAAGCGTTGGCAACTGGAAAAAAAATGAAAAGTCAGTAAGAAACAAACAGGAATAACAGGGGGTCAGCC
>Ga0179593_1715145_pt1 | contig 11928 bp, 17 predicted proteins | sample CZODoug2_1_08_16_FD_185931 | JGI IMG/M metagenome (GOLD analysis project Ga0179593, IMG submission 185931) | Vadose zone soil fungal communities from Angelo Coast Range Reserve, California, USA - CZODoug2_1_08_16fungal (PacBio error correction) | ecosystem: Environmental > Terrestrial > Soil >...
TTGAAGAGCGCACTTTCTGAAGGAAGTTCCAGAAAATCAAAAGAGCGGGGTAGTTAAGCTAAGGATTCAAAAAATTCTTCTATAGCACCGGTTGAAGGAAGCTTCATTCGATGGGGGGGGGTAGTATCCTAGAATAAACAAACAGAAAAGGAAAAAAACAATCTGGGGAAAAAAAAATAAATGCAAAGACCTGAATTAATAAGGTTAAGGACAAGGGGTGTAAGAATAAGGGCGGGAGAGAAGTTAAAGAATGGGGAGGGCATCCTAGGAAAAGGGCAATTATAGAGAAGTATCCCCTGTTAGGAAAGACAGAGGTGCATGAAGCTGAGTATAGTGGCGCTCTTGGGGGTTTTAATGAAAATTTAGGGGCGCGGGGGGGGGAGGAAGCGGAGAAATAAAAACAGCGTGGGGGTCGATCTACGTGAACAACCAGCGATGTAAAAAAAGGAAGAGACGGAGGGAGTACGGGAAAAGCGGGAAAAAAAAGCTCGGATACATAAACGAAATGCATCTGTCTGCACAGTCATTAAAAGTTCAGTGAACTAACCGGAGTTAAGGCGGGAGTCGAGCTCGCTGGAAAACGGAAGCAAATGCTCTCTAATGAAGGCGAATCTTTAAGCAAAAGACCCCGCAGCGAGGGGGATTCTAGAAAGGTGAGAAACCTCAGGGCGAGTTGGGAGATCTCGACCTTGTGAGGGAAACGTCGGTCTTAGGGTGGGATTAAAAACGGTCGACGTGTCAAGGGAAGTAAACAGGGGAGGTATATCCTCGAACAAAAAGAATGCTGCACATTTCGCGACAAAAGTTAAACAAAAAAAAAAGTCTCCTGAACATGAGGAGTCCAAATTGGGGGGCGATCATAGTTAATGGGGACTAACAAGTTGGGGGAGGGGTGCGGCGCAAAGGGATGGGAGGGTGGATTGAAATCTTCAGGGGTTCATCTGGAGGTCTATGGGGAGGTCAAAGACGAGAAGTTTAAGCAATTGGGGGCTTTCAAAAATTCCATTTCTTCTCAGAGATAATCCTAGAGGAGTTGGCGATGAGAGAGCAAGGAAGATCGTCCACTACGAGGAAGGAAGAACAGTATAAAGATAGTCAACGTCAAAGAGGGAGACAAAGACTCTCTCAAAAAAAAGAGGAAAATAGAGGGGGGGAGAAATGGAACGGCCAAAGGTCATGTAAAGAAGGTGAGGCATTTCCAGAGGTGCGAATCGTAAAAGGAGAATCGATCCCGAATCGAGAAAAGGGAAATTATGGCGAAGAAGGGAAGGAGGGAAAAAACAATTTCAGGGGAGAAAGGTCTTCCACGATTTTTCCGGGGAAGGGCGATAGGTTAGGGAAATTGTCAGGAAATACCAAAAAGGTTGGAGTAAAAAAAAGAGGGGGGGTCTCCCAAGCCAAAAAGCATGCCAAAGGAGGATTCGAAGTGGGAAAAGTAACAGGGACAAAAAATTTGGGAGCGACCCATTGTGGGTTCCTTCCCCCTTGTCCGGGGGTTTGTTGAAGGGGGGAAATTGGGGGGGTGCGCCGAAAGCGTCCGGCTAAACGAAATTTGGAGGCATCTTCCAGTGAAAAACTGAAGATAGCGACTTGCTTTGGGGGGTTTTTTGTTAAGGAGAGTATTTTGAAGAAAGACCGTAGGGAAAAAGCCAAACAAAACTCCGCCCGGAAAACCTCACACAAGAAAAAAGATCGGAAAACCAAAGACATTCCCACATGAGGGCCAGAGGGCATGGGGGGGGGGGAACGAAGAACCGGAGACGGTTTTTTCAAGTCTTCTCATGCGGTCGCGGACGCTTCTTTGGGGTAAAGATGTGAACGTAAGCTAGGGAGAGGAACTTTCATTCACCCTTTGCGGAGGGGGGAAGGAAGAAAGCAGAATGCAGAGGTACGAACCGAGCAGGGGCCATGAGGTCCCGACGAGAGCAGACAAAACCAAAGCGGTCGAGAAAAGAAAGGTGGGGGCCGCCTTTGAACACCCAAGATGATGAAAGTTCGAAGAAAAAGAAAGAGCCCAAAAGAATCACAAATCAGCGATCTTTGAGAAAAAGGAAGTTAGATGTAAAATACGGGGCTAGGCAGCAAAAACGGTGCACTATCAAACATTATCGATTCGGCCAAACAGAAGAAAAAAAGAGAAGTCCAAAGACATTTTTGTCCGAATCATCGGAGGGGGTTCTGGGGGTTTTTCCAGATTGGTGGGGGCTCCAGGGTTAAATGGGGGGGACGCGTAGGAAAAAGGAAATAAAGAATCACTAGGGGGCGTGAAAACGAAAAACAACAGGGGGGGCACACTTTGCGAGGGAATTAGGCAGGCTATGGCGCTGATAGAAGAAAGAATGACACTTACCGAGGAATCAATGGGACACGACGCCCTTGCAGAGGGGGTGGGAATTGAAAACTAAAAAGGACTTGAGGTCACAGGAGGGGGAGAGCGGGGGGGGGAAATACACATGGCCGGGGTCTCGTTTGAGGAAAAGACCAGGCCGTTACAGTAAAGGGAGTTTGTATCACCATAAAGGGGACGGAATTAGCTTTAGGCCAAAACACTGAGGTCCGGACGACCTCCCCTAGAGACTCTATGGGGAGTGGGGGGTAGCTCTAGAGAGGTGAAAGCAAAAATCAGTTAAGTACTTTAGGACTCTTTTAGCCTACTCAGAGGATGCAAACGATAGGAAGTGGGGGGGAGTCGAACGGGCTGGGGGGGGGGGTGGGTCTGGTTTCGGGCGTACGAATAGAACTCAAAAACAACAAGGAGGGGGATTGAGGATCGCAGGCATAGGCACAGGGGGAGTCTTCCGGAGAAAGCCCTTCGCGGGGTCTCCGGGAAAGCTTCAGGAAAAGAGACCGAGAAAAAATCACATCTCCTAACTATCGGCTTTCGAGGGGGGGGACGTCGAGACCACAGGGAGCAGTTGTGCGTCCTCTTAATTTGTTGAGGGCTGCCGAAACCAAAAAGGAAACCTAACGGCGGGGTCACAAGGAAACCGCAAAGGGGCGGGGAACATAACAAAATTGGAAAATTTTGGTGTTTCGGCAACGCCACCGAAAAAGAGAAATGTAGAAAAATTCATACAATTCGGGGAGGGGAGCCGATCAGACTCCTTTCTTAGATGTAATGACCGACTAGGAAGGGCTGCGTCAAGGGAAAAAGGAGGGGAGATCAGAAGAAAGAATATCCGTAAGAGAAAAAGGGGGAAGTGAAGGGGTTGGGGGGCTCGAAAAAGGTTCATTACCTTCATTAAGGGGGATGTGTTCTTTCAAGGGGGTCATGAAGGGGAGTACCGGCAGGGAGCGGATAAACACAAATGAAAATTCCAATACAAAGAGGGAAAAAGAAAAGAAACAGAACAATCTCCCCCATCCGAAAAGGGGCAGGTAGCTTAAGGAAAAGATGTGGAAGAGAATTTAAGACGATAGGGTGAGTGAGGAGTTTCAGGGGGGGGAGCGAATTCGCTTATTCGGGAAAATACATCCAGACGGTTCGGAAAGAGAGGGCGGAAAAGCTGGGGGGGTTAAAAATGGGGGGGGCAGAAAAGAATTGTTTCGTGCTCGCGCCCTACAAAAGGTTTTTTTTGAGATCAGGACGACAGATTTTCAGGGGGAGGTCAAGTCGGGCAATTTCTCCAGAAGGCGCGCGCGGAAAATAAACTCAGCGGATTCTTGGAATGAAAGTAACTAGGGGAATTGACTCTGGGGAAGGCGGCTCACATCTCTTTGAGGAACGCAACAGAGCAGGACATCCTCATTCGAAGAATTGAAAAGAGCGCGAAACTTGAGTTAAAAATGGCAGGTGAGGAAAGTGGAATTGTCTCGAGGGGGAGTCTCGACCTTGGGGGGAAGGGTACGGACAAAAAAAAAAGGGGTTGGTTGGGCACGCGAATGGAAAAAACATCCAGGGATCGCGGTCAGGGCTAACTCGGGGAGGCACAATAGTGGAGGCCAAAGAAGTTGAGAAAAACCAAAGAAAATTTAAAAAATCTCAGCGGGCAGCGGGGACAGGCGCGCAAGTGTAGAAACAGCTTTAGTGGACTCCATCGGAGTAGCGAAGAATCTAGGTGGGGGTTGGGATGCGCACGATAAAAAGTACAAAAAGAAAAACTTGCTGGGAACCGTATTCTGAAGTGGAATCAAAGAAATCGTGGAAGAGGGGGGGCCTGAAAAACAGGGGGCGAGACAGGGGAAAATGGGAATTAGAGACCAAGGGATCCCCCCCAAGAAGAAACAACCACGACCAAAAAAAAAAAAAAAAAAAAAAAAAGAAATAAAAAACCCCATAAATCAAGCCACTTAAAAAAAAAAAAAAAAAACAAACAAAAAAAAACTGTTCTGAACAAACTACGAACCCCAAAAGATTTTGACCCCCTACCACCAGTTGCAACGCTACCCAAAACCCCGAGGGAGAAGAGGAACCGGATTTCGCCAAAACAGACAAATTTCAAAACTTAGAGGGGCTGAGCGGTCCGATTCGTCAAAAGCTGGAACTGCCGCCCAGTCAGTCAGATGCAACCTGTAGAAAGAACGGAACAGCTCAACAAAAGGAGAGAAGATGAGAACGGCAAAACGGTTGTGCCCTATGATTAGACTTGGCGGGCATTCAAGGGGACGAATCGGACGCGGGAAAGGGGGGGAAGAATCATCGCCAACGGGGTTATCGCACAAAAGATCCATGAAAAGATAGGGCAGTGGATGATCCCCCCAAGCGCGTTTTTCCGAAGGGGGGGGGGTAGATCTTTGGGGAAAAACCGGGGGCCAGACAAGGATGACGGGGGTCACAGAATCCAGGGGGGGGTGCTCATGGCTCAGACGCTTCTTCGCTGAAAAGAGGATGGCGTCCACGTAAGAGGTAAAATTTGGGGACAAAAGGTGTCAGTAAGTCTGAAGAGTGAATGGGGGGGGGGGCGGAATCAATCTCTTAAAAAGGCGCTAGATTGGTTACCGCAGAGGGAAGCGTGAAGATAGAAAAAGGATTTTGGGGGGGAGGGAATGATCTGCCCTCCTTTCCTGCAACAACCTCAGGGACAAATCAAAGGTAGATATCAAGGCCACAAAGGTACCAGAGAATCAGGGGGGAAAGTTGCACCGTAAGGTGAAGAGGCCTTTTTTTGTTGAAGAAAAAGTCTTCGCTGCTTAGGAAAGCGCATGAGTGGGGGGGGGGAGAAAAAAAACGAGAGAGCAGTAAGCTTTTCACAATTAAGGGGCATAGATTTCTCCATAAAACTGTTTTTCGGAGAGGAGGGACGAGAGCAGGAAAGGGTCCCTAAGGAAGGCAAAAGGGCGGTTAGGGGAGAGACGCAATACCCTTTTGGGGAACGCCTCGAAGAAAGCTCAGGCAAAGAAATGGGATCAAAAAAGAAGTCCGAAAAATAGGAAATAGAATGGGAGTAGGGTTTTGTACAAAAAAGAATAGATCAGGAGCTGAGGAAGGTAAGAGATTGAGTATCCAGAGACAGAAAAAGTCATAGCTCTTCCTCAAAAGGGGGGGGAAGTTTTCCTTAAGGGAGGCTGCTAGAGGCTGGGGGTTCCGGGGGGGGGGGGGCCAAATTATGTGTGGGGAAAGGGGGGGGGAAGATCAAATTAAATAAGCCCCAACATCCAACATCTAAGGGGAAAAAAAGGTAATAAACTCGTGGGTCTTGAAAGGAAGTGAGAAGGTTAATGACAAAAAAAAAAAAAGGGGGAAAGGCTCTTTATCGAGAGAAACCGCCTGCAACGGGCAAGGAGAGCGTCGGAGGAACGCTTAGGGGAAAATGAGGAAGCTCATGAAGGAGAAAAATTGTCAACGTCAGGAAAAAGGGCGGCCCGACACACAAGACACATGTTCTGGAGAAGAAAAGGAGGCACCGGGGGCGTTTGAGGAAAGGCGAGATTTTTCTTCGAGCCAAGGAGGAGGAGAAAAGAAGAAAGAAAATATAATTAGCAGGAGTGTTGGCGAGAAGGCAATGTGGAACGGCAGACTAAGGATTTTTGGGAAGCCTTGTTTCGAAAAGACGTAAATCCGAACTAAGAGGGGGGGGGGAGAAAAATCTATTAAAGGAAAGGGGGGTGCCGGCGTCACTTCTACTAAAGAAGAAACAAACACGGATTAGTAGGAGAGGAATTCATTTGGGAAAGAAAAGCTCACAAGTCCGTAAAAAGGAAGGGGAAAAAGTCGCCGGGAGGGAGAATTTCTCTCTTATGGTCCACACTCTAATGGATAAATTAATAAAAAAAAGGCAGGTACAAAAACTAAAATCGAAAAGGAAAAGTAGGGGGGCAGTACGGGAGAAATTTTTTTAACGAACAGCGGCAGTAAGAGGTTGAGGTGATAAAACGCAAGAAGCGAAGAGGTTAGAGGGAGGGGAGAGACCAGAGGGCCATGAAAGCGGAACGCAAATTCTCCTCGTAGGTGACGATCTCAAGGGGGAACTCAGAGTGATCGAAAAAAAAAGAAAAGGAGTAGAAGGAAAGGACTTCGTCGAGGACGAGGGACAAAAGTTCGATCGAAAAGAAGGGGGTCCTTCATTCGCAATGGGAAAACCTTGTTGGGAGTCGAGAGTCAAGGGCATTACGATTCAGGAAAGGAGGGGGGGCTTCGAAAGCTCCTTACAAAAAACGCGAGACAAAAGTTCAAAGAGGTAAACTACTAAACCATAACTAAGGCCGAATTAATCAGGAGATTGAAAGGAAAAGGATTTGGAAGATAATAAGGAGCCTGGGGAAGGGGTACGGGGGAGGGCACAAGGGAGGCGGGCTGCCATGAAAAATTCTCCTTTAGAAAGACCCGAAGAGAAGTGGATGGAGGGAGGGAGCTCGGGTTAATGGAAAAAGATTGCGGGGAAAGAAAAAGGATCTTCTTACAAAAGTCTTTTCGCTAAAAGGGAAACGAAACCTAAAACACGCCTATAAGAGGGCTCAAGAAAAAGCTAACGAGTAGAACCACATCGTCCTTCCTGGGGAAAGACCGCAAGTGTGTAAATGTAGGTTAGAGAGCTAAGCCTCAAGGGGGTCTGAAAAAAAGGAGGAGAGAATCCGCAAAAAAACGAAGGAGGTCAAGTTGGTGATGATTGGGTCATTTCCGGGGGAGAAGGTGGAATTTGGGGAGAGGGGTGGGAAGATCTAGGTGGAGGAAACCCAAGGGAAAAAAAGGTGTTTTTCGGGGATTAGGAAAAATCTATTCTTCCAAAAAGGGGATCGCGGTCAGGGGAGAAAGCGGACGAAAGAGGCTCGGCAAAAGAGGCAAAGCCACAGCTAAAATGGGAGCTCCAAATTTGGAAAAAATCCACCGTTGAAAGGGACATAGGGGTACTGGAATGGGGGAAATGCGCAAGATTAAGAAAAGAAAGCCGTCCTCTGTATATTCTCAGTGGAATCAAATTCTAGGGGACAGGAAAAAGCTTGAAGGGAAGGGTCTATCGAAAGAAAGGGATCAGAATCAAAAGGGGTCCTGGGGCGGAAGGCGGTCAAACGAAGCCGCCATTCTAATTTCCATAAAGGGCAACCGTTGTAAAGACAGAAACGTCTCATCTCTCTCAACAAGAGGGAAAATAGATATATGAAGAGGAGGCGGCGGAAAGGTAAAATTAGACAGAAAACCGCGTAGTGCTATACGAAAATCGCGCAACTGAGCAAAACGTAATTATCCTAAGGGAGAATGGAAAGTGCAGAGGAGGCACGCGTGAAAAAAACTCCTAGGGGGGGGATAAAGAGTGGGAATACGTCACTACCTCGAGGTTCGATGCTTAAGAGTAGACAACCAATCAATGGCACAGGAGAGCAACAAAGAAGTAACGAAGGGACAATTTGCGCGAGGAAGAGAGCCCGTCTGCTCTTTTTTCCTGCATTTTGGTTGAAGAGGAAGGATCTAAGGGGCCGAATCAGTCGAAGAACCTGTAGGGGGGGGGAAGGTCTGGCAGGGAGAACCTCTTGCAAAAAAACCACCTCCCTCCAGAAAATAACAGGTAGAGATCTAGAAGTTACCAAAAGGACCCTGCAAATGATCAGACGAAGGAGAAAATTGGGGGGTGGGGAGAGAGCATGAGGGGATTCTCTCGCGCGCTGCTGGGGGGGTCGGAAAAAAAACAGAGGAAGATCTGAGAGGAGAAACTTTCACCAGGGGAAGGAAGCATGACGATAAACTTGGAAAACGTCAAAAGAAAGAGATCGGCGCCCATTATTTAAGGCGGTCGCGACAAGAATCCTGGGGAAGGGCGAGAGAAAAGCGTTTGGAAGAAGAGGAGGGGGAAAAAAAGATTCTTAAACTTTCGGGAAACTTAAAAAATAAAATCAGAAGCGCATAATCAAATCGAAAAGGGGAATCACAGGAGATGAAGACGATATAAAAAAAGCTATTAAAAAAGATCAATAACATTCTTCAAGGAAAAACAGACGCGGAAGTAAAGGGGGACGCTTCACCACGGGGAAGGATCGCGAGCTTTGCTGGGGGGGGGGATTAGTTGGAAGAGGAAAAGGGTAAAATGGGGTGGTGGAGAGAAACCTGCCTTTTCCTATCCAAAGAACGCCCAAAAGTCAGGAAGAACCGTGTGCCTCTCGAAAATGCGTACTCACCGGGACTATGAAGGACTTAAGGGAGAAAAGGAGCTGATAGAAGAGATAACGTTTACAGAACAAGGGAGAGCTGTAAGAAAGCCCTTCTTATTGGGGGGGGCGCCTCGAACCGAAAGGGGGGGGTCCCTTAATATCTTCACAGGGAGCGTCGAATTCTTAAAAGGATGAAAAAAAAAGGAAAGGGAAAAGAAGGATTGGGTCTTTTAAAAAATTGAAAAACGACATAGGAGGTTCCTCCGACAAAACGGTCTAGAGCCCGGGAAGAAATACGATCTGGGGGGGGGTGTTCAATCGCAGTGAAAAAAAGGTGGGTGAGGTTGATTAAATTCTCGGGGGGAGTCCTACGCGGAGAAGAAGAAAATTGGCGAAAAAGGGGAGAAAACTGGGAAGTCAAGGTGGATGTAACGAATCTTCAAGAAAGAGGGGAAAAAAGATCTCTCTTCATTGGGAAACATCGGGGAAACGCACCGAATTTCCGTAGACACGCTTTCTCCCAATGACAGGCTAAGAGAGACTTCAAAATGACGAGAAAAAAGTTAAGATCCTAACAAGTTTCCACTGAACGCTTGCACCACCACGCAAAAAAGGGCTTGGGAGTCCGAGGGTGGAGAAAAGGGCAACAGAGAAAAAATTTTCTGTGGGCACACGCCAGGGAAAGAAGCGGTTGCGGGAGGAAAAGAAACTTGGGGAAAAGGTGGGTAGCAGAGGCTCCTCTAGGAAAGATGGAAGAAGGGAAGGCTTCATGAAGGAAGGAATCATTCAAAAAATCGGAGATCGACGGTAATGACGAAAAAAGGGAGGAGGAAAGGTTAAAATCCGGGGAGCCGGAATGAAGTGGGAGGGGAAGCAATTGACTGAAAAGGTGTCGTCCAGGGAATCTCGCTTCCATTCGATGGGGGGGGGCTTCTAATTTAAGATGAAAAGAGGGCTAGGAGGGAAAAGGGATTCCCAAAACGAAAAAGGAAAAAAGAAAAAGATCAAAGGGAAAATGAAAGACTTTGAAATGACGGGCCTGTTTCTAGAGACGAATAATGTTTCAGGAGGGGAAGAAAAGAGGAGAAAAAGGTACACGAGATCAGAAGGGCTGACAAAGAGGGAAAAGGGGGGGACTGGAAGCTTTTATTTTTGAGGGAGAAAATTTTTCAGACTAGGACGGGAAAAGCGCGCGGAAAAAAAAAGGAGGTAGGGCAAGGGACGACGACGATTGAAACTGGGCTTGAAGGGAAAGTCTCACTCTCTTCGAAAAAAACTGCATTCTTTAGAAGCATGCCTTCGAAGGGGAGTTTCAGAGAAAGACGACGGAATCGCGGGGGAGAAAAAAAGGGAGCGTGCACCTCAGCGAAACCGGAGCGACGTTTCTTCCGTGAAATGAATGATGTTGGAGGAAGGGGAAAGAAGAGGTGAGTGGAAAGGATCGACCGGAAGGGGGTCTGCAAAGGGGGGAGGGGGTCGTAAAGTCTGGGAGGATGCTGCCAAAAAGAGGTGATCTCGGGGCGGGAGAAAAAAGTAAAAGGAACAATCGGGAACTATAAAAACCAAAAAAACAAGACCTAAGGAAGAATTTGGGAAACAAATTTTTGTGATCCGCTGGGGGGTCAATGAAGGGGGGGATAATAAAGGGCATTCTCACCAGGGGTAAAATGAGTACCTTCCGCGGGAAAAATCCTTATTACAGAAGTGAATAAGGGATCGAGGGGGGACACGTAACCAGGAACCGGGATCAATTATGAAAAGGGCCGAGTCAGAAGAGATCGATTACTTTCTCTTCGTAAGCGGTAAATGCCTCCACAAATGGGGTTACATGACAGTATGCGGAAGGACTCTCAAGGAGGATTAAAGGGAGAAGGTCAGTCGGCCACGGAAGGGTAAATGAGACTTTTTGAGGGGACCCTCGTAGTGTAAAAAATCGAAAGGACTACTAGGGAGAAAACGGTAGAAAGGAAAAAAGGGGTGGTTGGGAGTCAGATCGGGAAAAAGGTGAGAATTGAGAAGCGTTTTCAAGAAGAGAGAGGGAAAGTCCAAGAGAACTAACGGGATGACGGGGAAGGGGTGAAGGGGAGGGCGCCCAAAAACAGCAAAGAAGGATGAGTCGCTCACCTTCAGATGTCGTCGAAAACGGGGATGGAGGAAAGCTAAAGCCAACATTGGGGGAAAAGGAGGCGATGGAGTTTTGGAAAGGAAAAGAGGGAAAATGGAGAACAAGGGAGCGGCCTCTTTCAACGGCTTGAACCGCTAAAAAAAAGGGCTTTTTTGGCATTGGGGGGGAGGAAGAAAGGGGAAGAAAAAACCAAACCGTCTACCTTAAGACATCACAGGTCGGAAAAAAAAAAAAAAGAGATAAAGGGGACTGTTCGTAACGCAAAAACTATGAGGAATTGGGGAAGATCAATCTTCGTCGGATTCTCTGATTCTTCTTGTAGAAACTAGGAAAAAAGGGAGCGCGAAAAATACTCGTACAGGGGGGTAACCCAGGGATAAAGTCATGAGGTGCTCCAAAAAAAAAAGAGGAGTTTAGGGGGCAAAGGGGGAAGGAGGGGGAACCATTACGTCGCTACGGCGAAGTTTCTTCTTCTATCGAAGAGGGGAGGAGAGGAGCCAGTTGAAAAGAACAATATCGAAAGGGGACGGGAAAGAAAGGGGGTCAAGGAGAAAGCGGAAAAAACTCTTCTATGGATGTCAAACCCTCGGGCCGAGGGGATCAAGAACATATGGGATAGGACTCAACATTACTCTTGAAGAGGAAGAAAGGACTGGATGGGTGGGGAAGACTCCGGTCTTTATGGGAAGGGGTTAGTGTGTTTGGGGGAAAAAAGGGGCTCCATGTTAATGTGGGGTCCGCGTACAAGGGAAAGAGGCAAGGAAATCAAAAAGAAACAAAATTAACGGGGGGAGGAGGGCACCATGTGAGGAAAGGGAAAGAAAGAAGTAAATTAGAGGAGATACCGTCTCTGCAATTGAAAAGGAAAGAAGAAAAAGGAAAGTCCCGGTTAAATGTTCCTCTCCTCACCAGGAAGGGGTTGGGGGGGGTGGTGCTCATCCCTTCCGGAAATTCAAAAAACTCGAAGGGAAGTCAACCTTGAGTCTACACCCATGGAAACACGTTGTATGTTCATCCCCGAAACTCTTGAAAGGACTTTAGTTTGGGGAATGAGTACTTATGGGGGGTGGTGGGGTAAGGTAGGCAAGAGATCGGGGAGAGGGGAATCAAATAAATAAGCGATTCTCTTTATTGGGGGGGACCAAGCGCGCTGACTTTTTAAGGCCTGAAGAAAATTTGGCTCGGGGGGGAGGCACGAGCTATAAAGGAATTAGACGGAATAAAGATTGCGCGTCAAAAGGATGTACGGTGATTTAACTTGGGAAGAAATGTCTGTTACTTCG
>Ga0179593_1728357_pt1 | contig 11928 bp, 16 predicted proteins | sample CZODoug2_1_08_16_FD_185931 | JGI IMG/M metagenome (GOLD analysis project Ga0179593, IMG submission 185931) | Vadose zone soil fungal communities from Angelo Coast Range Reserve, California, USA - CZODoug2_1_08_16fungal (PacBio error correction) | ecosystem: Environmental > Terrestrial > Soil >...
CCCGTACGCATCTGCTTTACGCGGATCAAAAAAAGGGAAAACACGCGTGGCAGCAATGGCACATCACAATAAACGAAAGGGCAAGCAAGAAAAATCAGTCTGGACTCCTGTTCGTCGCCACGAAAAAGAAAAAAACGTTGGAAGAAGGGGAGACCGAGAGCGGACGTCTGCTCAAAGGCGGGACTGGATCCGCGAAATCCGATGCTGGAGAGAAGCAAGGCTGGTGGTAACGGAGGGAAAGATCCGTTCTTTAAGAGCGGGGAGAAAAGGCTCTGTGGGGGGATGAGCATAGGGGGAAGAAGAACGTCAGTGGGGAAAGGGAGAGGAAACAAAACCGATCGGAGGAAACGAAAAAAGCTAACGAAAGAGGGAACGATCACCAGCATGAACGGAGAAAAAAAAAAAAAAGGGATCCGAATGAATTAAACAAGGTTAAAGATTCCAGGGGGCGACACACGTGCCCTCCCAGGAGGGGGGGTGAGACTTTCGGCCCCTTCCCATCAAAAAAGGGAAGAACGCTTTAACGAGGACCATGGCGCGGAAAAAGGCTCTGGAAGGAGGGGAACGGAACGACGTGAGCTCGCTGGGGGAAAAAATGGTTCGACATCTTTAAGGAAAAAGATGTTAAACGAGGAAGAGTGTTTTTCCCAAGCAGAAAGGAAGGCAAGAAGGGCGAAAGAATTTTGGCATTGGAAAAAAGGGACCGGCAAAAAAAGGGGTGCAAACCCCTAATCTACGAACTGCCGGGGGGGGGGAGACGCCCTAAATTTGAGATAGGGAGAATCGGAAAAATATCGTGCACAGGGGCTCCTCCTTTTTTTTGTTGGGGGGGGGGGTTTCAAGCAGAAAGTTGCCAAAGAAAAAGGGACCATGGACAAAAAGGATTCCGTTCGAAGGAGCATTTTCTTGCAAAGGAAAAAAAAAGGCTTGGCCTCCCAGACAAGGAAAGAGGATTACTCAAGTGGAAAAAAAAAATCGCTGGAAAGGAAAAAGGGATGCGCGGGTGAAAAAAGGATCCGAGAGTTCTGAGGGAAAACTAGCAAAATTGATTACGGATCTTACGGGACCCTGTTCGTTGATACCGGGGAGAAAAGGAACAATTCATGGGAAGGAAGAAGCGAACGTCTTGCTGGCGCGATTGGGAGAAATCAAAATGGCGAGAAAAGGGTGGTGTTCCCTGCTTTTGAAAAGGGAACTTCGCGGAGGGGAAGGGGAAGGAGAGATGAAATTCGAAAAAAAGAAGGGCGACCGCGGGATGGCGGGGAGAAACGGAGGGGACTTTTTCTATAAAGAGAAACTTTGAATCGAAGGAGGGAGGAAGATGATCCGTGACCATTGCGTGGAAAGGAACCGGTGCACGAAAAGGTGTAGTGCGAGGCAAGTTTGAACGTTTTTCCCTCGCGGGGAGGAGGGGGATTTTAAGCCCGGAATGGAGCAGGGAGGGAAAGCGGGTGAATTCGGGAGGGGGAAAAGTTTGCACGGTGGGGGCTGGAAGAAAGCAGCGCGCATGCACCGAAAGGACGCCAAAAGCTGAAAGACTGCGATTTGGGGAAAGGCTGTTGCACCAGGGAAAAAAGAGGACGTGACGCGAAAGGAAGCGCCGGAAAAAGTGGAGCGGGAGGAAGCTCAAGGCTCAGGAAAAACGGCGTCTCTATTTTCTCAGAGGGGGAGGGGCACGTGGAAGGATGGAGAAGACAAGTGATCCCCGGAAAAGGGGAGGCGGACTACAATTTGGAAAACAATTGAATGAATTGAAATAGAAAGGACCCACTAGCACCTTACAGGGAAAAGGCTTGAACAGGGAGGAAAAAAAAAGGGAACGGGATCTACATTCCCGGGGAGGGGGGGGGGTGTGAAGAGAAAAGGGAGCGAAGTGACGCCGGGGGGGGGGGGTTTTTCGCTAGAGAAGCCACTTGGAGGGCCCGCCTCAGAGACTAAAAAAGAGATAGAGAAGACATAAAATCGAGAGAACCAGAAGCGCTCGCTGCCAGCGGGCATTGTCACATGCTAGGAAAAAAAAACTTGTATGTCGGGAAGGAAAAGGGGTTTGGGGGGAGCAATAAAAGATGAGGAGGAGGGAGGAGAAGTATCAGCATGGCACGCGATCTGAGAGGAAAAGGGCCAGAAACGACATGTCGTAATGTTACTGGGCCGTCGCGATAGCAAGGGGGGGAGAGTCTTTTAGGACGTCCTCGAGTGAAGAAAAGTGAGAACCGAGGAAGTAAAGCCGACGGGGGGAGGGAAGCTCTTGGTTTTTTTCTCGCTTAGCGCGAAAAGAGATCGCAGAGGGGGGGAAAAAGAGTGTCCTCACTCTCCGAGCGGGAAAGGGTATCTATAGAAGGAAAAAAAAGGAGAACGACGCGCAACTCCGGGAGAGCCCAAATTTCACCGGCCATAGGGTGAACACACATCGGAGTAAAGGCAAAGATATCTTCTCAAACCTTCTTCGAGGGAAGATCCGCTCTCCGGCCGAGGTGGAGGAAAGGCGGACTTGACAAAAAGGGCATGCATTTGCGGTGGAAGAGCGAGGGAAAGCGCGAACGTTCAAGAGGAGGGAACCTTCTAGTCCATGCGGAAGAAAGGGAACCAGTCTGCCAGTGACATGGCAGAAGGGCGGAAACTGGGAAAACGCCTGGTTGGAAGGGGGGAAGCAGCCTTGGTACAACCTATGGAAGTGCTTGTCCTTTGGGGAGAAGGCTCAAAAAAAAGGCAGGAGTCAACACCGAAAAGAAAGCAGGGTTCTCACAGAAAAAAGGGCTGGTACTGGGGAGGGGACGTTTTGTCTTTGCTCCTGGGAAGAGGGGGTTTTCGGGAGTCCGTAAGCGTTGACAGAAAAAACCATCTAAATGACCGCTAAGAGGATAAAAAATTTAAGGGAAGTAAACGTTTGGCACGCAAATGGGGAGACAAGGGGGGACGAACGGATCTTGCGCTGGGGGTTGGTTGTTGGAAGGAGGAAAGTTAGTTTGTCTCAATCAGGGGGGGGTCTATGAGATGAGAGAGAAAAAAGATGAAGAGAGAGATACGAAAGATAGCACCATGGGGGTTTCACGGATGATACAAACTAGGAAAAGAAAAACCTACCACCCAAATCCCGAAGGAAGCGCAGATCGTCGGTCGCCAGGAAAAAACAATTTTCTGCCAACGGAGAAGCAGAAAAAGAAAACATTCGATTTAGCGTTTAGCGGAGAAGGGGATTTTCGGAGAACGAAAACCATATTGGGGGGGAAAAACGGACCGACCCAGTGACCACCTTGTCCTTCGGGAAAAAGGGAGTCGTGAAATACAGAAAAGGGAAGCAGGAAGAGGTTTACGCCAAAAAAACCACGCCATGACCATCTTCTCGGAAGGGGAAGCTATGGACCCTCCTGAAGGAAAAAGGGGTTCAGGTCGATCCTTAAACCCGCAGAGAGGGGAAATTCAGCCTGGGAGAAAGGGGAAGAAGAGTACATCGTCCATGGACTCGAAGGGGGAGTACGAGCATTGCGGAGAAGGCGGAAGGGGAATACATGAAAAGCGCAATTGAGGGGGAGGAGAGCATTGACGCCCAGCTGTACACTCCGGCAGAAGGAAAGGAAAGGCCGGAGCGTTCAAATCGAAAAGGGGGAAATCTTCTTTGCCGGCTACTCGATGGGATTGACGGGGTGAATTTGGGGAGAGAAAAAAGTCCGTAAGGCGTTGCGCGGAGAAGAATGGGTAAGGAGATCGATCTCGGAAGCGCTCGATGCGTGGGACAAGGAACGATTCGGGAAAGGTCAAGGAAAGAGAGCTACGCGAAACACACAAGAAACCCCGGCGAATGCCTCCGTTCTCACGAAAAGGAAGGAGGAGTACATCACCGCGCCGCGTGAAAAGGAAAATTGGAAAAAGTCGGCGCCAAACGCTTCGAGAAGAGGGAAAATTCTGATATTACCGAAACAGAAAAGGAAATCCTTCTTCCCAGAAGAGGGGGGGAAAAGCAAAATCAACGAGAATCCCGCCATCCAGGTGGGGGAGAGAATTAGGATCATCGAGAAAAAAGGGCAGCGAGCGCTTCTGGCCGTAGCACAGAAGTTTGAGGAAAAAGGGAAGGAGATAATCGCTCCGAAATCCCAGTGGGATGAAAAAGGGAAAGAAAAAAGGCGTCAATAGTTGCGCTTGCCAAGAGGAGTCATCTTCAAAAAGAAAACTCCCCGGTATGTAGATCCCCGGCTCATTCGAAAGGGGAGAAACGTTCCTGCTGCCGCGCACAGGGGAGGAGAGGGCCATCGAGTCCCATTCAGGCGGGGAAAACTTGTAGTAAAAGAAGTAGCAGTGAGAGCGATACACCTTGCCCTCATCCGCCTATCCGCAAGAGAGACGAATCCTGGAAAAAAAGTCCTCGTAAACTCGAGAAAAAAAGCTTCCCAAAAGAAAGAGGCGTCACGTCCGCTGTTAAAAGGCAACTCCGTCGATCAGAAAAAAGAAAAGGGAGTCGTTCAGCTTAGCGTGCCATGCGGCAGAGGGAAATGAAACCATCTCCCCACCTTGAAGGGGAAAAGTCCACCAGCGGGAAAGGAGAAAAAGGAGACAGAAGGGCTTCAAAGGAAGAAAAACGTCAAAAAGGGGAAGGAACGCAATTCGAGGATGCCCGATTTCCGTCCGCGAAAAACAACTTGATCAGCAGGAAAAACGAAGACAACGGCCCCGACCTTCGCCGATGAAGGAAAAAGGTTCTTCCACGAAAAAAAGGGGCAACAACCGCGGGAGCCAGTGCCATCGCCGAGGGGGCTTTCTCGTCACTGCCAAAAAGAACGGAAGACGCTAAGTGCAAAGGGGAAGGCCTTCTTCAAAAGCGGGACCGAAAAAAGCACTTAGCGTGCAAAAAAGGGCGCCAGCAGACGTTCTCTCAAGAAGTATACAGCGAAGGCCAAGAGAAACAAGATGTTGAGGCGGCAGTTGTCAGAAGGGGGCAAAGCAACCGTCACGAACCGAGAAGAATGAAACCCTGGGGGAGCCGAGAATGCTGCAGGCAGAACACCTGAAAGTGCTCTTGACGAGCCAAGGAGGAGGAAGATACCTGCCGAAAGGAGAGGACGGCGCTACTCATTCTACGGGAATAAAGAAATGTAGGAAGAGGGGGAAGGCCACTTCTGCTTGTCAGGCAAAAAAAAAAAAAACTGATGAGCTCGAAAGAGCCCCAGGGCACGAGATTTTTTGACAAAAGCGCAATCGTAGGGCGAACTGCAAAAGAAAACGGTTTAAAGGGTCAGATGGAGAACCGCCAACTCCCATTAAAAAAGAAAGGGGAAAACGATCTTGCAAAAACCTCTGGCAGAAAAAAAACCTTTCACGTACATATTGGGCGAACTTTCCGCGCGGAAAGAGAGAAGGAAAGCCGAAACACTGCCCTGGGGGGGGGGGGGGGGCGGTGTGGGGGGGCCGGGGGGGGGGGGGGGGGGGAAAAAAAAGTCCTCTTTTCCACGAGGAGGTCCATCTGGCCGTCATAGTTGCTGTGAAAAGGGGGGGAAACATGCCACCATACTTTATTTCACGTTGTGTCAGAAAGGAAGTTTCAACGGATTAAAAAGGGGCTTCGATCCGTTCGCTTTCATCTGGGGAGGAAAAAAGATCTCTTGGGATTCAGGGAGAAAACGCGGGCACTATCGTGGGGGGGAAGGACCACGATATTGAAAGGTCACTCCCGTGAGATGAGGAACAAATCCAACAAAAGGGATCTTTGCAATCCGCTCCCGCTCGGGGAGGGAAGGCTCCTTACCCCAGAAGTGCAGGGAAGAATTGCCGTAGTCCAACATCGTAGTTAGGAGAAATACCCAAGGTGCCCAACGCCGTTTCGGAAGTGGGGTGGGGGGGGGGGGAGAAGGGGAGACTCAAATCGTCCCCAACTATTGAGAGGGGAAACATGAGTCCAGAGGAGGAAGTGACAAAGAACTGAACGTTTCATGAATGTAATGGGGGGGAGGAAGAAAGATGTTTGATTGAACTCCCTGTTGGTTGGGAAACTTAGGAAGCTCAAAAAAAACAATGGAGAAGCTTACAAGAGAGAAGGGGGAGGATGAACGCGTATCAACCAAAGGAATAACACGAGGGGAACAATGGCACATCCACGGAAGGGAAGGGACAGCCAAACTTCATGCACTCGGGGAGAGAACTAAGTATGCAGAAGAGTTGGAAGATGGGGGGGGAGCTCCACATTCTCAAGATCGGCCGCGGCTCAAGGAAAGACCTGGATCCGCGAAAGCAGAGAGCTACGGCAATTCGAAGGGATGGTGGTAAGCGCTATCTGGCAAAGATCCGGGAGGAAAAGGGACTCTGGTGGGAGGGAAATCATTCCGGTTTTCCTAGCCAAGAAAAAGGATCACAAACACGATCGGCGGTAACACAGTTCCCCAGGTTAATCCAAGAGAGGGAAACGATTCACCAGCATGACGAGAAAAAATGACCTTCACAGGGGGCTTCCAGGTTGCGAAGTGGCCCTGTGTTTTGAAGGAGCGCCCCTGGGGATGACGGCCATGACGCTTTCCGAGGAAAAAGAAGGACTTTCGCTCTGGGCAGTCGTTTCCGGTAGGAGGTTTCCGCGCGGAAGGGTTAAGAGGGAAAGTGAACGGGTATTTAAACGATGCAGGATCGTCAACAAGGGCAAGAAGGGGACTGGGAAGTTTTGGCAGGAAGGGAAAGGGGGGCACCCGAGCGCCGAACGCGGGGGGGGGGGGCGGAAAGACGATTGAGCTTCTAGTGGACGGGAAAAACGAACGGGGTAGCTTTCGAGCTCCTCCGTGGGGGAGGGGGTCTGTTTGTACAATCAGAGGGGCCCGGATAAACCTCTTCCCCAAGGAAGGAACCGTTCGAAAAGTCGCGAAGGAAGTTCTTGAAAAGGCGAGGGGGGGAGGGGATGTGGCCTTGGCTCGGCCAGAGGAATGCTCTGTTTTATGAAAAGTCATTCTCGTACTGAACACCACTGCTCGCGGGGAAAGCCGATCACTAAGCGGTTTTGCTGCGCAAAAAGAGTATGACGGAGAGAAAGAAATACGATGCCCTTTTTAGAAAAAGCGCGCTGGAATAACAGAAAAAGGGTGTGACGAACTTCCTGAAGAATGCCCGCAGGGCGAGCAATTGTGTTGGTCCCGGCTGGGAGGACGGGAGAAACGGCACTTCGAAGACACTGAGGTTGCAGGGATCCACGAAAATTGCGGCGAGAGGCGGACCGGGGATTCCGACCGGGACGCGTGGGGGGGCTGCGTTGCCGTGAGGAGAAGAGCCATGCGAATGTCGGGGCACGTTTTAATGGTCCGTGATAAAAAAAGGGAGTCCTCGGAAAGCCAGGGGGGGAGGCACGAGAACTCTAAAAAGGGCAACGTCTAGTCAAAGGGAGGGGCCCGTGGAATACATTCCCAAGGTCGCTTCTTGGAGATATAGGGGTCAAAGGGGGTGTCATTCGTATTTTCGGGGGGGGACCTGTGTGGAGGGGATTACTGGAAGGAAGGGCTCTGAAGGATGAAGAAGCAGAATCCGGAAATCGGAAGGTATCTACGGAGGGGGGGTGAGGGGGAAAGGGGGAAATCGGAAAAGCGCAACGGGGTTGGGGAAAGCTCCTTAAAATAGGAGAGGTTACGAGATCGTTGAGCAGATGCTGCGCGGTGAATAAAGCGGGCTTGAGCGGCTGGGAAATGAGCGGACTTCTCTCAAACGACGATGGGTAGAAAGACAAGTTTTTTCACGCAAAAGTGTATACGATGGGGGAAAAGAAGCCTTCCTTTTTCTCTGAGAGACCGTGCTTGAACCGTTTTCGAATGAGAAAAAGAATTCCCGGGGAGTTTGGGAGTGAGACATGTGGGGGTTGCCGGGGGGGGCAATCGCAACGAAAGGGGGGGAAGGGTTCGATCGAGAAAGGAGTCGAGTAGAGGACCCGCTAACGTGCCCTACAAAATAGACAGAGAAGAAATCGACTATGGGGAAAGGCCCATAATCTCTCTGAGAAGGGGGGACTTAGGTAAAGAAGAATCCACCATTCTCCGAAACTGTATGGCGGGATCGAGGGTGGGCGGCAAGCAAGAAGGGAAAGGTATCATCTGCGCGGTAATCATCCGCATGTTCACAAAGCGACGCGTTTGAAGAAACAGGGTCCGGGGAAGGGGCAGTCGCGATAGAAAGGACGGGGTTGACTTCATCGAATTGACTTGAAAGTATGCAGGCCAGCGACGGGGAAGGCGGAAGCATCGAGCGCGTAGCGCGACAAATAAACCGAAACTCCCGATGGGTAAAGGGGGGGGGGACGCACAGAAGAGGCAAAGGGGCGAAAAGATATCGAGCGACACACGGCGGAAAAAGTCGGGGAAGGGGTCGGGAGCCAAAGGAAAGGCCATCTTGGGGGGGACAGGTTTGGAACACATCGAGTAGAAGGGGGAAAAAAAGGCTCTAAACCGTCCCCAGAAGACGAGAGGAGATAGCGCATTATTCCGACCTGATTGGTATCGTGGAGAGAGTCCGTGCCGCCCGGAACTTCAGCGGAAAAATAAGGATGAATACTCCTCCCTGCCGAGGGGGAAAAAGAGCTTGAACCGCGGGGGAGGTCCATGAGAAGGGATTACAGTCTCGTCCAGTGGTATCCAAAGCTTCCAGGGGGGGTATCAGCGGGGGAAGGGATCGGGGAAATGAACAGAAAAGCGGCGGCGGGATATCAGGGAACAAGTGGGCCCGAGAGGGTCCTGGCGGGGAGCTTGTGTGGCTAAGGGGGGAAGGCGGAATTCCAAAGAGGTTTTTTCACGAAGCAGGACGGACGGGGCAGGGGAAGGGGGGGACTGTTCAACTGGTTTCCCCAGGAAAAAAGAGGGTTGTCTCTGTATGGAAAAGGTGACTCCCGAAATCAGAAGATATACTAAAGGAAGGGGGATTATCAGCGCTTTACGTCAAAGGAAATTGGCGACCAATGTGGAAAGGAAAACGACGACTGCCTGGGGGAAGGAGTTGGGGGGGTATGTTGCATCGGGATGTAGGGGTCTCAATAAAAAATTGTGCTCAGGCTCTCAAACAACAACAGGGGAGAAGGGGGAGGAACCCTACTCTCTCTCGAAGGGGAAAGAAAAATTTTTTTTGTCACGGATTGAGACCCCCGGGGAAACCTGCACTAACACCCACAGGAAAAGTGAAGCGAGAGATTCGCCAGGAAATTATTGCCAAACGGTGGTGACTTAACTCTCTGAGGGGGAGGGTTACGCGGTCATTTAGAAGGACGGGAGTCACGCGGGAAAGAAAAGAAAACCATATTTGGGGCACGAGCAATACACGTCAATACCTCGACCAGGAGTCGGCTTGGGAAGTGGGCTCACCTGCAGAATACATTCCTAGGGGATCCGGATTCGCCTTTTGAGCGCAAAAAAAGAAAACTTCCACGCATGACCAGGGGCTCGGGCCAGGGAATGCGCTTCGAAGACGGACCTACGACAACAAAGCGTTTCATGTCAAACCCGCCTGGGCCCCATTGGTCACTGGAATCCAAAAATGGTAAGACATGACTCGAAGGTTAAGGGAATACGTCGCCGGGGAGCATTTCCCATCGCGGAGCTAAAAGAAAAAAAAAAGAATTGCGGCGGCACGGAAAGAGCCCAAGAAACTCCGGCATGAAAATCTGCAATCGGAGGGGCTTTCAATCGCAAGCAAGATCTTCGGACGAGAACTCGGAAACCTGGTATGAAGGTGAATTTGGCGAGGGGAAGCGTTGCGGAAAAAAAGGGGAGGCAGATCGATCTCTCCTCTTGCGGATGCGTGAAAAAAACTAGATGGAAAAAAAGAGTGAAAGGTCTGATGGAAGAGAAAAAAATTCAAAGGAACAGGAGGCTGGCCGGAAAAAAAAGGCCTCAGTAGGACCAACCGCAGTTAGGGGGATATTCGACGGCCAAAAGTCGCGCCAAAAAGACAGGGAGCCAATCCTCGCTGATGAATTACCGAAGGAAACTTCGGAACCTACGCATCTTTTCTGAAAAACGAGACCAGGGAAAGAAAGTTGTCGAGCAAGGGAGGAAATTTGCGGCTTAGAACAAGAGCACGAGCGCTGAAACGCATGAGGAGATGGCAAACTCGCGTAGGAGGTTGTAGGGGGGAAGAGAGCCCGGAAAAAACGCTCCTATCCAAGTGGAAGAACGCAAACAACCCGCAAAAGGAGGGCCGCTTGCCCAAACGAAAAAGAAAACCACCATGTCATCTTCACACCGGGGAACCAGGAAAGATCCCTCGTCTCATCGGGAAAGCACTGTCCTGAATGACTCGAAAAGATTTCTCGGTAGAAGCCATGGACCAGTCTTTTCTTTAAAGGGTCCATTACCCATCAGTACGATGGGCCATCTACTTGCCCTTACATCCTCCCAAAGACTCCGCAGCCGGGCGAGAGGATAGGGAAGCCGGATCCACTGTGTAGGAAAAAGCTCCCCGTGAAAAACAAGAATTGTTTCACCCTCCGGGGGGAAAATCTCCGTCTGGAGGCTGCTTCTGAAACATGCGGCATCGAACCCATTAAGAAAAAAAAAAAAAAGCGCCCACCTTTCAACCCATCTGAGAGAGTCCCCCAGAGGGCAACTCCGGGAAAGACATTCCGGGAGGAAAAAAGCGAAACGTCAAACGGGCAGCAGTGAGGGAAAAGTTCGTGCACCGGGCCGTCCGAGAAAAGGGTCACTGGAAAGGAACGCATTTGACGGGCCAGAAAAAAAGAGAAGATTATCTAAACAAGGGGGAAAAAGTTCTTCCACCGCCCACTCGGAAGGTCGAATCCACGGAGAAACACTGCCATCGTCGGGAAGTCCTTGAAGATTCCTTCCACGATCGGAGGAAAAAAAAAAACCGCGAAGTGCAAGTTTCCAAGAGAAGTATTCTTAGAACACCACAAGAACTTGCGCGGAGCACTATCGCCATCAGAAAAAAAAATCTTAAGCCAGTGAAGGGGACAGAGAAGTCCCCGGAAAAAGAAAAATATTTCGTCGTCAAGAACTGTGCGCGCCGTCATCACCGGGGAGACGGCAGTGGATCGGAGAAAAGGAACCAGTGTTTGTCAGTGAAGACAGGCCAGAACACTTGAGTCATCATAGCTCTGGCCTAGAAAAGGACAGCGGAAGATACCTCCGCTCCTGGGCGCGACTTACATGGAAAGGGGAAAGAATGGTGTGTCCCTGGCAGGGAGGGAAAACTTCTGCTTGTTCAAGCAAAAAGGGGAGCTCGAAAAAGAGAAAACCGTTCGTTCACTCTATTTGACTATAACGCAATGCGGAGGGCGGGAAAAAGGCAGGGGAGTCTGGAGAGGAAAGATGGAGGACCCAAGATCGCTGTTGAAAGGAGTAAACGAGCTTGCAAACCCGCTTGAAGAGAGGCACGTACATAGGGGGGGGGGGGAGAAAGGTAGGACATTTCCTCGAAGGAAAAGAAAAGGACGAAGGCCCCGGACACGAATTGCCAGAAGACCCGCGCAGTCCTCAAAAGGGAGGGAAGGCAGTCATATTTGATGTTACATTGAAAAAAAAGAAAACCCAGACTGGAGGGCACGTGAGAAAAAAGGGGAAAGGAGGGAACAGTTGAGGAAAAAAGGAGAAAAAGGGGCGTCGATCCGTTCGCGTTCAGGGAGGGATTCGGGGGAAGGAGGGAGGAGCCTGTTACCGCCGATCGCGTTTGGGGAAGGCACCCCGTTCTGGGGCAGGGGAAAACGGAGCAGAAAGAAAACAGATCATGGAGGAAAAGCGCTTAGAACGGATCTTCCAGAGAGAATAATCCGAAGTGCCGGAGTCATCATCTTATGGGAAAAACCAATTTCCACGAAGGGCGAGAAGAGAGAATGGTGGAGCTACAAAAATCGTCCCACGGGGAGGGGGACGAAACAGGAGTCCAGAAGTGCATGAGTGAAAATCATTGTATGGAGGGAGGGGGACTGCCACGCGTGTTGATGTAACTCACTTTTGGGGAAAAAAGGGG
>Ga0179593_1340883_pt1 | contig 11927 bp, 11 predicted proteins | sample CZODoug2_1_08_16_FD_185931 | JGI IMG/M metagenome (GOLD analysis project Ga0179593, IMG submission 185931) | Vadose zone soil fungal communities from Angelo Coast Range Reserve, California, USA - CZODoug2_1_08_16fungal (PacBio error correction) | ecosystem: Environmental > Terrestrial > Soil >...
AGCTCGATGTTAACATGATTGAAAGACAGACATAGGACAAATAAAAAACAAAATAGAGACACAATCGATTTCTGGGAGAAAGGGGGGGTTGTATAAAAGGGGACTGGCCCACTGAAGCGGGGGAACGGTTGGACGCTGGCAGAGTGCGCTAAGTGGCAGGGGGGGTTGTGAGATGGAGGAATTCAAGCAGCATTACTGACACGATCAGGCGTGTATCTCCTGGGGAAGGAAACCGTCGCTCAAAAGAAGCATAACGAAAAGAGGGGAGGAAGGTTCCGGGGTTTGACTGATTCCAAGCAAAAAAACGTCAACAAAAAACTTTTAACAAAAAGACGAAACCACGTCAAAAAAAAGCACAAAAATCATCAAGTCAAAATGCTGAAGCGCTGCCTTCTTTAAGAAAACGAACGTCCCAGGGGAAGGGGGGATAAGAACAGGCCATCGGTCGGAATAAAAGGAAACCCACGGGAGGACGTTGACCAGAACGGAAAGTAGTCAAAAGAAAGCGGGTCGGTGGCGGACGGGGGAAGAGATGATACTTTGTCTCCGGGTCAAAGGACGTAATCACAAAAGACACCAATTCGGGAAAAAAAAGGGGGGAGGAAACGAAAGGGGGGGTGGTCGTGCTCAGATCTTGGAGTTCATATGAATATTCAGTAGGGAGGGGGCAATCTAGGGATCTGGCCACCACTGACGGGAGGGAGGTGGGGGAAGTAGGACGCGGTACCCTTAGTACTGGTGGTTCCTCCATTATTGGTCAGACCAGAAACAAACAGGGCTGGCAGCAACGAAATTGCGACAAGAAAGAGTTTAGGTAAAAGGACGCATTTGGGGGGGGTCTGGGTCTGGAGGGTTAGTTCTCGGGGCTGTGCAGGGGGAAAGGAATCAAGATCGGGAAGGAAAAGCGCGTGACAGACGGGGGAGGGGTTGGGTGGGAAGTATCGATGCGCGGACGGAAAAAAGGAGTAGGCGTGGTGGGAATACATTTTTCTGTTCACTCCCACGGGGGGGGGGGTTTAGGAAGAGGCGGGAAGGGGGTGGTGAAATTGGTTGATTAAGTGCTCTTTACTGGGTTTGCTCGGGGAGGGACGCAGTAAAAAAGAGAATTTTCGGGCAAAGAAAGAGGGTGGGAACGGGGTGCGAGGGGACCACGGGTCATGGGGTGTCCTGTAGCTCAAAACCCCTTCAAAGGTCACGGTCCCCCAAAAGAGAAGATTAGCAGTAAAAAAAAGGACGGATAAGAAGTCCAAGGGGCGTCGAAGAGATAAGAAAGAACCGAGCGAAATGGGTGTACTAGGTGGGAAAAAACTAGGGGACTACGGGCTACTTCTACACGGAGGGCAAATCCCATGGAAGGCAAAAACGGGGGGATCGTTAAGAAGCATTGGTACGGCCTGACTTCGAGACTAGAAAAAGGTAAAATGAAATCAAGGGGTACGATAAAACTACTACAAGGAGGTCTGCATACACAATCTGACTCGCCTGTTTCCGGAATCGGGGCGGAAGAAAGCTTTCGGGGAGGGAGTAGCGAGAAGCACGAGTTATAAGACCCATTACCGCTGCTAGGATGCGGGGGCACCACTTCTAACAACTTGGAAAGTTCCCGAACTGCTAGGGGGGGAATGGGTAAAATGAAGCTTTTAAGCCTTGTTAAGTTGGCTGACAAGACGGGGGTTTTGTGAGAAGATGACGGTCAGAACGTGGGGGGGGGAAGTCTTTAGGAAGGTTCAAAGGGGTCATGAAGGCGTATGGCAACAGGCCGCGGATATGTAGGATGGGGGATCTGACTGGTTCACGTCATAGTAAGAGGGGTCCTAAGTACCACAAACAAGAAGAAAATAGACTGAAAAAGGAGAAATGAAAGTGGGTAAAGAAAAGTGCCCAGGCGGAACAAACCCTAGCCGTGAAGAGGATATCTTCTTTGGGTCAAAATAGCCAGAAAAAAAAGGAGGGTGACTGCTTGGGTGGAATAGGGGGGAAAAAAGCTCCGCCGTACTTGACGAGGGAGTATGGGTAAATGCTACCAGACATGGGCCGGCGAGAAACATTATTCTTCACCTCCATCGTACGGGACAGAGAAATCTCAAGAAGAAGGGGTCGAGATAAGCAGGGAAAGACTCGAGTCTTGAAGAGATAAGGTTTCTAAGAACCAGGACGTCGGCACAACGTCACGCGTAGCACGGGTAAACATCGGGCTGTAGATTGCATGCAAAGAAAGAGGGGACTATCGGAACAGGGAAGGAAAACGGGAACATGGGCCGTGCTGGCGAAAGATCTTAAATAAAGAGAGCCGGGGGACGGTGGTACCAGGAAGTGGAACTGAGTACCAAAGGAAAGCGTTCAATGAAAAGAGAGAGCCAGGGCGTCATTCAGGAAGTGACTCTACCTACCGTAGAAGAAAAATCGCGAGGACTTCTGGTGCTTGAAGTGGGGAAACTACTATTTATGGGCAGAGCTTGGTTTTAAAACCATCCGGAAAAGGGGAGGTTGTTCTAAAGGGGAATGTCAATCGCCGTAGAAAAAAAGGCACGACACTGGGGGGAAGCGGGCAGTACCAAAGTAACGGTAAAGGGTAGTGGTAATATTTGGTCTCTCCGTCTGCGGCCTTATTTCTTAGAGAGAAACAGGAAAAAAAAAAGGCGAGAAGAAAGATCGGGGAAAGTAAAACTAAGGAAACAAGGTACAGTAATCTTGAATCAAGGTAAAAGCACCGAACGTCTTTGCAACCTTTCCGACCAGTTTGGGGGATGAGAGAAAAACATCAGTCGAATGCCAAAGGGGGCTGGGGGAAAAGGTGGTCTAAAAGCGTGTTTCCGGGAAGAGGAAAAAAGTGCACCAAAACAGACTGGGTCGGCAGCACTTTAAGTGTCAAAAAACCACTAACGAACGAGTGTGAGCTGCACGAGAAGAACGGGGGAAAATTAAGTTCGCTTTTCGAGTCGGAAAAGTCCGAAGGAAAACATGGACGAGAGCATGGAGGAGAAGGTTGGTTGTGGAGGGAGGGGACAAGGGGGCCGCAAGGGGGGCCAAGTAAAGGTACGCTTGGTAAGAGTCAGGAACTTATAGAGCCTTCTGGAGGAGTGGACGCAGTGAGACGTAAAGAAGTCAGGACATCACAGGGAATTCCGCACGGAAAACCGGTCGAAGTGGAGTTGGCGTGTCGCCGGGGATAAAGGCTCAGAGTCCCAGTTCTAGAGTGCAGAAAAGACTCGAGGTACGGAGGTACTGGTCCCTAACCTAAGGGACTAACTCTAAGTTCTTTTGTGGAGAAAAGAGGGCGGTAGGGTGGACTAAGGCAAGAATTGCACTCTGGGCGAATTTGGCGAGTACATGCTTGCTGGATATTCCCTAAAAGCTGTGACTTAGAAATGGGTCGTGGAAGGAGGAAAGGGGGGAAGGGGGCAACTAGAAACTACGAAGGAGGAAGGATCGAGGAAGCTCCTCTCAAGGGTCGCATTACCAGTCCACAGGGGGTTTGCAGGATAGGAGGGGAAAAAAAATTGTTGAGATAAGGAATTAGCGTCGAAGAAGATTACAGGTGGAGGTCTTAGGTTGGCGAAGGAATTGAAACTAAGTTGACAGGAATGTAATGTCTGGCTATCCATCCTTAGGTACAGGAAGCACGGTCTAAGTGGATTATGAAGAAGGGGATTTGAGCTTCAACGACACCAAGACTGGAAGGATGAAATTTTGTGGCCGCGATAACACGTATTATGAGGGTTAAAGGGATGCATGGGGTAAAAAAAAAAACCATGCCGGTAAGAGTGGTAACCTAATCAAGGGAGAAGCTGAGTCCCACGCAAATTCGGCAAAGGAAGTGGCCTTACCAGTTGAAAAAGAAAGGGCAACGAAAAACAGGAAAAAAGGTTAACCTCTTTAAAAATGAAGCCTCATGAGAAACTACGACGTGGCCAGAGGAAACAAAGAAGTCAAAGTACATGGTAACTCAAAAGAAAAGTGACGAGAAAACGGAACTACCAACAAAACAATATCGTAAGAGCACAACATACAACTTGAGGGAGGATCTAGTGGGTCGAGACACGTGTTTTCTGCAAATCGGAAGGGGGTTCGCATTGAGGAGAAAAAGGTTGGTCAGTTGAGGAGAGAGGTAGTAGGCAGAGGAGGAGGGGAAAAGGTGTCGAAAGGGGAGGTTCTTGGGTCAAAGTGGGGAGGGCGCTTGAGACAGGAAGGCATCTCACCGAAAAACCGGTGTTTATGGAAAAGATCAAGTTGTTGTCTACGGATATCGTGAAGGGAGTAGTCATGGGGGAGGGAGGGCCCATGATACCAGAAGAGAATATTTAATCCAGGAGAAAAAAGAATCTCACGGAGCACTGACATGAAAGTTCCGCCAAAACACGGAGAAGGGAAGTAAAGGTGGTATGCGAAGTCGGGCTCTAACCAAAAGGAGGGATGTCAGAAAGGGGAAGGATCTCGACAAAAAAAGAAACCGGAAACGTACGAGAGTCAGTACTCAATAGGAGAATAAAAAGAAACAAATTGACAGAAACAAAAAACCAACTCTGGTAAAACAAAAGAGACAAAGAAAAAAAAAAGCAGAAGGATTACCTGAAGGCGCTACGCCGATTTAATTCCAGAATATAATTGTTCTATTTGAAGGCCCCTTCACGGAAACAATTCCCGAACATCTTGACGAAATCCGAAAAAAGCTGTAGCTCAGAAAGTGCGCAGCGAAAAATCTGAGAGGGTACTAAAACCTCCGCCAAGTGCGCATGTCAAAAACTCCTATAGGTTTTAAAACATCATATTAGGGAGGGCCGAAGTCGCAGCGGAAAGAGGAGGGAAAGGGGACGAAGGAATATTAGAAGAAAAAAACCTTCTAAACGAAGAAAGGAGAATAGGTGGCGGGCGGACTCTTAAAGGGACTACTTCAAGATCCTTTACTCGCAAGCGAATGCCTGACATGAAAGAAAGGGCGACTAGACGGAAAGAATTCAGAGACGAATACACTTAGGGAAGGGAAGGAACTGAGAGAAAAACCTTGTCATTACCCCAGAGAATCGGGACCATGTGGGCACTGCTTAAGGTAAAATCCAGAAGCGTCAAAAATGTAGGGTGCAGGGATTCAACCGGTCGGTGTCTCGAAAAAGGACATTGAAAGAAGGGGGGAAATCTCCTCCGGCATGAAGTTAATCGGCAACACGCGCCTCAAAGGGGAGAATCAAGGAAACTGCACTTCCGACGACAACCACCCAAGTCGTGCAGGGAAGGGGATAAGTTAGGTTTAACAACGGAAGCAACGGAAAAAACCGGGCAGAATGAACGAAGGAGGTCAAGTGAGCAACGACTGGGGGGTCAGGACGCTCTAACCCGAAAAAGCCAGCAGGGGAAAGAATTGACCAACCTATAGGTGTCACACGAAAAAAAACCTTACCTTTGACCTTCAGGGGGTGTCAGAACAGCGAAGAATGGTCGAGAGCAGAAAAGTCATGCCGGAAAAAGGAAGGACAAAAAAAGTAAGTAGCACCATCTCTTAAAAATCACGAGAAGAAAACTTAAAGCAGAAAGGGAATAGCAAAGGGGACTAGAGGGTACGGCGGAAAAAAGAAAAAAGAGGACCACAGAGAAGAGGCAGCCTTCTGAATTGGCGGGACCAGGAAAAACAAAACTCTTAGGCTCCCCAGGGAATGATGGGGGCAGCTCGGAAAGGACGCCAGACGGGAAAATGAGGGAAACTAAAATGTAAAGAATAGCCAGATTACAGGGAAAGAAATAAAAGTTCCGGTTGCCGGCACGGGCCACAGGCCTGGTCAGTCCAGATCAACCTTACGTTCTAAGACTCAGGCAGAGGGAGGCCAAGGAGAGAGAAGCACTACTTGCAGGGAGTATGGAAGGGGAGGGAGGGGGAAGAAAAGGTGCTGCGGCACTGGTCAAGTTAATAATTTACCATCATTCCCGAGAGAGGAAGGCGAGAGGAATTCTATAACAAAAAAAAACAGAAGGTAAATAGGGGGGAGGAGGGGTAACAAAAAAAAATACGATCTAAGCCGCACTGGGCGGATTTTGTCAATCATTTACGCCAAGGGAATGGTTTGAGGGTAAAAAAAACCTGTGAACCGAGGGGGAGGGTGGGCTAAGAATGGGGGTGACGGAGGAAGGGAGCGATGAGACAGTGCGAAAACAAAACGTCACCGGTCCTTCCCGGTAAGAATCACTAAAAGGTCACCAGAAAAAAAGGGGTCACTCATAGCAACGGGGGGGGAGGAAAACCGATGAGAAACAAAACCGATGGCGGACAAAAACAGAACAAAGAACACCGATAAACAAGGCTTTGTCCACGGTAGAATGAGGAGCTTCCAAAGGGTAGCTGGTCACCAAACAGAGCAAGGGGGAATTGCGAGAATCGCTCGAAAAAAGGGAAACGCCTACGGCAAGGGGGTGAAAGGAAAAAAATTAGGAAGCGAGGAAATAGGTTTCGATTCCCAGCACTGTAGCAGTTGCTCGTCTTAAGGTTATCAGCCAGGAGGTTCGAAGACGAAAGACAAGGGACGAGTGGGGGAAAAGAACTAGAAGGATCATCCACGAACAGCCTTTGTCAGAAGGAGAGATTTTCCATCGAGGGGGGGCACCGCTAACACGCAACGAGAGGGAGGGGTTACGCATGAGGAGAAAAAAGAGTCAAATTGCAAGGGACAGAAGATTGAAAGATTCGCATTGTTTGAATCAAGAACTCAGAGGGAAGAGCTGTCCCCTCGCAAAAAACTGGAGAGACACGGGTGCAGTGCGAAAAAAGGGGAAAAGGTCAAATAAAGAGAAAAGTTATCGACTGGGAAAAAGGAAAAGGCAACAAAGGGCAAGCAGCATAATCCATTAGAAAAAAAAAATACGCTTTGACTGGCATTACCTCGGCCCTAAAAAATGATCACCACAAAGAAGAAGCCTACCGCAAGAGCATCGAAAAACCCTCCCCACCAACTCCCAAGACTTACCGAAACAACGCCCCTGATGAACAAGAGGAAATGACAGAGAGGGGGGACGGGCAAGAGCAAGAAGAAAAAAAGACGAAAACTGGACGCCAATCCGCCAAACAAAGGGGGAACTACATCAGGGAGGGGTCCTCAAGGTACTGCTGAAGAAACTGGGTTTTGCGGGGGAGGGGAGAAAAGGACACTGGGGGGAATAAAAAAGGCCTAACGGCACCTACAAGCATCCCATTGGGAAAAAAGAACTCAAAGGACAACGGAGAAAAAAGGACACCATGGAAAGGTGCCGAGGCTAATCATCTCACCGGGTCACGGGGCGGAAGGACGAAAGGTGGTGTATTGAAAAGTAGGAGGGCGGGGGACGGACAGAAAAGACATCATCGTAGTCGAAAGACACCGACCCGATGCATGGACCCTCGGACTTGTCCGTGAGAAATTGGGTCATGATGAGGAAAGGGGACAGGGGGGGATAGCAAATCGAAGTCCGTTTAGGTGATGAGAAACTGATCATTAGGGAGGAAAAGGGGACTTATGGGAAGTTTTGCTTGGTAAGCTGGCAACCTCGGCCTCAGACTGGTGTACACCGGGATGCACGAGAGATGGGAGAAAATAATGATCATAACAAACGAATACCAGCACGAGAGGTGGAGAGTGAAAAAAGGACCAATGCAAAGGGTCTACAAAAGAAGGCTAGAAAGGGAGGCAAACCTTCAATCAATCAAACACCCAACCGAAAGTATTGTGCACCTGAAAAACGAGTGAAAACCTTGTCACACATCCGTCAAGGTTCCGTGAGGTACTCACAAAAAAATTGGCCTCCCGAGGAAGGGTCGCAGGGTGGGGGGGGAATTGTCCACTATGCTGGAGGAAAAGACTTTTAAACTAAGGAAGGGAAAACTATCTATCACTACACAAAATTGGGATGAAGAGTTATCCGACGAAAAAGATTGAATACTGTTCAACTACAACAGAGTGACATAAAAAAAACCAAAAAGAACACACCGTCCAACAGGTCGGCGGAAAAATGGGGTCGAACCGGGGCGAAAGGAACTGAAGAGGGATGTGCAACGGGGAAAATGGCAGCGGTTCCCTAGGGGTCGGTGTTTTTTAGATGAAAAAAAGTTCGGTTCACCCGCATCTAGGGAACATACCGAGCAGGAGCGTTAGAGGGGAAAGGGGATTTAGGGGGGAAAAGGTCAAACGCTAACCTCTCAATATAAACAACGACTCGGATGGTTCTTGTAGGTTACTCTTGACTAAGCGTCCGTCGCAAAAGTTAACCCCAAACACGTTCAAAGTTGGAACAAAAGCGAAACACATAAAACAGAAAGAGGAAAAGAGAAATAGTCAATAGGGGGAAGCGAAACGACTCCGATGGTGACTAGATACCCTTGGAACATCGGGGGGAAGGAAATCTTACACCAACTTATTTCCTTTGAAAAGCGGGGAACGAAAATTCGGAAAAAACCGGCAAATGCGGCAGTGGGGGAGGGGGTACAGGGGGGGGGAGGGAAATCCACGGCCATGATTGGAGACAAAACGTCGAATGTGGCGACCCCTTAAAAGGCGTGATGGGCGTCACGTCGGGACGTACAGGGGGGGTCAGAGGAGCCAGGCTAGGTTTAAAGAGGGTGCGGGACCGAGAAAACATGCAGGAGGGGTAGGTGCCAAAGGTCCTTTCGATTTGTCCCATTAGGAAGATGGTGGTCGACAGAGGGGTACAAGAACAAAAAACACACAGGGGAGGAATTAATCAAGTGGCACAAGCAGCTTAGTTAAAACACAAAAAAAAGAGGAAGAACGGGTTGGTCTTGGGCGTTCACAAGTTGAAGCTGGAGTTGAGTATGAAGTCTTCTGGGGGAAGGGTTGCGGAATTAATAGGAAGACTTGGGAACGACGATCTGGGGGAACTCCGGGACGTGTGGGGTGGGTCGGTGGGAGATGGCGATGGGGTAAGGAGGCGGGGACGGTACTGCAGATTTTGTGAGAAGGGGGTTCATCTGGCAAATTACTAAAAATGAACTGGTGACTTTCCTTGTGATTACAATACGGAGGGGTTTCTCGTCTAAACGAAAGGTCGACTAAGGTTTAGTCACGGGCAAGGGAAGAGGGGCCGGGGGGGGGGCTGACACGGTGATTTGGGGAAAAAGGGAAAGAAAGAAGCAAAATTCAGGACTGAAGTGATAATTCAGCGTCGCTTCGCATTCAACTGGAAACGGGAAATAAAAACTTCCCCTTGGGGGGCGAAAGGGGGGGATATAAAGAACAGAGAGCTTGACCGGGTGAGAAGGAAAAGGGAAAGGGGGGGCAAAAGAAGTCTAAGAACATTCTGGGGGGTAATGGGGCCAGATCAAACGTTCGATGAACACCACAGAAAGACTTGGGGAAAAGAGGACTCTCGAAGAGGGGGGAAAAGGATACAGGAAGGGGTAAAACGCGACCGGCATTGTCTAATAAGGAAAAGTGTCTCGCCTTTACCTTGTAAAACGGGGAAGAAGGTGCGCGCAAGCTGGAAGGGGGGGGAGAGGAAATACAAGAGTTCTAGCAAAATTGACCAGGAGCGGGCGGGAAAAGGACCGTTAAACGCGAACAGGGGGTGGACATATTCCTAAGGCTGGATGTCAGGTGAAGGGACAGAATAGGGATCGGGGTGGGATGAATTGTTCGGGGAGGAAAAAAGACAGGGGTTGGGGGGGGGGAGAGTCTAGGCGTTTCACGCTATGAGTGCCTTTCGGGACTGGTGCAACGGGCTTGCGCACACTGTCCGACCTGAGAAGGAGATGGGGGAAGCGCACTGGTGAGTGGTCAAGAAAAAGTCCTATCCCCCACTCTACCAAAATCTTAGGAACATTGAGGAAAGGGGTGAAGACAAAAAAACGTGAATTGGCGGCAATCGGCCTCCACCCTATCCGTTAAGGGAGTAGAAGGCGTCTTTTTGGTCACAAAGAGCAAAGAAACAAAAGGTGAATCCTGCTGTGGTTCATAGAAGACGACGAGAAGGGGAAAGACGAAAGGTAATCGTTGTAAATTCGTCTTGGACCTTTCCTTCTCTCCGGGACTTCTTCGACCTCAGCGGACAACTGAAAGACTCCTAACAGGGGGGGACGTTCCGAGGCAGACGAAACGAGAGGACTTGCAACGAAAGGGGTGCGAAACATAACGACAAAGTCGACCCGTGAGCGCTTGAACTGGACCATCACGAGACAGGAAAGAAGCTGTCTATAGGGAAGGTGGGCCAATGACCGGGACCGTCTGGATCAAAATTGACAGGGGCAAAAAAAGAGAGAGGGGGGGCGGAAGGGGGGTTTTCAGGCCTCTTCTCTGACCACGTCCCAGACAGTGGGGACGAATAATTAGAAAGCGCTTATGGGAAACGAACGAACAAGGAGAGTCCCGATTGGAGGGGGGGTAAAGGGGGTAGACGTGAATTTTCCGGATAGGGGATGGCAGGTTGGGGTATACTGGACAACTGCGTGTTTGAGAAGGTGGAATCTACAGATCTTCTATATGAACGCAAGGATAGACGTGAGGAAAAAAGGAACGGGGACAGGAGAATTTGACGAGGATAGGGAGAGGACCGACTGAGCCTGGGGATTAGGGGGGTTGGGTTTTTTGGGGGGGGGGGGGTGGAGTGGGGTGGGTGGGGTGAGGGGGGTGGGGGGGTGGGGGGAGGCGGGTGTTTGGGGGGTGTGTCGGGGGAGGTGGGGGTTGGGGGTGGGGGGGGGGGGGGGGGGGGGGGGGGGTGGGGGGGGGGGGGGGGGGGGGGGGGGTGTGGGTGGTTGGGTGGGTGTGCGTCCTTCACCCCCTCTTTCTTAGAAGGGGAAAAGTCGGGTATTCTCACAAAAACTGTCTTGGAAGTGCTCAACGGGAAGAAGATCGGCAACAAGGAAAAAACCATTGGGGGGGGAACTGGCGGACGAACGAGACGAAATGGCTGCGCCCTGCTAGGAGATTTTTCCGAATCAAATTAATAAAAATGGCTTGAGGCCAGAGGAGGGGACAGCGGAAGGGGGCCGTGGGGAAAGCGGCCATAAGCAGGAAAGGTTGTCCAAACGAAAACTTTCGAGAAAAAGCTTGTCGGAATTCTGCACCTTAAAGAGACTGAACCTGGGGGGTCGAGATACGGGGAATTGAAAGGGGGGGGTGTTCCTGGGAAAGGGAAAAAGGGGCAAGAATGAGTCGCTGCGTTCAAGGTGTAGTCGCCTTGCAGTTCTTGAACTGCTCTTGAGCGTCACCGGCAGTAGGTTGACGCCAATTAAGGGGAACGAACGAACCGGAGCATGGGGGGGGAGGAGGGGAGAAGGGTAAGAAACGGACCAGGCTGCCCGCTTGATGCGTCCTAATTCTGACCCTGAAAAGAATCTGCTCGAGAACAATCGAGCGTGTGATGAAAAAATGGGGGAGGGGTGTTGTGAATAAAAATGGGACCACAAGGAATGGCGGAGGCCAGTTCATCGGGAGCACGATTGCAACACATGTTGAAGGGGAATTGGAGAAGAAAGAGGAAGGGCTGGGACCCTCCCGAGGAATAAAGGCACTTTCCCAATCGCGGTAAGAGACTCCTTCAATGAGAAGGAAAGGTACCACCGGTTGGTAAAGGGGACGGGAAAACACCAGTGGGCAGGGACAGGAGCAATGGCTCACGACGCAGTGACGTATCTCTGAAAAAGTGTGGCAGTAACTGACAACACTTACCGGACAACAATTGTGAAGGGGGAGGGGGAGGTCAAAGAACCAAAGAGGAAGGGAAAGCAAAGTCGGCGGGTGATGAGGGTCAAAGGAATGAGTGGGAAAAAAAGGAGAACACTTTAGCTGAAGGGTGTGAGCTGAAAGACAAGCGGGTATTCAGTTGTAGCCGGTCATACAGGGGGAACGCAACGCAATGAAGGAACGGATGGACGGAAGCGCGTAGAAGGGTAACGGGGGGAAACCAATGCGAAAAGTTGAGGAAATGTAATTCGAACAGAACCAGGGAACAAAACA